>Ga0102832_1000398_pt1 | contig 76777 bp, 71 predicted proteins | sample EBPBio282013_DNA_FD_88942 | JGI IMG/M metagenome (GOLD analysis project Ga0102832, IMG submission 88942) | Wastewater treatment Type I Accumulibacter community from EBPR Bioreactor in Madison, WI, USA - Reactor 2_5/28/2013_ DNA (Illumina Assembly) | ecosystem: Engineered > Bioreactor > EBPR >...
CGCCGCCGGCGCCGGCTGAGGCCGCGGCCGACGACAAGAACCCCTTCCTGGTGGCGCTGGGCGAGCGCGTGCGCGGCTTGCGCGCGCGCCGCGGCATGACGCGCAAGGCCGTGGCGCAGGCGGCCGAGGTGTCGGAGCGCCACCTCGCCAACCTGGAATACGGCGTCGGCAACGCCTCCATCCTGGTGCTGCTGCAGGTGGCCGGCGCGCTGCAGTGTTCGCTGGCCGAGCTGGTCGGCGACGTCACCACCTCGTCGCCCGAGTGGCTGCTGATCCGCGAGCTGCTGGAGCACCGCGACGAGGCCAGCCTGCGCCGCGTGCGCGTGGCCATCGGCCAGCTGCTGGGCACCGGCGGCGCCAACGGCGCCAGCCCGGCGTCGCGCAGCGCGCGCATCGCGCTGGTGGGGCTGCGCGGCGCCGGCAAGAGCACGCTGGGCCAGATGCTGGCCGACGACCTCGGCTTTCCTTTCGTCGAGCTGAGCCGCGAGATCGAGAAGTTCGCCGGCTGCAGCATCAACGAGATCCAGGCGCTGTACGGCCAGAACGCCTACCGCCGCTACGAGCGCCGCGCGCTGGAAGAAGCGATCCAGATCTACCCCGAGGCGGTGATCGCCACGCCCGGCGGCCTGGTGTCGGATGCCGCCACCTTCAACCTGCTGCTGGCCCACTGCACCACCGTGTGGCTGCAGGCCGCGCCCGAAGACCACATGAAGCGCGTGGCCGCGCAGGGCGACCTGCGGCCGATGGCGGCCAGCCAGGAGGCGATGGACGACCTGCGCCGCATCCTCTCGGGCCGCGCGGCGTTCTACTCCAAGGCCGAGTTCCGGCTCGACACCAGCGCGCAGCCGCTGCAGCCCAGCTTCCTGGCCTTGCGCCGGCTAGTGCGCGAGGCGCTGGGCCTGCCGGCCTAACCGGCAACTTCAACGGCAGGTGCCTCGGCGGGCGGTGCCGTCGGCAGTTCCAGCTCGAACCAGAAGCAGCTGCCGACGCCGAGTTCGCTGTCCAGGCCGATGCGGCCGCCCAGGCGTTCGATGAACTGGCGGCACAGCGCCAGGCCCAGTCCGGTGCCGCCGTAGCTCGCCGCGACGGCGGCGTCGGCCTGCACGAACTCCTGGAACAGCCGGCCCTTGGCGGCGGGCGCGACGCCGCAGCCCGAATCGCGCACCTCGCAGCGCAGGCGGTGGCGCGCCGCGCCGGCACCGGGTCCGAGGCTGCTCAACGCCACCTCGATGAAGCCCTTGCGGGTGAACTTCATGGCGTTCGACACCAGGTTCACCAGCACCTGGCGCAGCCGCCCGGCATCGAAGACCAGCCGCGCCGGCAAGCGGGAGTCCAGGCTCGACCGCAGCGCCAGGCCCTTGAGGCGGGCGGTCTCGACGAACGGCGCCAGCGCATCGGTCAACCACGCGTCGAGCGCCGTCGGCGCGGGCTCGAACTCGAAGCGGCCGGTTTCCAGCTTGGCCAGGTCCAGCACGTCGTTGACCAGCGTCAGCAGCGTGTCGGCCGAGCCGCGCATCAGCTCGACGAAGCGGCGCTGCCGCGGGTCCAGCGACGAATGCATCAGCAACTGCGCGATGTTGGTCACCGCGCCGATCGGGTTGCGCAGCTCGTGCACCACGTAGGCCAGGAACGGCGGCACCGTCGGCGCCGGCGCTTCGGCCTGGCGCTTCAGCTCGGCCAGCTGGTGCAGCTCGCGGTCGTGCTGCTCCTGGGCGGCGCGTTCGAAGGCCAGCAGGCGGCGGCGGTCGACCGGGCCCAGCGCCTCGGCATTCGGCAGGCCGGCTTCCAGCTGCGCCACCAGGTAGCGCGCGCGGCCCGAGCGCTTGACCGCCGGCAGGCAGGCCCGGCGCGCGGCGATGGCGGCGTCCAGCGCGCCGCGGATGTCGCCCAGCGCCGAGCAGGCCTGGCGCAGGCATTCGTACATGGTCGCTTCGTGCAGCGGCTCGCGGCTGATCGCATCGAACTCTTCGAGGCTGGCCAGCGCGTAGGCCTTGGCCTCCTCGTGGCGGCCGCGCGCGCACAGCAGCCGCATGCGGCCGGCGCGGTAGGCCTGGCGCCGCATCATCTGCATGCGGCTGTTGCCGTCGATGCCTTCCTCGCCCAGCCAGGCCTCGGCTTCGTCGAGCAGGCCCTTGCCGATCAGCGCCGCCACGGTGAAGGCGGCGTAGGGCCGCGGCAGGCGGTCGACGCCGGGGCGCGACAGGTCGGCCGCGAAAGCCTCGTACGCCTCGTCGTGGCGGCCCAGCATGTCCAGCGCCTGCACGCGATTGCCCAGCACCGCCAGCCAGCCGGGCGTCACCGGGTCGGGCAGCAGCAACTCGCGCGCCTCGTCCAGCAGGACGAGGGCGGCTTCCGGGTCGAAGGCCAGCGTCGTCAAGCCGCCCGCCAGGTTGTTGCGGACGCCGGCGCGCGGGTAGCGCGGGCCGGCCTCGTCGGCCAGCGCCACGGAACGCTGGGCGTGCTCGAAGAACTGGTCGGCGTGTCCCGACCACTTGTGCGACAGCGCCAGCGTCTGCAGCAACTGCAGCCGCTCCAGCGGATGCAGCTCGCAAGGGTCGGCCAGCACGTGATCGGCGATCTGGATCGCCTCGACGAAGCGGCAACTGCTGTACAGCCAGTTGGTTCGCGTCGCCTGCATCAGCTGCGTGCCGTGGCTCGAACCCAGTTCGCGGCAGCGCCGCAGGGCGTCGTTCAGCAGCCGCTCGCCTTCGGCGGCCGGTGCCGTGACCACCGCGCGGTGCCAGGCGTAGTGCAGGGCCACGGCCTCGGACTCGGTGTCGCCGGCTTGCTGCGCCGCGGCCAGCGCGGCGCGGCCGAAGCGCGACATGTCGGAATCGTCGCCGCCCTGGCCGCGCATGATCTCCGCGCGGGCCAGGGCCAGCCAGTGCGCGGCGTCGCGCGGCGGCGCCGTGGATGGCGTTTCCGGGCCAAGCGGTTGCTCCATCTCGTTGCTCCTCCCGAAGGGCCTGCCGGTCGGGTCTTGCCGGCGCCGCGCGCCGCGCGGGACCGCCCCGGCGTTTGATCGAGATTACATCGCAGCCGGCGCCGCCGTGGCCGACCGCCGTGCCGAACCCACCTGCCGGCGGCGGGTTGATCGGGATGAAGGGCAAACGAGCGGCGAAATGTCGAGCGTCGATGACCGGCATCAAACCCACGTCACCACCCTGGGTTTGCGGTTGACCTGGGACAAACCCGAGGCGCGGGCTTGGCGTTCAATCATGCTGCGCTGCGGAAAGGGTTCGCAACGCAGGGGCGGCGGGCCTGGGTCCCGGCCGGCCGCCCGCCGAACAGCCCAGGATCAAATCAGGAGCAAACATGTCGACCCGTCTCGCCCCACTGTCGCTGGCGGCCGTGGCTGCCGCCGTTGCGCTGCTGGCCGCCGCCAGCACCGCGATGGGGCAAAGCCAGGAGCCCATCCAACCCATCGTGCCGCCGCAGCAGGTCAACCTCGGCATGGTCGAGTTGGGCAAGAAGCTGTATTTCGACCCGCGGCTGTCCAAGTCCGGTTTCATCTCGTGCAACTCGTGCCACAACCTCAGCATGGGCGGCACCGACAACATCAAGACCAGCATCGGCGACAAGTGGCAGCAAGGCCCGATCAATGCGCCGACGGTGCTGAACTCCAGCCTCAACGTCGCGCAGTTCTGGGACGGCCGCGCCTCCGACCTGAAGGCGCAGGCCGGCGGCCCGATCGCCAACCCCGGCGAGATGGCCTTCAGCCACACGCTGGCGATCGGCATCCTGGCGTCGATCCCGGCCTACCAGCGCGAGTTCAAGCAGGTCTTCGGCAAGGACAAGATCGACATCGACCAGGTGACGCTGGCGATCGCCGAGTTCGAGAAGACCCTGGTCACGCCCAACTCGCGCTTCGACCAGTGGCTGCTGGGCAAGAAGGACGCGCTGACGTCCGATGAACTGGCCGGTTATCAGCTCTTCAAGAACAGCGGCTGCGTGGCCTGCCACAACGGCCCGGCGGTGGGCGGCAACTCGTTCCAGAAGATGGGCATCGTGCAGGCCTACAAGGCCACCAGCCCGGCCGAGGGCCGCAGCGCGGTGACGGGCAAGGAGATCGACCGCTTCACCTTCAAGGTGCCGACGCTGCGCAACGTGGAGATGACCTATCCGTACTTCCACGACGGCGCCGCCAACACGCTGCCCGAGGCGGTGGACGTGATGGGCCGCCTGCAGCTCGGCAAGAACTTCACGAAGGAAGAGAACGCCAAGATCGTGTCGTTCCTGAAGACGCTGACCGGCGACCAGCCCAGCTTCCTGATGCCGATCCTGCCGCCGTCGAGCGACACGACGCCGCGGCCGGATCCGTTCAAGTAGCGGCTTGAAGCGGTGGCGGGCTGGCGAGGGATCTACTCCCTCACCACCGTCACCGTGCACCCCGCCTGCGCCACCACCTGCGAGCTGACGCTGCCGAAGTGCCGGCGCAGCGCCGAGGCGCCGCGCGCGCCCATCACGATGTGGTCGACCCGCGTGCGCTCGGCGAAGTCGACGATGGCGGCTGCCGCGTCGGGCGACTCCAGCACGTGGAAGGTCAGCCGCGCCTCGTCGAGCTCCAGCGCCTTGACCATCGGCCGCGCCCAGTGCTTGAGCGCGACGAGCTGCTTGACGTGATGGCTGTGCCCCTGCTCGTCGACGCGGTCGTCCATCGCGATGCGGCCGGTGCGCATCACGCTGACGCAGGCCAGCCGCGCGCCGGGCTCGGTCAGCACGATGCGGCGCACCGTCTCGCGCAACTGGTCCAGCAAGCCTTGTGAAGCGTTGTTGACGTCGACCGCGGCCAGCACGATGGGGCTCTTCATCAACTGGCTGCTGGCGCCGGGCTGGGGCAGCCGCTCGCTGTCCTGCCCGGCGGCGCGCAGCCGGCGCTTGAAGCGCTGCCAGCGGCTGTCGGTGCCCAGCTTGGCGGCGCGCTCGGTCAGCGCCACCTGCGCCGGGAACTGCAGCGCCAGCGCCAGCTGCGCGCCGCTCTGGAAGCGCCTGGCGGGGTCGACCTCCAGGCATTGCAGGATCACTTCCTGCAGCCAGGGCGGGCAATCGGGCCGCAGCCGGCGCGGCGGCACCGGGTCTTCGTACAGCCGCCGGCGCAGGCCGCGGATGTTGTCGGGCTGGCCGAACGGGCGCTGCCCGGTCGTGAAGTGGTAGAGCATGACGCCCAGCGCGAAGAGGTCGCTGCGCGGGTCCTTGCGCACGAACTGCACCTGCTCGGGCGACATGTAGGGGCCGGTGCCCATCGGCAGCTCGAACTCTTCTTCCAGCAGGTCGGGCAGCTTGTCGTGGCGCGACAGCCCGAAGTCGACCAGCACCGCGCTGCCGTCGGCGCGGAACATGATGTTGCTGGGCTTGACGTCCAGGTGCACCAGCCCCTGGCGGTGCAGGTCGTGCAAGGCGGTGGCCACGCGCGAGCCGATCTCGATGACCTCGTCGATCGGCAGCGGCGCGGCGTCCAGCCGCGGCCGCAGCGACGCGCCTTCGATGCGCTCCATCACCAGGTAGGGCTGCAGCGTGATGTCGCCGCGCGCCACATAACGCGGTACGTGAGGACCCGTCAGCGCCGGCAGGATGAGCTGCTCGACCTCGAAGCCGACGATCGAGGCCGGGTCTTCGCCGCCCTTGATGCGCGGCACCTTCATCACCAGCGGCATGGCGTCGCCGGCGCTGCTGCCGCCGTCACCAGCACCATCGGCCGGCGCTTCGCGGTGCACGGCCCAGATCACCGCCATGCCGCCCTGGTGCAGCCGCTGGTCGACGACGAAGCCGTCGATGACCTGGCCTTCGTGCAGCCGCGCCGCCGGCGCCGGCGACGGCGGCGCGGTGGAACTTTCGTCAGACGCCATGGGCCAGGCGTTCGGCCAGCGCCGGCGGCAGCCCGGCGGCGCGGATCTTGGCGGCCGCCGACTCGTGGTCGTAGGGCACGCGCCAGAAGCTCAGGCTGCCCTCGGCCTCGTCGTGGATGGCGTAGCAGGCGGCGGGGTCGCCGTCGCGCGGCTGGCCCACCGAGCCGGGGATGACCAGCCAGCGCCGCTGCGGCAGCAGCGGAATCGGCACGCCCGGCGTCGGCACGAAGTCGGCCGCTTTGCCGGTGGTCGACAAGTGGTACAGCCGCGGCTCGTGCACGTGGCCGCAGAAGGTGATGCGCGCGCGCGTGGCGTGCAGGCTGCGCATGGCGTCCATGCGGCCGAGGATGTAGCCCCATTCCAGCGGCGCCCAGGCGTTGGCGTGCACGTACAAGACCTTGCCGGCCTCGTGGCGCGCCGGCAGCCGCGCGAGGAAGGCGATCTGCTCGGCGCTCAGCTGGCTGCGCGTCCACTCGATCACCTGCCGCGGCTCGGGCCGCATCTCGGGCGAGGCGCCTTCCACCGTGGCCAGGTCGTGGTTGCCCTGCACGGCCGGCGCGCCGGCGGCCACCAGTTCGCGCACGCGGTCGACCACCCAGCCGGGGTCGGCGCCGTAGCCGACGAAGTCGCCCAGCAGCGCATAGCCGTCGACGGCCTGGCCGGCGACGTGCTCGAGCACGGCTTCCAGCGCCTCGCGGTTGGCGTGCAGGTCGGTGAGGACGGCGGTTCTCATCGGAGGCTGCAGTCTGACATGAGCCGCCGGCGGCCGTCGGGCCAGGCCGGCGCGGGGGACGGGGCGAGGCTCAGCCGCGGCCGACGAAAGGCATCTTGGTGGCCATCACGTTGACGAACAGCATGTTGGCCGACAGCGGCAGCCGCGCCATCGTCAGGAAGGCGTCGACCACGCATTGGATGTCCATCCGCGGCTCGGGCCGGGTGCTGCCGTCGGCCTGCGGCACGCCTTGCGACATGCGCTCGGTCATCTCGCTGGCGGCGTTGCCGATGTCGATCTGGCCGACCGCGATGTCGAACGGCCGGCCGTCCAGCGCCGCGGTGCGCGTGAGGCCGCTCACCGCGTGCTTGGTGGCGGTGTAGGCGATCGACCCCGGCCGCGGCGCATAGGCCGAGATGCTGCCGTTGTTGATGATGCGGCCGCCCTGCGGCTGTTGCGCCTTCATGATGCGGAAGGCCTCGCGCAGGCAGTAGAAGCTGCCGTTCAGGTTGGCGTCGACGACGCTGCGCCATTCGGCCGGGGTGACGAGGTCGGGCGTCTTCGCGCCCAGCCCGCCGCCGGCGTTGTTGAACAGCAGGTCGAGGCGGCCGAAGTCGCGCTCGATGGCCGCGAAGGCGGCGGCCACGCTGTCGTCGCGGGCTACGTCGCAGGCCAGCGGCAGCACGCGCGCGGCGGCGTCGCCGGCCAGGCGCGCGGTCTCCTGCAAGGCCTCGGCGCGGCGGCCGAGCACGGCGACGGACCAGCCCTCTTGGACCAGGGCGAGGGCACAGGCGCGGCCGATGCCGGAGCCGGCGCCGGTGACGGCAGCAAAGCGGGAAGGCGTGTTCATGGTGGGGTGGGCTTGGGTGCGTTGGACGGCGCCATTGTCCATGCCGCGGCGCTCGGCGGCGGCAACCAGGCGAGCAGCGCCGCGAACAGCGCGGCCGGCTCGACCGGCTTGGCCAGCACTTCGTTCATGCCGGCGTCCAGGCACTGCTGCTTCATCTCGGCCTCGGCGCTGCCCGTCAGCGCCACGATCGGCGGGCCGCCGCCGGGGCGGCGGGCACGGACCCGGCGCGCCAGCTCGATGCCGTCGAAGCCGGGCAACTGCAGGTCGCTGAGGATCACGCTGTAGGGCTGCGCCAGCGCCAGCCGCGCCGCCTCGGGGCCGCTGGCGGCTTCGTCGACCTGCAGGCCGCATTGCACCAGCAGTTCGCGCACCACCTCGCGGTGCAGCGCCTCGTCGTCGACGACCAGCACGCGGTGCCCGGCAGCGCGCGCGCGCAGCGCCGCCTCGGCGGCGGCCACTTGGTCGTGCGCGTCGCTGCTCGCCGGCATGCTGGCGGCCGGCGGCAGCCGGGCGGTGAACCAGAACAGGCTGCCCTGGCCGGGCACGCTGTCGGCACCGGCTTGGCCGCCCATCTTCTGCGCCAGCGCGCGCGTGATCGCCAGGCCGAGGCCGGTGCCGGCGCCGCCCGTGGCACCCGCGGCGCCCGGCGCGTGCGGCTCGCGCACCTGGACGAAGGGCTCGAACAGCCCGGCCAGCGCCTGCGGCGCGATGCCGATGCCGGTGTCCTGCACCTCGAAGCGCAGCAGCGCCGCGCCGGCGTCTTCTTCGAGCAGCCGCGCGCGCAGCGTGATGCTGCCGGCGCGCGTGAACTTGACGGCATTGCCGGCATAGTTCAGCAGCGCCTGGCGCAGCCGGCCGACATCGCCGTGCCGGCGCGCCGGCGGCGGCGGCGCCTCGATGCGCACCGCCACGCCTTGCGCGGCGGCGCGGTCCTCGACCATCGCGCGCACTTCCAGCAGCAGGCCTTCGACGTCGAAGTCGGCCTCGTCCAGCTCGTCGCGACCCGACTCGATGCGCGCCAGGTCGAGCACCTCCTGGATGATGCCTTGCACGTGCCGCAAGGCGGCGTCCATCTTGTCCAGCCGGCTGGCGCGCGAGGCGGCCGACGCATCGCTGCGCAGCAGGTGGCTCAAGCCGACCACGGCGCTCAGCGGCGTGCGCAGCTCGTGGCTCATCTGCGCCAGGAACACGCCCTTGGCGCGGCTGGCGCGCTCGGCGGCGGCGTGTGCCTGTTCGAGTTCGAGGTTGAGCGAGTGGATGCGCCGCGCCGACAGGCGCAACTCCATCTGGTCCATCACCACCGAGGCCAGGTCGGACAGCAGGCTCAGCTCGGCGGCCGTCACCTGGCGCGGCTGGTGGTCGATGGCGCACAGCACGCCCAGGCGGTGGTCGTCGTGCGTCTTCAGCGGCACGCCGGCATAAAAGCGCAGGCCGAAAGCGCCGGCCACCAGCGGATTGGCCAGCGAGCGCGGGTCGACGCGCGCGTCGGTCAGCACGTAGGGCAGGTCGCTCAGGATGGCCGACGAGCACAGCCCCGGGTCGCGCGGAATCTGGTCCAGCTCGAGCCCGGTGTGCGACTTGAACCAGATGCGGTCTTCGTCGACCAGGCTGACGATGGCGATGGGCACCTGCAGCTCGCGGCACACCAGCCGCGTGATGGCGTCGAAGGTGCCGTCGGGCGGCGTGTCGAGGATGGCGTAACGCCGCAGCGCCTCGAGTCGCGCCTTCTCGATGGACGGTAGGCTTCCCATGTTGACCTGCCTTGCAAGCAATGGGCCGGTTGGCCGAAGCACGGTGGCCGCCCGCTCACGCCGGCAGTCTTGGCTGCCGGTTCCCGCTCGGGCGCAACATCTTGTAGCACGCTGGTGGCGGGCGCGGCTTGCGGCAGATCGTGCTCGGTGGCGGTGTCGGCGGCCGGCGCTTCGCGCCTCGACTTCGCTGCGCGACGTCAGCCTGCAACGCAAGCGTCGAGCGGCTGGCCGCTCAATGGTTGTCCTTCGGCACGAAGGCGCCGCGCTGGCCGACCAGGAAGTCGAGGTCGGCGCCTTCGTCGGCCTGCAGCACGTGGTCGATGTAGAGCTTCCAGTAGCCGCTTTGCAGCGGCGGCACGGGCGGCTGCCAGGCCGCCCTTCGACGGTCCAGTTCGGCGTCGTCGACGTGCAGGTGCAGCCGGCGCGCCGCCACGTCCAGCGTGATCAGGTCGCCGTCTTGCACCAGCGCCAGCGGGCCGCCGGCCGCCGCCTCGGGCGCCGTGTGCAGCACCACGGTGCCGTAGGCGGTGCCGCTCATGCGCGCATCGCTGATGCGCACCATGTCGGTCACGCCCTTCTTCAGCACCTTGGGCGGCAGCGGCATGTTGCCGACCTCGGCCATGCCGGGGTAGCCCTTGGGGCCGCAGTTCTTCAGCACCAGGATGCAGGTCTCGTCGACGTCCAGTGCCTCGTCGTCGATGCGGCGGTGGAAGTCGTCGCTGTCCTCGAACACCACGGCACGGCCGGTGTGCTGCATCAGCGCCGGCGTCGCCGCGCTGGGCTTGATGACGGCGCCGCGCGGCGCCAGGTTGCCGCGCAGGATGGCGATGCCGGCCTTGGCCTTGAACGGCTGGGCCATGGTCTTGATGACGCGCGGGTCGAAGTTCTGCGCCTCGGCGAGGTTCTCGCGCACCGTCTTGCCGCTGACGGTGACGAGGTCGAGGTGCAGCGTGGACTCGATCTCCTTCATCACCGCGGGCAGGCCGCCGGCGTAGCAGAAGTCTTCCATCAGGTGCTCGCCGCTGGGCTGCAGGTTCAGGATGCAAGGCATCTCGGAGCCCAGGCGCTCGAAGTCGTCGACGCCGAGCTTGACGCCCAGGCGCCCGGCGATGGCGATCAGGTGGATCACCGCATTCGTGCTGCCGCCGATGGCCGCCAGCGTGCGGATGGCGTTCTCGAAGGCCTCGCGCGTCAGCACGTCGGTGATGGTCTGGTCGGCGTGCACCATCTCGACGATGCGGCGCCCGGCCAGCCGCGCCAGCACGTTGCGGCGGCCGTCCACCGCCGGGTAGGCGGCGTTGCCGGGCAGGCCGATGCCCAGGGCCTCGACCATGCTGGCCATGGTGCTGGCGGTGCCCATGGTCATGCAGTGGCCGTGGCTGCGGTGCATGCAGCTCTCGGCTTCCAGAAAGTCCTGCAGGCGCAGCGTGCCGGCGCGCACCTGCTCGCTCATGCTCCACACGCCGGTGCCGCTGCCCAGTTCCTGGCCGCGCCACTTGCCGTTGAGCATGGGCCCGCCGCTGACGCCGATGCTCGGCAGCCCGCAGCTGGCCGCGCCCATCAGCAGGCTGGGCGTGGTCTTGTCGCAGCCGAACAGCAGCACCACGCCGTCGACCGGGTTGCCGCGGATGCTCTCTTCCACGTCCATGCTGGCCAGGTTGCGGTAGAGCATCGCGGTCGGGCGCATCAGCACCTCGCCCAGCGACATGACGGGGAATTCGAGCGGAAAGCCGCCGCCTTCGTAGACGCCGATCTTCACCTGCTCGGCCATCGTGCGGAAATGGCTGTTGCAGGGGTTCAGCTCGCTGAAGGTGTTGCAGATGCCGATCACCGGCCGGCCGTCGAACTGGTCGTGCGGCAGGCCCTTGCCCTTGAGCCAGCTGCGGTAGGCGAAGCCGTCGCGGTCCTGGCGGCCGAACCACTGCTGGCTGCGCAGGTCTTGGGGTCGCTTGCGGGGCTTGGCGCTCATGGGTGATGGCTTTCCCGGGGTGGCCGAAAGGGGCGGCATCATATTAAGGTATGACGATTGAGTTGCCCCACCCTTTGTTGCCCGAGGAGCCGCCCGCCGTGCCTGCCACCGACGTTCCCGCGATCGACGTTCTCGCCGTCTCGCGCCTGCCGCCGCTGTACCTCGACCCGCTGCGCGCCGCCTACCGCGTGCACGACCGCCTGCACGAAACCGACCCCGCGGCCTTCGCGGCGGTGGCGCCGCGCATCCGCGCGGTGGCCGGCAGCGGCGAGTCCAAGGTCAGCGCCGAGCTGATGGCCCGGCTGCCGGCGCTGGAGGTCGTCGCCATCATGGGCGTCGGCTACGACGGCGTGGACGTCGAAGCCGCCAAGGCGCGCGGCGTGCGCGTCACGCACACGCCCGACGTGCTGAACGACGAGGTCGCCGACACCGCGCTCGGCCTGATGCTGTGCGCCGCGCGCCAGTTGCCGGCGGCCGACCGCTTCGTGCGCGCCGGCCAGTGGCCGCAAGGCGCGTTCCCGCTGCAGACGCGCATGTCGGGCAAGCGGCTGGGGCTGCTCGGCATGGGCCGCATCGCCAAGGCCATCGCGCAGCGCGCGCAGGCCTTCGGCATGTCCATCGCCTACACCGCGCGCTCGGCCAAGCCCGAGCTGCCCTACCGGTTCTGGCCGACGCCAGCGGCGCTGGCCGCCGAGAGCGACTTCCTGGTCGTCATCACGCCCGGCGGCGCGGCCACGCGCAAGCTGGTCGACGCCGCGGTGCTGCGCGCGCTGGGCCAGGGCCGCGGCAACGGCTTCCTGGTCAACGTGGCGCGCGGGCCGGTGGTCGACGAAGCGGCGCTGATCGAGGCGCTGGAGGCCGGCACCATCGCCGGCGCCGCGCTCGACGTGTTCGAGCAAGAGCCGCAGGTGCCGGCACGGCTGATGGCGCTGCCGCAGGTGGTGCTGACGCCGCACCTGGGCAGCGGCACCCGCGAGACGCGCCAGGCCATGGCCGACCTGGCGCTGGCCAACCTGCAGGCCCACTTCGCCGGCCAGCCGTTGCCGACGCTGGTGCCCGAACTGCGCTGACGTTGCGCTGAAGCGGCGCCGAAGCGACGCCGCCACGCCGCCGCAGCGCCGGCGCTCAGGCCTGCCCGCTTCGCCGCGCGCGCCCGGCGTTCACCGGCGCCCGAGGCCTGGTCTTGCGGCCGGCCTCTTCGCCGCCCAGGCTTTGCGCCACGGCGAGAAACGAGCGGATGACTTGCGCCTCGCGTCGGCTCTGCAGGCAGAACAGGTGCGTCACCAGTTCCATGCGGCCGTCCGAGAAGCGCAGCATGCGAAGGCGCGGGTCTGACGGGACGGCGGCTTCCGACACCGTGCCGATGCCGATGCCGGCCGCCACGGCTTCGCGCAGGGCTTCGCGACTGCCGAGTTCCATCGCGACCACCGGCTTCGCGCCCGCGCTCGCCAACGCCGCCTCGACGATCGTCCGCGCGGTGGATCCCTGCTCACGCACCACCATGCGTTGCCCGTCCAGGTCGGCGATGCGGATGCGCTTGCGCGAAGCCCATTCATGCTCGCGCGAAACCAGCGCCACGATGGGGTCCCGCCGGTAGGGCATCCCCAGCAGCCGCGGGTCGTGCGCCGCGTGGGCGAGCACGCCCACGTCGACGCGGGCGTCGAGCAGTTCGCGCAGGACGGCATCGGAATTGCCGAACCGCACCTGCACTTTCATCTGCGGATACCGGCGGCCGAACTCGGCAAGGATCTGCGTGACGTGATAAGGGCTGACGGCGCCGAGCCGCAGCACGCCGCCTTTCATGCCGCCGACGTCGGTCAGCAGGTGCACCACGTCGGCTTCGATCGTGGCCAGCGGGGCGGCCAGCGCAAGCAGGCGCTGGCCGGTCTCGGTCAATCGCAGTCCACGCCCCACGCGCACGAACAGCTCCACACCGTAGCGCGCTTCCAGCTGATGCACCTGGATCGAAAGCGCCGGCTGGCTGACATGCAACTGCTTGGCGGCGGCGCCGACCCCACCCGCCCGCGCAATGGCCACGAAGGCACGAAGCTGGGTCAGTCGCATGGCCAACACATAAGCAATTGATATGAATGCACGCAAATATATGTATTTGTGCGCGAGAGCACAACCGCCAACACTTTGGCTGCCGCATGGAGGAGCGTGGCGCGCATGCAGATCATCAGAACCCCCCAGGGCCCGGCGGCTTCGGACCAGGCAAGGTTCAGCTTCGTCGTCGTGGCCGACACCCACATCAACGAGTGCGAGGACGCGAGCACCTCGCACTTCGAGACCAACGCGCGTGCCAATGCCAGGGCGCGCCACGTGTTCCGGGAGATCGCGGCGATGCAGCCGCCGCCGCGCTTCGTGATCCACCTCGGAGACATCGTCCACCCGGTGCCGCGCCTGGCGGCCTTTCACGACGCGGTCGCCAACTACCGCGAGATCGTCGCGCCCCTTCGTATGCCGGTGCACCTGGTCCCGGGCAACCACGATGTCGGCGACAAGGCGATCGAGTGGGCGCCCTCCGACCGCGTCACCGACGCCTTCCTCGCGCAATACCGCGCCGCGTTCGGCGCCGACTTCCATTGCTTCGACCACGGCGATCTGCGCTTCGTGGTGGTCAACGCCCAACTGTTCAACTCCGGCCTGGCGGACGAGCCGGCGCAGATGACGTGGCTGCAGGCGGTCCTCGCGCCGCAGGCCGGCCGGCGGACCTTCGTCTTCCTCCACTATCCGCCCTTCATCTACGACCCGGAGGAACGCGGCAACTACGACAACATCGACGAGCCGGCGCGCGGGCAGTTCCTGGCGCTGGTGCGCGCGTCGGGCGTGGAAGCCGTCTTTGCCGGGCACGTGCACAACTTCTGGTACGCCAGCATCGGCACGGCGGACTTCTACACGCTGCCGTCCACCGCCTTCATGCGGCACGACTTCACCGAGTTCTACCGCGTCGGCCCCGCGACGGAGTTCGGCCGCGGCGACCTCGACAAGTTCGGCTACTTCATCGTCGACGTCTACGACTGGGGGCATGTCGCGCACCCGGTGCGCAGCCAGGGCCGCGAGGCGGCGAAGGACGCCACGGCGCCGGCCTCGCCATCGCGTTTGCTGGCCAGCCCGCAGACCAGCGGCTTCGACCGGGTCGGGGTCGAACTGCGCCACGCCTGGATGGAGGCCATGCAGATCCCCGCGACGGGCGGGGTGCAGGATTTCGGCCGCAAGTGGGCGCGCAACGACTACCCGGTGCTTGGCCTGTGGGAGATGGGCTGCCGCCTCGCGAAAGTGCCTGACATCGATTGGGCGGAAGCCGCATCGCGACAGCGGATGCGCCTGCTGGCGGCCAAGGGTTCGCGCTTCATCGTGACAGGGCTGCGGCTCCTCGGCGACGGGGCGAGCCGCCAAGAACTCGAGGCCTGCGGCGTCGTCGGCTTCGAGTTCAACGCCACGCTCGGCGAGTTCGCCCGGCGACGCGGTGCGCTCGTCGAGTGGCGCGAGCGGTCGGGCGTTGCCGTGTTCTTCTCGAAGATCCTCTCCGGCGACGATGCCCAGTTCAGCGGCGGCAAGTTCAACCACGCGGTGCGGGCCGGCTACGAAGCGGCGGAGCTGCGCGAACACCGCGAGCTGCTGGCCGGCGCCATCCGCGAGGGTGCCATCGACGGCGTCACGCTTCGCATCGAGGCCGATGGGTCGTGGGCCGCCACGGCGCAAGCGGCCGCGGCCTTCGCGGAAGCGACGCACGGCAAGCTGCTGCTGTCGGTCAAGCTGGGCAGCGGCTCGGTGGCGCGGGAGCGCACCGACGATCGCGCCAACGCGGCCTTGGTGGCCCGCGCCATGCTGCTGTCGCGCGCCTCATCCTCGCTTCACGTCGTGTTCGACACCTTCGTCGACGTGGACCGCGGCTATGCCCCGCGCCACGGCTTCCTGGATCGCCGCTTCGCCCCGCGCGCGGCGGCGCACGTCTTCCGCAGCCTGTCGGCGCTGCTGCCGCGCCATGGCGCGATCCGGCTCAGCGAAGGTCTCGCCGGCCTGGATGGGGCGGTGGTCGGCTTCGAGGCCGCGGGCCGCGCGTACCGGCTGCTGGTGGGCACGCCGCAAGCGCTGAGCCGGCATCTGGCCCAGGGCGACGACCGGCTCTTCGACCTCTGCACGGCCGAGGAGATCGGGAGCGCGCAGCGCCTTGCACCCGGCGAACTTCAGGTGCTGCTTGCCGGCGCGGCGTAGCGCGCCGTCGCCGCCCTTCACCGTCACCCACGAGGAGCATCCCATGAGCCATCCCATCGCGCGTCGCGGCACCAACGGCCGCCTTGCACGCACCCTCTGGGGCCTGGCGCTCGCGCTGCCCACGTTGGCCGCGCAGTCGCAGGAGTCCTATCCGAGCCGTCCGGTCACCCTGCAGGTCGGCTACGGCGCGGGCGGCACCACGGACAAGGTCGCGCGTCTCGTCGCGCTGGCGATGAAGGAAACGCTGGGCCAGTCGGTGGTGGTCGAGAACCGCCCGGGCGCCGGCGGCAATCTTGCCGCTGCCGCCGTGGCGAAGAGCCCGCCTGACGGCTACACCCTCTACATGGCCACCGTCAGCAGCCACGCCATCGGCCCGGCCATGTACCAGAGCCTGGGGTTCACCCCGCTGGGCAGCTTCGAGCCGGTGGCGCTCGTCGCGCAGTACCCGCTGCTGGTGATGGCCAGTGCCGACTTTCCGGCCAAGACCGCCGCTGCGTCGCTGGCGTACCTCAAGGCGAATCCGGGCAAGGTCTTCTTCGGGTCGGCCGGCGTCGGGTCGGCGGGCCACCTGACCGGCGAATTGCTGGCCGCCCGGATCGGGACCACCATGAACCACGTGGCCTACAAGGGCGGCAGCGCAGCCTCGATCGCGGCCATGGGTGGCGAGATCTCGTTGATGATCGACCCGCTGCCCGGCCTGCTGGGCAACGTGCGTTCGGGGCGGCTGCTGCCGCTGGCCGTCTCGTCTTCGCGCCGCTCCACGGCGTTGCCAGACGTGCCGACGCTGGCCGAAAGCGGGCTGGCAGGCTTCGAGACGAACTCCTGGGCCGGCATCGTGGCCCCGGCAGGCACGCCGGCGGCCGTCGTCGCGAAACTGCAGCGGGCCATCGACGCCGCGTTGAAGTCGCCGGCCGTCGCTGCCTCGCTGTCGGCAGACGGCGTCGAGTTGACCTACCTGCCGGGCGAGCCGTTCCGGCAATTCATGGCATCCGAGATGCAGCGCTGGGGCCAGGTGGTCAAGGCGAACCGAATCAAGGGCGAGTGAGCGATGGAGCATTCGCCGTATCTCCTGACGCCCGGGCCGCTGAGCACGTCGGCGCGCACCAGGCACAGCATGCTGCGCGACTGGGGCAGCTGGGACGCCGACTTCAACCAGATCACCGAGCGATTGCGTGGCAGGCTGCTGGCCATCGTGAACGGCAGCGCGACGCACGAATGCGTGCCCCTGCAGGGCAGCGGCACCTTCGCGGTGGAAGCCGCCATCGGCACGATCGTGCCCAGGGACGGGCACGTGCTCGTTCCCCTCAACGGCGCGTACTGCCAGCGAATCGCCCGCATCTGCAAGGTGCTCGGCCGCCGCCTGACCACGATCGAGTTCGCCGAAGACGCTCCCGTGCTGGCGGCAGCGGTGGACCGCGCCCTCGCCGCCGATCCTTCGATCACGCATGTCGCGCTGGTCCATTGCGAGACCAGCACCGGCATCCTCAACCCGCTGCAGGCCATCGCCGATGTGGCGCGGGCCCGCGGCAAGGGCCTGATCGTCGACGCCATGAGTTCCTTCGGCGCCCTCGAGATCGATGCCCGCACGACCGCCTTCGATGCGCTGATCGCCGCATCGGGCAAGTGCCTGGAGGGCGTGCCCGGCATGGGCTTCGTGCTGGTCGAGCGTGGTGTCCTGTCGCGATCCGAAGGCAACAGTCCGTCGGTCGCGCTCGACCTGTACGACCAGTGGACCTACATGAACCGCACCACCCAGTGGCGCTTCACGCCGCCGACGCATGTCGTCGCCGCGCTGGACGCCGCGCTGACGCAATATCTCGAAGAGGGTGGCCTGGCCGCACGCGGCGCCGCGTACGCGAAGAACTGCGCCCAACTCGTGGCGGGCATGGCCGCGATCGGGCTGCGGCCATTCCTGCCGGCGCCGATACAGGCGCCGATCATCGTGACCTTCCTCGCGCCCGAAGACCGCCGCTATGACTTCAAGGCCTTCTACAACGCGGTGAAGGCGCGAGGCTACATCCTGTACCCGGGCAAGCTCACCACCCGCGAGACCTTCCGCGTCGGCTGCATGGGGCAACTCGGTCCCCGCGGGATTTCGGGCGCGGTGGCGGCCGTGGGCGAGGCGCTGGACGAGCTGGGCATCAAGGGACGCGAAGCGCTCGCCTGACGCGCTTTCCACCTTGCAGGCGCCGCCGCCGCGGGAGCGGGCGATGCGGCCGGACGACCCCTGGCTGGTCGTCGAGGGTACGGGAAAGTCCCGGCCGGCCCTGAAATCAATGGTCATACGATATGACGACAACAGCGGCGGCGCCAAGACCGCTGCCCCTTTCATGCACCGCAAGGAGACACGCTCGATGAGACTCAAGACCTCGATCGTCCTGGCGCTGGCCGCGGCCGGCCTGCTGGCCGGCGGCGCCGCGCAGGCGCAGGAAAAGCTCACCGTCTGGTGGGTCAAGGGCTTCTACAAGGCCGAGGACGACGCGCTGTTCGAAGCCATCAAGAAGTTCGAGGCCAAGAACAAGGGCATCAAGGTCGAGTTGTCGCAATACCCGGTGCAGGACACGATTCCGAAGACGGTGTCGGCGCTCGATTCCGGCAACCCGCCCGACGTCGCGTTCTCTGACGTCTACGACTTCCAGGTCACCGCCAAATGGGCCTACGACGGCAAGCTGGAAGACATCTCCAGCGTCATCGACCCGCTGCGCGCCAGGTTCGAGCCGGTGGCGCTGTCGACCACCTTCCTCTACAACAACGCGACGCAGAGCCGGGCCTACTACGCCTTCCCGATCAAGCAGCAGACCATGCACATCCAGTACTGGAAGGACATGCTCGCCGACGCCGGGTTCAAGGAAGCCGACATCCCCAAGACCTGGAAGGAATACTGGAGCTTCTGGTGCGACAAGGTGCAGCCGGCCTACCGCCAGAAGACCGGCAACCGCGGCTTCGGCATCGGCCAGCCGATGGGCGTGGACTCCAGCGACTCGTTCTTCTCGTTCCTGACCTTCATGGACGCCTACAACGTCAAGCTGGTCAACGATTCGGGCAAGCTGCTGGTCGACGACCCCAGCGTTCGCCAGGGGCTGATCAACGCGCTCAACGACTACACGGCGCCCTACACCAAGGGCTGCACGCCGCCGTCGTCGACGAGCTGGAAGGACCCGGACAACAACGTCGCCTTCCACAACAAGACCACGGTGCTGACGCACAACGCGACGATCTCGATCGCCGCCAAGTGGCTGGACGACGCCAACAACGCGACGTTGACCGACGCGCAGCGCGCCACCGCGAAGAAGAACTACACCGAGCTGATCGCCACCGCCGGCTTCCCGGCCAAGCCCGACGGCGGCAAGATGGTGTACCGCGCCGCGATCAAGACCGGCGTCATCTTCAAGGATGCGAAGAACAAGGCGGGGGCGAAGAAGTTCGTCGCCTTCATCCTCGACGAAGCCAATCTGCAGCCTTATGTCGAAGGCTCGCTGGGGCGCTGGTTCCCGGTCATGAAGGCTTCGCAGCAATCGCCGTTCTGGAAGGCCGACGCGCACCGGCTGGCGGTCTACAACCAGTTCATGGCCGGCACGGTGCCGTTCGAGTTCACCAAGAACTACAAGTTCACGGTGCTCAACAACGAGAACGTCTGGGCCAAGGCGATGAACCGCATCGTCAACGAGAAGGTGCCGACCGACAAGGCCGTCGACGAGCTGATCGCCCGCATCAAGACGGTGGCCGGCAACTGAGGCCTTTGGCCATCACGTCGCGGACGGCCCGATGACGACCACGGTGCTGGGCGCGGCGGCGCCCAAGCCGCTCAGCCCCTGGACGTTCTGGGGCCGCGCGCTGGTGCTGCCCTACCTGCTGGTGTTCGCCGTCTTCGTGGTGTTCCCGGTCGGCTACGGCCTGTGGCTGGCGCGCCACCCGGCCAGTTACGTCAAGCTGTTCGACGACCCGATCTTCTTCCGCACGGCGATCAACACGCTGGTGTTCATCGTCGTCGCCATCAACCTGAAGATGATGGTGGCGCTGGCGCTGTCGGGCTTCTTCGTCGTCAAGCGCTGGTGGATCAGCGTGGTGGCCGCGCTGTTCATCCTGCCCTGGGCGGTGCCCAGCATCCCCACCATCCTGTCGGTGCGCTTCATGCTCAACCCCGAGTGGGGCGTGATCAACAGCACCTACTTCAGGCTGACCGGGCTCGACGGCCCCAACTGGTTGAACGACCCGCTGCTGGGCCTGAGCTTCTCGATGCTGATGCACGTCTGGAAGAGCCTGCCGTTCTGGACGCTGATCCTGGTGGCCGGCCGGCTGGCCATTCCGGCCGAGCAGTACGAGGCCGCCAGCGTCGACGGCGCCACGCGCTGGCAGAAGTTCCGCTTCATCACCTGGCCGGCGATGAAGTCGCTGTACCTCACCTCCACCATCCTCTCGATGATCTGGACGCTGGGCGACTTCAACAGCGTCTACCTGCTCACCGGCGGCGGGCCGGCCGACCTCACGCACGTGCTGGCGACCCTGGGCATCCGCTACCTGCGGCTGGACCAGGTGGACCTGGCGATGGCCTCCATCGTCGTCGCGCTGCCGCTGGTGCTGCCGCTGGTGTTCTTCATGATGCGGCGGCTGGGCAAATGAGCGCCTCGTGGAAGAAGGTCGGCAACGAAGCCCGGCTGCTGCTGATCGGCATCCCGGTGCTGCTGTGGACGCTGGTGCCGGTGTACCACCTGTTCCTCTTCGCCATCAGCGAGCGCGACTCGGCCACCTCGGGCCGGCTGTGGCCCAAGCACCCGACGCTGCAGAACTTCGAGATCGTCTTCCAGCAGAAGCACTTCTACCTGAACCACTTCTGGCTGCAGATGTTCAACTCGCTGGTCATCGCGCTGGCGGTGGGCGCCATCACGCTGTTCGTCGCCACCACCGCGGCGTTTGCCATCAGCCGGCTGAAGGTGCGCGGCGGGCGCACGGTGATGAACATCGCGCTGTTCACCTACTTCATCCCGGCCGCCTTCCTGGCGGTGCCGATGTACAAGACGATGAGCATCTACGGGCTGCTGAACAACCAGTGGTCGCTGATCCTGGCGATGGTGACCATCGCCTCGCCGTACTGCATCTGGGTGCTCAAGCAGGCCAGCGACAAGCTGCCGTGGGAACTGGACGAAGCGGCGCGCATGGACGGCGCCGGGCCGCTGCAGTTGTTCCGCCTGGTCTACCTGCCGCTGATGGTGCCTTCGCTGGTGGCGGTGGGCACGTATTCGCTGCTGCTGGCGTGGAACGAGTACCTCTACGCCTTCCTGCTGCTGAGCAACGACACCGACGTCACGCTGGCGGTGGCGCTGGGTCACTTCCTGGCCGCCGACGATTCGCCGTGGGAACTGCTGATGGCCACCGGCTTGATCTACGCGCTGCCGCCGGCGGCGATCTACTACGCCTTCAAGCGCTACATGGTCTCGGGCCTCACGGCCGGTGCGGTCAAGAGTTAACAAGGGCCGTCGCGATGGCATCCGTCTCGTTCCAGAACATCCAGAAGGCCTACGGCCGCGTCAAGGTCATCCACGGCATCGAGTTCACCATCAACGACGGCGAGTTCGTCGTGCTGGTCGGTCCCTCGGGCTGCGGCAAGAGCACGCTGCTGCGCATGCTGGCCGGGCTGGAAGAGATCAGCGGCGGGCAGATCCTGATCGACGGCACCGTGGTCAACGAGCTGGAGAGCAAGGACCGCGACATCGCGATGGTCTTCCAGAGCTACGCGCTGTACCCGCACATGACGGTGCGCGAGAACATGGGCTTCTCCTTGCGGCTGCGCAAGGCCGACGCCGCCACCACCGCCGAGCGCGTGGCCGGCGCGGCGCGCATCCTCAACCTGGACGCGCTGCTGGACCGTTATCCGCGCGAACTCTCGGGCGGCCAGCGCCAGCGCGTGGCGATGGGCCGCGCCATCGTGCGCGACCCCAAGGTGTTTTTGTTCGACGAGCCGCTGTCCAACCTCGACGCCAAGCTGCGCGTGGCGATGCGCGCCGAGATCAAGGCGCTGCACCAGCGGCTGAAGACGACCACGGTCTACGTCACGCACGACCAGATCGAGGCCATGACCATGGCCGACCGCATTGTGGTGATGCACGACGGCATCGTCGAGCAGATCGGCACGCCGCTGGAACTGTTCGACCGCCCGGGCAACCTGTTCGTCGCGCAGTTCATCGGCAGCCCGGCGATGAACGTCTTCAAGGGCACGGCCCAGGGCGGCACGCTGCAGGCGCTGGGCGCGAGCTGGCCGCTGCCGCCGGGCGTGGCCGTCGGCGCGGGCCGCGAGCTGCACTACGGCATCCGCCCGACCGACCTGCGCCTGGCCGCGGAGGGCGGCATCCCCGCCAAGGTGGTGGTGGTGGAACCCACCGGCGCCGAGACCGAGCTGCTGGTGGACGTGGGCGGCCAGCGCCTGGTGGTGGTGATGCATGGCCGCACCGCGGCGCGGCCCGACGACACCGTGCAGTTGCAGCTGGACGGCGCCAAGGCCCATGTCTTCGACGCGGCGGGCGGCCAGCGCCTGTAGGCGGCGATGGCGGCCCCGCGCGTGGTGGTGATGGGCGTCAGCGGTTGCGGCAAGAGCACCGTGGGCCGGCTGCTGGCGGCGCTGCTCGACGTCCACTACGTCGAAGGCGACGAGCTGCATCCGCCCGACAACGTGGCCCGCATGGCCGCTGGCGTGCCGCTGACCGATGCCGACCGCCACGGCTGGCTGCAGGAGGTGGCCGGCCAGCTGGCCAACGCCACCAGCCGCGAGCTGGGCGTGGTGGTGAGCTGCAGCGCGCTCAAGCGCCGCTACCGCGACCAGCTGCGCGCCGCCGCGCCAGACCTGCGCTTCATCCACCTGCAAGGCCCCGAGCCGCTGCTGCGCGCTCGGCTGGCCGCGCGGCGCGGGCACTACATGCCGGCCTCGCTGCTGCAAAGCCAGCTCGACACGCTGGAGCCGCCGGCCGCCGACGAGCCGGCGCTGAGCCTTGGCATCGACCAACCCCCGCAACAGCTGGCCGCCGAAGCCGAACGCTGGCTGCGCACCACCTGGCGGCCCGGCGCACCATGAGCACCTTCACCAAGACCATCCTCTTCACCGACGCCGACGGCCGCGCGCGCTGGCGCGACGAAGCCATCGCGCTGAGCGAAGGCAAGCCGCAGGCGCTGCTGTCGCCGCTGCAGCCCAGCGGCGGCTACCAGTTGCGCCACAGCCCGGTGGGCTTTCGCAGCCAATTCCACTGCACCGAAACGCCGCAATGGGTGTTCATCCTCGGCGGGCAGATGGAGATCGGCCTGCAGGACGGCAGCTCGCGCGTCTTCAAGCCGGGCGAGCATTTCTTCTCCGACGACCGGCTGCCGCCGGGCGCCGCGTTCGACCCCCAGGTGCACGGCCACTGGAGCCGGCAAGTCGGCCCCGATCCGCTGGTCACGCTGTTCGTGCGTGCTTGATGGCCGCGGTCAAGAACGTCCACGGCCATACGCTCGACCAGTTGGGCGAGGCCGTCGTCAGCGGGCGTTATCCGCCGGGCACCGCGATCCCGCCCGAGCCGCTGCTGTGCGAGGAACTGGGCGTCAGCCGCACCGTGGTGCGCGAGGCCGTCAAGTCGCTGGTTGCCAAGGGCATGCTGGTCACCGGGCCCAAGCTGGGCACGCGCGTGCTGGCGTCGGAGCAGTGGAACTGGTTCGACCCCGAGGTGGTGGCCTGGCAGGCCAAGGCCGGGCTGACGCGCGACTTCCTGCGCGACCTGCAGGAGCTGCGCCGCGTCGTCGAGCCCGCCGCCGTGCGCCTGGCCGCCGAGCGCGCCAGCGCCGCCGACATCGCGCAGATCGAGGCCGCCTACGCCGGCATGAAGGACGCCATCGACCACGGCGGCGACTACGTGCGCCACGACCTCGCCTTCCACCAGGGCCTGCTGCGCGCCTGCCACAACCGCATGGTGGTGCAGATGAGCAAGGCGCTGGGCGCGCTGCTGCGCACCAGCTTCGAGATCAGCACCTCGCGCCCCGACGGCCCGGCCACCAGCCTGCCGCTGCACCGCGCGGTGCTGGATGCGGTGATCGCGCGCAACGCCGCCAAGGCCGAGCGCGCCAGCCTGCTGCTGATCGACAGCGCGGCCGACGACATCGAGGCCGTGCTCGCCTCGCGCCGCAAGCTGCCTTCGCTGTCGCTGCCGGCGCCGCGGCTGTCGCCCAGGCGCGCCAAACCAGCCGTTCGGGTCGAGCGTTAGCCTGTCTTGCCGACGTCGAAGGCGTCGGCTCTCGGCGCTGAAGCACCGACCGGCGTCAGATGACCCGTGCTTCGCGCAGCCGGGCCAGCTCGGCGGGGCTCAGTCCCAAGGGGCCGAAGACCTCGGCGTTGTGCTCGCCCACGCCGGGCCCGCTGCGCGGCACGACCGAGGGGTGGCCCGAAAACCGCGGCACGGCGCAGGGCGCGGGCAGGGCGCCCAGGTCGGGATCGGGCATGCGCACGATCGCCTGGCGTGCCTGGAACTGCGGTTCCTTCAGCACGTCCTCGATGCTGTTCACCTTGCTGAAGGGCACCTCGAAGCGTTGCAGCGTGGCCGACAAAGCGTCGAAGCTCAGCGAGCGGCACCAGGCCTCGATCAGGCCGTCGAGTTCGTCCACATGCTGCAAGCGCAAGGGGTTGGTCGCGAAGCGCGGCTCGTCGGCCAGTTCGGGGCGGCCCATCGCCTCGCACAAGCGCCTGAAGATGGCGGCCGACGAGCCGACCACCGTCACCCACGCGTCGTCGGCGCTGCGGTACAGGTTGGACGGCGCCGTGTAGGTGGCCCGCGAACCGGCGCGCCCGCGCGCGACGGCCAGTTGCTCCCACTCGACGGGCAGCGTCTCCAGCAGCCGCAGCAGCGCTTCGGTGGCCGAGAGGTCGATCTCCTGGCCGGGCGCGTCGGGAAGGCTGCGCCGTTCGACCATGGCGGCGGCGATCGAGAAGGCGCCGAACACCGCGGCCACGGCATCGCCGAGCGGGAAGTTCATGTGCTGCGGCGGCCGGTCGGCTTCTCCCGTGAGGTGGGCCAGGCCGCTCATGGCCTCGAAGATGCGCGCAAAGCCGGGGCGGGCGGCATAGGGGCCGGTCTGTCCGAACCCCGTCAGGCGCAGCACCATCAGCCGCGGGTTGGCGCGCTGCAGCGCCTCGATGTCCAGCCCCCAGCGGTCCATCGTGCCGACGCGAAAGTTCTCCACCAGCACGTCGAACTGCGGCAGCAGGCGCAGCAGCAAGTCGCGGCCCTCGGGCTTGCGGACATCGAGCGAAATGCCGCGCTTGCCGCGGTTGGTGACCTTCCAGTGCAACGAATGCTCGTCCTTGACGGGCGCCAGCGAACGCAGCGAGTCGCTGCCGTCCGGCAGTTCGAGCTTGACGACATCGGCACCGAGGTCGGCGCACAGCGTCGCCGCCATCGGCGCCGCAACCACCGTGGCCATGTCCAGGATGCGCACGCCCGCCAGCGGGCCGGTGCGAGAAAGGCTTGGGTCGTTCATGGATGTTCAAGTGGGTTGCGGCGGCCGGTCGGCTTCACTCGGCCTTCAGGCCGGTCGGCTTCACTCGGCCTTCAGGCCGGTCGCTTTCACCAGGGCGCGCCACGCGAGCACCTCGTCGCCGATCATCTTCGTGGCATCGGCGCGGCCCTTGAATCGCGGCGAGGCGCCGGCCGCTTCCAGCGCGGCGATGACCTCCGGCGAGCCGAGCGCCGCCTTGACCTCGCCCTCGATGCGCGAGACCACGGCCGCCGGCGTCGCTGCCGGCACCAGCACGGCAAACCACGGCGCCACCACCGCCTTGGGATAGCCGGCCTCCGCCATCGTCGGCACGTCGGGAAACTCCTTCGTGCGGGCATCGCCCACCACCGCCAGCACCTTGACGCGGTTCGACTTGCCCTGCGCAATGGCCAGCGACGAGGGCATGTAGGTGGCCGACAACTGGCCCGCGACGAGATCGGGAATGATCGGCGGCGCGCCCTTGTAGGGAATGGCGACCACGTCGATGCCCGCGACATGCTTGAACAGCTCGAACCCCAGGTGGGGCGTGGAGCCGATGCCGCTGCTGCCGTAGCTCAAGCCGCCGGGCTTGGACTTCGCCAGGGCGACATACTCCTTCACGCTGGCCACCGGCAGCGAGGCCGGCACGACGAAATAGTTGGGCGACACCGCGAACTGCGCGACCGGGACGAAGGCCTTCATCAGGTCGGTGCGGATGTTCGGCATCAGCGCCATGTTGGCCGCATTGCTGGTCGTCGCGATCAGCCACGTGTAGCCGTCCGGCCGCGACTGCGCGACGAAGTCGGTGCCGATGTTGCCGCCGCCGCCGGACTTCGACTCGACGACGAAGGGCACGCCCATGCTTTTGCTCATGCGGTCGGTCAAGGCCCGGGTCAGGATGTCCACGATGCCGCCGGGCGCGTAGGGATTGATCACCTGGATCGGCTTCGACGGGAACGCGTCCTGTGCCCGTGACAGGCTGGGCGCCGAAGCCAGGGCGAGGGCCAGGAGCGGAATCGCAATTCGGTTGCGGGCGTTCATTGCGTGGTCTCCAAGCTGCGGGCCACGGCATCGCTCAGCAACCGCTTGCCGATGGTGATCTGGTGGATCTGGCTGGTGCCTTCGTAGATGCGGAAGGCGCGCACGTCGCGATAAAAGCGTTCGATGCCGCTCTCCTTCACGTAGCCCTGGCCGCCGAAGATCTGCACGACGCGGTCGGCCACGCGGCCGCACATCTCGGTGGCGTACAGCTTGCACATCGAGACGTCCATCGTCACGTCTTCGCCGCGGTCGCGCTTGCGCGCGGTCTCCAGCACCAGCGCCTTGGCGGCCTCGATCTCGACCTTGCAATCGGCCAGCATGGCCTGCACGAGCTGGAAGCCGCCGATGGGCTTGCCGAACTGGCGGCGCCGGTTGGCGTAGGCCACGGCTTCATCGAGCATGCGGATCGCCGGGCCGATGGCGAGCGCGGCCAGGTTGATGCGCTGCTTGTTCAGCGTCTTCATCACGGTGCGGAAGCCCTTGCCGGGCACGCCACCGATGATGGCGTCGGCCGCGGCGCGAACATCGCGCAGATGCACCTCGCCGATCGGCCCGCCTTCCTGGCCCATCTTCGGCGTCGGCGCGGAACAGGTCATGCCGGCGGCGCCGCGCTCGATCAGGAAGGCGCTGATCGAATCGGCCGGGCGGCCGCCTTCTTCGCTGCGCGCGAACACGGTGATCAGGTCGGCAATCGGCGCCAGCGTGATGTAGCGCTTGTGGCCGTTGATCACGTAGCCGCCGGACGCGTCGCGCCGCGCCACGGTCTGCAGCGCGGTCGCGTCGGAGCCCGCTTCGGGCTCGGTCAGCGCCAGCGCGCCGGTGAACTCGCCCGACGCCAGCCGGGGCAGGTAGCGCTGCTTCTGCTCGGGCGTGCCGTCCTGCACCAGCGACTCGGAACCGACGCCCGTGTTGATGCCGATGCGCACGCGGTACGCCACCGAGCATTGCGAGATCTCCATGTTGGCCAAGGCCAGCTCCTCGGTCGTCAGGCCGCTGCCGCCGTAGGCTTCGGGGATCGACCAGCCGAACAGGCCAAGCTCGCGCATGGTCTGCACGATCTCGTCGGGAATGCGGTCCTCGCGTTCGACGCGCGCTTCGTTGGGCATCGCGAGCTCGCGCACGAACTGCCGGGTCGTGGCGAGAAGCTGGTCCAGCCGCTGCTTGTCTCTGATCATTCCCGTCTCCCGCCGATGAAGGTTCGGCGATTCGGGAATGCTAGGAAGCGGCGCGCCGCTTGTGACCGATGTGTCCCACTCTGCGGGAGGGTTTGGCCGCGCCGTGGCCGCACGATCGCCCCACGATCGCAGCACAATCGCCAGCCATGCCGAAGTCATCGTCCCCCCGCGCGACGCCGGCGGCGCCCGAAGATGCTTCCGTCGACCCCACGCGCAACTTCGGCATCGCGATCGCCAGGGCTTTCGACATCCTGCGCTGCTTCACGCCCGAGCGCTCCTTGCTCGGCAACAGCGATCTGGTGCGGCTCAGCGGCTTGCCGCGGTCGACCGTCTCGCGCCTGGCGTTCACGCTGGAAGAACTCGGCTATCTCTATCGGCTGAGTCCCATCGGCAAGTACCGGCTCGGCTGGGGCGTCGTTTCGCTGGGCTACCCCTTGCTCACCAGCATGGCCTTGCGCCACATCGCGCGGCCGGAGATGCATGCGCTGGCCGCGCGGCTGAAGGTCAACGTGAACATGGGCACGCTGCACCGCACCTCGGTCGTGTACCTGGAGTCGGTGCACTTCGACGAGACCAGCACCACGCGGCCGGACATCGGCGCGCCGCGCAGCCTGCTGAGCAGTGCCATCGGCCGTGCCTTGATCTGGAGCCTGGACGAGCGCCGCCGCACGGCGCTGCTGAACCGGGCCGCCATCGCCGAGCCGGAGGCGTTCGCGCGCACCAAGGCGAAGCTCGCGCAAGCCCGCAAGAGCTTGGTGGCCAGCGGCTTTTGTCTTTCGTTGGGCGAGACGCGCCAGGGCTACAGCGCCGTGTCGGTGCCGATGCGCGTGGTGTCGTACGAGGAGCCCATCGCCTTCAACTGCGCGACGGCCGACCATCGGATGCGCAAGGACCGCCTGCAGAACGAGGTCGGCCCGGCGCTGGTGGCGATGGTGACGATGCTCGAACACCGGGTCGGCATTCGCTGACCCCTGATCAGACGATCAGACGATCAGACGATCAGCCCATCATCGCGTCAGACCATCAGCTGGACACCCGCGCGTAGACGCCGCGCCGCCCCGGCGGCGACAGCACCCATTGCCAGAGCTGGATGTCGCGCGCGCGAAAGGCGCCGGCGCAGCTCAGCAGGTAGTAGCGCCACATGCGCTGGAAGCGGCTGCCCAGCCGCTCGGCAAAGCGCGGCCACGCAGCCTGCACGTTGGCGTGCCAGCTGAGCAGCGTGCGGTCGTAGTCGGCGCCGAAGTTGTGCAGGTCTTCGACGACGAAGCGGCGCTCGCAGGCGCGGCCGATCTGCGCGATGGTGGGCAACTCGCCGTTGGGGAAGATGTAGCGGTGGATCCACGGGTCGGTGCCGTGGCCGTGCTCGTTGCGGCCGATGGTGTGCAGCAGCGCCAGCCCGTCGGGCGCCAGGCAGCGCTTGATCACGTCCATGTAGATGGCGTGGTTCTTCTGGCCGACATGCTCGAACATGCCCAGGCTCGCCACGCGGTCGAAGCGCTCGTCGAGCGACCGGTAGTCGGCCAGGCGGAACTCCACCGGCAGCCCGGCGCAGCGCTCGGCGCCCAGCGCGGCCTGCTCGGCCGAGATCGTCACGCCGACGCAGTGCACGCCGTAGCGCTCCGCCGCGAACTGCATGAAGCTGCCCCAGCCGCAGCCGATGTCCAGCACGCGCATGCCGGGCTCGAGCTGCAGCTTGCGGCACACGAGGTCGAGCTTGCGCTCCTGCGCCGCGTCGAGCGTGGCCGCGCCGTCCCAGAAGGCGCAGGTGTAGGTCATGCGGCGGTCCAGCATGGCCGCGTAGAAGTCGTTGCCCAGGTCGTAGTGGATGCGCCCCACCTGCCAGGCGCGGGCCTCGGTCTGCAGGTTCAGCCAGCGCGCGCGCAACTGGTACAGCACCGCGGCCACGGGCTGCAGCCGGCTGCCGAGGTCGGCGCGCAGCAGGCGGTCGAACAGCTCGTCGAGTCGCTCGCAATCCCACCAGCCGTCCATGTACGACTCGCCGAGGCCCAGCGTGCCCTGCTGCACCGCGCGCTCCAGCACGCCGGGGCGCAGCAGCCGCATGTCCCACGGGCGCTGGCCGTCGAGCCGGATGTCGGCGGCCTCCAGCAAGGCCTGCGCGGCGCGCACGCCGCGGCGCGACGGCGGTGTCGGCGGGGTCGGCGCCTGAAAGCCCCGAGACGAATCAACGGTCGAAGAGCCAGCCATCGCCGCATTCGAGCAAGATTTCGGCGCGGCTGCAAATAGTTATCACCCCAATCGGGTGATTGACGTTGTCGATGGTGGCGACCGCGGCCGCTGCTGCTGCCGCCGCGTGGCGCTCAATCCACCGGCAGCGCCGCGGTGCACTTGATCTCGTCCAGGCAGACGGTGGAGCGCACCGCCTGCACGCCGGGCGTGCGCATCAAGGTGTCCATCAGAAAGTTCGACAACGACTTGAGATCGCGCGCCACCACCTTCATCACGTAGTCGGAATCGCCGGTGACGGCGTAGCACTCCTGGATCTGCGCGAGGTCGCCGACCAGCGCCTTGAACTTCGACAGCTCGCGGATGTGGCCGCGCTCCATCACCACGTTGACGAAGGCCACCACGTGCAGGCCCAGCGCGGGCGCCGCCAGCCGCGCCTCGTAGCCGCCGATCAGGCCCAGTTCCTCCAGCCGCCGGTGGCGGCGGTTGCACTGCGCCGGCGACAGCCCGGCGGCCTGCGCCAGCTCCAGCGTGGTGGCGCGGGCGTTGGCCTGCAGGTGGGCGAGGATGCGGCGGTCCACGGCGTCCAGCGTGATCGGTGTCATGTTCGTCTCGCGAAGCCCTTGTTCGGCGCGAAATTCTTGCATGACCCCGGTCAAGCCCGGATGCCCCATGCGCGCACATTGCGAAGCGGCTTGCCTACAGTCACGCCCCAACGCAACGCTGCACGGAGCAAGACCATGGCCGACCTGTTCGACAACCCGCTGGGCCTGATGGGCTTCGAGTTCGTGGAGTTCGCATCGCCCACGCCCGGCGTGCTGGAGCCGCTGTTCGAGATGATGGGCTTTCGCCAGGTGGCCCGCCACCGCAGCAAGGACGTGCTGCTGTTCCGCCAGGGCGACATCAACTTCATCGTCAACCGCGAGCCCAAGAGCCTGGCCGGCTACTTCGCCGCCGAGCACGGCCCCAGCGCCTGCGCGCTGGCGTTTCGCGTGCGCGATTCGCACAAGGCCTACGCGCTGGCGCTGGAGCGCGGCGCGCAGCCGGTGGACGTGCCCACCGGCCCGATGGAGCTGCGGCTTCCGGCCGTCAAGGGCATCGGCGGCGCGCCGCTGTACCTGATCGACCGCTTCGAAGACGGCAAGAGCATCTACGACATCGACTTCGAGTGGGTGCCCGGCGCCGAGCGCCACCCGCGCGGCCACGGCCTGCAGACCATCGACCACCTGACGCATAACGTCTATCGCGGGCGTATGGCGTACTGGGGCAGCTTCTACGAGCGGCTGTTCAACTTCCGCGAGATCCGCTACTTCGACATCAAGGGCGAGTACACCGGCCTCACCAGCCGCGCGATGACGGCGCCCGACGGGCTGATCCGCATTCCGCTGAACGAGGAATCGGGCAAGGGCGCGGGCCAGATCGAAGAGTTCCTGATGCAGTTCAACGGCGAAGGCATCCAGCACATCGCGCTGTCGACCGCCGACCTGCAGGCCAGCGTCGACGCGCTGCAGCTCGCCGGCATCCCGCTGATGACGGCGCCCAACGACGTCTACTACGAGATGCTCGACGAACGCCTGCCCGGCCACGGCCTGCCGGTGGACGAACTCAAGACGCGCGGCATCCTGGTCGACGGATCCACCGCCGGCGGCGAGAAGCGGCTGCTGCTGCAGATCTTCAGCCAGACGCTCCTGGGCCCGGTGTTCTTCGAGTTCATCGAGCGCCGCGCCGACCAGGGCTTCGGCGAAGGCAACTTCAAGGCGCTGTTCGAATCGATGGAGCGCGACCAGGTGCGCCGCGGCGTGCTGAAGACCGAAGCGGCCTGAGGCGACGCCGATCAGTGCAGCGTCAATAAGGTTTCAGGCAACTCGCGGCCGGTGGCCCGGAGGTAGGCCTCGCGCGCCTGCTGCAGCCGCTGCGCGGCGGGCGCCGCGGCGTGCTGCGCCTGCAGCACTTCGGCCTCGGCGGCCAGCAGCTCGGCGCGCAGCGCGTGGCCCGGCGGCCAGGTGGCCGACAAGACTTCTTGCGCGCGCTGCAGGGCTTCGGCCGGCACCGGCGCGGCGGGGTCCAGGCCCTGCAGCCAGGCCTGCACGGCTAGGCAGCGCTGCTGCCGCGGGTTGCCGGCGCCCAAGGCCGCGCCGAAGGTCCCGCAGGCCTGGGCCGCCAGCGCAGCGGCGGCCCGCGGGTCGACCCGGCGCGACGCCAGCGCCAGGCTCAACTGCTTGCCGGCGCGCTCCAGCGGGTTGTCGGCACGGCCCATGGCGGCGGCGTGGTCGATCGACGCGCGCAGCGCACGCAGCCCCTCGTCGCGCCGGCCGGCGCCGAACAGTGCATCGGCCAGCAGCGCGCGGGCCTGCTCGCGGTAGCGGGTGGGCTGGGGGTAGCGCTGGTCGAAGAAGGCCGACAGCTCGCGCGCCAGCGCCACCGCCTCGTCGTGCCGGCCGTCCAGCGTGAGCAGGCGCACCAGTTGCAGCTTGGCCAGCGCCAGGGCCTCGGGCTCCACCTGGCTGCGGCGGGCCACCGCATCGACGTTGGCGCGCTGCTCGCGCACCGCCTCGGCGTAGTGCCCGCGCTCGGCCAGCACGCGGGCCAGCAGCGCGCGCGCCACCACGCTGCGGTCGTGCAGCGGGCCGAGGTGGCGGTCGAAGGCGGGCATCAGCTCGCGCATGCGGCGTTCGACCTCGGCGAAGTCGCCGCGGTTGAAGGCCAGCGTGGCCAGGCTGTAGCGATTGCCCAGCAGGTCGGTGACGGGGTAGTCGGGCAGCCCCGGGCCGACGCGCTCGATGTGCGCCAGCAGCGCCTGCGCGGCCGGCAGCTCGCCGCGCGCGATCAGGTTGCTGGCGATGTGGCTGGCCACGGTCAGGTAGTCGGCCGAGGCCTCGCCGCTGACTTGGGCCTGCGCCGCCAGCGCCTGCCGCCCCAGCGCGGCGCTGCGCTCGAGCTGCCCTTGCTGCGAGGCCAGCCAGGCCTGGTAGGCGAGCACGCGGCCGGTCCAGCGGTTCGGCGGCGGCTGCAGCCGGTCGGCCGCCGCGGTGGTCTGCGCCAGCGCCGCGGCGGCGGCCTCGAAGTCGCGCAGCTCGACCTTTGCCTGGGCCAGCCGGAACAGCAGCTCCACGCCGCTTTCGTCGTCGGCCAGCGCGGCCTGGCGGCGCGCCTGCAGCGCCGCGCCCAGGTGGCGCGCGGCGGCGGCCATGTCGCCCAGCTCGATGAAGATGCCGCCCACCACCTGGTGCAGCCGGGCCTGCAACTCGGGCTGGCCGGCGAACTCGGTGTCGATGCGGCCGGCGGCGCGCTGCAGCAGTTCGCGCGCGCTCAGCTCGCGGCCCTGCGACTGTTGTGGATCGTTGTCCGACAGCAGCCGCGCCAGGAAGGCCTGCGCCGCCTGGCTGCCGCGCGCCTCGGCGCGCGCGCGCCCGGCCTGCCACAGCGCCAGCCCGGCGCCGGCCAGCAAGGCGACGGCGACCAGGGCCGACGCGGTGGCCATCAGCGCATGGCGGCGCAGCAGCCGGCCGGCGCGGTACGCCAGCCCGGCCGGCCGCGCCAGCACCGGCTGGCGCTGCAGGTGACGCTGCAGGTCCTGCGCCAGCGCCTCGGCCGAGGCGTAGCGCTGTTCGGGCTGCAGGGCCAGCGCTTTCAGCAGCACGGTGTCGAGGTCGCCGCGCAGCGCGCGGCGGGTGGCGGCATCAGCCGCGGCCTGGCTGGGCGCGCGGATGGCGGCGCCGAGGATGGCTTCTTCCAGCGCCGCCGGCGTGTCGCGCGCCAGCGTGTAGGGCCGCGTGCCGGTGAGCAGCTCGTACAGCAGCACGCCCAGCGAGTAGACGTCGCTGGCCGTGCCCAGCGGCCGGCCGGCCACCTGCTCGGGCGAGGCGTACTGCGGCGTCAGCGCGCGGCCGCCCCAGCGCGTGAGGTCGGTCGTTGGCGTGTCCGACTCGGTGCCGGTGTCGGCCTCCAGCAGCTTGGCCACGCCGAAGTCGAGCAGCTTGACCTGGCCTTGCTCGTCCACCAGCACGTTGCCGGGCTTGATGTCGCGGTGGATCACCAGCCGCGCATGGGCATGCTGCACCGCCTGCAGCACCTGCAGGAAGAGCCGCAGCCGCGCGGCGGTGTCCAGCCGCCGCGCGTCGGCCCATTGCGTGAGCGGCTCGCCCTGCACGTATTCCATCGCCAGCCAGGGCTGGCCGCCGTCGCTGCCGGCGTCCAGCACGCCGGCGATGTGCGGGTGCGCCAGCGACGACAGGATGCGCCGCTCGCGCACGAAGCGCTCGGCAATCAGCCGCGAGCGTGCGCCGTCGACGAAGGGCAGCTTCAGCGCCACCGGGCGCTGGTGCGCGCCGTCGGCGCGCCGGGCCAGCCAGACGCAGGCCATGCCGCCGCGGCCGAGTTCGGCCTGCAGCAGATAAGGCCCCACGCGCTGGCCGGCCGCGGGGCCGGCGCTGGCGGCCGGCTCGTCCAGCGCGGGCAGCGCGGCCAGGAAGTCGTGGGTCTCGATCGCCTGGCGGTCCTGCAGCAGCTCGGCCAGCGGCGCCTGCAGCTCGGCCGGCTGCCGCTGCAGCCACGCGGCGCGCTCGGGCGCCGGCAGTTCCAGCGCATCGTCCAGCAGCGGCAGCAGGCGGGCCCAGTCGGCGGCGGAGAGCTTCATGGCGGTGGATACGGAATGCGCCGGCGCCGGCCGCCATGCCGCGTGGACAGAGGAAGGAGGCTAACCCGATTTCAGCGCGGCCTAGAGAAAGCGGCGCGCCTTCTCCCAGTCCCCAGTCGCGCTCGACCGTGCGCTTGCCGACGCCCAGCGCGGCGGCGATCTCGTCCATCTCCAGCCCGCCGAAGTAACGCATCTCCACCACCTTGCACCAAGCGCGCGTAGACGTCGGCCAGCGCCTGAAGGATCGAACCCCAGCATAGCCCATGCCCTGCCCGTCGAACGAGGGGGGGCTGGCGGACGGCGGCGCCCGGCTCCGTATGGCTGGGTAGGCGGTGCCGTCGCGCCGCTTGTGGGAGACCTCCTCATGCCTTCGATCGTTTCATCCGCGCGCCGCCGCGGGCCGGCGCTGGCCGGCGTGCTGGCCGTCCTGTCCACGCTGGGCGGCCTGCCGGCCGCGCAGGCGGCGGGCTGCCCCGTCTTCGTGGAAGCGCCGCACCTGCCGCCCAAGTCCAGCCAGGCGGCGGTGTTCTTCATCCCGCCGTCGGCGCCCTCGCAAACCATGGCTTTCGGCGCCGACTGCGCCGCCGCGGCATGGTCGGGCACGGTGGCCGGGCCGGGCAGCACGACGCTGGACTTCGTGGGCTGGAACTACCACGGCGCCGGGCAGGCCAGCCCGGCGGCGGCGCATGTCTCGGCGTCCAGCCACCGCGCGGGCACCGGCGACGCCGGCATCGGCGGCTCGGTGGGCGTCACGGCGCGTTCGGTGCTGCCGTTCTGGCTGACGCCGCTGGCCAGTGCTTCGACCAACCCATTGTTCGCCATGCAGTTCGACGTTCTCGGCGAAGGCGAGTACGGCGGATCGAACGTCCCCGGCAAGCTGGGCAGCGCCAGCGTGCACCTGGCGGCGAGCGGCGGCGTCGGCTTCACCGAGGTGGTCCACGCGCACTACGGCGACAGCGACGGCACCTCGCACGACGGCGCCGGCGGCAGCGTCTCGGGGCCGTCGGTGCACGCGGAGTTGTCGATCATCTACATGGCCGGCTTCGCTGCCGGCGCCAACGCCTTCCAGATCGACTTCGACACCTTGGTCGGCGGCGAAGGGTTCTCGGACTTTGCGCATACCGCCAAGATCACGGGCATCACGCTGCTGTCCGACGACGTGCAACTGGTGCTGCCCGAGGGCTACTTCGTGCAGGACGGGCCGCGGCACTGGTCGCTGCTGGGCGACGGCTCCGGCAACCCCGGCACCGACCCGTTGACGGTGGCCGAGCCGGCGCCCTTGGCGCTGGCGCTGGCCGCCGGCCTGGCCGGCGTGGTGCAACGCCGGCGCCGGCGCCCCGGCCGCGGGTGAGCCCCGATCCGGCGGCCGCCGGGGCGGGCGCACAATCGTCATACCTTTGACGAGGGCGGAGCCCGCCATGAAGATCCTCATCACCGGCGGCGCCGGTTTCGTCGGCGCGCGCCTGGCGCAGCGCCTGCTGGCGCGCGGCACGCTGGGCGGCCAACGCATCACGCAACTGGTCATCGCCGACCAGGCGGCGGCACCGGCCGCGCTGCTGGCCGACGCGCGCGTGCAGGGCCGCGTCGGGGCGCTGCTGGCGCAGGCCGAAGGTCTGCGCGACGAGGCCTTCGACGGCGTCTTCCACCTGGCCTCGGCCGTCTCCGGCGAATGCGAGGCCGACTTCGAACTGGGCCTGCGCTCCAACCTCGACAGCACGCGCGCGCTGCTCGACGCGCTGCGCCACCGCCGCGAGCAGGGCGCGCCGCCGGCGCGGCTCGTGTTCAGCAGCTCGGTGGCGGTGTTCGGGCCCGACCCGGCCGTGCCGCTGCCGCCTGTCGTCGCCGACGACACGCTGCCGACGCCGCAGACCAGCTACGGCACGCACAAGCTGATCTGCGAGCAGCTCATCGCCGACTACACGCGCAAAGGCTACCTCGACGGCCGTGCCGCGCGGCTGATGACGGTGACGGTGCGCCCCGGCCGGCCCAACGGCGCGGCCAGCTCGTTCTTCAGCGGCATCATCCGCGAGCCGCTGGCGGGCGAAGCCTCGCTGTGCCCGGTGGACGCCACCGTCTCGCACCCGGTCACCTCGGTCGGCAACACGGTCGACGGCCTGATCGCGGTGTACGAAGCCAGCCGCGAGGCCTTCGGCGGCCGCACGGCGCTGAACCTGCCGGCCATCAACATCACGGTGCAGCGGATGCTCGATGCGCTGCAAGCCGTGGCCGGCCCGCGCGTGCGCGAGCGCGTGCGCTTCGAGCGCGACGAGCGCATTGCCGGCATCGTCGCCAACTGGCCGAAGGGTGCCAGCGCGGCGCGTGCCGCCAAGCTGGGGCTCAAGCCCGAGCCAAATTTCGAAGCCATCATCGAGCAATACATCGCCGACTGCCGCGCGACGAATCCTGCGGCGCTGAAAGGGCTGGACGCATGAACCACATCGACCTGCAAGGCCGCGTCGCGGTGATCACCGGCGGCGCGCAAGGCATCGGCCTGGCGAGCGCCGAACGCTTCCTGCGCTCCGGCGCCACGGCGATGCTGTGGGACATCGACGAGGCCCGCCTGGCCGAGGCGCAGGCCGCGTTGCAAGGCCTGGGCCCGGTGCTGACGCGCCGCGTCGAGCTGACCGACGACGCCGACGTGGCGGCGGCCACGGCCGATGCGCTGGCGCGCGCCGGCGGCCGCATCGACGTGCTGGTCAACAACGCCGGCATCACCGGCGGCAATGCCAGCACCTGGACGCTGGACCCGCAGGTGTGGCGGCGCGTCATCGAGGTCAACCTGATCGCCCCCTACCTCACCTGCCGCCACGTGGTGCCGGCGATGCTCAAGCAGGGCTACGGCCGCATCGTCAACATCGCCTCGGTGGCGGGCAAGGAAGGCAACCCCAACGCCAGCCACTACAGCGCCAGCAAGGCCGGGCTGATCGCGCTGACCAAGTCGCTGGCCAAGGAAACGGCGACGCAGGGCGTGCTGGTCAACGCCATCGCGCCGGCGGCGGCGCGCACCGCGATGTTCGAGCAGATGGCGCAAAGCCACATCGACTACATGCTGGGCAAGATCCCAATGGGCCGCTTCGTCGAGGTGCAGGAGATCGCCGCGCTCGCCGCCTGGCTGGCCAGCGAGGACTGCAGCTTCAGCACCGGCGCGGTGTTCGACATCAGCGGCGGGCGCTCGACCTACTGAAGCGCGCGCCCACCCGACGCCTTTTGCGCGCGACGCCGCGGCGATGGCCATCCACCGCATTCCGCCGATCCAGTGCCTGATGACCTTCGAGGCGCTGGCGCGGCTGCGCAGCGCCACCCGCGCCAGCGAGGAACTGTGCGTGACCGCCAGCGCCGTCAGCCACCGCGTGCGGCAGCTGGAAGACCACCTCGGCTTCAAGCTGTTCGGGCGCGAGTTCTCGCTCACCACCGACGGTGCCGCCTACCTGAACCAGGTGCGCGCCGGCCTGGCCTTGCTGCAGCACAGCGGCGGCCACGGCACGCCGCAACGCCGCGCGCGCCTGCGGCTGGCCGCGCCGCCCACCTTCTGCCGCCAGTTCCTGATGCCGCGGCTGGAGCTGTTCCGCACCCAATGCCCCGACGTCGACCTGGTGCTGCACGTGGCCATCCCGCTGGCCGACGTGACGGCCGAACAGGCCGACCTGGAGGTGCGCTTCGGTCCCGGCGGCTATGTCGATTGCGAGTTCAGGCTGCTGCAGTCCGACCGCCTCACGCCGGCCTGCAGCCCGGCCTTCGTCAACGAGTTCGGGCCTTTCAACGGCTTCGACAGCTTGGCCGAGCTGTCGCAGACGCGGCTGATCCGCAGCCCGCTGGAACCCTGGGCGCCGTGGTTCAGGCACTGCGGCGTCGAGCTGCCCGAGCCCAGCGGCTCGCAGTTCAACGACATCGGCCTGGCCTACGACGCCGCGGCCTCGGGCTTCGGCGTGATGCTGGTGCGCCCCAAGCTGGGCGCGGCCTGGCTCGATTCCGGGCGCCTGGTGCCGCTGTCGGAGCACTCGGTGGCCAGCCCGCACAACTACTACCTGTGCCACGCGCCGGGCGCGCTGGAGCGCTGGGAGTGCGCGGCTTTCGCCGACTGGCTGCTGCAGACGGTGGGCTGAGCACGGCCTTCGGGCGCGTGAAATTTCTTGGCCGCGGCGCGGCCGAAGTTTCAGTTGCCGGCCGGCGCGGCGGCCGCGAACATCGCGCCCCAGCCCCACCGCACAGCGCCGAAAGACCCGCGATGCGACTGTCCCACTGCCACAACTTCCACGACTTCCGCCAACTGGCTCGGCGCCGGCTGCCGGGGCCGATCTTCGACTACATCGACGGCGCCGCCGACGACGAGCGCACGCACCGCCGCAACACCGACAGCTTCGACGACTGCGACCTCGTGCCCAGCGTGCTGCGCGGCGTGACCGACGTCGACCTCTCGGTCACCGTGATGGGTCAGAAGCTGGCGGTGCCGTTCTATTGCTCGCCCACCGCGTTGCAGCGGCTGTTCCACCACCGCGGCGAGCGCGCGGTGGCCGCCGCCGCCGCCGGCCTGGGCACGATGTTCGGCGTCTCGTCGCTGGGCACGGTGAGCCTGGAGGAACTGCGCCAGGCCTACGACACGCCGCAGGTCTACCAGTTCTATTTCCACAAGGACCGCGGCCTCAACCGCGCCATGCTGCAGCGGGCCAAACAAGCCGGCGTGCAGGTGATGATGCTGACGGTGGACAGCATCACCGGCGGCAACCGCGAGCGCGACCTGCGCACCGGCTTCTCGATCCCGTTCCGGCTGACGCTGGGCGGCATGGCGCAGTTCGCGCTGAAGCCGGCGTGGGGCATCAACTACGTGACGCACGAGCGCTTTCGCCTGCCGCAGCTCGAAGAGCATGTCGACATGGGCGGCGGCGCGATGTCGATCGGCCGCTACTTCACCGAAATGCTGGACCCGGCGATGAACTGGGACGACGTGGCGCAGATGGTGCGCGAATGGGGCGGCCCGTTCTGCCTGAAGGGCGTGATGTCGGCGGCCGACGCCCGCCGCGCCGCCGACATCGGCTGTCGCGGCGTCGTGCTGTCCAACCACGGCGGCCGCCAGCTCGACGGTTCGCGCAGCGCCTTCGACCAGCTGGCCGAGGTGGTGGACGCCGTGGGCGACCGCATCGACGTGATGATGGACGGCGGCGTGCAGCGCGGCACCCACGTGCTGAAGGCGCTGTCGCTCGGCGCCAAGGCCGTCGGACTGGGGCGTTATTACCTCTACCCGCTGGCCGCCGCCGGCCAGGCCGGCGTGGAGCGCGCGCTGCAACGGCTGCGCGACGAGATCGTGCGCGACATGAAGCTGATGGGCTGCACGTCGACCCGCCAGCTGACGCGCGCCAACCTGCGCTTCAGGGCCGGCTGAGCCACGCTGCCGCAGCGGCGCCGCGACCGAAAGCTCAGCCGATGCGGCCGAGCAGCAGGTACTCCATCAGCGCCTTCTGCACGTGCATTCGATTTTCGGCTTCATCCCAGACCACGCTTTGCGGCCCGTCGATGACCTCGGCGGCGACCTCCTCGCCGCGGTGCGCGGGCAGGCAGTGCATGAACAGCGCGTCGCTTTGCGCAAGCTGCATCATCTGCGGGTCGACGCACCAGTCGGCGAAGGCCGCCTGGCGCGCGGCGTTCTCGGCCTCGAAGCCCATGCTGGTCCAGACGTCGGTGGTCACCAGGTGCGCGCCGTCGCAGGCGGCCGCCGGGCTCTTGAAGGTCTTCAGGCAGGCCGGCGCGGCGCCGAACAGCTTGCTGTCGATCTCGTAGCCGCTGGGCGTGCTGACGTGCAGTTCGAAGCCCAGGATCTCGGCCGCCTGCAGCCAGGTGTTGGCCATGTTGTTGCCGTCGCCGACCCAGGCCACCACCTTGCCCTTGATGTCGCCGCGATGCTCGATGAAGGTGAAGATGTCGGCCAGGATCTGGCAGGGGTGGTACTCGTTGGTCAGCCCGTTGATGACCGGCACGCGCGAGTGCGCGGCAAAGCGCTCGAGCTTGCTCTGCTCGTAGGTGCGGATCATCACGATGTCGACCATGCGGCTGATCACGCGCGCGCTGTCTTCCACCGGCTCGGCGCGGCCGAGCTGGCTGTCGCCGGTGGTCAGGTGCACCACCGAGCCGCCCATCTGGTACATGCCGGCCTCGAAGCTGACGCGCGTGCGGGTGCTGGCCTTCTCGAAGATCATCGCCAGCGTGCGGTCGGCCAGCGGCTGGTAGCGCTCGTAGTTCTTGAAGCGCGTCTTGATGATGCGCGTGCGCTCGAAGAGGTAGGCGTACTCCTCGGCACGCAGGTCCTTGAACTGCAGAAAGTGTTTCATCAGCGAGAAGCCGGGCTTCATGCCCGCGGTTCCGCGAGGAAGGCCTTGACCAGCGGCACCAGGATCTGCACGAGCTGATCGCATTCGTCGGCGTTGATCACCAGCGGCGGCAGCAGCCGGATCACGCTGTCGGCGGTGATGCTCATCAGCAGTCCGGCGTCGGCCGCGCGCTGCAGCAGCACGCCGCAGGGGCGGTCGAGCTCGATGCCGATCATCAGGCCCTGGCCGCGGATGTCCTTCACGCCGGGCAGCGGCTTGAGCTGCGCCTCGAAGGCCGCGCGCAGCTGCTCGCCGCGCGCCGCGGCGTTGGCCAGCAGGCCGTCGTCGCTCATGATGCGCAGCGTCTCGACGCCGGCGCGCATGGCCAGCGGGTTGCCGCCGAAGGTGGTGCCGTGGTTGCCGGGCCCGAAGATGCGCGCCGCGCGCGGCCCGGCCACCACCGCGCCGATCGGCACGCCCGAGCCCAGGCCCTTGGCCAGCGGCATCACGTCGGGCTTGATGCCGGCCCACTGGTGCGCGAACCACTTGCCGGTGCGGCCCAGGCCGCACTGCACCTCGTCGAGCATCAGCAGCCAGTCCTGGCGGTCGCAGATCGCGCGCAGGCCTTGCAGGATGTCGGCGCGCGTCGGGTTGATGCCGCCTTCGCCCTGGATGGTCTCCAGGAACACCGCCACCACGTTGGGGTTGCTGCGCGCCGCCGCCTCGACCGCCGACAGGTCGTTCAGCGGTACGCGCACATAACCTTCCACCAGAGGGCCAAAGCCGGCCTGCACCTTGGGGTTGCCGGTGGCCGACAGCGTGGCGATCGAGCGGCCGTGGAAGGCCTTCTCGTAGACGATGATCTCCGGCCGCTCGATGCCCTTGTCGTGGCCGAACTTGCGCGCCAGCTTGATCGCGGCCTCGTTGGCCTCCAGCCCGGTGCTGCAGAAGAAGGCGTTGTCCAGGCCCGAGATCTCGCACAGCCGCGCGGCGAGCTGCTCCTGCAGCGGCACCTCGTAGTAGTTGGAGCAGTGGATGATCTTGGCGATCTGCTCCTGCAGCGCCGGCACCAGCTGCGGGTGGTGATGGCCCAGCGTGCTGACGGCGATGCCGGCCAGGCCGTCGAGGTAGCGCCGGCCGTTGGTGTCCCAGACCCAGCAGCCCTGGCCGTGCGACAGCGCGATCGGCAAGCGGCCATAGGTGTTCATCACGTGCGGCATCGGCGAGGTGGGCACTTTGTCCGGGGCGTTCATGCGGGCCTTTCTGCGATGGAAACAAATCGGCCGGCGAGCCACCTTCGCGGTCGCTGCCGGCCGGGCGGAAATTCTAAAGGTCGGGCCGCAATGGCCGAGAACGAAGGGGTCAGGTGCCGCTGGACCGATTCATGCTTGCTGTTGCTCAACCGCTTCGATGCACAATCCGAAGCGCGGGTTTACCCGCGTCAGGCGCTGGAAACCTGCGCTTGCTACAACCGCCGGCCGGCATCCAGGCCGCACCGCAGCCGCCCATGAGCCTTGCCGTTCCGCGCCAGTACTACATCCAGGGAGTGACGAAGGACGGCCGCACCTTTCGCCCCAGCGACTGGGCCGAGCGGCTGGCCGGCGCGATGTCGATCTTCAGGCCCGGCGGCGGGCAGGGCGGCATCAGCGCCGCGATCGGCTATTCGCCGTACTGCGTGCCGCGCGTGGTCGACGGCATCAAGTGCGTGATCGTCAGCGACGCGCTGCGCGGCATCGAGCCGATGGCCTGGGACTTCGTGATGAACTTCGCCCGCGACAACGAGTTGCAGGTGGTGGAAATCACGGCCCCGAAATGACAAAGGGCCTGCAAGCGCAGGCCCTTTGCTGGCACCGGGAAACGCTTCGGCTCAGGCGGCGAGCGCCAGCGCCTTGACCTTGGCGGCCAGCCGGCTCTTGATGCGGGCGGCCTTGTTCTTGTGGAAGATGCCCTTGTCGGCCACCGAGTCGATGACGCTCTGGCCGCTCTTGAACAGCTCGGTCGCCTTGGCCTTGTCGCCGCCGGCCACCGCCTTCTGCACGTTCTTCACGACGGTGCGAAAACGCGAGCGCAGCGAGGTGTTGGCGGCATTGATCGCCACGTCCTGCCGGGCGCGCTTGCGGCCCGAGGCGAGGCGGACGGTCTTCTTCTTGGCTTTGGACGAGGTGGCCATGCGGGTGTAGAGCTTTTCGGGCGCGTGTTTGGTGCGAAGCCGGCGACTATACCACGCCCGCCTATACTCGCGCGCTGATCGCCCGTGAACCTCCTCAAGGCCGCCTCCACCGTCTCGCTGCTGACCCTGGCCTCCCGCGTCACCGGGCTGGTGCGCGACCAATTGGTGGCCGCGCAGTTCGGTGCCGGGGCGCTGACCGACGCCTTCAACGTCGCCTTCCGGCTGCCCAACCTGCTGCGCCGGCTGTTCGCCGAGGGCGCGTTCTCGCAAGCCTTCGTGCCCTTCCTGGCCGCCACGCGCGAGCGCGAGGGCGACGAGGCCACGCAGTCGCTGATCGACGCCGTCGCCACCGTGCTGCTGTGGGCGCTGCTGCTCACCTGCGCCGTCGGCGTGGCGGCGGCACCGCTGCTGGTGTGGCTGCTGGCCGCCGGGCTGCAGGAGTTCGACCTCGCGGTGCTGATGGCGCGCTGGATGTTCCCCTACATCGGCTGCATGTCGCTGGTGGCGCTGTCGGCCGGCATCCTCAACACCTGGAAGCGCTTCGCGGTGCCGGCGCTGACGCCGGTGCTGCTGAACCTGAGCCTGATCGCCGCCGCCTGGGGCGGCGTACCGCTGTTCAAGGCCTGGGGCGTGCAGCCCATCCTGGCGCTGGCCGCCGGCGTGATGCTGGGCGGGCTGCTGCAGCTGGCGGTGCAGGCGCCGGCGCTGGCGCGCATCGGCCGGCTGCCGCACTTCGGCATCGGCCCGGCGGCGATCGTCCGCGCCTGGCGCCACCCCGGCGTGCACCGCGTGCTGCGGCAGATGGCGCCGGCGCTGCTGGGCGTCTCGGTGGCGCAGATTTCGCTGCTGATCAACACGCAGATCGCCTCGCAACTCGGGGTCGGCGCGGTGTCGTGGCTGTTCTATGCCGACCGGCTGATGGAGTTCCCGACCGGGCTGCTGGGCGTCGCGCTGGCCTCGGTGCTGCTGCCGCAGTTGTCCAGCGCGCAGGGGCGCGGCGACGCGGCGCACTACGCGCAGTTGCTGGACTGGGGCCTGCGCCTCGTGCTGCTGCTGGCGCTGCCGTGCGCGGTGGCGCTGGCGGTGTTCCCGGCGCCGCTGATCGCCGTGCTGTTCCACCACGGCGCCTTCAACGCGGCGGATGTCGTGCAGACGGCGCAGGCGCTGCGCGGCTACGGCTTCGGCTTGCTGGGCATCGTCGCCGTCAAGGTGCTGGCGCCGGGTTTCTACGCGCGCCAGGACGTGCGCACGCCGGTGCGCATCGCCATCGGCGTGCTGCTTGCCACGCAGGCGCTGAACCTGCTGCTGGTGCCCTGGCTGGGGCCGGCCGGGCTGGCCTGGTCGATCGGCCTCGGCGCCACCGGCAACGCGGCCTTCCTGCTGCACGGCTTGCGCCGCCGCGGCGCCTACCAGCCGCAGCCGGGCTGGCGCCGCTTCGTGCTGCAGGTGGGGGCCGGCTGCGTGCTGCTGGCGCTGCTGCTGGGCTGGGCGGGGCATGCGATCGATTGGCTCGGCAGCGCCAACCCGTGGCGCCGCGCCGGCTGGATGGCGCTGCTGCTGCCGGCCGTGGCGCTGGCCTACCTGGGCTGCCTGCGGCTGTGCGGGCTGCGCTGGCAGCAGTTCCGCCGGCGTGGCTGACCTACACTCGCGGCCAACCGACCCATGCCAGGCTCGCTGCACTTCGAAACGCCGACCGCGCTGCAATACTTCGCCACCCTGGTGGCGGACGACGCCAGCCTTTCGGCGTTGGAAGCCGCCATTTCGGTGGCGCAGGACGAGTATCCGCGCCTGGACGTGCAGGACGTGCTGGCGCAGATCGACGAACTCGCCGTGCGCCTGCGCCGGCGCCTGCCGGCCGACGCGGCGCCGCTGCCGCGGCTGCGCCTGCTCAACCGCTACTTCTTCCAGGAGCTGGGCTTCGCCGGCAACGTGAACGACTACTACGACGCCCGCAACAGCTACCTCAGTGAGGTGCTGCGCACGCGGCGCGGCATCCCGATCACGCTGGCGCTGCTGTACATCGAGTTCGCCGGCCAGGTGGGGCTGCAGGCGGCGGGCATCTCGTTTCCGGGGCATTTCCTGGTCAAGCTGCACCTGCCGCGCGGCGAGGTGGTGATCGACCCGTTCAGCGGCCAGTCGCTGTCGCGCGACGAGTTGGACGAGCGCCTGCTGCCGTACCGCCGCCAGCGCGGGCTGACGGGCGATTTCGAGGCGCCGCTGGGCCTGTTCCTGCAGCCCGCGCCGCCGCGCGACGTGGTCGCCCGGCTGCTGCGCAACCTGAAGGAGATCCACCGCACGGCCGAAGACTGGCCGCGCCTGCTGGCCGTGCTGGAGCGCCTGGTCGTGCTGCTGCCCGAGGCCTGGGACGAGCGGCGCGACCGCGGCCTGGCGCGCGCCGAGCTGGGCCGCTACGGCGAGGCCGCCGACGACCTGGGCTGTTATCTCGAACACCACCCGCAGGCCGACGACGCCGCCGCGCTGCAGCGCCGCCTGGCCGAGTTGCGCGGCGGCGGGCCGCATTGGCATTGAGGCCGATGATGGTCGTGCCGACGATGCAGCAGATCCCGCTGGCCATCGGGCCGGAGCCGCTGCCCACGTTCGAAAGCTTCCTGCCCGGCCCCAACGCCGCGGCGCACGCGCAGTTGCAGGCGCTGCAACTGCCGGCGCCGCCGATCTACCTTTGGGGGCCGGCCGGCAGCGGCAAGACCCACCTGCTGCGCGCGCTGGCGCACCGCCAGCAGCAGCAAGGCCAGCGCGTGGGCTGGTTCGATGCCCGCGACGCCGTGCCCTGGACGGCGGCGGCCGACTGGTCGCTGGTGGTGATCGACCGCTGCGAGGCGCTGGACGTCGCCGCCCAGCAGGCCGCCTTCGCGCTGTTCGTCGAGGCCACCGGCCAGGGCGTGCCGATCGCCGCTGCCGGCCGCCTGCCGCCGGTGGACCTGCCGCTGCGCGACGACTTGCGCACGCGGCTGGGCTGGGGCCACGTGTTCGCGCTGCAGCCGCTGTCGGAAGCCGAAACGCGCGCCGCGCTGCGCCGCGAGGCCGACCGCCGCGGCATCTTCTTGTCCGATGAGGTGATGGACCACCTGCTGACGCGCTTCGAGCGCGACATGGGCAGCCTGATCGGCCTGCTCGACCGGCTGGACCAGTTCTCACTGGCGCGCTCGCGCGCCGTCACCGTGCCGCTGCTGCGCAGCATGCTGGCCGAGGAAGGGCGATGAAGCTGGCGCTGTTCGACCTCGACGGCACCTTGCTGCCGATCGACTCCGACCACGCCTTCGGCGAGTTCCTGATCGAGCTGGGCTGGGCCGACGCCGCCGAGTACCGCCGCCGCAACGACGCCTTCTACGAGCAGTACAAGGCCGAGCGGCTGGACATCGACGCCTACGTCGACTTCTGCACCGCGCCCTGGCGCGACCGCCCGGCGCCGGAGCTGGCCGCGGCGCAGGCCCGCTTCATCGACGAGCGGGCGCGCCCGGCGCTGCACGAGCGCGCGCTGGCGCTGGTGCAGCGCCACCGCGAGGCCGGCGACCGGCTGGCCGTGGTGACGGCGACCAACGACTTCATCACGCGGCCGATCGCGGCGCTCTTCGGCATCGAGACGCTGATCGCCACCGAACTGCAGCGCGACGCCGCCGGCCGCGCCACCGGCGCCATCAGCGGCACGCCGGCGTTCCGCGCCGGCAAGGTGCAGCGCGTGCACGACTGGCTGCGCGGCCAGGGCGCCGACTGGGCCGACTTCGAGGCCCAGGTGTTCTACAGCGATTCCATCAACGACCTGGCGCTGCTGGAGCACGTGAGCCACCCGGTCGCCACCAATCCCGGCCCGGCGCTCGAAGCCGTTGCGCGGCAACGCGCCTGGCCCATCCTCAGGCTCTTCGAATGATCAAGCGATTCATCAACCGGCTGCTCGGCAAGGAGGCGCCGGCCGCGGCGCCGCCGGCGGAAGCCGCGGTTCCCCTGATTCCCCTGGGCCGGCGCGTCGAGATCGCGGCCGCCGAGCACGGCATCGACCCCAAGCTGCTGGACGACAACGCGGTGCGCGTGGTGCGCACGCTGAAAGATGCCGGGCACGAGGCCTACATCGTCGGCGGCGCGGTGCGCGACCTGCTGGTCGGCCTGCGGCCGAAAGACTTCGACGTCGCCACCGACGCCACGCCCGAGCAGGTGAAGGCGCTGTTCCGCCGCGCCTTCATCATCGGCCGGCGCTTCCGCCTGGTGCACGTGGTGTTCGGCCGCGGCCGCGAGCACGAGGTGATCGAGGTCTCGACCTTCCGCGCCTACCTCGACAGCGCCGCCGCCGAGCAGGTCAGCGGCAACGAGAAGACGGCCAAGCAGCAGATCAGCGACAAGGCCCACGTGGTGGACGCCAGCGGCCGCGTGTTGCGCGACAACGTCTGGGGCCCGCAGATCGAGGACGCGGCGCGGCGCGACTTCACCGTCAACGCGATGTACTACGACCCGATCACGCAGACCGTGGTCGACTACCACGGCGGCCTGGCCGACGCCCGCACGCGCGTGCTGCGCATGATCGGCGACCCCGCCACGCGCTACCGCGAAGACCCGGTGCGCATCGTGCGCGTGGTGCGCTTCGCGGCCAAGCTGGGCTTTGCGCTCGACCCCGCGACGCAGCAGCCGGTGCGCGAGATGAGTGCGCTGCTGGCCAACGTGCCGGCCTCGCGGCTGTTCGACGAGATGATCAAGCTGCTGCAGACCGGGCATGCGCTGCGCAGCATCGAAGAATTGCGCAGGCAGGGCCTGGACCGCGGCGTCTTCGCGGTGCTGGACGCCGTGCTGCACCCCGACGTGGCGCACCCGGCGCGCGAGAAGTTCGTCGAGCTGGCGCTGGCCGACACCGACCGCCGCGTGGCCGAGGGCCGCGCCGTGGCGCCCAGCTTCATGCTGGCGTGCATGCTGTGGCACGACGTGCAGGGCCGCTGGCAGGCGCTGCGCGACGCCGGCGAAAGCCCGTTCCCGGCGCTGCAGCAGGCCATCGACGCGGTGTTCGACGCGCGCATCGGCGACATCTCCGGCCGCGGCAAGCTGGCCGCCGACATGCGCGAGATCTGGCAGATGCAGCCGCGCTTCGAGCGCCGCACCGCGGCGTCGGCCGCCTCGCTGGCGGCGCAGCCGCGCTTTCGCGCCGGCTACGACTTCCTGCGCCTGCGCGCCGATGTCGGCGAGGTCGACGCCGAGCTGGCCGACTGGTGGGAGGACTACCATCTGGGCAGCGACGAGGAACGCGAAGCGCTGGTGCGCACGCTGCGCGAAGCGCAAGGCCAGCGCAAGACGGGCACCGTGCGGCGCGTGCCGGCCGCGGCGGCGGCACCGGCGGCGACCTCGGCAGCGACCTCGGCGGCGACCTCGGTGCAAGTCGCAGCCGAGCCCGGCGCCGAGCCGGCGGCCGGGCCCGCGGCCGACGACGCCGTCGCCGCGCCGGCCAAGCGCCGCCGGCGCCGCCGCCGCAAGCCGGCGGCGGGCGAGGCCGGCGGCTCCCTACAATCCGACGATTCAGCCCAGGGGTGACGCGGATGGTTTTCGGCAAGCTGTTGCCCAAGGAAGGCAATTTCTTCGAGTTGTTCAACGAGCACGGCACGCACATCGCGCAGGGCGCGCGCTCGTTCATGGCGATGGTGGAGAACTACGCCGACCGCACGCTGCGCGAGAAGTACGCCGCCGAGGTGGACGGCGCCGAGCGCGCCGCCGACAAGATCACCGCCGAGGTCAGCCGGCTGCTGCACCGCACCTTCATCACGCCGATCGACCGCGAGCAGATCCACGGCCTGATCAACGCGATGGACGACATCCTCGACCTGCTGCAGGACTCCAGCGAGGTGATGTCGCTGTATGACGTGCAGCGCATCGGCGAAGACGTGGTGCGCCTGACCGAGATCTCGGTGCGCTGCTGCGAGCGCGTGCAGCACGCGCTGACGCTGCTGCCGCAGCTCTCGCGCGCCGACGTCGCCGAATCGGCGATCAAGACCTGCGAGGAGATCGACCGCCTCGAAAGCGACGCCGACCGCGTGATGCGCTCGGCCATGTCGCGCCTGTTCCGCGAGGAGCAGGACACGCGCGAGCTGATCAAGCTCAAGGCCATCTACGAGCACCTGGAGTCGATCTCCGACCGCTGCGAGGACGTGGCCAACCTGATCGAAGGCGTGGTGCTGGAAAACTCCTGAGTGCCGCGCGGCTGCGCCGGCCGCCGGCGCGCGCAACCCGACTCGACAAACGATGGAAACCGTACCGACCGCACTGTGGGTCGTCGTGATGCTGGTCGTGCTGGCCTTGCTGTTCGACTTCATGAACGGCTTCCACGACGCCGCCAACTCGATCGCCACGGTGGTCTCCACCGGCGTGCTGAAGCCCCAGCATGCGGTGGTCTTCGCCGCCTTCTTCAACGTGGTGGCGATCCTGGTCTTCCAGCTCAAGGTGGCGGCCACCGTCGGCAAGGGCATCGTCGAGCCGGGCATCGTCGACCAGCACGTGGTGTTCGGCGCGCTGATCGGCGCCATCGCCTGGAACGTGATCACGTGGTGGTATGGCATCCCGTCGAGCAGCTCGCACGCGCTGATCGGCGGCATCGTTGGCGCCACCGTGGCCAAGGCCGGCACCGGGCCGTTGATCGGCTCCGGCGTCTTCAAGACGGTGCTCTTCATCTTCGTCTCGCCGGTGATGGGCTTCCTGCTCGGTGCGCTGATGATGGTGGCGGTGGCCTGGATCTTCAGGCGCACCTCGCCGCTGCGGGTGGACAACTGGTTCCGGCGGCTGCAGCTCGTCTCGGCCGGGCTGTATTCGCTGGGCCACGGCGGCAACGACGCGCAGAAGACCATCGGCATCATCTGGCTGCTGCTGATCGCCTCGGGCTACACCAGCGCCGCGTCGACGGCGCCGCCGATGTGGACCATCTGGTCGTGCTACATCGCCATCGGCCTGGGCACGATGTTCGGCGGCTGGCGCATCGTCAAGACCATGGGCCAGCGCATCACCAAGCTCAAGCCGGTGGGCGGCTTCTGTGCCGAGACCGGCGGCGCGGTGACGCTGTTCGTGGCCACCGGGTTGGGCGTGCCGGTGTCGACCACGCACACCATCACCGGCGCCATCTTCGGCGTCGGCTCGGTGCGCAACGCCTCGGCCGTGCGCTGGGGCCTGGCCGGCAACATCGTGCTGGCCTGGATCGTCACGATCCCGGCCACCGCGTTCATCGCCGCGGTGTTTTACGGCTTGAGTCTCCTGCTGTTCTAGCGCGTTTAGCGGCGTCGGCGCGGCGCCCGCCGTGTGGATGCAGCACGGTGCGGATGGCGACGACCGTGGCATGCCGGCGCATAATTGCGCCGGTTTCTCGATCCAATGTTGCCTCGGCCATGAGCCTCGCCGCCCGCATCTACGACCGCGTCGTTTCGCTGCCTCAGCAGGCGGCAAGCGAGGTGCTGCAGTTCGCCGATTTCCTGGCGGCCCGCTACGGCAAGCCCGAGGCCGCCGGCTCCGCGCAGCGGCAGGACGCCGCCGCGTTCTACATGCGTTTCCAGGCCGACCTATCTTCGTATCGCTTCGACCGCGACGAAGCCAATGCCCGGTGAGTCTTCCGCCAAGACGTTCCTGGACAGCAATGTCTTGATCTACGCGCTTGGACGAGAGGCGGACAAGAAAGCTGCAGCCATCGCCTTGATGCTGCCGTCGGCGACGATCTCAAGCCAAGTGCTGGGTGAGGTTGCCAACGTGATGCGGCGCAAGCTGGGCTTTACGCCACAGCAGGCTGCCGAGGTGGTTGTCGATCTCATCGGGCGCATGGACGTCGTGCTGGTGGGCACGCGAACCATGCTGATGGCGCTGGATTTGGCGCAGCGCCATTCCTTGTCTCATTTCGACAGTCAGATCGTTGCCAGTGCGTTGGAGTCCGGCTGCGAGGTGCTCTACTCGGAAGACATGCACGCAGGGCAGGTTTTCGAAGGGCGTCTTCGCATCGTCAATCCGTTTGCTGCGCCACGGCGTTGAGGCGGCGGCGACCGCTGACTGGGCATCGCACCGTTTGAACCGGCAAGGTTGACCGGGCGCGGGGCCCGTGCATGCTGCCCGCGCACGGGGCGCTGGATGGGCGGGTCAGCCAAGCAGCGACTCGAACAGCTTCTGGAAGCCGAAGGCGATGGTGCTCATCAGCGCGATGCCGCCGAGCAGCAGCGCCAGCATGGCGCCCAGCACCGGGCCCCAGCGCGTCGCTTGCGGCGGCTGGCCGGGGGCGTGGCGGGCGGCCCAGCGCTCGTCGCTGGTCAGGCCGTAGACGATGGCCGTCAGCATCGCGGCCGACAGCGACAGCCCCAGCAGCGGCAGCAGCGCCCAGGCCAGGCGGTCGTCCTGGCCCAGGTCGCGCAAGCGCCAGGCGCCCCACAGGCCCAGCAGCGTGGGCGGCACGTACAGCCAGCCCCAGCGGTCGCCGGCGCCGTACAGGTAGAAGCGGTGCAGGCCGAGGGCGCCGCCGGCCAGCGCGATCCAGGTGGCCAGCGTCTTCGATCGGCCGCGGCCGGGGGGTGGACTCATGGTCGGCCAAGTCTATAATGCGCGGTTCCCGTCGCTGGCCATGCCAATGGCGTATCTACTTCGCCGGGACAAAAGGTTTTGCTTCGATCGCCCAGGCTCGTGCGTGTCCCCCGGCTGCGGTGGTCTCTTCGACTATCCAAGGAAATCTCAACATGGTCGTGATCCGACTGGCTCGTGGCGGCGCCAAGAAGCGCCCGTTCTACAACGTGGTGGTGGCCGATTCGCGCGAGCGCCGTGACGGCCGCTTCATCGAGCGCGTGGGCTTCTACAACCCGATGGCCGCCGGCGGCGAGCAGCCGCTGCGCCTGGCGCTGGACCGCGTGACCTACTGGACCGGCGTCGGCGCCCAGGTCTCGCCGACCGTGGCGCGCCTGGTCGGCCAGGCCAAGCAGGCGGCCTGAGGCCGCGCGCCAAGGCGCCCACGGTGTCCCGCGGAGCAGGCTCCGCAGCGAAGCCGGATCCCCGCGATCCGGCTTCGTCGTTTGCGGCCGACGATGCCGCGCCGCCGGCCGACGCCGTGGAAGTGGCGCGCGTCGTCGGCGCCTGGGGCATCAAGGGCGGCATCAAGCTGAAGGCTTTCTCGGCCGACCCGCAGGCGCTGTTCTCGTCCAAGCGCTGGTACCTGGCGCCGGGGGAACGCGTGCTGGCGCGGCCGCCCGGCGCGGCGGCCGCGCTGCCGCGGCTGCTGAAGGTGGTGCAGGCGCGCGAGCAGGGCGAGTTCATCGTCGCCACCGCGCAAGACCTGGACGACCGCAGCGCCGCCGAGGCGCTGGCCGGCGCCCGCGTCTTCGTCTCGCGCGCCAGCTTCCCGACGCCGGATGCCGACGAGTTCTACTGGGTCGACCTCATCGGCCTGGCGGTGCGCAACCGCCAGGGGCTGGCGCTGGGCCGGGTCAGCAACCTGATCGAGACCGGCCCGCACTGCGTGCTGCGCGTGCAGCCGGCGGCGGCCGATGCCCACGAGGTGCTGATTCCCTTCGTCGACGCCTACGTCGACCGCGTGGACCGCGAGGCCGGGCTGATCGAGGTCGACTGGGATCCGGCTGACTGACGGCGGCGCGGCATGCGCTTCGACGTCGTCACGCTGTTTCCCGAACTGTTCGCGCCGCACCTGGCGCAGGGCATCACGCGGCGCGCCTTCGAGTCGGCGCAGGTCGACGTGCGGCTGTGGCCGCTGCGCGACTTTGCCGACGGCGCCTACCGCCGCGTCGACGACCGCCCCTTCGGCGGCGGCCCCGGCATGGTGATGCTGGCCGAGCCGCTGCAGCGCGCGCTGGACGCAGTGCGCAGCGACCGCGCCGATCGCGCCGATCGCGCCGATCGCGCCGATCGCGGACAGCCGGCCGCGGTCGTGCACTTCACGCCCACCGGGCAGCGGCTGGACCAGGCGCTGGTGCAGCGGCTTGCCGCCGGGCCGGGCGCGGTGCTGCTGTGCGGGCGCTACGAAGGCATCGACCAGCGCTTCATCGACCGCAACGTGACGCTGGAGATCAGCCTGGGCGACTTCGTGCTCTCCGGCGGCGAGTTGCCGGCGCTGGTGCTGCTCGACGCCGTGGCGCGGCTGCAGGAAGGCGTGCTGAACGCGCCGTCGCACCAGCAGGACAGCTTTTCCGACGGCCTGCTCGAAGGCCCCGCCTACAGCCGCCCCGAGCGCTGGGACACGCCCGAGGGCGAGCGCGCGGTGCCGCCGCTGCTGCTGTCGGGCCACCACGGGCAGATCGCCCTCTGGCGGCGGCAACAGGCGCTGGCGCTGACGGCGCGGCGGCGTCCCGACCTGCTGGCCGCGGCGCGCGCCGCGGGGCGGTTGTCGGCCGCCGACGAGCGCTTCCTGGCCGGCCTCGGCCCGTAGCTGCCGGCAGGCGCTACAATGCGCGGTTTTTCGATCCTCTGCCGGGATCTTCGATTCCTTCAACCCACCCGCGCAAGATCGTTCGTCTGGAGCCCTCCGTGGACCTCATCGCCACCCTCGAGCAGGAAGAAATCGCTCGCCTCAACCGCAAGATCCCCGCTTTCGCCCCCGGCGACACGGTGATCGTCAACGTCAACGTCGTCGAAGGCACCCGCAAGCGCGTGCAGGCCTACGAAGGCGTGGTGATCGCCAAGCGCAACCGCGGGCTGAACAGCAGCTTCATCGTGCGCAAGATCTCCAGCGGCGAAGGCGTCGAGCGCACCTTCCAGCTCTACAGCCCGCTGCTGTCCAGCATCGAAGTCAAGCGCCGCGGCGACGTGCGCCGCGCCAAGCTGTACTACCTGCGCCAGCGCAGCGGCAAGTCGGCCCGGATCAAGGAGAAGCTGGCCTGAGCGAAGCTCGGGCAAGGGCCGCAAGGCCCTCATCGCGCGCAGCGCGATGCACAGCGAACGCGCGAAGCGCAGAAGCTGGCCTGAGCGAAGCTCGGGCAAGGGCCGCAAGGCCCTCATCGCGCGCAGCGCGATGCACAGCGAACGCGCGAAGCGCAGAAGCTGGCCTGAGCGAAGCTCGGGCACAGCGCACGCGCTTCAGCGCCGAAGCCGCCGCCAGGCGGCTTTTTGCTGCCGGGCGGCGCACAATTTCAGCATGAGCCCGCCGCGCATCATCGACCCGCATGCCGTGCCGGTGGCGGGGCACGACCAGCACCTCGACCCGGTGGCGCCGGACCGCCTGACGGCCGCCGGCGTGCGCCAGCAGTTCCACGCCGCGCAGGGCTTCGAAGCGCCGATCCGCGGCGACGGCGGCCGCCTGGGCGACCCCAGCCGGCCGGCCGCGTCGGCCGCGGTGCTGGTCGGCCTGGTCGAGCGCGACGACGGCCTGCAAGTGCTGCTGACGCGGCGCACCGAGCATTTGCGCGACCACGCCGGGCAGATCAGCTTTCCCGGCGGCCGCGCCGAGCCCGAGGACGCCAGCGCCGAGGCGACCGCGCTGCGCGAGGCCGAGGAAGAAGTGGGCCTGGCGCCGGCGCGCGTGGAACTGCTGGGCCGGCTGCCCGACTACACCACCGTCACGCAGTACGTGGTGACGCCGGTGGTCGGCATCGTGCACCCGCCGTTCGATCTGCAGCTCGACGCCTTCGAGGTGGCCGAAGCCTTCGAGGTGCCGCTGGCCTGGCTGATGACGCCGGCGCACCACCGCCGCCACGTCTTCCAGTACGACGGCGGGCAGCGCCAGTTCCTGTCGATGCCCTGGCGGCGCGACCCGCACGCCGGCGAGTACTTCATCTGGGGCGCCACCGCGGCCATGCTGCGCAACCTGTATCACTTCCTGCGCCATTGACAGGCGGCCCCGGCGCGCGCCCTATCATCGGCGGCGATGAGCTTCTTCGCCGTCTTGCTGGCCCTGCTGCTCGAACAGCTCAAGCCGCTCCCGCGCGACACCTGGGTGCACGAGGCGCTGTTCGCCTGGGTGCGCTGGACGGGCCGCAACTTCGACGCCGGCAAGTCGCACCACGGCTGGATCGTCTGGTGCGTCTCGGTGCTGGTGCCGTCGGCGCTGGTCTGCGGCGTGTACCTGCTGGTGGCGCGCTACAGCCTGCTGCTGGCGCTGGCCTTCGATGTCGCGCTGCTGTACCTGACGCTGGGCTTCCGCCAGTTCAGCCACTACTTCACCGACATCCGCGACGCGCTGGACCGCGGTGACGAAGACCTGGCGCGCCAGCGCCTGGCCGAGTGGCGCCACCTCGATGCCAGCGAACTGCCGCGCACCGAGGTGCTGCGCCATGTCATCGAGCATGCGCTGCTGGCGGCGCACCGCCACGTGTTCGGCGTGTTCTTCTGGTTCGTTGTGCTGTCGGCGCTGGGCCTGGGGCCCACCGGCGCGGTGTTCTACCGCATGGCCGAGTTCTGCAGCCGCTTCTGGGGCTACCGCCACCGCATGCTCGACGCGCCGGCCGACGACCACCTGCTGGCACTGTCGCGCCGCATCTTCCAGTGGATCGATCACGTGCCGGCGCGGCTCACGGCCTTCGGCTTCGCGGTGGTCGGCAACTTCGAGGAAGCCATCGGCGCCTGGCGGCGCGACGCGGCGCTGTGGTACTACGGCAATGAAGGCATCATCCTCGCCGCCGCGGCCGGCGCAGTGGGCGTGCAGTTGGGCGGCGCCGCGGCGCCGGGCGTCACGCCCGACCGCAGCAAGACCTTCACCACCGGCTTGCCGGCCGACAGCACCGAGGCCCAAGGCTCCACCGCAGGCGTGCCGCCGGTGGCGGGCCACCTGCAAAGCGTGGTCGGCCTGGTCTGGCGCTCGGTGGTGCTGTGGATGCTGCTGGTGGCGCTGCTGTCGCTGGCTAACGTGGTGGGTTGACGGCCTCACCAGCGCGTCTGCGACAGCTCGGCGTACAGCTCCTGGTAGATGCGCCAGCGCGAGGCGCTGATGCGCCCGGCCTCCAGCGCGGCGCGCAGGCCGCATTGCGGCTCTTCGCGGTGCGTGCAGTTGTGGAAGCGGCATTGCCCCAGCTCGGCCGCCAGGTCGGGCATCAGCGCGGCCAGTTCGGTGGCCTGCAACTGGCGCAGGCCGAACTCCTGGAAGCCCGGCGAATCGAGCACCGCGCCGCGCCGTTCGGCGTCCAGCCAGTACCAGGTGGTGGTGGTGGTGGTGTGCCGGCCGCTGGCCAGCGCCACCGAGATCTCGCCCACCTGCGCGCCGGCGCCGGGCACCAGGCGGTTGATCAGCGTGCTCTTGCCGGCGCCGCTGGGGCCGAGGATCAGCGTCGTGCGCCCTTCCAGGCGCGGCCGCAGCAGCGCCAGCGCTTCGTCGGGGGCGGCCTTGACGGCCAGCTCCAGCACCTCCACGCCCATCGCGCGGTAGGGCTGCAGGCGCTGGCGCGCGGCGGCGGCCACCGGCAGGTCGGTCTTGTTGAGGCCGATGACCGCCGGGATGCCGGCCGCGGCGGCGGCGATCAGCGCGCGCGCCAGCTGCGATTCGCTGAACGGCGGGTCGGCCGCCACCAGCATCAGCAACTGGTCGAGGTTGGCGGCGAACGACTTGCTGCGCCACTCGTCCTGGCGGAACAGCAGGTTGCGGCGCGGCTCGATGGCCTCGATCACGCCTTCGTCGCCGGCGCGCTGCCAGCGCACGCGATCGCCGACCACCACCTCGCTTTTCTTGCCGCGCGGGTGGCAGCGCCAGCGCTCGCCTTCGGGCGTTTCCACCACCGCGTGGCGGCCGTGGGCGGCCACCACCAGGCCGAGGTCGAGGTTGGCGCCGGCGGCGCCGCGGCCGGGCGTCGGCCGCGGGTCGCGGCTCAAGGCGCGAGGGCCGTCATGCCGGCTGCGGCAGCGCCGCCAGGCGCTCGGAGGCCGGCGGGTGCGAGTAGTAGAAGCGCACGTACACCGGGTCGGGCGTCAGCGTCGAGGCGTTGTCCTCGTGCAGCTTCAGCAGCGCCGAGGCCAGGCTGCGGCCATCGGCTTGCGCGCAGGCGTAGGCGTCGGCCTCGAACTCGTGGCGGCGCGACAGCTGCGACGCCAGCGGCGTGATGAAGAACAGGAACGGCGGCAGCGCCAGGCTGAACAGCAGCAGCGCCAGCGCGTCGTTGGGCGCCGCCAGGTTGGGCGCCACGCCCAGGCCGGCGTAGAAGCCGCTGTCGCCCGCCAGCCAGCCCAGCAGCGCCAGGCCGGCGCCGCTGGCGCCGAAGATCATCAGCATGCGCTTGAGCACGTGGCGGTGCTTGAAGTGGCCCAGCTCGTGCGCCAGCACCGCCTCCACCTCGGGCGGCGACAGCCGCGCCAGCAGCGTGTCGAAGAACACCACGCGCTTGGCCGCGCCCAGGCCGGTGAAGTAGGCGTTCGCGTGTGCCGAGCGCTTGCTGCCGTCCATCACGAACAAGCCCTTGGCCGCAAAGCCGCAGCGCTGCATCAGCGCCTGCACGCGGGCCTTCAGCGCCTCGTCGGGCAGCGGCTCGAAGCGGTTGAAGAGCGGCGCGATCACGGTCGGGTACAGCACCAGCAGCAGCAGGTTGAAGCCGACCCACGCCACCCAGGCCCAGAACCACCAGCTCGTGCCCAGGCTGCCCATGATCCACAGGATCAGCGCGGCCAGCGGCAGGCCGATCAGCGCGCCGACCAGCGCGCCTTTCAGCAGGTCGGCGACGAACAGCGCCGGCGTCACGCGGTTGAAGCCGAAGCGATGCTCCAGCACGAAGGTGGCGTAGACGTCGAACGGCAGCTCCAGCAGGCCGCCGATCAGCGTGAACGCGGCCAGCAGCGATAGCTGGTAGGCCATCGTGCCCCACCGCGGCAGCACGGCGTCGCGCAGCGCGACGTTGAGCGCGTCGAGCCCGCCCAGCAGCGTCCAGCCCAGCAGCACGGCGGCGCCGAAGGCCATGCTCAGCAGCCCCAGCCGCGCCTTGGCGATGGTGTAGTCGGCGGCGCGCCGGTGCGCCGCCAGCGTCACGCTGCCGGCAAAGGCCGGCGGCACCTGGTCGCGGTGCCGCGCCACGTGGCGGATCTGCCGCGTGGCCAGCCACAGCCGCAGCGCCAGCCAGGCCAGCACGACGGCGGCGAACACCAGGGAGACGAACGATGGCTGCATGGGGCCCGAAGTGTAGGCTTGGGCGAGAATCGCAAGCCCTTCCGAACCGCATGACCATGAGCGAAGCCGCCGCCCCTGCACCGACCCTTGCCGCCAGCGAACACAACCTGATCTGGATCGACCTCGAAATGACGGGGCTGTACCCCGACCGCGACCGCATCATCGAGGTGGCGGTGGTCGTCACCGACCCGCAGGTGAGCGTGCGCGTCGAAGGCCCGGTGCTGGCGGTGCACCAGAGCGACGCCGTGCTCGACGCCATGGACGCCTGGAACAAGGGCACGCACGGCAAGAGCGGGCTGATCGACCGCGTCAAGGCCTCGGCCGTCGACGAGGCCGCGGCCGAGGCCGAGGTGATCGCCTTCTTGCAGCGTTATGTGCCCGCCGGCAAAAGCCCGATGTGCGGCAACTCGATCTGCCAGGACCGCCGCTTCCTCGCCAACACCATGCCGCGGCTGGAAGCCTTCTTCCACTACCGCAACCTCGACGTCAGCACGCTCAAGGAACTGGCGCGGCGCTGGAAGCCCAAGGCGCTGGAAGGCTTCAAGAAAGCGCAGGCGCACACGGCGCTGGCCGACATCCACGAGTCGATCGACGAGCTGCTGCACTACCGCCAGCACCTGCTGGCGGTTTGACGGTCCGCGCCAGCACCTGCTGGCGGTTTGACGGTCTGCGTCAGCACCTGCTGGCGGTTTGACGGTCCGCGCCAGCATCTGCTGGCGGTTTGATAGGCGCGATCAGGCCGGCGCGCGCAGCACGTCCTGCAGCCGCGGCAGCGCTGCGCTGCCGGGCAGCACCTCGCGGTCGAGCGCGGCGCGCGCCACCTGCAGATGGTCGGCCAGCACCGGCCGCAGCACGGCGCGCAGGTCGGTGGTGATGCGCAGGTCGCGGCCTTCGTAGCGGTCTTTCGCGGCCAGGCCCGGCCAGTCGGCCAGCACGCGGCCGCCGCGCACGGCGCCGCCCAGCAGCAAGGCCGCGCCGCCGCTGCCGTGGTCGGTGCCGCCATTGCCGTTGGCCGCCACCGCGCGGCCGAACTCGGTGGCCACCAGCACGACGGTGTGCGCCCAGGCGCTGCCGTCGCCTTGCAACAGCCCCTCGCGCAAAGCCGCCAGCATGCCGTCCAACGTGCGCAGACTGTTGGCCGTGGCGCCTTGCGGCGCGGCCTGGTTGGTGTGCGAGTCCCAGCCGCCCAGTTCCAGCACGGCCACCGTCAGCCCGCCGGGGGCGCGCAGGAACTCGGCCGCCTGGCGCGCCAGCGTCAAGGCGATGCGGCCGCCGCCTGCCGCGCCCGGCGTGGCCAGGCGCTCGCGCATCGCGGCTTCCTCGTGCAGGCCGCGGGCACGCGCCAGCGCCGGCGCCAGTTCGGCGTCGGCTTCGTACAGGCTGGCCAGCCGCGCCACCAGGTCCGCCGCCGGCTCGGGCAGTTGCGACGGCGCCCAGGTGTCGACCGCCGTCGCGCCGCGCAGCGCCAGCGGCACGGCGGTGCTGAGCGCCACGCCGCGCCGGCCCGAGGCCTGCAGCGCGCGGCCCAGCCAGCCGCTCGTCAGCTCGTGCGGCCGGCTGCCGCCGGACTCCAGCACCTGTTGCGCGTCGAAGTGCGAGCGCTCGCGGTACGGCAGCCCAGTGGCGTGCACGACGAGCAGTTCGCCGCTGCCATAGAGGCCATGCGCCTGCGCCAGCAGCGGGTGCAGCGCGAACGGGCCGCCGGCCAGCGGCAGCGCCGCATCGGCCGCGGCGGCCAGCGTGCCGCGCGCCGCCGCCCAAGCGGGGTCGCCCGGCGCGGGCGCGGCCATCAGGCCGTCCATGCCGCCGCGCAGGATCAGGAACACGAAGCGCTGGGGCCGTGTGTCGCCGGCGCTGCCGGCCAGGCTCAGCCGCGCCCAGGGCGCCAGCGTGCCGCCCACAATCGTCGTTAGCGCGCGGCGGCGGGTGGCGTTCATCATTTGCGTTGGCTCCTTGCGCTCAACGGCGCTGGAACTCGGGGCTCAGCAGCAGCAGCGCGAACGCCTGCGGGCCGTCGGCGGCGCGTTCGATCTGCTGGCGCGTGGCCTCGCCCAGCAGCGGGCCCAGGCTTTGCGGCGCCAGCGCGCGGGCGTCGACCTGCGGCCCCAGGCGCTCGGCCAGGCGGGTGGCCCATTCGATGCGCTTCCACAAGGCGTCGGGACCCAGCCACTCGTCGGCGCGATCGGGCCAGCCGGCCGGCGACGGCGCGGCCTGCAGCCGCTGGCCGAGCTGCGTGACGCCGCCGTCGCCGGCGCGGCGGAAGGCCGCTTCGCCCAGGCCCAGCAGCCGCGCGCTGCCGACTACGAACTCTTCGGGCGTCTTCAGCTTGCGCGGCGCCGGCAGCCAGGCTTCGGGGCTTTGCAGCAGCGCGGCGTAGACCGCGGGCAGATCGCCGCCGCTGCGCCGGTAGGCCTGGGCCAGGCGCTCGACCACCGCCGCCGGCGGCTCGTCGGCGATGAAGTGGCGCGCCAGCTTGGTGGCGATGAAGCGCGCCGTCGACGGGTGCTGCGCCAGGTCGCGCAGCAGTTCGTCCAGCGCCTGCGGGCCCTCGGCATAACGCCGGTTCAAAACGGATTTGGCGCCGGGCTGGTGCCAGGCGGGGTCGAACACCGTCGCCGAGACGGCGGCCGGCGGCGCGTCGCCGGCGAAGTCGCGCAAGGGCACGCGCCAGCCGGTCAGCACGCGGGCGAACTCGGTCACGTCGGCTTGGGTGTAGCCGCCCCAGCCGCCGTAGGCGGCGCCGCCGCCGCTGACGCCCAGCGTGTGCAGCTCCAGCACTTCGCGCGCCAGGTTTTCGTTGAGGCCGCTGAGCCGCGGCGCCTGCAGCCGCTGCAGGCGCTGCAGGCGCAGAACCACGCGCGACTGCGGGCCGGCCGACTGGTCGTTGTCCAGGTACCGCAGCATCGCCGGGTGCTTGACGGCGGCGGCCAGCAGCGTCTCGAAGCGGCCGGCGATGTGCGGGCGGATCGCTTCGCGCTCGAACGCGCCCACCAGGCCGCGCGCGCTGGCCTTGGCCATCGACACTGTGAAGTGGTTGGCCCAGAACAGCGCCAGCCGCTCGGCGAAAGGCCGCTCGGTGGTGGCCGCGGTGAGCAGCCGGGCGCGCAGGTCGGCCTGCACGATGGCGCGGAAGTGCTCGGCAAACGGCTGCTCGGCCGCCGGCGCCGCCGCCGGCATTGCGCCCGCGGCCGGCGGGCGCTGTGCTTGCGGTTGCGGTTGCGGTTGCGGCTGCGCTGGCGGTTGCTGTTGCCGCAGCTGCCGATAGCGCACGATGGCGCGCAACCCGGTCGCGGCGTCGGCCAGGTCCTGGCCGCGTTGCGGGTCGGCCGGGCCGATCTGCGCCAGCAGCCAGCCGCGTGGGTCGGCGGCCATCGCGTCGAGCCGCGCTTCGCCGAGGCCGAAGCGATGGGCGGCGATGGCGGCAGCGGTGGGCGCGGGGTTCATGGCCGCCGCAGTGTGCACGAAGGGCGGCCGCGCCGCCGTCGCGCGACGGTAAGCGGCCGGTGAAGAAGCGTATCGTCGCGCCGGCTCAGCGGGCCAGCAGGGCGTTGATGGCCTCGATGTCGCCGGCCGCCAGCTGGCCCGCGGCCTGACGCAGCCGCAGCGTATTGACCAGCACGTCGTAGCGCGCCTTGGCGAGGTCGCGCTGCGTCTGGTAGAGCGCGGTCTGCGCGTTCAGCACGTCGAGGTTGACGCGCACGCCGACGCGGTAGCCGAGCTGCGTGGCCTCCAGCGCCAGCTTGCTGGAGGCTTCGGCCGCTTCCAGCGCCTTCACCTGCGCCTGGCCCGACTGCACGCCGAAGTAGGCCACGCGCGTGCCTTGGGCGATGGCGCGGCGCGCGGTGTCGAGGTCTTGGCGCGCCTTCTCTTCGAGCAGCAGCTTTTCCTGGATGCTGTTCTGCGTGCTGCCGCCGGTGTAGAGCGGCCAGTTGAACTGCAGCCCGATGGTGGCGGTGCGCGTGGTGCCGGGCAGGCCCGACAAGGTGCTGCCGCTGAGCCGCTGGGCGCCGACCGAGCCCACCGCGTCGAGCGTGAACTTCTCGGCGGCGCGCGCCTTCTCGGTTTCGAGCTGCGCGATGTCGACCGCGACGCGGGCGCGCCGCACCGTGGGGTGCTGGGCGTCGGCGCTGCCGACCCAGGCTTCCACGTCGGCCGGCTGGATGGGCGGCAGCACGGCCGGCAGCGCCAGCGGCCGCGGCTCGGTGCTGCTGCGGCCGACCAGCTGGTCGAGCGCGATGCGCTTGGTGCGCAGGTCGTTGTCGGCGGCGATCTCGTCGGCCTGCGCCTTGTCGTAGCGCGCCTGGGCTTCGCGGGTGTCGGTGATGGTGGCGGTGCCGACCTCGAAATTGCGCTTGGCCGAAGCCAGCTGCTCGGTGATGGCCGCCTTGTTGGCGCGCACCGTGCCCAGCGTGTCCTGCGCGGCCAGCACGTCGAAGTAGGCCTGCGACACGCGCAGCAGCAGGTCTTGCTCGGCGGTCTCGAGGTCGGCCTTGGCGATCTCCAGCGTCTTGCGGGCCTGGGCGATGATCGCGTCGTTGCTGCGGTTGATGACGGCGTAGCGCCCGGTCAGGTTGGCGGCCAGCGCGTTGCTGTCGCCGCTGCCGCCGATCGGCGGGTCGATGCGCGAGGTGGTGGCGCTGCCGCTCAAGGCGGCCTGCGGCCTGGCGATGCCTTCGATGGCGGCGACGCGGTAGTCGGCCGAACGGTACAGGGCCTGCGCCGACAGGAAGGCCGCGTCGTAGGGGCGCGCGGCCTCGTACAAGTCCTTCAGGCTTTGCGCCTGCGCGCCGCTGCCGAGCAACAGGGTCGCCGCCAGGGCCAGGGCGGACAGGAGGGGCGGGCGCAGCAAGGGCATTGAGGGTCCTCGATCGGAAGGCGGGGATAGCGGGGAAAGCGAAAGGTCAGTAGCGCGGCACGCTGGCGTCGACCTCGCGCGACCAGGCGTCGATGCCGCCCGTCAGGTTATAGACGGCGCCGTAGCCCTGCTGCACCAGGAATGCGACGACCTGCGCGCTGCGGGCGCCGTGATGGCAGATGCAGACGACGGACCGCGCGCGGTCGATGTCGGCCAGGCGCTGCGGGATCTGCATCATCGGCACGAACAGCGCGTCGCCGCTGCCCGCGGGGATGCGCGCCAGCGCCGTCTCCCAGGGCTCGCGCACGTCCAGCAGCAGCGGCCGCGCCTGCGCGTCGGCGCACAGCGCGGCCAGTTCGGGAGCGGTGAGCGACTGCACGGGGCGAGGGGCCGTTCGGACGCCGCCGGCTTCAGAAGTGGAACGCCGGCTTCTCGGCGAAGCCGTCGAGCCGCGGCGCCACCACGTCGAACAGCTCGCGCTGCTGCCAGCCGGCGTCGCCCGTGCGGGTGAAGAGGGTGGCGCGCATCATCGGCTCGTCGCCGACGATGGCCAGCAGCCGGCCGCCGGGCTTGAGCTGCTCCAGCAGCACGCGCGGCACCTCGGCCACCGAGCCGGAGAGCAGGATCACGTCGTACGGCGCCTCCGGCGCGTGGCCGCGCGCGCCTTCGGCGGCGCTGCAAGCCGCCACCTGCACGTTCAGCAGGCCGTTGCGGCGCAGGTTCTCGCGCGCCATCTTGGCCAGCTCGGGCCGGCATTCCAGCGTGACCACCTGCTGCGCGCGGTGCGCCAGCAAGGCCGCCATGAAGCCCGAGCCGGCGCCGATCTCCAGCGCCTTCTCGTGGCGCTGCACCTTCAGTTCCTGCAGCAGCCGGGCCTCCAGCCGCGGTTCCAGCATGCACTGGCCGTCGGGCAGCGGCACTTGGGTGTCGAAGAAGGCCAGCGCGCGCAAGCCCGGCGGCACGAAGTCCTCGCGCCGCACGGTGGCCAGCAGCGACAGCACGTTGGCATCGAGCACGTCCCAGGGGCGGATCTGCTGCTCGATCATGTTGAAGCGGGCGGTTTCGAGGTTCATTTGTTTACCGTGGGGGGTATTGTAGGGCAGGGCGCCGAAATTCTAGGCGCTGAGCTTGACGGCAGCCTGATCGGCCGCCGGCCGGCGCCGGCGGCGGCGCGCCCAGGCCGCCAGGTCGTCGAGCCAGCAATAGATGACCGGCACCACCACCAGCGTCAGCAGCGACGAGGTGATGACGCCGCCGATCACCGCCTGCCCCATCGGCGCGCGCTGCTCCGAGCCTTCGCTGACGGCAAAGGCCAGCGGCACCATGCCGAAGACCATCGCCAGCGTCGTCATCAAAATGGGCCGCAGCCGCACGCGCGCGGCGTGCAGCAGGGCCTGGTTGCGGTCCATGCCGGCCTCTCTGGAACGGATGGCAAAGTCGACCAGCAGGATCGCGTTCTTGGTCACCAGCCCCATCAGCATGACGATGCCGATGATCGAGAACATGTTCAGCGTGGAGCGGAAGAACAGCAGCGCCAGCACCACGCCGATCAGCGTCAGCGGCAGCGAGCTCATCAGCGCCAGCGGCTGCAGGAAGCTCTTGAACTGGCTGGCCAGGATCATGTAGATGAAGACCACGGCCAGCGCCAGCGCGGCCAGCGCGTAGCCAAAGCTCTCCTGCATGTTCTTGGTCGAGCCGCCGAAGCTGTAGCGGTAGCCCGGCGGCCAGGCGATGGCGTCGAGCGCGCGGCGGATCTCGGTGGAGACGTCGCCCGAGCTGCGGCCCAGCACGTTGGCGTCGACGTTGATCTCGCGCGTGAGGTCGCGCCGGTTGATCTGGTTGGGCCCGGTCGACGGCAGCACCTCGGCCACCTGCGACAGCCGCACGATGCGCGGGCTGCCGTCGGCCGCCGTGCCGACGATCAACGGCAGGTTGGACAGGTCCGCGCCGTCGGCGCGCGCCTCGGGGCCCAGGCGCACGATCACGTCGTAGGTCTCGCCGTCGGCGGCGCGCCAGTTGCCCACCGTCTGGCCGGCCACCAGCACGCGCAGCGCGGAGGCCACGGCGTTGACGTTGAGGCCGAGGTCGGACGCCGCGTCGCGCCGCATGCGGATGGCCACGGTCGGCTTGTCGGGCTTGAGCGTGCTGTCCACGTCCACCAGGCCGGGGATGGCGGCCAGCTTGGGCGCCAGGCCGCGCCACAGGCGTTCCAGCTCGGCGAGGTCGGGGCCCTGGATCGAGAACTGCAGCGTCTTGCCGCCGCCGAGGTCGGTGACGCCGATGTTGGTGACGGTGATGCCGGGAATGCGCGCCAGCTTCTCGCGCAGGCTGACGGTGAGGTCGTCGACGCTGGCCTTGCGGTTCTTGCGGTCGACCAGGCGCACGTAGGTCGAGCCGTAGATCTTGCCGGCCGCGATGCCGCTGTTGATGGTGGTCACCGTGTACTGCACCTCGGGCATGGCGCGCAGCGCCGTGTCGATCTGGCGCGCGCGCGTCTCGGTGACTTCCAGCGCCGATCCCACCGGCGTGTAGAAGTTGACCACCGTCTCCGAGAAGTCGGCCTTGGGCACGAACTCGGCGCCGAGGATGGGAATGATGAAGAAGCTGGCCGCGAAGGTGGCGGCGGCCAGCAGCACGGTCTTGACCTTGTGCACCAGCGACCACGCGAGGATGGCCTGGTAGCCGTCGGACAGCCAATGCGTCAGCCGGTCGAAGGCGCCGGTGACGCGGCCCACGGTCTTGTCGTACAGCGTGACCGGCGCGCCGGGGTGCGCGCCGTGCGCGTGCGGGTCGTTCCACACGCTGGACAGCATGGGGTCGAGCGTGAAGCTGACGAACATCGAGATCAGCACCGCGGCGACGATGGTGATGCCGAACTGGTGGAAGAACTTGCCGACGATGCCGCCCATGAAGCCGATCGGCAGGAACACCGCGACGATCGACAGCGTGGTGGCCAGCACCGCCAGGCCGATCTCGTTGGTGCCGTCCAGCGCCGCGTCGTGCGCGCTCTTGCCCATCTGCACGTGGCGCACGATGTTCTCGCGCACGACGATGGCGTCGTCGATCAGCAGGCCCACGCACAGGCTCAGCGCCATCAGCGTGACGGTGTTGATCGTGAAGCCGAAGACGTACATGAACAGGAAGGTGCCGATCAGCGCGATCGGCAGCGTCAGCCCGGTGATGACGGTCGAGCGCCAGCTGTTGAGGAACAGGAAGACGATGGCGATGGTCAGCAGCGCGCCTTCGACCAGCGTGCGCTGCACGTTGGACACCGCGACGCGGATGGCGCGCGAGTTGTCGCGGTTGATCTCGGTCGTCACGCCGGCGGGCAACTGCCGCGCCACGTCGGCCAGCGCCGCCTTCAGGCCGTCGACCACGTCGATGGTGTTCTCGCCCTGGCTTTTCTGCACCGACAGCAGCACCGTGCGCCGGCCGTTGTAGAGCGCCAGGCTGTCCACCTCCTGCGGGCCGTCGACCACGTCGGCCAGCTGCCACAGCTTGACCGGCTGGCCGCCGTGGCGCGCGACGATGATCTCGCGGAACTCGGCCGGCGCCTTCATGCGCGCGTTGACCTGCACCACCGCCTCGCGCTCCTTCGAGCGCACGGCGCCCATCGGCAGCTCCTGGTTCTCGCTCTTCACGGCGGCCACGATCTGGTCGATGCCGATGCCCAAGGCCTCCATCGCCGCCGGCCGCACCTGGATGTTGATCTGCCGCGCCACGCCGCCCACCACGGTGACGGCGCCGACGCCGCGCACGTTCTCCAGCCGCTTCTGCAGCACCTGGGTGGCCCAGGTCGTCAGCTCCTGCGCGCTGCGGCTGCCGTCGGGCGAGAGGATGGCGACGTTGAAGATCGGCTGGCTCGCCGGGTCGAAGCGCGAGACGCGCGCGTCCTTCACCTCGTCGCGCAGCGTGGGCTTGATCAGCGCCACTTTCTCGCGCACGTCTTCGGCGGCGCGGCGGCCGTCGGCGTCCAGCTTGAACTGCACGACGACGACCGCCGTGCCTTCGTAGGAGCGCGAGAACACGGTGTCGATGCCGGCCACCGTGTTGACGGCTTCCTCGATCTTCTTGGTCACCTCGGCCTCGACGATCTCGGGCGAGGCGCCGGGGTAGTCCATCTGGATCACCACGGTGGGGATGTCGATGTCGGGGAACTGGTCGATCGACAACCGCTGGTAGCTGAACAGCCCCAGCACCACGAAGGCCAGCATCACCATCGTGGCCAGCACCGGGTTGTGGATGGAAACGCGCGTGAACCACATGGCGGCGGCGCTCCGCTCAGGGCTTGGGCGCCGAGGCCGGCACGGCCGCGCGCGCCGATGCCGACGCCGACGCCGACGCCGGCAGTTGCACCGCGGTGCCGGCCGGCAGGCTGCCGACGCTGGCGCGCAGCACCGGCTCGCCCTCGGCCAGGCCGGACAGCACTTCCAGCGCCGGCTCGCGGCCGTTGCCGAAGTCGACCTCGCCGCGCGCGCCGATCTGCACCGCGCGCGGCTGCGCGCGGCCGCGTTCGACCACCAGCACCGTGGGGCGGCTTTGCTCGGTGCGCAAGGCGGCGGCCGGAATCGTCAGCGCCGTGCGGCGGTCGAGCTCGATGCTGCCGCGCGCGAACAGGCCCTGGCGCAGCCCGGGCTGCGCGGCCACCGCCAGGTAGGCCGTCACCGCGCGCGTGCCGCCCTGCGCGCTGGGGTTGATGCGCGCCACGGTGGCGGCCAGCGGCGCGCTCAGCCCGTCCACCTGCAGCGTGGCGCGCTGGCCGACGCGCACCGCCACCACGTCCTCGGGGGCGAGCGCGGCTTCCAGTTCGAGCCGGCTCAGGTCGACGATCTCCACCAGCTTGGCGTCGACCGATACGCGCTCGCCCGGCTGCACCAGGCGCTGCGCCACCAGGCCGGCCAGCGGGGCGCGCAGCTCGGCGTCCTGCACCGCCTTGCGCGCCAGCTCGGCGGCGGCCTTGGCGGCCTGCAGCGAGGCGCGGGCGCCGTTGGCGCTGCTGAGCGAGGTGTCGAGCGCGGTCTTCGAGATGAAGCCCTGGTCGACCAGCGCCTTGTTGTTGGCCAGCGTGCGCTCGGCAATCTCCAGCTGCGACTGCGCGGCGCCGGCCTGCTCTTCGGCTTGGCGCAGCCGCCACTGGTATTCGGTGGCGTCGAGGCGGCCCAGCAACTGGCCGGCCTGCACCGCGTCGCCCTCGCGCACCAGCAGCGTCTTCACCTCGGCCGCCACCTTGGCCTTGACGAAGGCGCTGTTGACGGCCTTGATGCCGCCCGACACCGGCAGCGTGGCCACCAGCTCGGCGCGCCGCGCCGGCGTGACGTCGGCCGCCGTCAACTCCAGGGCCAGCGCCGGCGCCGAAGCCGCCGTGGCCACCGCCGAGACCTGCGTGCGCTTGGACAGCAGCGCGCGGCCGATGCCCACGGCCAGCAGCAGTGCGGCGACGGTGACGATCAAGGTCCAGCGGAAACGACGGCTCATCGCGCCTTCCCCGGCCGCCGCAGCAGCCCGTGCAGGATGAGGTCGGCATGCGCTTGCAGCGTGGGCAGCGGGTCGACCTTGCCGCCATGCACCTGGCAGGCGCCGATGGAGTATTGGTGCAGCATCAGAAAAACCATGGGGATGATCAAGGCGTGGGCGGTGCTGGCGGGGTCGACCTTGCGGAACTCGCCGCTGGCGATGCCGCGTTCGATCAGCGCGATGAAGATGCGGTGCGCCGGCGCGATCACCTCGTCGGCATAGAACTGCGCCAGCTCGGGAAAGTTGCGCACCTCGGCCAGCACCACCTTGTGCAGGCCGCCGACGCCGGTGTCGGCGACGCGCAGCCACCACTCCTTGTACAGCGCCAGCAGCAGCTCGGCGCTGCTGCCTTCGAAGGCGGCCACGAACTCGGCGCCTTCGCCGATCAGCTTGGTGAGGTTCTGCCGCACCACGGCCTTGAACAGCTCTTCCTTGCTGGGGTAGTACAGGTACAGCGTGCCCTTGGAGACGCCGGCCAGCGAAGCCACTTCTTCCGAGCGCGTGGCCGCGAAGCCCTTCTCGACGAACAGGCCGAGCGCCGCGTCCAGCAACTGCTGCGGGCGGATGTCCTTCAGCCGCTGGCGAGGGGGGCGCGAAGTGCTCATCGTTAATGACTGGTTGGTCATTAATATAGCCGGCCCGTCGGTTCGCGGTCAAACGCGCGCGGGCCGCGCCGACCCGCTGGCTATCATCCGCCGCTTTGCCCGCGCCGGAGAACGCCGCCGCCATGGATTTCCTGCTGCTTGCCAAGGCCGCCGTGATGGGCGTGGTCGAAGGCCTGACCGAGTTCCTGCCCATCTCGTCCACCGGCCACCTGATCCTGGCCGGCACGCTGCTGGGGCTGGACGATGCCAAGGGCAAGGTGTTCGACATCGCGATCCAGACCGGCGCCATCGTCGCCGTGGTGCTGGTGTACTTCGACCGCCTGCGCGCCGTGGCGCGCCAACTGCCCGGCAGCCCGCAGGCGCGGCGCTTCGTGGCCAACGTGGCCATCGGCTTCCTGCCGGCGGCACTGGCCGGCGTGCTGTTCTACAAGGCGATCAAGGCGCACCTGTTCAACGGGCCGGTGGTGGCGGCGTCGTTCATCGTCGGCGGCTTCATCATCCTGTGGGCCGAGCGGCGGCAACAGCGGCCGCGCGTGCTGAGCGTCGACGACATGCGCTGGCCCGACGCGCTGAAGGTCGGCCTGGTGCAATGCCTGGGCATGATTCCCGGCACCAGCCGCTCGGGGGCCACCATCATCGGCGGCATGCTGCTGGGACTGTCGCGCCAGGCGGCCACCGAGTTCAGCTTCTTCCTGGCCATTCCCACGCTGATCGGCGCCGGCGTCTACAGCCTGTACAAGGAACGCGCGCTGCTCTCGATGGCCGACCTGCCGATGTTCGCGGTGGGGCTGGTGGTCAGCTTCCTGGCGGCCTGGGTCTGCGTGCGCTGGCTGCTGCGCTACGTGGCCACGCACACCTTCGTGCCGTTTGCCTGGTACCGCATCGGCTTCGGCGCGCTGGTGCTGCTGACGCACGTCATGGGTTGGATTCGCTGGTCCGACTGAAGACCAGGTCCCACACGCCGTGGCCGAGTTGCAGGCCGCGCGCCTCGAACTTGGTCAGCGGCCGGTAGGCGGGCCGCGGCGCGTAGCCGCTGGCGGCCGGCGCGGTGTTGGCCAGCAGCGGCTCGGCGGCCAGCACCTGCAGCATCTGCTCGGCATAGGGCTGCCAGTCGGTGGCGCAATGCAGGTAGGCGCCGGGCTGCAGCCGGCTGGCGACCAGCGCCACCAGCGCCGGCTGGATCAGCCGCCGCTTGTGGTGGCGCTTCTTGTGCCAGGGGTCGGGAAAGAACACGTGCACCGCGGCCAGCGAGCCGGGGGCGATCATGCGCTGCAGCACCTCCACGGCATCGTGGCGCACGATTCGAAGGTTATGCAGGTCCTGCTCGCCGATGCGGCGCAGCAGCGCGCCGACGCCGGCTTCGTGCACCTCCACGCCGATGAAGTCGACCGCGGGCTGCGCGGCGGCGATCTGCGCGGTGGCGTCGCCCATGCCGAAGCCGATCTCCAGCACGCATGGCGCACGCCGGCCGAACACGGCCGCGGCGTCGAGCGGCTGCGCCTGGAACGGCAGCACGAAGCGCGGCCCCAGCTCGGCCAGCGCCCGGTGCTGCCCGCTGCCCATGCGCCCGCCGCGCAGCACGTAGCTGCGCACGGGGCGGCGGGGCGTGGTGGTCGTGGTGGTGGTCGTGGTCGGGGTCGAGGGGGTCTCGTCGCTCATCGCCCGCGATTGTGCCGCCGCGGCCGGCGCTAGAATCGGCGCCCAGCGCGGGTGTAGTTCAATGGCAGAACGGCAGCTTCCCAAGCTTCATACGAGGGTTCGATTCCCTTCACCCGCTCCACAGGCTGCCGAACGATTGGGGCTGCTGGCACACCACACGCAGCTCGTCAGCCCCGCCTTGCGGGTGGCTTGCCGGTGGTCACCACCTTGCGGCCTCAGGCCAGCGCCACCTTCGGAAAATCCACCGGCACGTCGAGCGCCACGTTGACGTAGTTGGTGAACAGGTTCAGCGCGACGTGGGCGATGATCTCGACGATCTGCCCGTCGCCGAAGCCGGCCTCGCGCAGCATCGCCACGTCGGCTTCACTGACCTGGGCGCGCTGCTCGACCATCTTCAAGGCAAAGGCCAGCGCCGCGGCGGTCTTGCCGTCGGCCGAACGGCCGGCCTGCGCCGCCGCCATCTCGGCGGCCGAGGCGCCGGCCTGCTGGCCCAGCACGGTGTGCGCGGCCAGGCAGTATTCGCAGCGGTTGCGGTTGGCAATGGCCACGGCGATCTGCTCGCCGAGCCGGGCGCCCAGCGTGCCCTGGCCCAAGGCGCCGAAGGCACCCCACATGCTCTGCAGCGCGGCCGGCGAATTGGCCACCGCCTTGAACATGTTGGGCGTGACGCCGAAGGCCTGGTGGATCTGCGCCAGCAGCGGCTGGCTGGCGGCGGGGGCACGTTCGGTCTGGATGTTGACGCGGGGCATCACGGTCTCCTGGCGGGTTGCGGGAGGCGCCAGTCTGCGCGGCCGCTGCGTATGATTGGGTGCAATCCATTCAAAGAACATACCGAATCGTTCAGATGAAGGCCGCCCCGCCTGCCATGCCCGCCGCGCCCACCATGCCCACGGTGCCGGTCGATCGTCTGTCCGGCCTGCTGGAGCGCTTTCGCGTTCGCGCTCAGTTGCACCACGCCGGCGCGCTGTGCGGGCTGAACCATTTCGATGCCGCCGAAGGGCACGGTTATCTGCACGTGCTGCGCCGTGGTCGGCTGGAGGTCAGCCACCCCGGCGCGCGCCGTGCCGCCCGGCGGCTGCGCTTCGACGAGCCCACGCTGCTGCTGTACCCGCGCCCGTTCACGCACCGCTTCCACAACCCGCCGGCCGAAGGCGCCGACTTCACCTGCGCGCGGCTGCATTTCGACGGCGGCGCGCAGCACCCGCTGGCGCGCGCGCTGCCGCCGCTGGTGGCGTTGCCGCTGGCGCAGGTGCCGGGCCTGCATGCGGCGCTGGAGCTGCTGTTCGCCGAGACCGACCAGGTGCGCTGCGGCCAGCGGCTGCTGGCCGACCGGCTGTTCGAAGTGGTGCTGCTGCAGTTGCTGCGCTGGCTGCTCGACCATCCGCAGCAGGCCGGCGTGCAGCCGGGGCTGATCACCGGGCTGTCGCACCCGCGGCTGGCGCGCGCGCTGGTGGCGCTGCACGACGCACCGGGCGAGCCCTGGACGCTGGCGCGCATGGCCGCTTGCGCCGGCATGTCGCGCACGGCGTTCGCCACCGCCTTTCGCGCCGTGGTCGGCCAGACGCCGGCCGACTACCTGAGCGGCTGGCGCATGGCGCTGGCGCAGAGCCGGTTGCGCGAAGGCCGGCCGGTCAAGGCGCTGGCCGACGAGCTGGGCTACGCCAACCCGTCGGCGCTGTCGCGCGCCTTCGCGGCCAAGGTCGGGCTGGCGCCGCGCGACTGGCTGGCGCAGGCCGGGCGGCTATGACGCGCCGGCGTGCTGCAGCGCCTGCCAGGCGCCGCGCACGTGGCCGATGCTGATCGCCGCGCAGGCCAGCGGCTCGGGCTCGTACTCGAAGGGTTCGAGCGCCACCCAGCCGCGGTAGCCGGCTTGGCGCAACACCCGCAGCACCGGCGCGACCGGCGTGTCGCCCTGGCCGGGGCCGCGGCCGTTGCGGTCGTTCAACTGCACGTGGGCGACGTGGCCGCTGGCCAGGTGGCGGGCCAGCACCTGCTCCACCGGCTCGGTCTCTTCGGCCGACGCGGCGCAGAGGTCGAACACCATGCGCAGCGCCGGCGAACCGATGTGGTCGACCACCGCGGCGGCCTCGGCCGCGGTGTTGAGCACCGGCGTCTCGCGGCGCGCCAACGGCTCGATGCAGTAGACCACGCCGGCCGCCCGCGCCGCGTCGGCCAGCTGCGCCCAGCCGGCCTCGCAGCGCGCCAGCGCGTCGGCCACGGTCTGCCCCGGCAGCGGCGAGCGCTGGCGCGGCGAGCCGTGCACCAGCACGCCGGCGCCGCAGGCCTGGGCAAAGTCGACCAGCCGGCGCAGCAAGCCCACGGTCCGCGCGTGCAGCGCGGCATCGGGCGTCGACAACGACAGGCCTGCGGGCTGCACCAGCAGCCAGTGCAGGCTGCAGATCGACAAGCCGTGGTCGGCGGCCATGCGCTGCAGCCGCCGGCCGTCGGCCGCGGTCAGCGTCGACGGGTCGTCGGCCACCGTGAACGGCGCCAGTTCCAGCGCCGCGTAGCCGAGGGCGGCGGCCAAGCGGCATTGCTCGGCGAAGGGGCGGTCGCGCAGCACCTCGTTGCACAGGGCGAGCTTCATCATCAGGGCCGATTCTGGGCCCCGGCGGCCGGGGTAAGATGATTTCAAAGCCGCCAGCCGATCCACACCATGAGCGCCCCGTTCCAGGTCCTGTGCGTGTCGGCCCGGCCCGCCGATCTCTGGGGCTCGCCATACGGCCCCTTCGTGCTGCACCCGGTGGCCGGCCTCGACGAGGCGGCGCGCGAGCTGCAAAGCCGCGCCCACGACGCCTTGCTGATCGAGTTGCCGACGGCGGCCGACCTGGCGGCGCTGCAGGCCTGGCCGGCGCTGTCGCACGCGGTGCTCGACGCGGCGGTGGTGCTGGTGCATGCCGAGCCCGAGGTGCCCACCGTGCTGTCGCTGCTGCAGTTCGGCGTGCAGGACGTGCTGCCGCCCACCGACGCGCCGGGCCTGGCGCGTTCGCTGCGGCTGGCCATCGAGCGCAAGCGCATCGAGATGGCCGCGCGCAAGGCCTACGCCACCGACCTGGCCACCGGGCTGCCCAACCACACGCAGTTGCTGGAGCACATGACGCACCTCGTCGCGCTGCGCGCGCGCGAGCCGGCGCCGATGGCGCTGATCGTGCTGCGCATCGAAGGCCTGGCCGCCACCGAGGCGGCGCTGGGCGCCGAGGCGGCCAACGTGCTCAAGCGCAAGGCGGCGGTGCGGCTGCGCTCGGGGCTGCGCGCCAGCGACGTGGTGGCCTCGATCGGCGGCGACGCCTTCGCCGTGCTGCTGGCCTGGATCGACGCGCCGGGCGACGGCGAGCGCGTGGCCGCCAAGCTGGCGCAGTCGCTCACCCAGCCCTTCAACGTGACCGGCCGCGAGCGCCGGCTTGGCGTGCGAGTGGGCCTGGCGCAGTTCCCGGCCCATGGCGACCGCGTGGAAGACCTGCTGCGCCGCGCACTGGGCCAGGCGGCATCGGTGGCCACCATCGGCAAGGCCGACTACGCCCACGCTGCCGATCGCGGACCGTCGGCGGCGGCCAACGACGAGGGCTGAGCGGCCTCGGGCTTCCACGCCTCGTCGGCGCGCACCGCGTCGTCGCCGATCCGCAGGCTTCGAGTCTTGCGATGATCGGGGCGTCGCAGCCCCCGAATCACCGCCATGGATCTCGCCCCCGCCTTCGATCGGTTGATGGCCTCGCACCGGTCGATCCGCAGCTTCAAGCCCGACCCGATCGACCCCGCCGAGGTCGACCGGTTGCTGCACGCCGCGCTGCACGGCACCTCGTCGAGCGGCAACCTCAACATGGTCTCGGTCGTGAAGACGGCCGATGCCGAGCGCAAGGCCCATTTGTGCGAGCTGCACGGCGGCCAGCCGATGGTGCTGCAGGCGCCGCTGCTGCTGACCTTCTGCGCCGACACCTTCCGCACGCGCGAATGGCTGGCGCTGCGCGGCGCGCGGCCGGGCTTTGCCGACTTCGTGAGCTGGCACACCGCGGCCTTCGACGCGATGATCTTCGCGCAGACCGTCGCGCTGGCGTTCGAGAGCCGGGGCCTGGGCATCTGCTACATGGGCACCACGCTGTTCTCGATGCGCGCGATCGCCGACTTCCTGGAGTTGCCGCCGCAATGCCTGCCCGCCACCACGCTGGTCGTCGGCTGGCCCGACGAGGCCCCGCCGCAGCGCGACCGGCTGCCGCGGCAAGCCTGGATCCACGACGAGCGCTACCAGCGCCCGAGCCGCGACGACATCGAAGAGCGCTTCCGCGACCGCGAGGCGCGCGGCCGTGCGCGCTACATGGAGTCGTCGCCGGAGATGGCGCAACTGTGGCGCGACCACGGCATCACCTCGCTCGCGCAGTACTACACGAGCCGGATCAAGTACGACCCGGACCGCTTCGCGGTCTTCTCGGCGGAGATCGAGGCGCTGCTGCGCGAGAGGGGGTTTGGGGTGGCGTCGGCGCCGTAGCGGCGGATGGCTGACGGCTCGAGACTGGTTGCGGTCGATCTGGGTGTGGGCGTTGTACGTTCGCTGGCGCGGACATCTGACACAACAACTGACCAGCGGAACGCAGCAGTTCGTGGGCCTTGTTGCTGCTCTGCTAATCTGGCGCGTGGAATGACATCTGCGACCCCGATCCGGCTACTCCAACGCGCTTGGTACGCTTCATCGTTTGATGTCTTCAGTGCCCAATCCGAAGATGAGATCGTTGGCCACCTCACCCAGCAAAGCAACCACGCGATTGAGTTGACACAGCGCGACGCGTGGCTGGCGGAAATCGAACTGCTGCGGCGCTGGCTGAAGGGACGCAACGGGACCCTGCTACTGGAGTTCAACATCCCGCGGATGGGCTTACGGGCCGACGCGGTGCTGGTGATCGCTGGATTCATCGTTATTCTGGAGTTCAAGGTGGGCGACTCCACCGTGGGCCAAGGCGCGCTGAACCAAGTGTGGCAGTACGCGCTCGACACCAAGAACTTTCATGAGCCCAGCCACCGGCTGCCGATCATTCCGGTTCTTGTTCCCACCGGGTTGGCGGTCAGCGAGCCAGCAGCGCCAAGCTACGCGAGCGACTGGGTGAGCGACCCCATCGCGCTCGCACCACAGCAGGTGCCCGGATTGTTGGACGAGCTCAGCCAGCGATTTTCCAGCCCGATCGACTCGGATGCTTGGCAGGCTGGGCGCTATCGCCCCACACCCACCATCATCGAAGCGGCCCGGCATCTGTATGCCCAGCACGATGTCGCCGACATCGTGCGGACTGAGGCCGATGCCACCAACCTGACCGACACCGCACACAGGCTCGAAACGCTGATCCAGCAAGCCCAGAGACACGATGAAAAGCTGATCTGCTTTGTTACTGGCGTGCCCGGTGCCGGCAAAACCTTAGTCGGTCTAAACCTGGCCACCGCACGGCGCGACATCGGCGACTCACATGCGGTGTTTTTGTCCGGCAACGGACCGCTGGTTTCGGTGTTATGTGAGGCCCTGACGCGCGACGACGTGCGGCGGCGCAGACAGGCGGGCGAATCGGTCACCAAGGCCAGCGCATCCAAACCCATCAAGGCTTTCATCCAAAACGTTCACCACTTTCGAGACGAAGCACTGCGTGCGGCGCAAGCGCCGGTGGACCGCATCGTGATCTTCGACGAGGCCCAGCGCGCCTGGAACTTGCAGAAGACCACGCTGTTTATGCGGCAGAAGAAGAACCAGCCCAACTTCAACCGATCGGAGCCTGAGTTTCTGATCGAAACCATGGACCGGCACAAGGGCTGGGCCGTGATCGTGTGCCTGGTGGGCGGTGGCCAAGAGATTCACACTGGCGAAGCCGGCATCGGCGTTTGGATCGATGCGTGCCGAGAGCGCTTTCCGCACTGGCGCCTGTGCCTGTCTGACCAACTGTTGGAGGCCGAGTACGGCGCGGGCGAACCACTCAGGCGCGCCCGTGCAGGCACCCAAACCGAGCTCTATCGAGACCTGCACCTGTCGGTATCGATGCGCTCGTTTCGCGCCGACAGCGTGTCAGCCTTTGTGAAAGCGCTGCTGGATGAGGACCAAGATGCCGCGCGGAACGCGCTGAGCCACTTCAACGACCGATACCCCATCGCCATCACCCGCGACCTGAACGCCGCGAAGCAGTGGCTGAAGCGCCAGGCCCGAGCCAACGAGCGCTACGGCCTACTCAGCTCATCCAAAGCCATGCGCCTGAAACCGTACGCCGTGGATGTGCGGCTGGCGGCCGACCCGATCCACTACTTTCTGGCTGAGCGCGAGGATGTGCGCTCCAGCTTCTACCTGGAAGAGTGCGCCACCGAGTTCCAGGTTCAGGGATTGGAACTGGACTGGGCCTGTGCGGCATGGGATGCCGACTTGCGCATGACTTCCACAGGGTGGCGCCACTACGACTTTGCTGGGAGCCGGTGGAAGAACATCCACAGCACTGAGAACCAGCGGAATCTGAAAAACGCCTATCGAGTGCTGCTGACTCGGGCGCGACAGGGCATGGTGATCTTTGTGCCTGCTGGAGATGAAGAGGATGCGACCCGAGCTCCTGGTTACTACGCTGAGACGTTTGACTACCTTCAAGGACTTGGGCTTTGCGTGATTTAATCAGCGCCCGACATCAGGCATTGCACCATTTCGTGGCCAAGGCCCAGTGGTCCGATCGGGAGATGCTGCGCCGGGTCTGCCAGTGGGTCGTGCCGCAGATGGACTTCAGCCGCGGCGGCTGGTGGATCATCGACGACACGGGTTTCCCGAA
>Ga0102832_1000400_pt1 | contig 76702 bp, 47 predicted proteins | sample EBPBio282013_DNA_FD_88942 | JGI IMG/M metagenome (GOLD analysis project Ga0102832, IMG submission 88942) | Wastewater treatment Type I Accumulibacter community from EBPR Bioreactor in Madison, WI, USA - Reactor 2_5/28/2013_ DNA (Illumina Assembly) | ecosystem: Engineered > Bioreactor > EBPR >...
AACACCCTCAGAACCGACCACCTCACCGCCACCGGGACTTGCATTCCGGCGGCTGCTTGACATAGGAGAAACCCATGGTCAGCGGAGGCGGCAACCGTCGCGCCTGGACCGACCTGCCGGACGCCCTCCGGGCGCGGGTGGGCGAGGTGCTGGGCAGCCCCGTGGTGGCGGCGTCCACGCAGCCCGGGGGGTTCTCGCCGGGCAGCGCCGACCGCGTGGTCACCGCGGACGGCCGCCGCGCGTTCGTGAAAGCCGTGTCGGCCAGCGTGAACCCGCATTCGCAGGGCGTCCACCGGCGCGAAGCAGAGGTTCTCGCCCTGATGCCGGACGGCCTGCCGATCGCCCGCCTGCTCGGCGCGGCGGAGGACGGGGAGTGGTTCGCGCTGGTCCTCGAGGACGTGCCCGGTCAGCACCCGGCGCTGCCGTGGCGTCCCGATGAGCTCGAGGCCGCGCTGGACGCCTACGCCGGCCTCGCCGACCGCCCGGTCGAGGGGCCAATGGAGGGGTTGCTCGACCCCCTCGGCGACGACCTGCCCAGCGGCTGGTCCCAGGTGTCGCCGGGCGACCGGTTGGCCCTCCCCGACGACCTCCTCGCCTGGTGCAGCGAGCGGCTCGAGACGCTCCAGCGCCTCGAAGCCGAGGCGGTCGGGCTGGTGGCCGGCGACCGGCTCGTCCACCTCGACGCCAGAGCCGACAACCTCCTGCTGCGCGCCGACGGATCCGTCGCGGTGGTCGACTGGCCGTGGGCCGTCCGGGGCGCGGCGTGGTTCGACCCGCTGGTGCTGCTGATCAACGTCCGGCTGTTCGACCCGGCCTTCGACGTGGACGCGGTGATGGTGCGACATCCGGCGTTCGCCGGCATGCCGGCCGAGGCCGTCCCGGCGGTGCTGGCCGCGCTCTCCGGCTTCTTCGTCGTCATGGGCAGCCAGCCGCCGCCACCCGGCCTACCCACCCTGCGCGCGTTCCAACTCGAGCAGGCCGAGGTCACGCTGGCCTGGCTCCAGGAGTGTTGGCCGGGCTGAGCCGCGTCCCCCGCAAACGCCCCCGAAACTCACAAACGCCCCTGAAACTTCGGGGGCGTTTGTCAACTTCGGGGGCGTTTGCGGGGAGGGACCGAGATGGGGACGGTTCCGATCTCGGTCCGGGACCAAGATGGGGACGGTTCGGTCCGGTCAGGGGTGGACGGCCAGCGACGGGTGGTTGCGCCACGCCGGCATGGACGCCATGTAGGCGCGGGTGTCGGCCTCCAGGTCGGCGCGGGACGCGTCGGGCTTGCGGCGCGCCTGCCAGTCGACCATCGCCGCGAAGCGGGTGTCGAAGTCCTGGAGCGTGCCGTCGGCGTTGGTGCAGTGGACGCAGTAGCGGCCCGACTCGATCGGCATGCCGCAGCTCTCGCAGTTCATCGGTGTTCCTTTCCTGCGGCCCCGACGAGGGCGTTCAGTCCCCGGATCAGGCCGCGTTGGGTGTCGTCGTCAAGGTGGCTCATGGCATTCGCCACCAGCGTGCGGTCGAGCACGTCCGCGTCCTCCCGCAGCCGGGCGAACCCGTGCGCCGTCAGCCAGACCAGCGTGCGTCGCCGGTTGCCCGGGTCGGATTCCCGCTCGAGCAGGCCGTGCCCCTCGAGCTGGGTGACGATCTCGCTCACCACCGACTGCGCACGCTGGAGGTGGTCCGCCGCCTCGCCGATCGAGACCGGGCCGGCCTGGGCCAGGTGCTGCAGCACCGAGCGCGACGCGTTGGTGAGCTCGCTGCGCCGCCCGTCCCGGCGATGGAAGGCGAGGAACGTGGCCGGGAAGGCCTCGCAGAACTCGTCGGCAGTGCTCATGGCTTCATCGTCGAACCGGCGGGATCCATCGTCAATCCCGATGAGTCGCGGGAGATGCGGATACGCAGAACGCCCTCGATCAGTCCGTGGACGGCCGAACCGGCCACAAGCGAGTCGATCCAGTGCAGATTGCGTCGCCACGGACGCCCGCTGGGCGGTCCGGGCAGGCCCGCGTCGCCAGGGCGGCATAACGTAGGCGTACGTGGAGAGCGAGCGGAGCGGGGCGGGCCCCGACTCACCGGTGGTCGACGAGCACGAGCACGAGGACGCGCTGGAGCCGCGGCACCTGATCCGGCGTTCCAACGTGGTGCTGCGGGCCGGCATCCTGATGCTCGGCGCCGGCACGTCCGGCCTGCGGGTGCGCGAGGTGATGCGGGCGGTCGCGTCCACGGTCGGCATCGGACGCATCAAGGCCCAGGTCACCTTCACCGACATCGTCCTGACCGTGCAGCGGCGCGGCATCTTCCGCACCCAGGTCTCCGAGATCAACGCCCCCGGCGTGAACGCCGACCGCATCGCGATGCTCAAGGACTTCGCCGAGAACCTGCCCCCGCGCGCCACCGTCGCCGAGGTGGACGCCATGCTCGACCGTATCGAGCGGACGCCCCGGCTCTACCCCGAGTGGCTGATGGTGCTGCTCGTCGCGGTGGCCTGCGCCTCGGTCACCGTCCTCACCAACGGCGGCTGGCGCGAGGTGGCCGCCGTCGTGCCCGCGTCCGCGCTCGCCTACTGGCTGCGCAACGCACTGAGCCGCCTTCAACTCAACCACCTCGCCGTCGTACTGGTCGCCAGCGCCGTCGCGACCGGGCTCTACCTGACCTTCACCCGGCTGCTCGACCTCGCCCTCGGCGGACCCAGCGGACGGATGGCCGCCGGCCTGATCTGCGCCGCGATCTTCCTGATCCCCGGCTTCCCGCTCGTCACCGCCGGACTCGACCTCACCCGCATCGACCTGCTGGCCGGCATCCCCCGGCTCACCTACGCCGCGATGGTCCTGCTGTCGATCACCCTCGGCGTGTGGGCGGTGATCACCGTCAGCGGCGTCTCCCCCGACCCGGTGCCCGTGCTCACCGGTTCGCCGGCCGTGATCTGGACGGCGCTGCTGGTGGCCAGTTTCTTCGCCGTGTTCGGGTGGGCGATCATGTTCAACTCGCCGTGGAAGGCGGCCGTGGCGTCCGGCGTGGTGGCGATGATCGGTAACGTCCCCCGGCTGCTGATGCTCGAGGCGGGCGTGAAGGCGCACATCGCCACCTTCGTCGGCTGCTTCCTGATGGGCCTGCTCTGCGCCCTCGCCGCCGGACTGTTCGGAATGGAGAAGATCATCATGACCGTGCCGACGGTGCTGGTCTCGATCCCCGGCTCCGCCGCCCTGCGGACACTGATCTACTTCGACCAGGCCGACGTCGTGCAGGCCATGCAGAACGGCGTGGCCACCGTGCTGGCCGTGATCGCGATGGTGGCCGGCCTGTCCGGCGCGCGCATGCTCACCGACCCGGAGTGGGCCTTCACCACCTCGAACCCGCCGACGTGGCGCCTGGTGCGCCGGTTGATGCGGCGCGGACGCCGCTAGCCACCCCGGCCAGGGTCACGGCGTCAGGTCGACCTTGGCACGACTCGCCGTGAAGCCCTCTCCGGTGCGGGTGTTCACGCAGGTCACCCCGGTCTTGGCCATCGTGCACCGGAAGTCCCCTGCCACCAGCCCCTTGCCGTACGGCAGGACCGCCAGCTTCTGGGTGTGGGTCCACGGGTCCCGCATCGACGTTCCGAACGTGTCGTCCCACCAGGCCACGCCCTCCTCGTAGCCCCGATCGAGGTAGGGGAAGGAGTGCGGATCGGTGCTGCAGTGCCACGCGGCCGGCTTGCTGCCCCACATCTCCGGCCCACTGGGCGAGCCCTCACTGCAGATCTTTCGGGACGGCAGAACACCCGGCGCCCAGGTCCCGCCCACGCAACCGGCGCCCGTGGTGTTGATGAAGCACTGGAAGTTGCCGCTCGGCGAGGCGAAGTAGTTGTTGAGGAACTCGCCGGCCTCGCCCTCCCCCGGCGCGCCGATCTTCGTGACATCGCGCACCTTGCCACCCGGGCTGAAGGATGCCGTGGGGGTCGGCGTCGACTGGACGGAAACTGACGGCACCGGGCCGGGCGAGGCGGCGATGTCCGGCCGGCTCCGACCGGGCAGGACGGACGCACCCCAGATCACGGCGATCACGGCGGCGATCGAGACGGCAGCGAGGCCGGCGGTGCGGGTGCGACGGACGCGGCGTCCCCGGGCCTGGACCCGGCCGGCGAGGGCGTCGTCAGGAGTGGTGGTCGGGGTGTGTTCGTGCAGGGACGCGCGGATGAGATCGTCGAGGTCATTCATGATTCGTCGTCTCCCAGGTAGTCGCGGAGGTTGCTGAGGGCCCGGGAGAGCTGGCTCTTCACCGTGCCGGTCGAGATGCCGAGCTCGTCGCCGATGGCGGCCAGGTCGAGGTCCTCGAAGTAGCGCAGGACGACCACGGCCCGCTGGCGGCGTCCGAGCCGGGCGAGCCCCCGCCAGATGAGGTCACGGTCGGCGGTGGTGTCGGCGCTCGGCACGGGCACATCGGGTGGGCTGTCGGTCGGCGACTCCCGTCGTCCCCACCGGCGCCAGGCCGAGACGTAGCTGCGCGCCATCGTGGTGCGCGCGTAGGCGGCGAGGTTGTCCCTACCGTCTATGCGGTCCCAGGCCAGGTACACCTTCACCAACGTGGTCTGGAGCAGGTCGTCCGCGTCGTGGCTGTTCCCGGTGAGGGCGAGCGCGTACCGGCGGAGGCGGATCTGGTGGGTGGCGACGAAAGCTGCGAAGCCGACGTCGGGAGCCAGGTCCAGGGTGGGCGACAAGGCTGTCATGTCCCGGATACGCCGCCGCTGCCCGGAAGGTTGCACCGGCCGCGGCGATCGCTGGTCCGCACCGCTCACCAGCCGCGGGCCGCCCACTCGTCCAGGTGCGGTCGCTCCGCTCCGAGGGTCGTCGGCCGGCCGTGGCCCGGACGGACGGCGGTGTCGTCGGGGTAGACGTGGAAGATGCGCTCGGTGACGTCGCCGAACAGGGAGCGGAAGTCGCGGTCGTTCCGCGTCCGGCCGACCCCGCCCGGGAACAGCGAGTCGCCGGTGAACAGCTGGGCCGGCCCGTCGGCTGGCGCGTGGGCCAGTGTCACCGAACCCGGGGTGTGCCCGCGCAGCCCGATCACACGCAGCGGCACCGCGCCGAGCAGCACCTCGTCGCCGTCGGTCAGCCGGCGTCCGATCACCACCCCGGTGGACGCGGTGATCGCGTCCGCGTCGGCGGCGCCGGCCAGCACCTCGGCCTCGGGGTGGGCGGCGGCGATCGTGGCGAGCGCACCGATGTGGTCGTGGTGGGAGTGCGTGGTCACCAGGTACCGCAGCACCGGGGACGGGCCGTCGCCGTTCGCCGAGGCGAGCAGGTCCTCGATCGCGGCCGGCTCCGCGGCGGCGTCGATGAGCAGCTGGGCCCCGTCCGCGCGGGACGTGAGCAGGTACACGTTGTTGTCCATGCTGCCCACCGCAATGGCGCGCACCACCAGGTCCGGCACCTCCAGAACGTCCATAATTCCTCCCGTATCCCATGCAAGCACACCGGTGGCAGTGTGGAGTGATGGACGCAGAAGCCACCGAGCAGGACATCCACGACCTCGCGGGGGCGCTGCCGTTCGTCGAGACCCAGCGCGGCCCCGGCGGCAACGTCGTCTACCAGGTGGGCGGCAAGTCGTTCATCTACTTCCGCACCCCGCGCAAGGACGCGTTCGACCCGGCGACCGGCGAGCCGTACCGCGACGTGGTCGTCTTCTGGGTGTCGGACGAGGCCGGCAAGCAGTCGCTCGTGCACGACCCGGCCACGCCGTACTTCACCACCAGCCACTTCGACGGGCACCCCTCGGTGCTGCTGCGGCTCTCCCGGATCGGTGAGCTCAGCCGCGCCGAACTCGCCGAGGTGATCGAGGACGCCTGGCTGTCGCGGGCGTCGAGCCATCGCGGCCGGCTCTACCTCGCATCGACCGCCCGCATCACGGAGGTACCCACTCACCCCAGGAGGTAGCGATGACCCTTGATGAACTCATCGAGTTCGTGCGCGAACGCTTGCTCGCCGTCGTGTCCACGGTCGGCCCGGAGGGCAACCCCCAGTCGGCGTTGGTCGGGGTCGCCGCGACCGAAGACGGCGAGATCCTGTTCGACACCGATCGCGGCTCCCGCAAGGCGCGCAACCTCATGGCCGATCCGCGGGTCAGCCTGGTCGTCGGCTGGGACGACGAGTACACCGTCCAGCTCGAGGGGGTGGCCGACGTCCTCCAGGGAGCGGAGCTCACGCACCTCGAGCCGTTCTACTTCCAGTCGTTCGCCACCGGACGCGAGCGCTCCACCTCCCCGGACCTCATCCTCGTCCGCGTGCGCGTGACCTGGGGTCGGGTGGCCGACTACCGCCACGGCGGCTCCGGGATGTCGCCGCTCCAGCTGTGAGCGACCTCAGCGAAGGTCCGACTCCGGCGGGGGCGGGAGTTCGCCGCGCCGTTCGTCGCGCAGGGCACGGCGCTCGTCGCGGTTCCGCGTGCGGCCGGCGCGGTGACCCGCCTGGCCGCCCTGGTTCCCCCCGGCCGTGAACGCGAAGAACAGCGGGATCGCGGTACCCAGCATCGGCCAGATCGGCCAGTAGTAGATGAAGTGCCCCGTGGCCACCACGGTGATCAGCCAGATGCCGTTGAGCAGGATCGCCAGCCCCAGCCACCCGCGCACCATCGCCGAGGCTTGGCCGGGACGCCCTGCTGCCGCCCCGGCCGGCGGCGCCGACGCCGCCGGGACCATCAGGTCCGACACCAGCGGCCCGAGCTCGCCGAGCGTTCGGGACGCCAGGGCCTGGGACGCCCGCGCGTCGCGCTCGGCGGCGTCCAGCCGTCCCTCGGCGCGCGCCTGGTCGAGCAGGCGGGTGGTGAAGTCGCGGTCGGCGTCCGAGGCGCGCAGCGGCTGGTTCTCCGGCTGCCTCGGATCGGCGCTGAACCCCGACCAGGACGGGGTCACCGTGGCCGGCTGGCGCTCGGGAACCGGCTCGGGAAGGTTCTCCCACTGGGTCATGGCACGCTCCTCTCCGAGGAGACCGTACCTCGATTCCGGGCCCCTGCCATGCTTGGGGCAGGAGGGCAGATGACACTGGAGGAAGCCGAGAACCACCGTCGCCGGCTCGCGTCGGACGTGAAACGGCTGCGGGTGGCGGCCATGTCCGACCCGCAGCGCGCGGACGAACTGGCCGACGCGCTGGTCGAGCAGACCGGTGCGGCGCTGGGTGCCTGGGACGACGCGGACGCGGCCGCGACGGCCCCCGAGGCGGCCGTCCTCGCCGCCCGCGCCCTCGCCGCCCGCGGCGCCACCGGGCCGTACGCGTCGCTCGCCGACGCCGTCCGCTTCTTCACCGCCACCACCCAGCTGGCCGCCGTCCAGGCCGGGGCCGGGCACACCGACGCCGCCGGACGCACCCTCGACGGACTGGACGCGTGGCGTCCCCAGGTCTCGCGGCTGCCGCTGGCCGACAACCTGCCCGACGCGGTGGCGCTGTGGCTCCTGGTGGCGCGCGCCCGGGTGGCGCTGGCCACGGACGTGGCCCTCGCCAACGCCCTCGCCGACGCCGCGGAGCTGCGCCTGCACGCCGGCTCCGCGCCGGCCTACGTGGCGCTCGCCGTACACCTGGTCACCGCCGATGCCCGCTGGGCGGGTGGACGCCCCGAGTCGGCCCTCACCCACCACCGGTTGGCCCTGGACACGCACCGCGCGGCCACGGACGACCCGGCCGCGGCCCGGCGTCCGGCGGTCGCGAAGGTGTCGCTCGCCCCGGTGCCGGCCGTCTACGAGACCTACGCCGACCGGCTGGCCGCCACCGGCGACCTCACCGGCGCGATCGCGTTGCGCCGGGCCGAGTTGGCCGTGCTCGGGACCTTCGGCGGAGCTGACGCGTTCGCCCGGACGGAGCTCGCCCGTACCCTGGCGACCACGGGACGCCACGACGAGGCCGCCGCGATCTCCCCCGACGTCCCCGGGCCGCGGACGCTCCCGACGCCCGGCGAGCGGGTCGACTGGGAGCCGGCCCCGCCCGCCACCTCCCTCGCCTCCGCCGACGCCGACACCGGCGACGCCGCCGCGCGCTGGCGGTGGGCCGAGCAGGCCGCCGGGTTCGCCGCGATGGCGTCCCGGGCCGAGGCGGAACGCGACGAGGCCACGCTGCGGGCGTCCGCGGAGGACGCCGCCCGGCAGCGGGCCGCCGCGCAGGCCGAGGCCGAGTGGGCGCAGGCCGAGGCGGCCCGCGCCAGCGAGGTCGCACGCGAGGAGCGGGAGCGCCGCGAAGCCGAGCAGGCCGCCGTTCGCGCCGACCAGGAGCAGGAGGCGCTCCGCGCGGCCGCCGAGGAGCGTCGGCTGGCCCTGGCCCGCGAGCACCAACCAACCGTCGACCCGGACGCGGCGCGGGCCGCGGCGGCCGAACTCGAGCTGGCCCGGGACGCGGTGCGCCACGCCCAGGGCGACGCGGCCGTCGCCGCCGCGCAGGACCGGCTGGCCGAGGTGCTGCGTCCGCTGGCAGCGGTCGACCCGGCCTACCGTCCCGAGCTCGTCGCGACCCTGGAGGCCCTGGTCGGGCTGCTGTGGCGCCTGGGCGACGCCGACGGCTCCCGCGCCGCCGCCCGCGAGGCCCGCACTCTGGCCTGACGTGGCCAGACACCGCCCGGCAGCGCCACCCTTTGCCGCCCCCGGCGGGCGTGACAGGGTGGCGTCCATGCCCGAACCCGACGCGCAGCTGCTGCTCCGCTACCTCCAGGTCGCCCGCGACGCCCTCGTGTGGAAGCTCGAGGGGCTCTCCCCCTACGACCAGCGCCGCCCGCTCACGCCGACGGGCACGAACCTGCTCGGCCTGGTCAAGCACCTAGCCGGCGTCGAGTTCGGCTACTTCGGCGACGTGCTCGGCCGCCCGGTCGCCGACCGCCCGGCCTGGATGGACGACGAGAACACCCCCAACGTCGACATGTTCGCCTCCGCGGACGAGAGCGGCGCCGACATCCTCGCCCTGTACCGGCGGGCCTGGGCGCACACCGATGCGGCCGTCGCCGAGCTCGGTCTCGACGGCACCGGCGAGGTGCCGTGGTGGCCGCCCGCGCGCAACCCGGTGACCGTCCGCCAGCTGCTCGTCCACGTGACCGCCGAGACCCACCGCCACGCCGGCCACGCCGACCTCGTCCGGGAGCTCATCGACGGCGCCGCCGGCCTGCGCGCCGACAACGACAACCTGCCCGAAGTGGCCCCCACGTGGTGGCCGGACCATGTCGCGCACCTCGAGGCCATCGCGCGTGACGCGACCGCCTGACCCGGCTCGTGCCCAGCGCCTACGCTGGGGGCAGTCAAGGAGGCAGCATGCGTACACGGGTGCTCACCGCGGTGGCGGTGGCGGTCCTGCTCACGGGCTGCACCAGCGGAGGGAGTCCCGTGTCCACACCCTCCAGTGCCCGGCCGCCGTTCCAGACCACCACGCCCCTGCCCAGCCCGAGCGGCAGCGCGTCCGTCGAGGTGCCGCCCAAGCGCTGGGCGGCGATCCTCGGCGACCTGACGAACCGCGGTGTCCCGACCGACGCGGTCGAGGTCGTCAAGGCGGTCTCGGTCACCTGGCCCAACGGCGCGCTGGGGTGCCCGAAACCGGGCGTCTCCTACACCCAGGCCCTGGTGGACGGGATGCAGGTCGTGGTCAGCGTGGCCGGCAAGCAGTACGACTACCGCTTCGGCAACAGTGACCAGCCGAAGCTGTGCACCGGGCTGCGGTAGCACGCCTGAGCGCGCACGGAGCACGACCCGGACCTGAACCGGCCCCCACCGCCGACGGGCGGTGGGGGCCGGATCACTGATCGGTCAGCGGACGCCGAACAGCAGCGCCTCCTTGCCTCCGGACTTGTTGTCGTACACCACCACCATGAGGCCCTGCGGCTTCTGGGTGGCGAGGTTGGCGTTGTTCACGACGACCGACACCTTGACGCTCTTGTTGCGCGCCACGGTGACGTAGTCACCGTCCTCGATCGCCTTGGCCCACGGGTTGTAGGCCGCCCAGCCGGAGAACGCGTCCTCCTCGCCGTCGTACACCACGGACGAGCTCTCCACCGTGTAGGAGAACGCGCCGGACGCCTCGGTCAGACCGAGCGCGGATGCGTCCACCGGCAGCAGGATCGTGCTGCTGTCGGTCGGCGCCTGCGCGAGGTAGCCGCTGGCCGACAGGTCGCCGGTGGCGAGGTCGTAGACGAAGACCTCGGCGGTGCCGTCCGCGTTCCCGCTGCGGACCACGCCGGAGTCGGCGCTGAACACCGCGACGTCCGGCGAGCCGTCCGCGTTGGTGTCGACGAGGACGTCGAACTCGTTGGTCGCGGCGTTGGTCCACTTGTCGTAGTTGTTCACCGCGAACACCACCAGCTTGTCGCCGTCGTTGTCGAAGGACTGGACGCCGGCCGCCCGCAGGTCGTAGCCGGAGCCGTTCGCGTCACGCGTCTTGTCCCGGCCGTCGGACAGGCCCCAGGTGTAGAAGTCCGCGTCCGCGTCCAGCGCACCGAACGGGTTGGACAGCTTCACGGCCAGCGGACCGGTCGGGTACTGACCCCTGTCTTTGTCCGTGGACGCGTCCACCGACGTCGACGGGGCGTTCGTCCGCGACGCCGAGCCCATCACGTTCGCCTGTGCCCTGGGCACCAGCAGGTACGGCACCCGGAGCACGCCCTGGTCGGACGTCAGCACCACGTTGCCGGAGGCCTGCTTGAAGGTGAACTGGTCGTCGCCGCCGATCGAGGAACCGATCGTCGACGCCCGCAGCACCAGCGACACCGCGACCCGGGCGCTGCTGTGCGGCTGCACCCGCACCGTCCTGCTGCTGAACCGCAGGGTCGCCGGCAGCGAACCGTCGGCGGCCGCGCTGCTCAGCTTGTAGGTGACCGCCCGGTTGCCCTTGTTGGTGATCGTGAGCGTCTTCACCCCGACCGAGGCCACCATCGGCTCGTCGAAGCCGAAGCTCAGCGTCGGGGTCGACAACCGGCCGGAGTCGGTGCGGTAGCTGTCGCCGGTGACGAAGCTGGTGGTCTTCACCGCCTGCGCGGCGTCGACCAGTCCGCCGCCCAGGACCGGCGAGTATGCGGCCACCTTGTCGGGGTCGGCGGTGCTGCCGAGCGTTGCCGCCACGTCCTGCGCCCGCCAGTTCGGGTGGGCCTGGACGGCGAGCGCCGCGACGCCGGCCACGTGCGGGGCCGCCATCGAGGTGCCCGACTCGACCTCGGAGTCCGAACCGGTCCCGATGGAGACCGAGCGGATCGAGACGCCCGGGGCGGAGATGTTCGGGCTGAGGCTGGAGTCAGGGTTGGCCGGGCCGCCCGAGGTGAACGACGCGTACCCGCGGAAAGCGGGGTTGTCCAGCGCAGCAGCCGACAGCGTCAGGGTCTGCCCGTCCGCCGCCACGAGCGCCGGCCCGTCCGTGCTGCGCACGCCGAGGAACGGGATCGTCACGGTGTAGGGGGTGCCGTCGTCAGGGTTGCTGAGGATGGTGCCCTCGTACGGCGGGTAGTCCGCGGTGGTGTTGACCATCACGACGGCCGCCGCGCCGGCCTGCTGACCGAAGATCGCCTTCGCCACGCGGGCACAGGTGCCGCGGCTGACCACGGCGATCTGGTGTGCGCCGGACGTCACCCCCGCCTTGGTGTAGGCGTTCGTGGAGCAGCCCAGGGCCTCGTTCTCCGTGGTCGCCGGGTCGTCCGCGACCACGACCACCGTGTAGCTGCCCGACAGCGGGTCGGCGCCGTTGGCGTTGATCGCCGGGATCGAGGTCGCACCGATGGTCAGCTTCGCGCCCGGGAAGTTCGCGGCGCTGTCCACCGCGGCGACCGAGAGCACGCCGTGGCCGGAGCCGGGCGAACCGGTGAGGTAGGGGTTGTGGCCGGCGTTGCCGGAGGACGCGACGACCACCACGCCGGCGGCGACGGCGTTGCTGGCCGCGACCGCGTCCGGGTCGTCGGCGGACCCGTAGTCACTGCCCAAGGACATGTTGACCACGTCCATGCCGTGGTCCACGGCCCAGTCGAGCGCCTGGACGACGACGTCGGTGGAGCCCTGGCAGCCGAACACCTTCAGCGCGTACAGGTCGACCTGCGGCGCGACGCCCGGTCCGACCTTGAACGCGTTGTTCTCGGTGTCGGCGTTGTACGGGCCGGTGTAGGTCGTGCCGTCGGCGTTCACACCACTGCCACCGGCGGTGCCGGCGACGTGGCTGCCGTGGCCCTCGCAGTCCAGCGGGTTGTCGTCGGGGACGGGGGTCACCGACCCGTTGTCGCCGGTGGCGTCGTAGTCGTCGCCGACGAAGTCGTAGCCGCCCTTGACGCGCGGTGCGTTCGGGCCGAACAGCGTCGGGTCGGGCGTGCTTGCGGACGCGGCGTGCGCGGCGTCCCAGGCAGCGACCGTGCCGGGCCCGCCGAAGTCGGCGTGCGTGTAGTCGATGCCGGTGTCGATGATCGCCACCTTCACGCCCTTGCCGGTGTAGCCGGTGTCCTGCCAGACCTGCGGGACGCCGAGGAACGGCACCGAGACGGTGTTGTCCAGCGCCTTCGGGGTCAGGGTGTGCACGCCCACGACGCCCGGCAGCTTCGCCAGTTCGTCGACCTTGCCGGCGTTGATGCGCACCTGGATGCCGTTGTACGCGGACTGCAGCTTGGCGACGACCTTGCCGCCGTTGGCCGAGATGTCGTCGCTGATCGCGTCCTGCGCCTTGCGCAGCTTCTTCTTCACGTTGCCGCGCTCGGTGGCCGAGAACTCGCGAGCTGCCTTCACCTCGGCCACCGCGACGGGATCGCCGCTGAGTTCGACCATCACGTTGATCTTTGCGTTCTTCTGGACCGCCCTGGGGGTCACAGTCGCGCTCAGGGAACCTTTCGAGGGCGCCTTGCGGAAGGCATCGTCGGAGGACTTGGGTGCTGCGGTCGCCAGGGTTGGGGCGGCCAGGATCATCGCCACTGCCGCCGTTGAGGCGACGAGGGCTCGGTTTCTGCGGGACAAGGCTGCAACCTTTCGGGTCAGCAAAGCGGGGTGTGCCGGTCAGGCCCGGTCCTCGAACACTAAGCGGAACCTGAGAACCGTTTGAAGCAGCAATTTCCGCACGGCATCCGCACGATTGAAACCGCGCAGGGCCAAGCTGGAGACATGGCAACGAGCCTCACCTTCATCGGTGGCGCCGGCACGGTGACCGGCTCCAAGTACCTGCTCGCGGACGGCGGACGTCGCGTCCTGGTGGATGCCGGGGTGTTCCAGGGCGAGAAGGAGCTCAGGGAACTGAACTGGCGGCCCTTCCCCGTCCCGCCGGCCTCGATCGAGACGATCCTGGTGACGCACGCCCACACCGACCACGTCGGGTACCTGCCCGCGTTGGTGCGGGACGGCTTCGCCGGTGAGATCCTGGCGACCGAGACCACCTGTGAGCTGGCGGCGATCGTGCTGCGGGACGCCGCGTTCCTCGCCGAGCGGGACGCCGAGCACGCGGCCGAGCGGGGCTACTCCAAGCACACGCCGCCGCTGCCGCTGTTCACCACCGCGGACGCCGAGCAGGCCCTGCGGCTGTTCCGGGTCGTCGACTACGACACCGACGTCGACCTGGACGCCGGTTGGGCGGCCCGCTGGACCCGTGCCGGGCACATCCTGGGGTCGGCGAGCATCCGGGTCGCCACGCCGTCGGCGTCCGTCCTGTTCTCCGGCGACCTCGGACGCGCCGAACACCCGGTGCTGCGGGCGCGGGAGATTCCGCCGGGCGCGGACGTCGTCCTGGTGGAGTCGACCTACGGCGACCGCGAGCACCACGAGCCGTCCGCGAAGGCGCACGAGCCGCTGGCCGACCTGATCCGGCGGACCGCCCGCCGCGGCGGGTCGGTGCTGATCCCGGCGTTCGCCGTCGACCGCACCGAGGTGGTGCTCCAGACCCTGACCACGCTGCTGAAGGACGGCCGGATCCCGGAACTGCCGGTGTTCGTGAATTCACCGATGGCGCTGGCCGCGCTCGGTGTCTACCGGGACGCCCGGTTCGCCGGCGAGCTGCGTCCGGACCTCGACGCGACGGGGTTCGTCGACCTGCCGCACCTGCGCGAGGTGCACACCACCGAGGAGTCGATCCGGCTGAACGACCCGAAGGTGCCGTGCGTGATCATCAGCTCCTCCGGGATGGCCACCGGCGGACGCGTCCTGCACCACCTCGAGCACCTGCTGCCCGACAGCCGCAACGCCGTGGTGCTGGCCGGCTACCAGGCCGAGGGCACCCGCGGACGCGCGCTGCTGGAGGGCGCGCAGCACCTCAAGATGCACGGACGGCAGGTGCCGGTGCGGGCGGAGATCCTGCAGGACGAGGAGTTCTCGGTGCACGCCGACTGCTCGGAGCTGCTCGACTGGCTCGGCGCACTGACCCCCGCGCCGTCCCAAGTGTTCACCGTCCACGGCACCGCGACCTCGGCGTCCGCACTCGCCGCCACGGCGTCCGAGCGCCTCGGCCTGCCCGCCCGCGCCGCCGTCCTCGGCGAGACCGTCGACCTCTAGCAGGCGGCTGAACCCGGGGACGGTTCTTCGATCCGCCACTTTCCGGCGGGAAACGGGGACGGTTCTTCGATCCGCCAGATTCCGGCGGAAATCGGGGACGGTTCCTCGATCCGCCACTTTCCGGCGGAAAACGGGGACGGTTCCTCGATCCGCCAGATTCCGGCGGAAAACGGGGACGGATCTTCGTCCGTCCCCCGATCGGTCAGGAACCGGCGGGCCGAGATGTGTCCCCGATACCCGCCAGAATCTGGCGGATTTGAAGAACCGTCCCCGATACCCGCCGGAGACGTCACGAAGGGCGGCGGGCCCTGCGCAGGACGAGGGTGACGACGGCGGCGAGGGCGGCGGCGCCGGCGGCGACCAGCACCCACGTGCCGACTTTCGACTCCTCGGGCTCCGGCTCGTCAACGCCCCCGGGCAGGCGGACGGTGCCCGTGCCCCCGTCCACGGTGATCTCGTCGCCGGAGTGGATCAGCCGGGTGGCGCTACCCGTCCCGAGCACGGCGGGAATGCCGTACTCGCGGGCCACGATCGAGCCGTGGCTGAGCACGCCGCCGATGTCGGTGACCACTCCGGCCGCCATCGCGAACAGCGGCGTGTACGCCGGGGTGGTGATCGAGGCGACCAGCACCTCGCCGGGCTGGAAGGACGCGAGGTCCTGCGGCCCGGCCAGCACCCGGGCCCGCGCGGTGACCACACCGCCGCTGCCGACGTTGCCGCTGAGCAGGTTGCCCGACTGGCCGTCCTTGCCCGGGAACATCCAGCCCACCGAGTCCATCGCCCGGCTCTGCGGCAGGTACTGCGGCGGGGTCGCCAGCCGCTGCCCGCGGGCCAGCGCCTTCCGCTCCTCGACCCGCTCGCGCAGGTCGGACGGAAGCCCGCGCCCGCCGTCCAGGGCAGCTGCCAGCCCCTGCGCCTCCACCAGGGTCAGCCAGCACACGTCCATCGCCTCGTCGACCGCGCCGGCCGACACCAGCCGGCCGCCGAACTCGCGCAGCAGCCGCCGCGACGTCGGCGCGAACAGCCCCATCGCCGCCAGCGCGTCCTCCCGCAGCGGACCGGTGTGCTGCGCCTTGGCCAGCAGCGTGCGGGCCCGGTCGCTGCGCCAGCCGCCCAGCCCGCCGAGCAGGTGCGCGGTCGCGTCCTCGCGGGCAGCGGCCGCCCGCTGCTGGCGCTGGTGCGGGTCGGGAGCGTCCGGGGCGAGGTCGAACCGCAGCGCCTGCACCACCGGCGTCGGGTCGTCGGCGGGCACGGGGTTCACGAAGTCGAGGTTGTATAGCGTGTGGCCGTGCCGGGCGAGGTGGTCGGCGAACCGGGAGTGCCAGTCCTGCCACACCTCGTCCGCCACGCCGGACGGTGCCTGCGCGGACGCCACGTCCGTCGCCGGGTCGGCCAGCGCCGCCGCCAGCCCGGGCCGGGTCAGCGCCCACCGCGACAGGTCGTACAGCGAGGTGTCGGCGCGCAGCGGCTCGGAGTCGAAGCCGAGCAGGAACGTCTCCGCAGGCGGTGCGCCGGCCGTCCGGAGCAGCCGGTCGTACACGCCGTTCCAGGTCAGCTCGGCCATCGCGGCCATCGGGATGATCGTCTGGACGGCCGTGTAGTAGTACGCCATCGCGTCCACCAGCCGCCCGACCGCGGCCAGCAGTTCGGTCGCCGACAGCGCCTCCGCCGGCATCGCGTCCTCGGTGGACACCTCCGCGGAGTACTCGGCCAGCCGGCGCCGCCAGCGGTCCTCCAGGTTCGCGCTGCCGCTGGCCGACATCATCGAGAAGACCTGCGGCGTGGTCTTCGCCATCCGTCCCAGCGCCCGGTAGGAGTACCGGTAGAACGCGTAGCCGTTGATCACCGGGAAGCTGATGCCCTCGCGGTGGTCCTCGCCGGGCGCCAGCTCGGACATCAGCCGGTCCAGGCCCGTCGGCACCGCGGTGGCCATCATGTCGGCGAACAGCGGCGTCAGCGGGTCCGGCAGCTGCTCGGTGATGGACGCCCGGAAGTACATCCCCGGTTCGGGCAGCGGCCAGTCGACCGGCACCGGGCCGACCCGGTCGGGCAGTGCCGTGACCGGGCGCGACTGCACCACCGAGAACGCGCCGCCGGCCAGCACCCACTCGATGTCCTGCGGAGCCCCGAAGTGCGCCTCGATGGACGCGCCGATCGCGGCCAACCGCAGCGCCTCGTCCTCGTCCAGCACGGCCGCCCGCCTCTGCTCGGGCGCCGTCGGCGTCTCCTGCGTCCGCCCACCCTCCGACTTGTCAGAATCTGCGAACGCTATAGCGCCTCCAGATTCTGACAAGTCGGCGGGGGCAGGGTCGATGCGGAGGGCCTTGTCGGCGACCACGGTGGACAGGACGCGGCCCGCCGCGGTGTCGACCACCACGGTGTCGGTGTCGACCAACCCGGAGACGACGGCCTCGCCCAGCCCCCAGGCGGCGGTGATCACGGTCTCCTCGGCGCGGCCGTTCGCCGGGTTGGCGGTGAACATCACGCCCGCGGCGTCGGCAGGCACGAGCCGCTGCACGACCACGGCCAGCGCCACGTCATCGACAGGGACGCCGTGCTCGGCGCGGTAGGCGATGGCCCGGGCGGTCCACAGCGACGCCCAGCAGTCGCGGACGGCGGCCAGCACCGCGTCCGCGCCCTGCACGTTGAGGTAGGTGTCCTGCTGGCCGGCGAAACTAGCCTCGGCAAGGTCCTCGGCGGTGGCCGACGAACGGACGGCGACCGGGCCGCCCCCGAGCCGCTCGTAGGCGGCCCGGATCTCATCCGCCAGCCCAGGGTCGAGCTCGCCGCCCGCGAACAGCCCGGCGATCCGCGCGGACGCGTCCGCCCCGCCCGTGGCGCCGAGCTCGGCGAGGGCGGCGTCGAGGTGGTGGTCGGCGACGAAGCCGGTGTAGGCGTCGGTCGTCACCACGAACCCGTCGGGCACCGGGAACCCCGCCCGGGTCAGCTCCCCCAAGTTGGCGCCCTTCCCGCCCGCGATGGCCACGTCGTACCGGGTCAGCTCGTCCAGCCAGCGAACACTCATCACGCTCTCCTACTCCCGGCGACACCCGTCGGGCCTGTCTTCCTGCAGGCTAGTCCCCGGTGTTCAGCGCAGGGTCAGCAGGTGTCCGTCGTGATCGTCCAGGAGGCGCGGGTTGGGCCCGGCGGACGCGAGCCAGTCGGCGAGCGCCCCGGGCAGGTCGATCGGGACCGCCTCGAACAGGTTCGTGACCAGCACCGGTAGCAGCAGGGCGTGCGGCTCAGCCGGCTGGATCGGCCCGACCACCAGGGCGCGGCCCACCAGCCCGTCGGAGGTGACCAGCAGCACCTCGTCGAGCTGGCTGAGCTCGTCGGGGTCGACGTCCATCGACAACCCGACGGCCACGTCCCCGGACTCGGCGAGGACGGCTGCGAGCGCGTCCGGGTCCAGCGGGCCCAGTCGCACCAGCCACCGGTTGCCGGCCTGCTCGGTCGTCCGGATCGCCCGGATCACCTGCACCACGTCGAGGTGGTTGGCGGTGCGCCAGCGGGTGAGCGTCCGGCGGGCGTTGCGCCGGGTGCGGGCATCGGCGCCGGTGCCGGCCAGGTACCACTCGAGCGCGCTGCCCGCGTAGTCGATCACGGCCACGGGACGGGCCGCGCGGATCGCGTCCAGGGAGGGACGCAGCCCGCGCCCTTCGGCCAGCAGCAGCGCCAGCATCGCCGACGGCGCCCGGTTCACGCCCATGTGGCAGTGCACCAGCACCTTCGCGTCCGGGTCGTCGAGCGCGTCCGCGACCCAGGCAACCAGGTCACTGAACCACTCCGGGCCGATCCGCTGGCCGGCGTCGGCCACCCTATGGTGCAGGTAGTGCACCTCGGGCGCCCACGTGGCGACGAGGCTCTCGTCGCTCCATTCCTCGCGGAGGTCGACGATGTGGGTGATACCGGAATTCCGCAATTCGTCGAGCTGTCGACGAGCCTGTGCGAAATTCGTAGACAAATCGCCACCAAAGGCCAGCCGGTCGGTGACGAAGTCGGCGTTGGCAGCCTCCAGCCGCGGCAGCGGCGTCGTCGCGTCCGGCGCGGGCGGGGACGCGGACTTCATGCGTCCATTCTTCCGTTGACGGCCGCGCCTGAGCGTCGAAACGGCCACATCGGTGCCGGGACCGGCGTCCGCCGGTGCCGGGTCCTGGACGGATTTCCCCATCGCCTACGCTCCGAATTCTCACCAAAGGGGGTGCGCGAAACCCCCGGGATAGTGCATAGTGAATCTCGTACGGGAGGGTACCTGTCACCTCGGTGACGGATAACTGAAGAACCCCCAAAGGATGCACCGCCATGCACACCTACCGTAACCCGCGCGCCCGCGCGCTCGCCTTCGTGTCCCTGTTCCTGGCAGCCACGTTGGCCACCCCGGCTCTCTCCGCGTCTGCGGAGGACGCCGCCACGCCAGAACCCCCCGTGGCGTCCACCATCACCACCAACTCGCCCACGAGCGGCCTCGAGCCCGGCGGCGCGGTGGTGACCATCACCGGCACGGGATTCACCGGCACGACCTCGGTCGCGTTCGGCTCGGTCGCGGCCACCAAGTTCACCGTCGTCTCGGACACCAGGATCACTGCGATCAGCCCCGAACTCGACGCCGACAGCTACCAGCTGGCCGTCACCACCGCGGCCGGCACCACGACCGCCGGCGCGTTCGTCGTCCGCAGCTACGCCGACGAGGTGCTCCGCCTGGTCAACGACGCCCGCGGCACCAAGCGCAAGTGCGGCTCGACCACCTACAAGGCGGTGCCCAAGCTCCGCGCCGACGCCACGCTGGCGAAGGTGGCCACGGCCCACAGCAAGGACATGGCTGCCCACAGCTTCTTCAGCCACTCCTCGCGCAACGGCGACAGCCCGTTCGACCGGATGGGCGCGGCGGGCTACAAGTACTCCTCCGCCGGGGAGAACATCGCAGCCGGTTACCGGACGCCGAGTTCGGTGGTGAAGGCCTGGCTGAAGAGCAAGGGCCACTGCAAGAACATCATGAAGCGCAGCTACACCGAGCTGGGTGTCGGCTACGCCGAAGGCGGGTACTACGGCACGTATTGGACCCAGGACTTCGGCAATCCCCGCTGATGTCCTGGCCGGCAGGGCGCCCCGAGGAACCTTCCGCCGTTCCGGTGCCCGCCGAAGCGGTTCAGCCCAGTCCCCCGACAGTGCTCTCGCGCACCTCGAGCTGAACCGGTAAGCGCCGGCTGCGCGGGCGCGTCAGGGAGGCGTCCGCGCGGCCGGCCACCAGGCCCAGCAGGGCCCTGGCCGCAGCCCTGCCCTTCGCGTCCACGTCCTGCCGCACCGTGGTGAGTGCCGGACGCGTGCGCAGCGCCAGCGGGTGGTCGTCGAAGCCCACCACCGCGACGTCCTCGGGGACGCGCAGGCCCGCGTCCGTGGCGGCGGCCAGCACCGACAGCGCGAGCACGTCGGTCAGGCACAGCACCGCGGTCGGACGGTCGGGATGCGCGAGCAGCCGCGCGGCGGCCAGCGGCGCGTCGGAGTAGTCGTCGGGCTGGTTCACGACCAGCGGCGTGATGCCGGCCGGAACGAGCGCCTCCAGCCACCCGGCCATCCGCTCGGCGATGACCCGGGTGCGGGCGGCCGGGTCGGGCAGCGGCCCGTCCACCACCCCGGCCTCGGGGCCGTAGCCGGAGGTGAGCAGCGCCACCCGGCGATGGCCGAGGTCGACCACGTGCTGCGCGGCGGCGCGGGCGCCGGCCCGGTCGTCGATGGTGATCGCGACCTGCCCCTTCGGCGCCGGCATGTCCACGTAGACCAGCGGCAGGCCGCGGCGCTGGAGCCAGTCCAGGGCGGGCAGTTCGGGGTCGCAGGAATAGGCGATCGCGCCGTCCATCGCCACGTCGCGGGCGGGGATGACCGGCCCGTCGACGATCGCCGGCACCAGCGTGAGCGCCAGACCGCTGGGCGCGACCTCGTCCGCCACCGCGCCGAGGAAGCGGGCGCTGACCTCGTCGGTGAGGGCGTAGCGGAACGCGCTCGCCCACAGGATGCCGAGGGTCCCGGTGCTGCCGGTGGCCAGCGAACGGGCGGACGGGTCGGGGCCGAGGTAGCCGAGCGCGTCCGCCTCGGCGAGGATGCGCTCGCGGAGGGCCTCGGAGAGCTGGTCGGGGCGGGAGAAGGCGTTCGAGACCGTCATCCTGCTGACGCCGACGCGGTCGGCGATGGACTGCAACGTCACCCGTCCCATCTGTCCACCGCCCTCCTCCCGGTCAGGGTTGCACCCGCTCCCGCAAGAGTCTATCTTTACCGGTACAGGTTCTGTATCGGTAAAGAACCTTCGGCCCAGGAAAGAGATTCATGACCGCGTTGCTTCCGGCGAGCTCCGTCGCCGCCGACCTCGACTGGTGGCGCCACGCCGTGGTGTACCAGATCTACCCGCGCAGCTTCGCCGACAGCAACGGCGACGGGGTCGGGGACATCAACGGCATCCGTTCGAGGATCGGCTACCTGGCGGGCCTGGGGATCGACGCGATCTGGATCAACCCGTGGTACCCCTCGCCGATGAAGGACGCCGGCTACGACGTCTCCGACTACCGCGCGATCGAGCCGGTGTTCGGCACGATGGCGGACGCCGAGGCGCTGATCGCCGAGGCGCACGCCGCCGGCATCCGGGTGATCCTCGACATCGTCCCCAACCACACCTCCGACCAGCACCGCTGGTTCATCGACGCCCTGGCCGCAGGCCCGGGCTCGCCCGAGCGCGACCGGTTCATCTTCCGTGACGGACGCGGCCCCGGCGGCGACCTGCCCCCCAACGACTGGCGCAGCGAGTTCGGCGGCCCCGCCTGGACCCGGGTCACCGAGGCCGACGGCCGTCCCGGCCAGTGGTACCTGCGGCTGTTCGCCCCCGAGCAGCCGGACGTGAACTGGAACCACCCCGACATCCACGACGAGTTCACCCAGACCCTGCGGTTCTGGTTCGACCGCGGTGTCGACGGGTTCCGTATCGACGTGGCCCACGGCCTGGTCAAGGACGGGGAGCTGTCCGACATCGACGGCCTGCCGTTCCCGCTGCCCGACGGCACCCCCGAGGGTGTCGACCACCCGCACTGGGACCAGCCGGGCGTCCACGACATCTTCCGCACGTGGCGTGCGGTCGCCGACTCCTACGACGGCCCGCGGGTGTTCTGCGGCGAGATCTGGGTCGGGCGCGACCACCGGCTGACCGCCTACCTGCGTCCCGACGAACTGCACACCGCGTTCAACTTCAACTTCTTGATGGCGCCGTGGCTGGCCGGGCCGCTGCGCGCGACGATCACCTCGACCCTGGCCGCGCACGCCGCGGTCGGCGCCCCCGCCACCTGGGTGCTGGGCAACCACGACGTGTGCCGTCCGGTCTCCCGCTACGCCCGCCCGCAGGAGCAGGTGAAGCCCGGGTTCCCGTCCCTGCAGGGCTACCTCGCCCTGCCCGCCGACCTGGAGGTCGGACGCCGCCGCGCCCGCGCCGCGGCCCTGCTGAGCCTGGCACTGCCGGGCGGCGCCTACGTGTTCGAGGGCGAGGAGCTGGGACTGCCCGAGGTCGAGGACATCCCGCTGGCCGCGCGGCAGGACCCGACGGTGGCCGGCACCAACGGGGAGAACATCGGACGCGACGGCTGCCGGGTGCCGGTGCCGTGGACGACCGGCGGCTCCAGCTTCGGCTTCGGCCCGGACGGCGGCGACGCCCCCTGGTTGCCGCAGCCGGCCGAGTGGGGCGCGTCCAGCGTCGAGGCCGAGCAGGGCGACCCGTCCTCCAGCCTCGAGCTGTACCGGACGGCGCTCGCCGTCCGCGCCGCCAACCCGGCGCTCGGCGACGGGGAGCTGACCTGGGTCGAGGCCGGCCCGACCGCGCTCGCCTTCACCCGTGAGCCCGGCTTCGGCTGCTGGGTGAACCTCGGCGCGGAGCCGCTGCCCCTGCCCGCGGGCGCGACCGTGCTGGTGTCCAGCGAACCGCTCGTCGACGGCGCGCTGCCGGCCGACACGGCCGCGTGGCTCCAGCTGGCCTGAGCCCCGCCCGAAACGAAAGGGGACTGTCCCCTTTCGTTTCGGTCGGGTGGACCGGAAGGGGACAGTCCCCTTTTGGTCCGCCGGACGCGGGGACGCCGCGTCCCCTTAGGGTGAGCGGACCATGACCGCCCTGATCGTCACCGAATCACTGTTCGGCAACACGCTCGCCATCGCCGAGGCGATCGGGGCGGGTCTCGCCGAAGTGCGCGGACGCGGCCAGGTACGCCTCGTGCACGCCTCCGAAGCGCCGGACGCCCTCCCGGACGACGTCGACCTCCTCGTGGTCGGCGCACCCACGCACACGCTGTCGCTGCCCAACGCCGGCAGCCGGCGCCACGCCGCCCGCGAGGGCGCCCCCGAAGCCGCCCCCAGCGGCGTGCGGGAGTGGATCGCGGCCGTCGAGATCCCCCCGGGCCTGCGGGTCGCCACCTTCGACACGTCCATCCACACCCGGATTCAGCTCGGCACCGCCGCGCGCGCGGCCGCCGGCACCCTGCGCCGGCGCGGCGCCGACACGACCGTCGGCCCGTCCTTCTGGGTCACCGGTATGGAGGGTCCGCTGGCGGACGGCGAGCTCGGCCGAGCGACCGCCTGGGGCCGGACGCTCGCCGGCGCCGCGGCGTCCGCCGGGGCCTGAGCGCCCGGGAGCGCCGGGGACGGCCCAGCGCCCAGTTTCAGCGAATCGTCCGAGCGTGTCCGGCGCAGGCCGTACCGTGAGGGAGTCACCGAGGAGGATCATGCAGAACCGCAGCATCGGAAACCGTCAGGTGAGCGCGATCGGTCTGGGCGCGATGCCCATGTCGGTCGCCGGCCGGCCCGACCGCGAGCAGGCGCTCGCCACCATCCACGCGGCGCTGGACGCCGGGGTCACCCTGATCGACACCGCCGACGCCTACTGCCTGGACGACAGCGAGGTGGGCCACAACGAGCTGCTGATCGCCGAGGCCCTGCGCACCTACGGCGCCGACACCAGCCACGTCCTGGTCGCCACCAAGGGCGGCCACCTGCGTCCGGGCGGCGCCTGGACGGTCAACGGCGATCCCGCCTACCTGAAGGGCGCCGCGAAGGCGTCCGCCGCCCGCCTCGGCGTGGCGGCGATCGGCCTGTACCAGTTCCACCGCCCCGACCCGGCCGTGCCCTACGCCGACTCCGTCGGTGCGCTGGCCGAGCTGCTGGACGAGGGCGTGATCGAGATGGCCGGCATCTCCAACGCCTCGGTCGAGCAGATCGACCTGGCCCGCAGCATCCTCGGCGAGCGCCTGGTCTCGGTGCAGAACCGCTTCAGCCCGCAGCACACGTCCGCGATGGCCGAGCTCGAGCACTGCGCGGAGCTGGGGCTGGCGTTCCTGCCCTGGAGCCCGCTCGGCGGCATCGGCCGGGCCTCCCAGGTCGGTGCCACCCAGAGCGCGATGTCGGAGATCGCGCGCGCCCGGGAGGTGTCGCCCTACCAGGTCGTGCTGGCGTGGGAACTGGCGCTGGCGCCCGTGGTGATCCCGATTCCCGGCGCGTCCCGGCCGTCCTCGATCACCGACTCGGCCCTCGCCGCCGACCTCGAACTCGACCCCTCGGAATTGGTGCGGATCGACAACTATCTGGTCTGAGTCTCGACCCGCCCTTCGTACTGTCACCCCTTTGGGGGACAAGACCTGTCCTTCCGCGGGACGGACGGTATATTGGCGGCGCCCGGGTTCTCAACAAAGGGAAAGCATGGCCGTCTTCCCGTCCCCCCGAGTTTGGGGCTTCGCGATGCTTGCGGCGAGCGTGACGCTGCCGCTCGCCGTGATGACGGCGACCCCTGCGCAGGCCGCGGACAAGACCAGCACCACCGAAGCGCGCCGTGTCGACCGGGTGAAGACGCCCAGGATCACCTGGGTCGAGGACGAGGCCAACGGCGGCTACACCGGCTCGGTGAAGGTGCCGCTGGACTACGACAAGCCCACCGGGTCGACGGTGAAGATCGCGCTGTTCAAGGTGCCGGCCGCCGACCCCGCGCACAAGATCGGTACGCTGTTCCTCAACCCGGGCGGACCGGGCGGCTCCGGCGTCGACATGGCCGAGGGCGCCACCAGCTTCCTGTCCCAGTCGGTGCTCGACCGCTTCGACATCGTCGGCTTCGACCCCCGCGGCACCAACCGGTCCACCACGGTGAACTGCTTCTCCAGCACGACCAAGCAGGCCGTGGCGCTGTCCGGCCTCGGCGGGTCGTTCCCGACCTCCACCCAGCAGAGCGCCTTCATCTCGGCCGCGGCCAAGCTCGCGTCCGCCTGTTCGAAGTACGGGGTCAAGCTGGCCTCCGCGATGTCGACCGCCGAGGTCGCCCGCGACATGGACGTCCTGCGCCGCGCCGTCGGTGACAAGAAGCTGAACTTCCTCGGGTTCTCCTACGGCTCCTACCTCGGAGAGGTGTACGCGAACCTGTTCCCCGACCGCTTCCGGTCGATCGCGATCGACGGTGTCGTCGACCCGGTCGCGTGGGCCGGCACCACGGTGACGAACTCCGTGCCCGCCAGCATCCGCGGCAAGGCCGGCGAGGCCAGCTGGAACGCCCTGGTGGCCGGGCTCAAGGCCTGCGCGGAGGCTCCTGAGGGCTACTGCCCACTGTCGGACCCGCAGGCCGACTTCGACGCGGTCGCGGCCAAGCTGAAGACGAAGTCGCTGCACATCGGCGACGACGCCACGGGCTACGACTACAGCTACACCGACCTGATCTCCGACGTGCACACGCTGCTGTACTACCCCGAGGGCATGGACTACGTGGCCCAGGTCGTCGCGGCGCTGAAGCAGATGATCGACGACGGCACCGAGACCACCACCGGCAGCGAGGCGTCCGAGCAGGCGGCGAGCCTGGTCCGGGCGTTCCACCGCAAGCTGGCGTCGTACGAGGTGGGCTACGACAACTCGCTGGAGGCCTACTCCGGGGTGCTCTGCACCGACGCCTACCAGCCGTCCAGCGCCAACTCGTGGGTGCTCGCCACCACGAAGTCGAACTCCCGGGCGCCGCACTTCGGCCAGCTGTGGGGCTGGTCGGACGTGCAGTGCGCCACCAGTTCGTGGAAGGCCAAGGACGAGGACGCCTACCACGGCACCTACAGCCGCACCACCGTCGCCCCGGTGCTGATCGTGGGCAACTACCACGACCCGGCCACGAACTACGCGGGCGCGGTGCAGGCCTCGGTGCTGATGCCGAACAGCGTCCTGCTGCGCAGCGACTCCTGGGGCCACACCGCCTACGGCACGTCCGACTGCGTCACCGACACGGTCGACACCTACCTGCTGACCGGCGCCATTCCCGCCGGCACCGCCGAAACCGTCTGCACCGGCGACGTGCAGCCGTTCACGGTCGACCCGGACGGCTCCGAGCCGCCCTCCTCCACCGACGACGACGACACCACGACGGCGGAGAAGAAGAAGACGTCGTCCTCCTCGCGGAGCACGACGTCGTCCACCACCACCAGCGACAGCAGCGCCGACACCGTGTCGGTGCCGACCCGCAAGGGTCTGCCGCCGGTCACGTTGCCGCTGCCGTCCACCCACCGCTAGGACGCCGGCGCGAGGTGCGGACGCGACCGATCCGCCGGGGTAATGGTGAATGCAATCGCCCTTCCGCAGGACGCGGCCACAGCGCTCGGACGGCGCTCCGAGCGGCGCGGAGGCGTCCATCACCCCTGCTCATCCGGCGTTCGCGGCACCCTCGGATGACGATGGGCAATTCTACGACGTGATTTCCGGACTCGTCCTGTCCGGGAGGGCCTATGGTGAATTGCACCAGGGGGAGGCAACTGCCGCTGGATAGCCTTCGGATCCCGCACGAACCGGGGGGCGAGTGCAGGGAATGGATCCGAGACCCGCCTCAGGGCGCACGGCGCGTTTGACTGGCCTCAAGAGCCGCCGCTCAGCGAGACGTCTCGATGTCCTCCGAATCAACCGGCTATCCGCGCACAACGGCAGGCTTCGACCAGGTTGGCGATGGGGTTTCTCGGTTGGGGGACCGTGGGACTCGGGGGACGTCGCTCCGGACGAAGGACAAGCCTCGGCCGGCCCGGAATAATTCCGGGCCGGCTTGGCTTTGTTCCGACGTTTGCACCGACTCTCGGCGATGGCGCCGTCCACCCGAACGACCCGATCAGGAAGACGTGCTGATGACCGCCGCGCAGGAAGACCTCCAGACCTCACCGGCCGACCAACTGCCGCCGCACGCCGTGCAGGTGCTGGCCGTGCTGCTGGTGGGCGCGTTCGTCGTGATCCTCAACGAGACCGCCCTCAACGTGGCGCTGTCGCGGATCATGACGGATCTGTCCATCGACGAGCGCACCGCCCAGTGGCTGACCACCGGCTTCATGCTGACGATGGCCGTGGTCATCCCGATCACCGGCTGGGTGATGGAACGCTGGCCGACCCGGACGGTGTTCGCGCTGGCCATGTCGCTGTTCAGCATCGGCACGCTGGTGGCCGCGCTCAGCTGGACGTTCCCGAGCCTGCTGGCCGGACGGCTCGTGCAGGCCAGCGGCACGGCGATCATGATGCCGCTGCTGATGACGACGGTGATGGAGCTGGTGCCGCCCAGCCGGCGCGGACGGATCATGGGCACGATCAGCCTGGTGATCTCGGCGGCTCCCGCGATCGGCCCGACGATGTCGGGCATCATCCTGCAGTACCTGCCGTGGCGGTTCGTGTTCGTCCTCGTGCTGCCGATCGCGCTCACCGTGCTGCTGATCGGGTGGCGCCGCGTGCCCAACCTCAACGAACCGGTGAAGGTGAAGCTGGACGCGCTCAGCGTGCCGCTCGCCGCGTTCGGGTTCGGCGGCCTGGTCTACGGGCTCAGCCTCGTCGGCAGCCCCACCGCCGGCGCGATGCTCGAGGTGTCCCTGGCCGTCGGTGCGGTGTCGCTGGCGCTGTTCGTGTGGCGCCAACTGGTGCTGCAGCGCACCGACTCCGCGCTGCTCGACCTGCGCACGTTCAGCCACCCGATCTTCGCCACCGCCGTCGGCGTCATGGCCATCGCGATGGCGGTGCTGTTCGGCACGATCATCGCCCTGCCGCTGATCCTCCAGACCGTGATGCATGCCGAGCCGTTGTCGGTCGGGCTGCTGTTGCTCCCGGGCGCCCTGCTGACCGGCCTGCTCGGACCGGTGGTCGGGCGGTTGTACGACATGGTGGGCCCGCGGTGGCTGATGGTGCCGGGGTCGCTGGCGGTGCTGGCGTCCTTCGCGCTGCTCTCCCAGCTGGCGGTCACCACGCCGACCTGGCAGCTGCTGGTGGCCCACATCCTGATGAGCGTGGGGTTGGCGTTCATGTTCACCCCGCTGTTCACGATCTCGCTGGGCTCGCTGCCGCCGCACCTGTACGGGCACGGCTCGGCGATGGTCGGCACCGTCCAGCAGGTCGCCGGCGCGGCCGGGACGGCGCTGTTCGTCACCGTGATGTCCACGGTCTCCTCCCGTCAGCCGGCGGGTACCGGCGCGGAGAAGGCGATGGCGGCGGGCGCGCGCACGGCCTTCCTCACCGTCGGCCTGATCTGGCTGCTCGGGATCGCCGCGACCCTGTTCCTGCGCAAGCCGGAGGACCAACCGGACGCCCCGCACGGCGCACCCGGCGTCCACTGATCGGTAGGCTCGCCGCGTGCCCACACCCGAGTTCATCCTCGCCCTGCGCGAGAAGGTCGGCACCACCCGGTTGTGGCTGTCCGGTGCGACCGCTGTGGTGGTACGGGACGGTACCGAGGGCGAGGAGGTGCTGCTGGTGCGGCGGGCCGACAACGGGGAGTGGACGCCGGTGGCCGGCATCGTCGACCCGGGCGAGCAGCCGCACCTGACCGCCGTCCGGGAGGTCGCCGAGGAGGCCGACGTGATCGCCGAGGTGGAGCGCCTGGTCTGGCTGACCGTGAGCGATGTGATCACCTACGGCAACGGCGACGAGACCCAGTACATCGACCACGTGTTCCGGTGCCGCTGGCTCAGCGGCGTCCCCTACCCCGCCGACGGCGAGGCCAGCGAGGCCGCGTTCTTCGGAGTCGACGCGATGCCGTCCATGTCGCCGCGACACACCGAGCAGGTCCGGGTCGCGCTGGCCGATGAGCCCGAGACCCGCCTCGGCTGACTTCGCCACCGAATTGTCCCCTCGCCACCGGAATTCCGGTGGCGAGGGGACAATTCGGGAGCGAACCGGCGGGACGCGGGTGGCGAGTCCAGCCGACAGGACGGGAGGATGACGCATGACCCTCGAACTGGTGGCGATCGTCGGCGTCGTCGTGGTGGTCGCCGTGACCGCGCTCGCCCCGCGGTTGGGCGTGGCGGCTCCCCTGCTGCTGGTGGCCCTGGGGCTGGCGGCCAGCCTGCTGCCGTTCATCGACCGGGTGACGGTGCCGCCCGAGCTCATCCTCGGCGGCGTCCTGCCCCCGCTGCTGTACTCGGCGGCGGTCAACACCCCGACGATGGAGTTCCGGCGTGACTTCCGGCTGATCTCGACGTTCTCGGTCGTCCTGGTCGTGGTGTCGGCCGTGACGATCGGGGTGATCGCCACCTGGCTCGTGCCCGGCCTGCCGATCGGCATCGGGGTCGCGCTCGGCGCGATCATCAGCCCCACGGACGCGGTCGCGACCAGCATCGTCCGCCAGGCCGGCGTGGCACCCCGGCTGGTCACGGTGCTGGACGGCGAGAGCATGCTCAACGACGCGTCCGCCCTGGTGCTGCTGCGCTCCGCTGTCGCGGCTGTCGGGGTCAGCATCTCGGTGTGGCAGGTGGGGCTGGACTTCCTCTGGGCGGTCGTCGCGGCAGTCGTCATCGGCTTCCTCGTCGGCAAGCTGCACCTCGCCGTCCGGTCCCGGATCACGCAGGTCAGCAGCAACGTGGCCCTGTCGCTGGTCGTCCCCTTCATCGCCTACGTACCCGCCGAGGAACTGGGCGCGTCCGGCCTGGTGGCGGCCGTCACCGCCGGCATCGTCACCGGCTACGGCGCGCCCCGCAGCATGGGTGCGCAGGACCGGCTGGCCGAGCGGGCGGTGTGGCGGACGGTCGAACTGCTGCTGGAGAGCGCGGTGTTCCTGCTGGTGGGCCTGGAGGCGCGCACCCTCGCCGACGACCTGATCGAGCAGGGCGGCAGCCTCGGCCTGGCCATCGTGGTGGCCGTGGTGACGGCCACGCTCGCGATCGCCATCCGGGCGGGGTTCGTGGCCTGGTCGGTGTGGCTGCTGGCCCGGCGCAACCGGCGGACGTCCGCGGTGCGCGAGAAGCTCACCCAGCTCCAGGACAAGCTCGCGGACGGCCAGGTGCCGACCGCCGCCGACCGCCGGGGCGCCTCGACCGGCAGGGCCAGGCGGAAGGTCCGCCGGCTGGAGCGGGAGGCCAACGCCGGCGGCGCCTCCACCGAGGCCCGGATCGGACGCTGGCAGCAGGTGGTCGAACGGCGGCTGGCTGACATCGACTACCTGGCCGCCGAGCAGTTCGGGTGGCGGGAGGGCGTGATCCTGGTGTGGGCCGGCATGCGGGGTGCGGTCACGATCGCCGCGTCCCAGACCCTGCCCGCGGACACCCCGCACCGCTCGCTGCTGGTGCTCTCGGCCACGTTGGTGGCGGTGGGAAGCCTGCTGATCCAGGGCCTCACGCTGGGCTCGGTCGCCAAGGTGCTGGGGTTGAACGCCCGCGGCGGCGACAGCGATCCCGTGAAGTGGGCCGAGCTGCAGGCCGAACTCCGGTCGGCCGCGATGACCCGGCTCGCCGACAAGCTGGACGCGTACCCGTCCGAGCTCGTCGAACAGCTGAAGACCCGGCTCACCCGCACGCCGGACGCCGAGGACGACTTCCGTCCCGACACCGCGGCGGCCGGGGAGCGGATGGCCACCTTCCGCCAGCTGCGGCTCGACATGATCGCCGTCCAGCGCGACGAGCTGCTCGCCTTGCGCGACGTCGGCACCTACCCTTCAGCCATGCTCTCCGCCGCTCTGACCCAGCTGGACGCCGAGCAGCTCGGCATCGAGATGCACCACGTCTGATGCTGCCGTTCGCCGAGCTCCACCTGCACCTCGAGGGCACCCTCGAGCCCGACATGGTCTTCGACCTGGCCGAGCGCAACCGCGTCCGGCTGCCGTGGCGTGACGAGGACGACCTGCGCGGACGCCTCTCCTACCGCTGCCTGCAGGAGTTCCTGGACCTGTACTACGCGAACATCGCGGTGCTGCGCACCGAGGCCGACTTCGCCGAGCTGACCGACGCCTACCTGGCCAGGGCGGCGCGGGCCGGGGTGGTGCGCGCGGAGATCTTCTGCGACCTGCAGGCGCACACCGCGCGCGGTGTCCCGGCTCCGGTGGTGCTGGCCGGGGTGGCGGACGCGCTCGCCCGCTCCGAGGCCGACCACGGGGTCAGTTCCGGACTGATCCTGAGCTTCCTGCGGCACCTCAGCGCCGAGGACGCCGTCGCGGCCTACGACAGCGCGCTGGCCACCGGCGTTGAGCTGCTGGGCGTCGGACTGTGCTCGTCCGAGGTCGGGTTCCCGGCGGCGCCGTTCGCCGACCTGTACGACCGGGCCCGGGCGGACGGGCTGCACACGGTCGCGCACGCCGGCGAGGAGGGCGGGCCGGAGTACGTGTGGGAGGTGCTGCGGGAACTGGGGGCCGAGCGCGTCGACCACGGCATCAACGCGATGGCCGACCCCGCATTGGTGGCCCACCTGGCCGAGCACCGCGTCCCGCTCACGGTGTGCCCGGTGTCGAACGTGGTTCTGCACGCCGTCCCGAGCCTGTCCGAGCACCCGCTGCCGGCGATGCTGGACGCCGGGCTGGCGGTCTGCGTGAACTCCGACGACCCGGCGTACTTCGGCGGCTACCTCGACACCGTGCTGTCCGCCGTCCGCGGGCTGGGCGTCACGCCCGAGCAGGTCGCGACCCTGTCGCGCAACAGCATCGAGGCGTCCTTCCTGCCCGAGGCCGAGAAGCGACGGCTGCTCGCCGTGGGGTGAAACGAAAGGGGACTGTCCCCTTTCGTTTCGGGGGCTGTCCCCTTTCCGTTCAGGCAGCGGACGTGGACGCGGTCTGCTCGCGCGACTTGGCGTGGGCGCGGTGTCCCTTCTCCGGCGGCGCGGGCGGCGCGAAGGTGCCGAGGTGGTTGGCGCGCAGCAGCAGCCGGCTGGTGCGCAGCGACTTGGACCGTCCGGACAACGGGGCGGCGTCGGCGTCCCGGCTGAGCTCGACCACCCCCACCTTCAGGCTCCGTGCGAACGGCATCAGCAGCAGCAGGACGCCGACCCCGACCACCATGACCCGTACCGTGTCGGACTCCGGCCCCGGCAGCGCACCGGTAAGGCCCAGCCAGCAGATCACGGCGCCGACCAGCAGGAACAGGCCGTTCTGGATGCGTTTGCGCCAGCTCGCCCAGCGGTAGGCGATCATCAGCAGCGCCAGCCGGGACGCCTCGTCCCGGTCGGGCAGGTGGCGCACCTGGTGCAGCAGCCGCTGCCAGCGCGTCCCGCGCCGCCGGCAGCAGGGACGGGTGACCGAGCGCAGGTGCTGGATCAGGTCCTGGGCGTCGTCGACGAGCTGCGCGTCGCCCTTGAGCCCGAGCCGGTCGAGCGCCTCCTGGGCGAGGATCGCCGCGTGCAACCCCCGACGGCACACCTCGCTGAACAGCCGGGGCGCCAACGGTTCGGAACCGATCCGTCCGCCCTTGGCCGCCACGCCGGTCTCCAGGTAGTCCTTGGTGTCGCGGTGCAGGTCGGCGGCCATCCGGTAGTCGGCGACGGCCACCATCAGCTGTTGGGCGTTCTCGACCGAGCCGGTGTTGCCCTCGCTGTCCTGGGCCATCGCCAGCGCGGCCTCGAACTCGCTCTCGGCCTGGATCGTTCGCGCGAGGATGTGTTCGCCGACGCTGTCGGTGATCGCCATCGCCTCGCGCAGCGCGTCCTTGTAGCGGCCCGCGATCAGCGCGGCCTGGGCGTCCAGCACCCGCAGGTCGAGGTCGTGGCGCCGCAGCGGCAGCACCTGGTCGAGCAGGGCGTCCGCGCCGGCGTCGTCGCCCAGCCGCAATGCGAGCATCGCGCCCAGCACCTGCACCGACCACGGGTCGGCGGGCGTCAGCGGCTCGGCCGCCAGCATCGCTGCCGCGCGGTCGTCGTCCCCGGCCAGCAGCGCCAGCCGGACGAGCTGCCGGCCGTCCACCTCGGGGCCGGCCTGGGCGAGCAGGGATCGGGCGGCGGCCTGTCCGGCGTAGCGGATGCCGGCGAACGGGCTGTCCGGCTCCAGCAGCCGGCCCTCCGAGACCGGCGTCCCCCACTGGTTGCCGGCCCACAGGCAGGCCTCGACGTAGGCGGTGTTGTAGGCGTCGGGGGTGTCGAGGGCGCGCAGTTCCTCCAGGATCGACAGCGCCATCGGACGGTCGGCGAGCAGCACCCGGACGCGCAGGATCGAGCGGCGCAACTCGTCCGGCAACCCGGTGTCGTCCACCTCGACCGCTTTGCGCAAGTGGTCCCACGCGGCCCGGTAGTGGCCCTGCTGGGCGGCCAGGCGGTAGGCCAGCAGCCGGTAGACGTGGCGCCAGTGCACGTAGGAGTCGGGGCCGACGCCCGGAGTCAGCCAACCGCCGGGGGTGCCCTCGATGGCTGCGATCGTGGCCAGGCAGGCCTCCTCGGCCTCGCCGAACCGGCCGACGTCGGTCATCGCCTGGATCCAGCGGGAGCGGTCCTCGACGTCCAGGTCGGTCACCAGGAACCCGAAGCGGACGCCGAGCTCGTCGAACAGTCGGGACGCGGCCGCGAAGTCGTCCAGCTCGGCGGACGCGACCGCTCGCACCAGCACCGAGGCCGCGGTCTGTTCGAGGTTCGCGACCAGCTCGAGTGCCAGCATCGGGCTCTCGGCGGCGAGCAGGTCGGCGGCACGCAGGGTGGATTCCGGACCGGCGGCGGCGAACCGGTACAGCGCCTGCTCGAACTCCGGATAGCTGCCCACCGGGGTGCGCTGGCGGCGTCCGGCAGCGAAGAACCGGTCGAGCAGGCTGATCAGGCGCACGCCGTCCGCGTCCGTCTCGGGCACCGGGCCGGCCATTCGCAGGGCCGCCGTCCACGCCTGGGCGGCCAGCTCGTCGTCGTCCTCGACCCCGGCCTGCTCGGCTCGGCTCTCCGCGCGCTGCCACAGCTCTGCGGCGACGAACTCCAGGATGTCCTGGTCGTCGGGGAAGCTCTCCACGAGTTCGCGCAGGCTCGGGTGCTGGCGACGGACGCCGAGCGAGCTGAGGGCGCGGAGCCAGTTGCCGGCGTCCGCCTGGCTCAGGCCCCCGCGCCGGTGCAATTCGTCATAGGCGGTGTCGGCCGCCGCAAAGTCACCGCTCTCGATGCTGTCCACGGCGTAGCGCCGCAGCTGATCGAAGCCGGTCGCAACCCCCCGCTGCTCCAGCATCTCCCCTCCCCGCCGGAATTCTGCCCGGCGGTCGAACAGTGTGCACAGAGCCACCAATTGCCACCGGCCGCGAGGTATCACCCGGCGTCCGGGGCGCTCTTGAATTCACCGTTCGTGGCGGCTCACCGACCTGCCAGGGGACCCGGAGGCTGGGGACCGCCGGACGCCCTGGCAGGTCGGGAGGGGTGTCGGCCGCTGGTCGGACCCCGCCCGCGCGAAAAGCGCTTGGCCCCAGACTCGATCCGATCAGTCGCGCGCGGCAAGGGGTGAGATTGCCACCGGACCGAATCGGGGACGGTTCCCAATCCGGTCCCGGACCGAATCGGGGACGGTTCCTATCTCGGTCCCGGACCGAGATAGGAACCGTCCCCTTTCCGTTCAGGCGAGCGACTATCGTCGACGGGTGCGAACCGGGCCCCTCACGACTGCCGTGCTCGTGGCTCTCGCCACGACACTGGTCAGCTGCGTCGGGCCGGCGCCCGCCCCGTCCGCGTCCTCGGTCGTGGTGCCGGCTGCGGACAGCGCGACGTCCGCTCCGTCACCGTCAGCGGCCGCGACACCCGAACCCACCCCGAAAGCGGCGGCGCCCACCCCGTCCGCCTCGGCGACGTCCGTCGCGAAACCGCTGGCCGGACGGACGATCGTCATCGACCCCGGCCACAACGGCGTCTGGACCAGGCGCGAGCTCAGGAAGGTTCCCAGCGGCAACGGACGCACCAAGGCCTGCAACTCCTCCGGCACCGCGAGCAACGCCGGCTACTCCGAGCACGCCTACGCCTGGGCGCAGGCCAAGGCGCTGGCCAAGGTGCTGCGCGCTCGCGGGGCGAGGGTGCTGTTGACCCGGTCGAACGACCACGGCGAGGGGCCGTGCGTGAACCTGCGCTCGCGGCTCGCGAACACCGAGAAGGCGGACGCGCTGGTGTCGATCCACGCCGACGGCAGCTTCGCCAGGGGTGCGCGCGGCTTCCATGTGATCGTGAGCACCACCATGGTCGGCGGCGCCGCAGTGGAGAAGGCGTCCGGCGCCCTCGCCCGCGAGCTGCGCAACGCCCTCGAGACCCGGACCTCGATGCCCCGCTCGACCTACGTCGGCAAGGGCACCGCGCTCAGCTTCCGGTCCGACCTCGGGACGCTCAACCTGTCGAAGCGTCCCGCTGTGATGCTCGAGATGGGCAACATGCGCAACGCCACCGATGCGGCGCTGCTCGGCTCGCCGTCCTTCCGTGCGAAGGCTGCCCAGGCGCTGGCGGACGGTCTCGTCGCCGCGCTGACCTGACGCACCGTCCACCCCAACGCCACCCGGCGACCCACCGGCAGGGCCGGGTCAGGATCCGTCCCCAATGCGGTCCCGGACCGAATCAGGAACCGTCCCCGGTGTGGGGTCAGTCCTCCTCGGCGGAGCGCCTGCGGCCCAGGACCAGCAGGCCGGCACCGACGGCCAGCGCCACGCCGGCGACGCCGAGCAGGCCGAGGTCGCTACCGGTGAAGGCCAGCTCGCCGCTCGTGGTGCCATTGCTGCCGCTGTCGTTGTCGTCGGTCGGGTCCACCACGGCCTTGGAGGTCACGAGCACCGCGGTGCAGGTGTCGGGGCACGACCCTCCCGGGTCGCCCGGGACGGCGGTGTTGGTGAACGTCGCGTTGTACGCGTCGTCGTCCACCGTCACCGTGTACACCAGGGTCGCCTCCTCGCCCGGCGCGAGCGTCGGGACGGCCCAGGTGAGCACCGTCCCGGTGAGCGTGGCACCGTCCGGGAGTCCGGCGAGCGCGGCGTAGGCCAGGACGTCGCTCAGGTCGTCGGTCACGACGGCGCCGCGCACCTGCGCCCTGGACGTGTTCCGCACGTGCAGCGTGTAGGTGACGTCGTCGCCGGGCACCACGGTCGTCCCGCTGCCGGGGGTGGACGTCTTCGACAGCGTCCAGGCCGGGCTGAAGTGCTCGGTCGCGCAGTCGCCCAGTGCACCGTCGGTGCCCAGGGGGCCGCCGACCGCGCAGGACACCGCGCCCTCGCCGTACGCCACGTTGCCGAGCGTGTGCCCGTAGGCGCCCGCGTTCACCCGGACGGTGTAGCTCACCTGCGCCGTGCCGCCGACCGCCACGTCGGGGACGTCCCAGGTGAGCTGGTCGTCGGCCAGCGTGGCGCCAGCGGGCAGGGCACCGACCAGGGTCGCGTCGTCCAGCAGGTCGGACATGTTGTCGTGCACCTGGGTGCCGCTCAGCACGACCGGGCCGGTGTTGGTCACGGTCAGCGTGTAGGTGATCTCGTCACCGGGCACCACCGTGGCGCCGCTGCCCGGGTCGCTGGTCTTCGACAGCGTCCAGGCGGTCGTGTAGGCGGTGGTCGTGCACGACTCGGCGCACTCGCCGCCGAGCGAGGCCGGGGTGGCAGCGTTGCGGACGGTGGCCCCACGTGCGTCGTCGGCGAGGGTCACCTGGTAGGTCAGCTCGGCGGTGCCGCCGACGGCCAGGTCGGGGACGGCCCAGGTGAGCGTGGCGCCGTCGATGCTCGCGCCCGCTGGCACCGCGTCCAGCTCGGCGTCGTCGAGGACGTCGGACAGGTCGTCGGTCACCGTGGCACCGACCAGCGTCGTGAGGCCCTCGTTGGTGACGGTCAGCGTGTAGTTGATGGTGTCGCCGGGCTTCACGACGGCGCCATCGGCGACATCGCTGGTCTTGGCCAGCGTCCACTTCGGCGACCAGGACGTGGTGGAGCAGTCCAGGCAGGTGCCGCCGTTGGTGGTCGGGGACGCGACGTTCGTCAGCTGCGCACCGGACGCGGTCACGACGGCGGTGTACCGGACGGACGCCGTGCCGCCGACGGGCACGGTGGGCACCGACCAGGTGAGCGTTTCGGCGGAACGGGTGAGGTCGGCCGGCAGGTCACCGAGGGTGGCGTCGTCCACGACGTCGGACACGTCGTCGCTGACCTCAGCACCGGTCAGCGCGATCGGGCCGGTGTTGACCACCGTCAGCGTGTAGGTGATGGTGTCGCCCGGCTGCAGGGAGTCGTTCCCGGTCTGGTCGCTGGTCTTGGCCAGGGTCCAGGACGGGGTGTAGGAGGTGGTCGTGCAGGTCGTGCAGGCGCCGCCGGTGCCGACCGGGGCGACCGTGTTGGTGAGTGTCGCGCCGTCGGCGGTCACCGTCGCGGTGTACGACACGGACGCGTGCTCGCCCGCGTTCAGGGTGGGGATCACCCAGGTCAGGGTGTCGCCGTCCAGGCTCAGCCCGGCCGCCCTCGCCGACACCGTGGCGTCGTCGAGGACGTTGGACAGGTCGTCGGTCGCCGAAACCCCGGACACCACGCCGTCGGAGGTGTTCGTCGCGGTCAGGGTGTAGGTGATCACATCACCCGGCTTCACCACCGCCGGCGCATCCGAGCTCTTCGACAGCGTCCACGCACCGGTGTGGCTGGTGGTGCTGCACTCGTCGGCGCACTGGCCGCCGACCGAGGTCGGCGAGGCCACGTTCTTCAGGGTCACACCGGTCGCGTTCGCGTTCACGGTGACCGAGTAGTCGAGGGACACCGTCGCACCAGCAGCCACATCGGGGACCGCCCACGTGAGCGTGGTGCCGTCCACGGTCGCACCGGCGGGCAGCGTGCCCAGGGCCGCGTCGTCCAGCACATCGGACAGGTCATCGGACACCGTCGCACCGGTCAGCGTGGCCGGCCCGGTGTTGGTGACGGTCAGGGTGTAGCCCACGACCGCACCGGGGGCCACCGTCGTGCCGTCGGCGTTACTCGTCTTGGCCAGCGTCCACGACGGGGTCGTCGAGGTCGTCGAGCAGTCCAGGCAGGTGCCGCCGTTCGTCGCCGGTGCCGCCACGTTCGTCAGCGTCGCACCGAGCTCGTCCACGGTCGCGGTGTAACTGATCGTCGCGGTCCCGCCGACGGCCACGTCCGGCACCGACCAGGTCAGGGCGCCGCCCGAACGGGAGATCCCCGAAGGCAGGGTGCCCAGCGTGGCGTCATCGATCAGATCCGAGACGTCGTCGGACACCGTGACACCGGTCAGCGTGACCGGACCGGTGTTCACCACGGTCAGGGTGTAGGTGACGGTGTCACCGGGGTTCACGACCGAACCGTCGACCGGATCCGAGCTCTTCGCCAGCGTCCAGGACGGCGTGTAGGACGTCGTCGAGCAGGTCGTGCACGCGCCGCCGGTGCCGACCGGGGTCACCGTGTTCGTCAGGGTTGCCCCGTCAGCGGCCACCGTCGCGGTGTACGAAACGGACGCGTGCTCACCCGCGTTCAGGGACGGGATCACCCACGTCAGCGTCGAACCGTCCAGGCTCAGCCCGGCCGCCGTCGCACTGACGGTCGCGTCGTCGAGGACGTCGGACAGGTCATCGGTCGCCTTCACGCCGGACACCACACCGACAGAGGTGTTCGTCGCGGTCAGCGTGTAGGTGATCACATCACCCGGCTTCACCACCGCCGGCGCATCCGACGACTTGGCCAGCGTCCACGCACCGGTATGGGTCGTCGTGCTGCACACGTCACACTCGCCACCGACCGAGGTCGGGGCGACCACGTTCTTCAGCGTCACACCGATCGCGTTCGCGTTCACCGTGACCGAGTAGTCCAGCGTGACCTTCGCACCAGCAGCCACGTCCGGGACCAGCCAGGTCAACGTCGTGCCGTCCACCGACGCGCCCGCCGGCAGCGCGCCCAGGGTCGCGTCGTCCAGGACATCGGACAGGTCGTCGGACACGGTCGCACCAGTCAGCGTGGCCGGGCCCGTGTTCGTCACGGTCAGCGTGTAGCCCACGACCGCGCCCGGTGCCACCGTCGTGCCGTCAGCGTTGCTCGTCTTGGCCAGCCTCCAGGACGGGGTGGTCGAGGTCGTCGAGCAGTCCAGGCAGGTGCCGCCGTTGCTGTTCGGCGCGGCCACGTTGGTGAGCGTCGCGCCGAGCTCGTCCACGGTCGCGGTGTAGCTGACCGTCGCCGTGCCGCCGACAGCCACGTCCGGCACCGACCACGTCAGCGCATCGCCCGAGCGGGTGAGGCCAGCCGGCAGGTTACCGAGGGTGGCGTCGTCCACGAGGTCGGACAGGTCGTCGGACACCTCGGCACCGGTCAGCGCGACCGGCCCGATGTTCACCACGGTCAGCGTGTAGGTGACGGTGTCACCCGGGTTCACGACCGAGCCGTCCGCCGGATCCGAGGTCTTCGCCAGCGTCCAGGACGGCGTGTAGGAGGTGGTCGAGCACACCGTGCAGGCGCCGCCGGTGCCGACCGGGGCGACCGTGTTGGTGAGTGTCGCGCCGTCGGCGGTCACCGTCGCGGTGTAGGTCACGGTCGCGTGCTCACCGGCGTTGAGGGTCGGGATGACCCAGGTCAGCGTCGAGCCGTCCAGGCTGAGGCCGGCCGCCGTCGCCTTGACCGTCGCGTCATCGAGGACGTCGGACAGGTCGTCGGTCGCCGAAACCCCGGACACGACACCGTCGGAGGTGTTCGTCGCGGTCAGGGTGTAAGTGATCACATCACCCGGCTTCACCACCGCCGGCGCATCCGAGGACTTCGAGAGAGTCCAGGCACCCGTGTGGGTCGTCGTGCTGCACACGTCACACTCGCCACCCACCGAGGTCGGCGCGGCCGTGTTCTTCAACGTCGCACCCGTGGCGCCGGCGTTCACCGTCACCGCGTAATCGAGCGTCACCGTCGCGCCCGCAGCCACGTCGGGCACCAGCCAGGTCAGCGTGGTGCCGTCCACCGACGCACCGGCGGGCAGGGTGCCCAGGGTCGCATCGTCCAGCACATCGGACAGGTCGTCGGAGACCGTCGCACCGGTCAGCGTCGCCGGACCCGTGTTGGTGACGGTCAGCGTGTAACCGACGACCGCCCCCGGGGCCACCGTCGTGCCATTGGCGTTGCTCGTCTTGGCCAGCGTCCACGACGGGGTCGTCGAGGTCGTCGAGCAGTCGAGGCAGGTGCCGCCGTTGCTGTTCGGGGAGGCCACGTTCGTCAGCGTCGCACCGAGCTCGTCCACGGTCGCGGTGTAGCTGATCGTCGCCGTGCCGCCCACAGCAACGTCCGGCACCGACCACGTCAGCGCATCGCCCGAACGGGTCAGTCCTGCCGGCAGGTTACCGAGGGTGGCGTCGTCGATCAGATCCGACAGGTCGTCGGACACCGTGACACCGGTCAGCGCGATCGGCCCGGTGTTCACCACGGTGAGCGTGTAGGTGACGGTGTCGCCCGGGTTCACCACCGAGCCGTCCGCCGGATCCGAGGTCTTCGCCAGCGTCCACGACGGGGTGTAGGAGGTGGTCGAGCAGGTCGTGCACGAGCCCCCGGTACCGACCGGGGTCACCGTGTTCGTCAGCGTCGAACCGTCAGCGGTCACCGTCGCGGTGTAGCTGACCGTCGCGTGCTCGCCGGCGTTCAGGGTGGGGATCACCCAGGTCAGGGTGTCGCCCGCCAGGCTGAGCCCGGCCGCCGTCGCCGTGACCGTCGCGTCGTCCAGGACGTCGGACAGGTCGTCGGTCGCCGCGACCCCGGAGACGACACCGTCGGAGGTGTTCGTCGCGGTCAGGGTGTAAGTGATCACGTCACCCGGCTTCACGACCGCCGGAGCATCCGAGGACTTCGACAAGGTCCACGCACCCGTGTGGGTAGTCGTGCTGCACGCTGACGCCGAGGCGCACTCGCCGCCGACCGAGGTCGGGGTCGCCGTGTTCTTCAGCGTCACACCATTCGCGTTGGCGTTGACGGTGACCGAGTAGTCCAGCGTCACTGAGCTGCCGGCCGCGACGTCGTGGACCGTCCACGTGAGCGTGGTGCCATCGACGGACGCGACGCCGGGCAGGGTGCCCAGGGTCGCATCGTCCAGGACATCGGACAAGTCATCGGACACGGTCGCGCCGTGCAGCGTCGCCGGTCCGGTGTTCGTCACGGTCAGCGAGTAACGCACGACCGCGCCCGGCGCCACCGTCGTGCCGTCAGCGTCGCTGGTCTTCGCCAGGGTCCACGACGGGGTGGTCGAGGTGGTCGAGCAGTCCAGGCAGGTGCCGCCGTTGCTGGCCGGTGCCGCCACGTTCGTCAGCGTCGCACCCAGCTCGTCCACGGTCGCGGTGTAACTGACCGTCGCCGTCCCGCCCACAGCAACGTCGGGCACCGACCAGGTCAGAGTGCCGCCCGAACGGGAGATCCCCGAAGGCAGGGTGGCCAGGGTGGCGTCATCGATCAGATCCGAGACGTCGTCGGACACCGTGGCACCGGCCAGCGTGACCGGCCCGGTGTTGACCACGGTGAGCGTGTAGGCGACGGTGTCGCCCGGGTTCACGACCGAGCCGTCGGCCGGATCCGAGGTCTTCGCCAGCGTCCAGGACGGCGTGTACGAGGTCGTCGAGCACACCGTGCAGGCGCCGCCGCTACCGACCGGGGTCACCGTGTTGGTGAGTGTCGCGCCGTCGGCGGTCACCGTCGCGGTGTACGACACGGACGCGTGCTCGCCGGCGTTCAGGGTGGGGATCACCCAGGTCAGGGTGGAGCCGTCCAGGCTCAGCCCGGCCGCGGTCGCCGTCACGGTCGCGTCGTCCAGCACGTCGGACAGGTCGTCGGTCGCGGAAACCCCGGACACCACGCCGTCGGAGGTGTTCGTCGCGGTCAGGGTGTAGGTGATCACGTCACCCGGCTTCACGACCGCCGGAGCATCCGAGCTCTTCGAGAGAGTCCAGGCACCGGTGTGGGTAGTCGTGCTGCACGCGGACGCCGAGGCGCACTCGCCGCCGACTGAGGTCGGGGCAGCTGTGTTGCGCAGCGTCACGCCGGTCGCGTTCGCGTTGACCGTGACCGAGTAGCCCAGGGACACCGAGGCGCCCGCCGCCACATCCGGGACCGTCCACGTGAGCGTGGCGCCGTCCACGGTCGCACCCGCCGGCAGGGTGCCGAGCCTGGCGTCGTCGAGGACGTCAGTCAGGTCATCGGAAACGGTCGCGCCGTGCAGGGTGGCCGGACCGGTGTTGGTGACGGTCAGGGTGTAGCCCACGACTGCGCCCGGAGCCACCGTCGTGCCGTCGGCGTTGCTCGTCTTGGCCAGCGTCCAGGCGGGGGTGGTCGAGGTGGTCGAGCAGTCCAGGCAGGTGCCGCCGTTGCTGTCCGGGGACGCCACGTTGGTCAGGGTCGCACCGAGCTCGTCCACGGTCGCGGTGTAGCTGACCGTCGCCGTGCCGCCGGCAGCCACGTCCGGCACCGACCACGTCAGGGTGCCACCCGACCGGGTCAGTCCGGCCGGCAGGCTGCCCAGGGTGGCGTCATCGATCAGGTCCGAGACGTCGTCGGACACCGTGGCACCGGTCAGTGTGACCGGACCGGTGTTCACCACGGTCAGCGTGTAGGTGACCACATCACCCGGGTTCACGACCGAACCGTCGACCGGATCCGAGGTCTTCGCCAAGGTCCAGGACGGCGTGTACGACGTGGTTGAGCACACCGTGCACGAGCCGCCGGTACCCACCGGGGCGACCGTGTTCGTCAACGTGGCACCGTCGGCGGTCACGGTTGCGGTGTACGACACGGACGCGTGCTCGCCGGCGTTCAGGGTGGGGATCACCCAGGTCAGGGTCGAACCGTCCAGGCTCAGGCCGGCCGCGGTCGCCGACACGCTCGCGTCGTCCAGCACGTCGGACAGGTCGTCGGTCGCGGAGACTCCGGACACGACACCGTCGGAGGTGTTCGTCGCGGTCAGCGTGTAGGTGATCACGTCACCCGGCTTCACGACCGCCGGAGCATCCGAGGACTTCGACAAGGTCCACGCACCGGTGTGGGTAGTCGTGCTGCACGCTGACGCCGAGGCGCACTCGCCGCCGACCGACGTCGGAGAGGCCACGTTCTTCAGCGTCACACCAGTCGCGTTCGCGTTGACCGTCACCGAGTAGCCCAGCGTCACCGTCGCGCCCGCGGCCACGTCGGGCACCAGCCAGGTCAGCGTGGTGCCATCGACGGTCGCACCCGCCGGCAGGGTGCCGAGCGTGGCGTCGTCCAGGACGTCCGTGAGGTCATCCGAAACGGTCGCGCCGTGCAGCGTCGCCGGACCGGTGTTGGTGACGGTCAGCGTGTAGCCCACGACTGCGCCCGGAGCCACCGTCGCGCCGTCGGCGTCGCTCGACTTGGCCAGGGTCCACGACGGGGTGGTCGAGGTGGTGGTGCAGTCGGTCGGGCAGCTGCCGCCGTTGGTGGACGCCGACGCCTTGTTGGTCAGGGAAACCCCCAAGGCGTCGACGCCCACCGTGACCGGGTACGAGACGTGCACAGTCTCGCCCGCCGGTACTGTCGGCACCCGCCAGGTGAGCTCTCGCCCGCGGACCGACAGGTCTGAGGTCAGGTCGCCGAGGGTCGCGTCGTCGAGCACGTCCGACAGGTCGTCGGACACGACGGCGTCGACCAGGGCAACCGGGCCGGTGTTCGTCACAGTCAAGGTGTAGGTGATGATCCCGCCGGGGTTCACCACCGAGCCGTCCGCCGGATCGCTGGTCTTGGCCAGCGTCCAGGACGGCGTGTACGAGGTGGTCGAGCACACCGTGCACGAGCCGCCGGTACCCACCGGGGCCACGGTGTTCGTCAGCGTCGCACCGTCGCCGGTCACCGTCGCGGTGTAGGTCACGGACGCGTGTTCGCCGGCAGCCAGCGTCGGGATCGCCCAGGTCAGGGTGTCGCCCGCCAGGCTCAGCCCGGCCGCAGTCGCCGACACCGTCGCGTCGTCCAGCACGTCGGACAGGTCGTCGGTCGCAGAAACACCCGACACCACACCGTCGGACGTGTTCGTCGCGGTCAGCGTGTAAGTGATCACATCACCCGGCTTCACCACCGCCGCAGCATCCGAGGACTTCGACAGCGTCCAGGCCGGGGTGAACGTCGTCGTCGCACAGGCGGACGCCGCCGCGCACTCGCCACCGACCGAGGTCGGGGCGGCCACGTTCGTCAGCGTGACACCGGTCGCGTTGGCGTTGACCGTGACCGAGTAGTCCAGCGTCGCAGTCACACCAGGAGCCACGTCGGGAACCAGCCAGGTCAGGGTCGAGCCATCCACGGACGAGCCCGTCGGCAGCGTGCCCAGCGTCGCATCGTCCAGCACATCGGACAGGTCATCGGACACCGCCGCGCCGTGCAGCGTCGCCGGACCCGTGTTCGTCACCGTCAGCGTGTAGCCCACGACCGCACCCGGCGCCACCGTCACACCATCGGCGTCGCTGGACTTCGCCAGCGTCCACGACGGGGTCGTCGAGGTCGTCGAGCAGTCCAGGCAGGTGCCGCCGTTGCTGTTCGGGGAGGCCACGTTCGTCAGCGTCGCACCCAGCTCGTCCACGGTCGCGGTGTAACTGACCGTCGCGGTCCCGCCCACGGCCACGTCCGGCACCGACCACGTCAGCGCATCGCCCGACCGGGTCAGGCCAGCCGGCAGGCTGCCCAGCGTCGCGTCGTCGACCAGATCCGAGACGTCGTCGGACACCGTGGCACCGGCCAGCGCGACCGGCCCGGTGTTCGTAACCGTGAGCGTGTAGGTGACGGTGTCACCCGGGTTCACGACCGAACCGTCCGCCGGATCCGAGGTCTTCGCCAGGGTCCAGGACGGGGAGTACGTCGTGGTCGAGCACACGATGCAGGACCCGCCCACGCCCTTGGGCGTGACGGTGTTGGCCAGCGTCGCACCGTCCGCGGTCACCGTCGCGGTGTAGGTCACGGACGCGTGTTCGCCGGCAGCCAGCGTGGGGATGGCCCAGATCAGGGTCGCGTCGTCCAGGCTGAGCCCGGCCGCGGTCGCGGTCACCGTGGCGTCGTCCACGACATCGGTCAGGTCGTCGACAGCCGTCGCCCCCGACACCACACCGTCGGACGTGTTCGTCGCCGTCAGCGTGTAGGTGATCACGTCACCCGGCTTCACCACCGCCGGCGCATCCGAGGACTTCGACAGGGTCCAGGCGCCGGTGTAGGCCGTCGTGCTGCACACGTCGTCGCACTCGCCGCCGGCGGTCGTCGGAGTGGCCACGTTGTGCAGCGTCACGCCACTGGCGTCGGCCTTCACGGTGACCGCGTAGTCCAGCGTCACCGACGCACCGGGAGCCACGTCGGGCACCAGCCAGGTCAGGGTGGTGCCGCTCACGCTCGCACCCGCGGGCAGCGTGCCCAGGGTCGCGTCGTCCAGCACAGCGGACAGGTCGTCGGAGACCGCCGCGCCGTGCAGCGTCACCGGACCGGTGTTCGTCACGGTCAGCGTGTAGCCGACCACGTCGCCCGGAGCCACCGTCGCGCCCTCGGCCACGGAGCTGGCCTTCGCCAACGTCCAGGACGGGGTCGTGGACGTGGTCGAGCAGTCCAGGCAGGTGCCGCCGTTGCTCGTCGGCGCCGCCACGTTCGTCAGCGTCGCGCCCCCCGAGTTAGCGTCCACAGTCGCGGCGTAGCTCACCGACACCGAGCCGCCGACCGGCACCGTGGGCAGCGACCACGTCAGGGTGTTGCCCGAACGGGAGAGCCCGGACGGCAGCGTCCCCAGCGTGGCGTCATCCACCAGGTCGGACACGTCATCGGACGCCACCGCGCCGGTCAGCGCGACCGAACCGGTGTTCACCACGGTCAAGGTGTAGTTCACCGAAGTACCCGGCGCCACGACCGAGCCGTCGACCGGATCGGACGTCTTCGCCAGCGTCCACGACGGGGTGTACGAGGTGGTCGAGCACACCGTGCACGAACCGCCCGCACCGACCGGGGTCACTGTGTTGGTGAGCGTCGCACCGTCCGCGGTCACGACCGCGGTGTAGCTGACCGTAGCCTCCGCACCGGGCGCGAGCGTCGGGATGTTCCAGGTGAGCACGTTGCCCGCGCGGCTGAGCTGGGGCGAGGTGACGCTCACCGTGGCGTCGTCGGCGACCCCGGACAGGTCGTCGGTCGCCTGCGCCCCGGACACCACCGCGGACGAGGCGTTGGTCGCGGTCAGCGTGTAGGTGATCACGTCGCCCGGCTTCACCACCGCGGGAGCGTTCGACGACTTCTGCAGCGTCCACGCGCCGGTGTGGGCGGTGGTCGAGCAGTCGTCCGCGCAGGTGCCGCCGACGGTGGTCGGGGTGGCGGCGTTGCGCAGCGTGGCGCCGGTCGCGGACGTCTTGACGACGGCCGCGTAGGTCACCGAGGCGGTGGTGCCGGGCGCGACGTCCGGCACGGCCCAGGTGAGCGTGTCACCGGTGCGGGTCAGCCCGGCCGGCAGCGCCTGGAGGTCGGCGGAGGCCACCAGCCCGGACACGTCGTCGCTCACCGACGCGGACGACAGGGTCGCCGGGCCGGTGTTGGTCACGGTCAGGGTGTAGCTGATGGTCGAGCCGGGCCCGACGGTCGCGCCGTCGGCCGGGTCGGAGGTCTTGGCCAGCGTCCACGACGGGGTGGACGAGCTGGTCGTGCAGACGTCGCAACGCCCGCCGCTGGTCACCGGCGACGCGGTGTTCGTGAGCGTGTCACCGGTCGAGCCGGCCGCGACGACGACGGTGTAGCCGACCGAGACGTGGCCGCCGACCGGCACGTCCGGGACCGCCCAGACCAGCGTGGCGCCGCTGCGGGTCAGGCCCTGGCCCAGGTCGGAGACGGTCGCGTCGTCCAGCACCTCGGACAGGTCGTCGGACACCAGGGCGCCCGACAAGGCCACCGGGCCGGTGTTGGTGACGGTCAGCGTGTAGTGGATCGCCTGGCCGGGCACCACCTGCGCGCCGGCGTCGGACGCCTTCGCGAGCGTCCACGCACCGGTGGACTGGGTGGTCGCACAGCCGCCCACGCAGGAGCCGCCGGCCCCGACCGGGCTGACGGAGTTGACCACGGTGACGCCGTCGGCGCCGGCCTTCACGGTCGCGGTGTAGGTGACCTCGGCGTGCTCGCTCTTCGCCAGCGTCGGGATCGTCCAGGTGAGGATGTCGCCGGTCCGGCTCAGCTGGCCGGAGGTGAACGTCACGTCGGCGTAGGGCAGCACCTTCGACAGGTCGTCGAGGGCGAGCGCGCCGCGGATCTGCGCGTCCGAGGTGTTGGTCGCGGTCAGCGTGTAGGTGATCACGTCACCCGGCTTCACCACGGCGCCGGACGCCGGGCTCGAGGTCTTCGCCAGCGTCCAGCTCGGCGTGTACGCGGTCGTCGAACAGCCGGACGCGGTCGCGCACCGCCCGCCGACGCTGTCGGGAGCGGCGGTGTTGGTCAGCGTCGCCCCGACGGCGGTGGCCTTCACGGTCACCCGGTAGGTCAGCGAGGTGCTGGCGCCCGGGGCCACGTCCGGCACCGCCCAGGTCAGGACGTCACCGGTGACGGTCGCGCCGGCCGGGACGGTGCCCAGGTCGGCGTCGTCGAGCACGGCGGCCAGGTCGTCGCGCACGGACGCGCCCGACAGGGTCGCCGGGCCGGTGTTGGTGACGGTCAGCGTGTAGTCGACGGTGTCGCCGGGCGTCACGGTGTCGCCCGGGCCGACGCTGCTGGACTTCGCCAGCGTCCACGACGGCGTGTACTGGGTGGTGGTGCAGGAGGTCCCGCACGAGCCGCCCGCCGAGGCCGCGGACGCGGTGTTGGTCAGGGTCGCGCCGAGCGAGTCCGCCTTCACGGTGGCCGCGTAGGTGATCGAGGCCGTGCCGCCGACCGCCACGTCGGGCACCGCCCACGTGAGCGTGTTGCCGCTGCGGGTCAGCCCGGCCGGCAGGGTGCCGAGCGTGGCGTCGTCCACCAGGCCGGACACGTCGTCGCGGACGCTGGCGCCGGTGAGGGCGACCGGTCCGGTGTTGGTGACGGTCAGCGTGTAGTGCACGACCTGTCCGGGGGTGACCACGGTGCCGGCGTCGGTGCTCTTGGCCAGCGACCACTGCGCGGTGTACGCGGTGGTCGAGCAGCCCGCGCCACAGGTGCCGCCCTGCCCGTGCGGGGCCACGGTGTTGGTGAGGACCGCGCCCGTCGCGCGCACCTTCGCGGTGTAGGTGACGGTGCGGGTCTGGCCGGGCGCCAGGGTCGGGATCGTCCAGGTGAGCGTGGTGCCGGTGCGGCTGAGCTCGGTGCCGGTGGTCGTCACGTCGGCCGCGGCCAGCACGCTGGTCAGGTCGTCGGTGGCGGTGGCGCCGGTGACCGGCACGCCGGAGGTGTTGGTCGCGGTCAGCGTGTAGGTGATGGTGTCACCGGCGGTGACCGTGCTGCCGGAGGCGGGATCGGACGCCTTGGCCTGCGTCCAGGCCGGCGTGGCGGACGTGGTGGTGCAGGACGTCGGGCAGCGGCCGCCGTCGCCGACCGGCGTGGCCGTGTTGCGCAGGGTGGCGCCGTCCTTGACGACGGTCACCTGGTAGCTCAGGGACGCGGACGCCCCGGGCGCGACCGTCGGGACCGGCCAGGTGAGCCGGTCAGCCGCGAGCGTCGTCCCGGACGGGAGCGCGACCAGCGTGGCGTCGTCGAGCACGTCGGACAGGTCGTCGGTCAGGGACGCGCCGGTCAGCGGGGCCGGGCCGGTGTTGGTGACCGTGAGCGTGTACGTGATCACGTCGCCGGGGTGCACGACGGCACCCGCGTCGCTGGTCTTGGCCAGGTCCCAGCTCGGCGTCCAGGACGTCGTGCCGCAGGTCGTGCAGGTACCGCCCGGCGAGGTCGGGGCCGCGGTGTTGGTCAGCGTGGCGCCGTGGGCGCCTCCCTTCACGGTGGCGGTGTAGGTGACGGTGGCGGTGGCGCCGGCGGCCACGTCCGGTACCGCCCAGGTGAGCGTGTTGCCGCTGCGGGTCAGGCCGGACGGCAGGGTGCCCAGCGTGGCGTCGTCCACCAGGCCGGAGACGTCGTCGGTGGCGGTGGCGCCGGTCAGGGTCGCCGGGCCGGTGTTGGTGACGGTGAGGGTGTAGCTGACCACATCGCCGGTCTTCACGACCGTGCCCGAGGCGGGGGTGGAGGTCTTGGCGAGCGTCCACTTCGGCGTGGTGTGGGTGGTGCTGCAGGTGGTGCAGGCGCCGCCCGAGCCGCCCGGCACGACGGTATTGGTCAGGGTCGCGCCCTCCGCGCCGGCCTTCACGGTTGCGGAGTACGTGACGGTCTTCGTCTCCCCCGGCGCCATGGCCGGGATCGACCAGGTCAGGGTGTTGCCGGACAGCGACAGCTGCGGCGAGGTCGCGGTGACGTCGGCGTTGGCCAGCACCGAGGTGAGGCCGTCGGTCGCGGTCGCACCGGCGACGGTGGCCTGCGAGGAGTTGTGGGCGGTCAGCGTCCAGGTGATCACGTCACCGGGCTTCACCACGCCGGACGCGGGGCTGCTGGACTTCGCCAGCGTCCACTGGCCGGTGTACTGGGTGGTGCTGCACCGGGCGCCGCAGATGCCGCCGGTGCTGGCCGGGGACGCGACGTTGCGCAGCCGGACGCCGAGGGCGCCGGCCTTGACGGTGCCGCTGTAGGTCAGGGTCGTCGAGGCGCCGGCGGCCACGTCCGGCACCGACCAGGTCAGCGTGTTGCCGGTCACCGAGGCGCCCGCGGGCAGGGCGTCGAGAACGGCGTCGTCCAGCACGTCGGTCAGGTCGTCGGTGACGAGCGCGCCGTGGAGGATGGTCCCGCCGGTGTTCTGCACGGTCAGGCGCCAGCTCACGGTGTCGCCCGGCTGCACGGAGGAGCCGTCACCGGGCGTGCTGTCCTTGGTCAGCGTCCAGCCGTCGGTGTGGGCGGTCGTGGTGCAGGTGAGCGCGCAGTACCCACCCGCGCCGACCGGGGTGGCCACGTTGGTGATGGTCGCGCCGCTGGCACCGGCGCGCACCGTCGCCTGGTAGCTGATGGACGCGATCCCGCCGACGGGGACCGTCGGCAGCGCCCAGGTGAGGGTGTTGCCGCTTCGGCTGAGCCCGGCCGGCAGGGCGCCGAGGTCGGCGTCGTCCAGCACGTTCGAGAGGTCGTCGGTGACGCTGGCGCCGGTGACCGGCACGGGGCCCTCGTTCACCACAGTGAGCGTGTAGGTGAGGATGTCGCCGGGCTCCACGACCGCGCCGGAGGCCGGGGTGGAGGTCTTGTTCAGGCTCCACTTGGCGGTGGCGGAGTTGGTGGTGCACCCCACGCAGGTGCCTCCGGCGCCGTTGGCGGTGACCGAGTTGGTCACCGTGACGCCGGTGGTCTTCACGGTCGCGGTGTAGGTGACGCTGGCGTGCTCGCCCGGCTGGAGCGTCGGGATCGTCCAGGTGAGCGTGGTGCCCGACAGGCCCAGCTGCGGGGACGTGAACGCGACGTCGGCGTTGGCCAGCACGCTGGCCAGGTTGTCGGTGCCGGTGGCGCCGGCGACCACGCCGGGGCCGGTGTTGGTGGCGGTCAGCGTGTAGGTGATCGTGTCGCCGACGGCCACGGTGCCGCCCGAGGCCGGGTCGCTGGCCTTGGTCAGCGTCCAGCTCGGCGTGTACGCGGTGGTGGCGCAGGTGGTGCACGTCCCACCCGGGCTCGCCGGGGCGGCCACGTTGTGCAGGGTGCCCCCGTCGGCGACCACCTTCACCTGGTAGGTGAGGGTGGCGGTGCCGCCCGCCGCCACGTCGGGGACGGCCCAGGTGAGCGTGCCGCCGGTGACGATGGCCCCGGCCGGCACGGCCACCAGGGGGGCGTCGTCGAGCACGTCGGCGAGGTTGTCGGTGACGGACGCGCCGTGCAGCACGGCCGGGCCGGTGTTGGTGACGGTCAAGGTGTAGTCGACGACGTCGCCGGGCCTCACCGTGGCGCCGGCGGCTGCGGAGCTGGTCTTGGCCAGCGTCCACTTCGGCGTGGTCGCCGCAGTGGTGCAGGAGCCGTCGCAGTGGCCGCCGGTCGACGCCGGGGAGGCGGTGTTGCGCAGCGTGGCGCCCAGGGCGCCGGCCTTCACGGTCGCGGTGTAGTCGACCGACGCGGACGCGCCCGGCGCGAGGCTCGGCGCGGTCCAGGTGAGGGTGTTGCCGCTGCGGGTGACGCCGCTCGGCAGGGTGCCGAGCGTGGCGTCGTCCACCACGTCGGAGATGTCGTCGCTGACCTTCGCCGCCGGCACGGTGGTCGGGCCGGTGTTGGTCACGGTGAGCGTGTAGGTGATCACGTCCCCGGGCGCCACCACGCTGCCGCTGGCGGGGCTGGAGGTCTTGGCCAGCGTCCACTTCACGGTCGACTGTGTGGTGCTGCACCCGCCGTCGCAGGTCGCGCCCGCACCGTGCGGGGTGACCGTGTTGCGCAGGGTGGCGCCGTCCGCGCCGGCCTTCACCGTCGCGGTGTAGGTGACGGTCTTCGTCTCGCCCTTCGCCATCGCCGGGATCGCCCAGGTGAGGGTGTTGCCGGTGCGGGACAGCTGCGTGGAGGTGAACGTCACGTCGGCGTCGGCCAGCCCGGTGAGGTCGTCGGTGGCGGTGGCGCCGGTGACCTGGGCGTTGGCCGTGTTGGTGGCGGTCAGCGTGTACGTGATGGTGTCGCCGGGGGCCACGGTGGCGCCCGAGGCCGGGTCGGAGGTCTTGCTCAGCGTCCACGCCGGGGTGTGGTGCACGGTCGTGCAGGCCGCGCCGCACGCGGTCGGCGGGGTCTCGCCGGTGGCGCTGACGGTGTTGGTCAGGTCGGCGCCGTTCGCGTCCGCCGTGACGGTGGCCGTGTAGGTCAGGGTGAGCGCGGTGCCCGCCTTGACCGTGCCGACCGTCCACACCAGGTCAGTGCCGCTGAGGATCGCGCTGCCCTGGCTGACCGCGATGTCGGTGACGTCGGCGTGGGCGAGGACGCCGGCCAGCGCGTCGGTGACGACGACGTTGCGGGTGAAACCGATCTGGGCCGGGGTGACGGTGACGGTATAGTGGATGGCCTGGCCGGGCACCACCGTGGCGCCGTCCGCCGGGTTCGCCGACTTGGCGATCGTGAACGAGCCCTTGGTGCGGGTCAGGTGGTTGGTCGCGGTCACCGACACCGGGGCGTTGCCGCGCGGCAGGGTGAAGCGCACCGTGCGTCCGGACGTGGTGCCGGTGGCGTTGACCACGTCGAAGCTGGTGTCCCAGGCGTACGACGGGTCGGACGCGTTCGGCGCGGCGCCCTCGGTGACGCGGCAGTCGCTGCCGACCGGCACGTCGTCGGGGGCGTTCCACGTGCTGCCCGCGCCGAGGCTGAAGGTGCCCGGTGCGTTGGCGGGGAAGGTGTTGCCGTTGGCGGCCACACAGGTCCAGGAGAAGTCGTACTGCGTGGACGGTGCGATGCCCTCGGTGTCGCCGGTGACGAGCTTGGTGACGCCGAACGAGCCGGTGACCCGGGTGACCGGGTTGGTCACCGTGATGGCCGGACGCACCTGGTCGGCGGGCACCACCGTGATCGGGCTGCCAAGGTCCGGATCGCCCCACAGGTAGGACGCGTCGGCCTTGGACGGCGCGTCGCGGTCGTCCTCGCTGGTCACGGTGCAGGCCGAGCCGACGAGCACCGCCGGGCTGGTCCACTCCGAGCCGGCCGAGACCGGGCCCCAGTCGCCGGTCACCGCAGCGTCGCCGGTGTGGGTGCAGCGGTACCGACCGGAGAACGTCAGGTCGGACTCGAGCGCGGAGGCCTCGACGCCGTTGCCGAGCTGGTACTGCTTGGCGACGGTGAAGGACGCCTTCACCCGCGTGGTCGAGTTGGTGACCGTCACCGTGGCGGTGTCGTCGGCCGTGGTGGTCACAGTGCCGTCGGCGGCCGAGTACGTGACCGGCCCCCACGCGAACGAGGCGTCGGTGAGCTGGTCGGCGGCCAGCGAGTTCTCGGCGACGGTGCACTGCGACGCGGCCGGGATCGCCGTGTCGGACGGACGGGCCACCACGACGCTGCCGCCGCCGGCCGGGAGCGTCCAGCTGCCGGAACCGGCGACCTGGCCGCGGTAGGTGCACGACCACGTGCCGCTCACCTGGAGGCTGGACGCGAACGCGCCCGCCGGGCCGTCGTACGCCTTGGTGATCTCCAGGCCCGACCAACGTCGGCCCGCGGTGTTCGTGACGACCAGCTGCGCGGGTTCGGACGCCGAGGCGATCGACACGGTGCCGCCGAGGTCGGGCTTCGACCAGGTGTAGGAGGAGTCGACCAGCGCGGAGTCGCTCGGGTCGTTCTCGGTCGCCGTGCAGTCGGCGGTGAACGGGATGTCGGAGTCGCCGGAGAGCGTGGCCACACCCGTGCCGTCGACCGTCCAGGTGCCGGTGTAGGTGCGCTCGCCGTAGGTGCAGCGGTAGCCGCCGGAGAACGTGGTGCCGTCCAGCACCGCCTCGGCCGTGCCGTCGCCGAAAGCCTTGGTGATCGACAGGTGGCCGGTGACGCGGCGGATGCCGTTCGTCACGGTCGCGTGCGGCGACTGGTTGCCCGCGGTCACCGTGGTGGTGGCGCCGCCGCCGCTGAACGCGACCGCCTGGCTGTCCCAGGCGTAGGACGCGTCGCGCAGCTGGCTCGGGGTCGGGAAGGAGCCCTCGCTGACCGCACAGGTCCAGCCGTAGGGCACGCCGTCGATGACGGTCGCCTCGTCGCCGGGCTTCACGGCGACGGTCGCCTCGAGGCGTCCGTTCTCGTCGGGGTCGTTGAGGTAGCAGCGCGCGGTCACGCTGAACCCGGCGAAGCCGCCGGACGGCGCGTAGCCCGCGGTCTCGCCGGTGAGCTCCTTGCCCACGGTCACCTTGCCGGTGTCGCGCAGCAGCTTGTTGGTGACGGTGAGCCGGTTCGACTCACCGGCCTTGACCACGGCACCGTCGTAGGCCGGCGTGCTGTCCCAGCGGTAGGACGGGTCGGCGCTCGGGGCGCCGAAGGCGGTGTCCTCGGTGACGGTGCAGGTCGAACCGACCAGGAGGTGGTCGGCGCCGTCGGAGAGCGTGGCGAGCGTGCCGGCCTCGCCGCCCTGTCCCTGCCAGGTGCCGGTGACCGGGCTGTCGTTGCCGTAGGTGCAGGACCAGGTGCCGGTGAACTCCTGGGTCGGGTCGGCCACGCCGGAGAAGGTGCCGACCTTCACGACCTTGGCGATCTCGATGCCCGCGTAGACGCGGCGGATCGGGTTCTTGATGGCGATCTCGTAGGTGCGGGTGTCGTTCAGCGTGACCGCGTCACCGATGGTGGGCTCGCCCCAGGCGTAGGAGCCGTCGACGAGGCCGCCGGTGGTGCTGCCCTCGGCGGCCGAACAGGTGGAGCCGAGCGGGATGCCGTCCCAGGTGACCGAGCTGCCGGCGGCGACGTTCTTGGTGCCCTGGGCTCCGGTGGAGCAGGTCAGGGTGACCGGGAACACCGGGCCGCCGTCGTAGCCGGCGGTCTCGCCGGTGACCGACTTGGTCACGGTGACGCTCGCGGTCTTCGCGCTGATCGAGTTGGTCGCGCGGACGCTGACCGGCTGGGCGTCGTCGGTGGTGGTGAAGGTGATGCTGCGCCCGCTCTGGCCGGTGTTGCTCGCGTCGCCGCTCACGCTCAGGGCCACGTCGTCCCAGCGGTACGGGTCGATGGCGCCGGGGAAGTCACCCTCGGTGACGGTGCAGGTCGAGCCACCGGGGATCGCATCGCCCGGCGCCTTCGAGTCGCCCGCGTTGACGGTGAACGAGCCGGTGATCGGATCGCCGGTCAGCGGGGTGCAGGTGTAGCTGAAGCCGAAGTCGGCGCCGGTTGCGAACGCGGTGCCGGCGGTGCCGCCCTGGACGCTCTTGGTCACGTTGAAGGACCCCTCGGCCCGGTTCAGCGTGTTGACGACGGTGGCGGTGGCCCCGTCCGTCCCGACGGTCGTCGGGACGGGGGTCTGCGTCGACCAGGTGTAGGAGCGGTCGCCGTCTACCGGCGCGCCCGGGGTGTCCTCGGTGACCGTGCAGACCGAGCCGACCAGCACGTCGACGCTCGCTGCGGTGCCCTGGCCGGTGACGCCCCAGGAGCCGCTCCTGACGTCCTCGCCGTTGTTGTAGTCACACCGGTAGGAGCCGCTGAAGTGGTAGCCGGAGGTGCCGTGGCCGGTGTGGTTCACGATGTCCTTGGCGACCGTGAAGGTCGCGGTCACGCGCTTCACGTCGTTGGTGACGGTGACGCTCTTCGCGTCCTCGGTGGCGGGCACCGTGACGGTCACGGCGTCCGGTGCGGCCTTCCACGCGTAGGACGCGTTCGGGAGCGCTGTGCTGCCGGTGGGCGCATCCGTCTCGGTCACGGTGCAGGAGGTCCCGACCGGCAGGTACGGGGTGAGCGCGGTCACCGCGGACGGCCAGACCAGGCTGAAGGTGTCGGAGTAGTCGCCGGTCGTACCCTGGGCGGCCGCGTCGCAGGACACCCGGACCTTGAAGACGGTGCCGCTGGTCACCTGCGCGGCGTGGCTCGCGACCGCCTTGGTCACCTGCACGCGCCCGTAGCCGATGCTGGTCGGGTTGGTGACGGTGACCGTCCCGGTGCCACCCTTCGGCACCGCGATCGAACCGTTGGTGAGGCCGGTGTAGGTCGGGTCGCCCCACACGTAGCCGCCCTTGAGCAGGGTGGACGCGGGGGCCTGCTCGGTGACGGTGCAGGCGACGCCGGCCGGCACGGTGACCGACTGCGAGCCGCCGGCGGCGACGCTGACCGTGCCCACGTACGGCGCACCGCAGTCGTAGGCGATCGTGAAGTCGGCGCCGGTGCCGCTGTAGCCGTTGCCGGTGACGACCTTGGCCAGGTTGAGCGTGACCAGGTCGCGGCGGAAGTAGTTGGTGACGGTGACGGTCGAGGTCGCGTTCGCGGTCACGGTGACGGCGGCGGAGGCGGTGTAGCCGTCCCAGCCGTAGGAGGCGTCGAGGAAGTCGCCGGTCCTGGCGGCCTGGTCCTCGCCGGTCACCGAGCAGGTGCTGGACGCCGGAATGCCGGCGATGGTCGTCGAGGTGCCGGTGGACACGTCGACCGTGCCCGAGCTGACCGTCGAGCCGCCGAGGGTGCAGGTGTAGGTGATCGGGAAGGTGCGGGTGGCGCCGCCGCTGTAACCGGCGCCGGGGACGCCGCTGCGCGGGGCGATGGCCTTGACGATCTGGAACGAGCCCAGCTGCTGGGTGGTCGGGTTGGTGATGTTCACCGTCGACGTGGCGTCGGCGGCGATGGTCACGACGGCCGGGTTCACCGGCGTCCCCCACACCCACGAGCTGTTGACCAGCCCCGTCGAGGTACCGGTCGGTGCGCCGGACTCGGTCACGGTGCAGTTCGCACCGGCCGGGACGCCGTCGACGGTGACCGCTGCGCCCGCCGAGCCGTTGGTGGCGTTCGGGTAGACGGTGACCGTGCCCGACTTCACCGTGGTGGTGCCGGAGGTGCAGGTGTAGGCGGCGGTGAACGCCTTGCTGGCGCCACCGCTGTAGCCGTTGCCGGTGACGGTCTTGGTGATCGCGAGCTTGCCGACCGCGAACTTGTTCTTGACCGTGCACGTGGCGCTCTGACCGGCGGCCAGCGTGAGGGTGTTGCCGCTCAGGGTGCCGGCCGAGCACGACCAGCTGCCGTCCTGGACGTACCCGGCGGTGGTGGCCGAGTTCGAGCCGACCTCCGACAGCGTGTACGTGCCGGCGATCACCGACGCGCTGGTGACCGCGGCGCTACCGCTGGCGCCGGAGACGGACTGCCCGGCGACGGTGCCGGTGCCGGTCGCGGACAGCGTCCAGTCGGCGGGGACGGCGAGGGTGCCGCTCTGGCCGGTGGTGGTGACCTGCTTGGCCAGGGTGAGCGTGGCGCGCGGGGTGTAGGTGTTGGTGTAGGTGCAGGTGATCGGCGCTGCCGTGGCCGAGGTGGTGCCGTAGTCACCGCTCAGCGCGATGCCGGCACCGCTCACGGTGAGGCCGGAGATGGAACTGCTGCCGGCCCCGTCCACGCAGGACAGGGACGTGAAGGCCCAGCCCGACGACGTCGGGGCGGTCTCGGCGATGTTGACGGTCTGCCCGCTCACCAGGTCGGCGGTCCTGGTGGCCTGCCCGGCGGCGCCGGCGGCGGTCGGGGTCAGCGTGAACGCGCTGCCCCAGGGGGAGCCGGCGAGGTCGCTGCTGGCGGTGTAGCTGAAGGCCGGGTAGCTGGTGGGCGCGCCGTAGGGCGCCAGTGCCCGCTTGACGATCGTGAGCGGGCGGGTCTGCTGGATCTGGGCGTACAGGCACCCGTAGGTGGTGGCGTTCTCGGCCGTGGTGAAGACGGTGGTGACCCCGCTCAGCGAGGACACGGTGGCGTTGCAGGTGGTGCCGGTCTGTGGCGCGGTGAAGCCGCGGATGATCAGGGTGTAGCTGAGGCCGTTGTAGGTGAAGGTCTGGTTGCCGACCTGGTTCAGGAACGTGGTGGTGTCGGCGACTCCCGACCCCGTGGTCTCGTTCATCTCGTAGGTGTAGGAGAGGGTCATGCCCATGAACTGGAGGTTCAGGTTCCCACGGAAGTACTGGTTGCCGGAATTGAGGTAGATGCCGGTGTTCTTGTGGGCCATCTTGCCGAGGTTGAAGATGCCGCCCGGGGTGAACGAGCCGACGGCCACGGGCGCGAAGCCCAGCGCACTCTGCGCGGTCAGGCTGAGGTTGTCGTTGACGCACGTCCGGCCGTTGGTGTTGCTGGTGCCGTGCCCCGCCCAGACCATGCTGCCGGAGCTCACGTACGCGGTGTTGCCGGTGGTGGCGCTCGTGATGGCGGTACCGCCGGTGTTGCTCAGGACACCGGTCGTCGCGGTGCCGGTCTCACTGCCCAGGCGCAGGCAGTCGCCGGCCTGGTAGTTGGCCGTCCCGCTGTTCGCGGAACTGGCCGTGGAGCCGTAGTGCAGGGCCAACTGGGCCTGCACGTCCTGCGCAGCTGAAACAGTGATCGTCGTTGCGGCCGACGCCGTGGTGGGCTCCACCACGACTGCACCGACCAAGGCCATGGCCAACGCCAGGACCCAGGACACTCCTCGTTCTTTCAGCATGCCCATCCTTTCCCCTAAAAAGAGATGACCATGTCGGTAGAAAGATAGCGCACCTTTGGCGGGAAACAAAGCGTTTCTCCTACTCAGGGCCGTGTTTTGTGCATTTGTCCCCCGTTATGGGGACAATTTGGGAGGCATTGTCCCCATAACGGGGGACGCAAAAGCAGCGGCCGGAAGTCACCATTCCGGGTGACAAAGCCAGCGCGCGGAGAAGGCGACCGGGGCACTCGGGGTGCGGGAGCCGGACGTGGGTCGGGGGAACTGCCGCACTGCTCGTCCGCGTCTGGCGGGGCAGGGACGGCGGTAGCGTAGCGAGCCGGCCCGTCCGGGTGCGGGCGACACGCCCCGAGGCCCGGACGTGGAAACGGCCGCCCCCTCATCGGGAGCGGCCGTCCGGGATGTCCGACGGGCGTCAGTCGCTGACGCCGGGCACCTTCACGAACTTCGTGTTGCCGGTGATCGAGGCGACCGCCGCCGCGAAGACCGACGACAGGTCGGACGCCGATGCCGCACAGAAGTAGTTGTCGCCGTCGGAGTTCTCCTTGACCGTGTTGCCGTTGATCGTGCAGTCCACCGCGTCGCTGGCCGTTCCGCTCGACTTGGGCGAGGCCACGCTGGCGAGCACATCGCGGACCTCGCCGGTGCCGCAGTTCGCCGTGTTCACGTCGCCGACGCCGATCACGATGATCTTGATGCCCTGCGCCTTCACCAGGTCCGCGATGTCCTTCAGGTTCTCGCAGGACTGCGCCTTGCCGTTGCCGACGTCGGAGCCGCCGGTGTAGCCGATGTCATAGCTGTTGCCCAGGGAGATCGCGCTGTCGTCGCTGTTGAACAACTCCGACGGTGCGCCGTCGGTCTCGAACACGATGACCTTCTTCGGCGTGCCGTACGCCGACCGGTCGGGCAGGCTGCCGCCCGAGTCGGGCGTGTTGATCAGGTAGCGCGCCGCACCCTTCAGGGCCGCCGCCAGGTGGGTGCCCTCGTTGGTGGTGTTCTTGTAGCCGCTCGAGGCCGCCGGGTAGTCGACCGTCCCGTCGGAGTAGTCGAGGCAGTCGATCGCCTTGTAGATGTTCGACGCCGTGTTCACGGCCAGCGTGCCGGCCGTCGAGGAGCCCGTCGTGTAGTTCGACGAGTAGCCGACCGGCACCCAGTTGCCGTTGAAGGTCCACAGCTTGTTGTTCTGGGCCACCTTGCTCAGGTTGGTGGCGCGGGTGGGCGGGTTCTCCGCGAAGGCGTTGCCGCCCTTGGGCTCGGCCGAGAGGCAACCGGCGGTCGGCACGCTCTTGGCGATCGTGCCGAAGGCCACCAGCTGCTGGTCGCGGTTCATCGTGACCAGCATGTCCTTCAGGCTCTGCTTCATGTTCGCGAACGCGCTGGTGCCGTTGTTCATCGACGGTGTCCGGTCGGCCATCACCACGATGTCCAGCGGGTTGGGCGCCAGGGCGCCGCACATGCCCTTGCAGGACGCCGACGCGATGGCTCCGGTGGAACCGGTGGCGATGCCGATCGCCGGCGCGAACGAGAAGTAGACCGTCTTCTCGTAGGAGACCTTGATGGTGTTGCAGGCCGCACCCGAGCCACCGCACGGCAGCAGGCACATCTGGGTGTTGCAGCCGGCCGCGGCGCCGCCCTTGCTCCAGGCGGTGCCCGGATTGCAGATGCCGGGCACCTGCGACTCGTCGGGCAGGGTCGTGCCGGCCTTGGTCGCCACCGCACAGTAGAGGCTGACGACCAGGCTCGACGCGTCCAGGTCGAGGTCGGGTGCGCTCTCCACCAGGAACTTCTTGGCATCAGAAGTCGCGAGCGGGGCGTCGGGCAGCGCATACGCGCCGGCCTGGGCGGCCGCGTCGACGGCGACGCGCAGCGCCTGCTTCTCGTAGGCGAGCTTGGCGATGTCGAATCCCAGGGCCGCCCCACCCATCAGGATCACCATGACGATGGCGAGGATGACCGCCGAGACCCCGCGCTGCCCGTCGCGCAGCTTCCGCTTCGTCGTGGCGCTCATTCGATCCTCATCTCACTGGTCTTGGTGACGAGCGACGTGTTGGGCAGGCCGAGCAGCGCCGGCGTGAGCCAGTTGTGCGTGTAGGTGATCGTGACGATCACCGTGCCGCCGGACTGCTTCTCCGTGTCGTAGGCGCTGGAACAGGCCGTGCCGGGGTTGCCCGGCTTGCGGCAGGTGACCACGGTGGTCACGTCCGTGTCGTTCGTCAGGTAGGAGGTTTCGGAAGTCACGACGCCCTGGATCTCGGCCTTGGTGGCCGAGAAGCTCCCGGCACGCGCAGCATCACGGGCGGCGTTGGCGAACACCGCCTGCGAGTTGATCATCAACCCGAAGTCGACCACGCCGAAGATCAGCACGATCAGGATGGGCAATACCAACGCGAATTCAAGTGCAGCGGCCCCACGCTGCGACTTGCGCGACCTCCAGGTGGTAAGCACGCGCGCTCACATTCTGCCGATTGTTAGATTCTCCGGACCCCTCCAGAATTACGGCGAGCTTACGCGGCCACCAGCCACGGTGTCAACGGGCCAGTGGAAACGCACAGACTAACGTGCTGAGTACTGGTTCTGATGCATCTCACACCTCGGAGTGTCGCGCGGCTGGGAGCCCATAATCCCTAGTCAGAGCAGCTTTGTGGACCTCGGGTTGGGCGCTCGCGTCAACTCTGACATTGCCGCAGTCCCCCTTTAGGGCGACCCCGGAAAAGGCCTTGTGCCGCCCTTTCCAGCGCACCCAATAAGGCATTGTCACCCGTGCGGGGGACAATGCCCGCTGACACCGAAGTCCCCCTAAAGGGTGACACGACCTCGGTGAACCATGTCACCCGTTCGGGGGACCATCGACGGCATTCACCAACTCCGGCGTCCGCGCCACGCCGATCTTGTCGAGAATGCGGCGCCGACCACTGACGTAGGTGATTTCCAGGTCACCGAGCGCGATCGTGCCGCCGTCGACGACCAGGCCGCGAGCGGCGGCCGCGCCGAAGCGGGCATCAATGCGGACGGCCCTGGCGTTCCCGCCGGACGCGCGCGCCCCGGTGGCCGTCCCGGAGAGCCCGGTCAGGTCGGTCGCCGCCACCGGCGCGACCAGCTTCATGCGGCGCCCGCCGAGCACCACGTCGGCCAGGTCGCGGCCGTCGCGGCGGAACGCCAGCACCCCGCTCATCGACGGGGTGAGCAGCAGGCGGGCGAGCAGGAGCACGGCCACGGCTGCCGCGACCAGCCCGGCGATGCCGCCGACCAGCGGCAGGAGGTTGGGCGGCAGGGTGATCGGCGCAGCCGGCACCGGCGCGGCACCGTCGATCGCCGGCGCGAACTTCAGACCCATCGCGTCCAGGGCCTTCTTCCACGACGAGTTCGCGGTTGCCGTCAGACCGACGTTGACGTTCCCGCCGCCCGTTCCGGTGACCACTGCCTTCGCGTGCACGGTGGCGGTGCCCCCCGGCTCCAGGGTCACGCTCTTCGGCAGGTCGCTCAGTTCGACCCGGACGCCGGGCGGTGCCTGCACCGTGAGGTCACTGAGGACGACGGGCACGTGGGGATAGGGAGAGGTGAAGTCCAGCTGGACGTCGACGGGCCGACCGTTCGCCAGGGACGCGCCGAGGTCGCCGGTCCACCGGACACCGATGTTCTGGGCGACCTCGTCCTTCAGCGCCGCCGCGGCCTGGAGCTTGAGCAGGTCGGTCCCGACCTGGGCGAAGCGGGCGCCGACCTGCTCGGGCGCGACCTCCCGCGCGTTCGGGAACACCGTCTTCAGCAAGCCGGCGTCGGTGGCCGCCATCAGCGACACCGCATACGCGGCCACCTGGTGGGTCGCACCCAGCGCGGTCGCGCGCGTCTTCAACTTCTTCCACGCCGACGACTTCTTCGGATCCTCATAGGGCGAGCCGGGCGCGTCGAGGTCGCCGTCGGTGATCAGGATCAGGGCGACCTGGCGCTGTGCACTGGATTTCTCCATTGCGTCCAGGCCGGCCTCGATCGCGCGACCGATGTCGGTGTGCAGCCCGCTGGCCGACGCCGGCAGCCCGGCGAGCACCGCGGACCGGTTGTCCCCCACGACGCCCTGGAACCGGGAGGTCACCTTCGTGTCGAAGGTCATCAAGGACACGCTGTCCCTGGGATCGAGGCTGTCGACCAGCTTGCCGAGCTCGCTCCTCATATTGGCGTAGCGGCCGTCCGCGTTCATGGAACCGGAGGTGTCGGCCAGCACCACATAGGTGGCGGGCTCGGGCTGAAGCCCGAGCGCGGCGATCACATCATCGACCCCGACCGGGTCGGCGTTGGCGGGCAGGGCCGCCAGCAGGCCGGCGCCGGCGACCGCCAGCGTCCCGGCCAGCAACCTCGTGAAGAAACGCATGCTGCCCCTCTTATGTCCTCTTACGGGTGACCCGATTACCCCAATTGCACCATTTCATGTCCTCTTTCGGGGGACTCCAAGCGGTGCGTTGAGCACCACTTTATACGTTCTCCCGACTTTCTTCGAGAAACCTTTTGACAAGTGCTGGATGAGGTGTAATCATTCTTCTCGAAGTGGTCCTCGGAGGATGGTCAATCGGGGGTCACAGGCGGAAACCTATCCCAACACCTGAAAGGGGTCTCTCATGAAGAACCTGCCCGCAAAGATCGTCGGCTCCATCGTTGCCAAGAAGGAGCGCGGCGCGACCGCCGTTGAGTACGGCATCATGGTCGCCCTCATCGCCGCCGTCATCATCACCGTGGTGGCTTCGATCGGAACGAACATGTCCAGCATGTTCAACTCGGTCGCCACCAAGCTCTGATCCTGGCATCCGTAGCCTGTTGAGGCGCCCCGGGCTGCCGCCCGGGGCGCCTCGATCCGTCTGAGGCCGGCACCGCGAAACCGCTCCACCAGCGTTGCGGGACCGGCAATCAATCAATCTTGACAAGTAAATAGCAGTCACCCGCAGGAGGGACTTTGTCCCCCGGGTGGAGGACATAATTGTCACCCGGGGTAAATGTCCCCCGTGCGGTGGACAACACAACGAGTTACATACTTGTCATTGTCACCCGCAAGAGTGACAAATAGCGTCATACTTCACCGGGCACCTGCCACGGACCCGGCTCAAGGAATTTCAATACTCGTCGATCCTGCTGGCGGCAGGAGGGCGAGCGCCACCCGGCAGCACCACTGCCGATCATTGCTAAACACTCGAGTCCTAGGCGGTTCCCCATGCAACGCCGTATCATCGCCGCGGTCGCCGCGGTCGTCCTCGCCGGCATCGGCGCAGTCCTGCTCTACAGCTACGTCAACACCGCCGAAGCCAGGGCGATGTCCAAGATGGAGACCACCAGCGTGCTGGTCGCCACCAAGCTCATCCCGGCCGGCACCAGGGGGTCGGCGCTCGCGCCGTACGTCTCGCTGAAGCAGATCCCCGGGATCGCCAAGGTTCCCGGCGCACTCACCGACACCACCGACATCACCGACCTCGCCGCCACCAGCGACGTGCAGGTCGGCGAGCAGATCCTGCTCGCCCGTTTCGCCGCGCCCAACACGACCGCCACCGGTGGCGTCCAGGTGCCCTCCGACATGCAGCAGGTCAGCCTCTCCGTCGAGGCCCCGCGGGCGGTCGGCGCCTCGATCAAGGCCGGCGACCGGATCGGCATCTTCTTCTCCGGTGACGACAAGAAGTCCGAGCAGCGCGTCACCGCGCTGAACATGCGCGGCGTCCTCGTCGTCAAGGTCCAGGGTGCCTCCGCAGGCCAGGGCGACGACAGCGCCGCCCCGAGTGGCTCGCTGGTGATCACCCTCGCCCTTCGCCCCGCCGATGCGACCAAGCTGGTCTACGGCGTCGAGAGCGCGAGCCTCTACCTGGCCCTCGAGCCCAAGGACGGTGGCAGCGGTACCTACACCGTCACCGAGCAGACGGTGCTGAAGTGAGCCCCGTCCTTGTCATCAGCCGCAATCCCCAAGTCGTAGGCCTGGTCCAACAGGCGTGGGGTCCCGACGGCTACGCGATCGCGCCCGAGCAGTTCCCGGACAGCGTCCAGTCGCTGCTCGCCCATCTGCAGGGGGCGCCCCTTCCCGCCGTCGCGGTGCTCGACCCGGCCGAACAGGTCATGTCGGCGCTGTCCCTGGCGGTGGACCTCGACCGAAACTTCTCCATCGCCTCCGTCCTGGTCACCGACCGCGTTGCGGAGGTGAGCCTCGACGCCATGCGCGCGGGGGTTCGTGACATCGTCACGCCCACCGCGCCGGCCGAGGAGATGAAGAAAGCCTTGGAGAGGGCCGCCACCCACTCCGGGCCGCGGGTGACGCAGCAGCAGGCTTCGAGTGTGCCGGGCGCTGCGACCCAGCGGGGGAAGGTGGTCACGGTGGCGTCGCCCAAAGGTGGCGTGGGTAAAACCACCGTGTCCACCAACCTCGCGGTGGGCCTGGCCCAGCGGCTCCCGCAGTCGACCGTCCTGGTGGATCTCGACATCCACTTCGGTGACGTGGCCAGTGCGCTCAACGTGACGTCGGAGTTCACGCTCCCCGACATGGCGCACGGCGCCGCGGCGCAGGACGCGCTGGCGCTGAAGTCCTACCTGTACCTGCACCAGACCGGCCTGTACGTCGTGCCCGGCTCGGAATCGCCGGCGGCGGCGGACGCGGTGACCAGCAAGGACGTCGTGAACCTGCTGGACACCCTGGCCACCCAGTTCAAGTACGTGGTCGTGGACACCGCACCCGGGCTCAGCGAGCACACCCTCGCCGTGCTCGACCAGACCGACATCCTCGTCCTGGTCACCAGCCTCGACGTCCCCGGCGTTCGCGGCCTGCGCAAGGAGCTCGACACCCTGCGCGACATCGGCCTGATGCTGGAGTCGCGGTCGGTGGTGCTGAACTTCATGCATCCCAGCCGGGGCATCTCGGTGGGGGACGTGGAGGCGTCCATCGGTCGCAAGGTCGACTTCCAGATCCCGCAGTCGAACTCCGTCCCGATCTCGGTCAACCAGGGCATCCCGCTGCTTCAGAACGGCAGCCGCGACCCGGTCGCCAAGCAGCTCCGGGCGCTGGTCGACTCCGTGGACAACGCCGACAAGGCCGACGCCAAGGGCCGTCGGTTCCTCGATTTCGGGCTTCGTAAGGAGGTAGCGCAGTGAACCTCGCAGAACGCGTCCTCGCCGCTCAGAAGGGCGAACGGGGCATTCCTCACGAGCACGGCACGCCGCGGCCCGCGGCCGCTCCGGCCCGCGCCTTCGACGGCAAGGCCGCCCCCGCCGGCGCCCCCGCTCAGGACAACGCCCCGCCGGCGCCCTGGCTCCCGGTGCCGGAGGCGGCCGGTGCGTCCAGCACGGCGCCGACGGTGACCTGGTCGCCGCCGGTGTCGCCGTCCGTCGAGGACCCGCACCGCCTGGCCACTCGCGCGCCGGCCCCGCCGATCGTCGTCGAGACCCACGACGCCCTCGCCCGCATCAAGGAAGAGGCCGTCGAGCAGCTGTTCGAGCGGATGGGCAACCGGCTGAACGACCCGAACCTCGACGAGAGCGCGCTGCAGGGCCTGGTGCAGGCCGAGCTGAACGCGATCATCGAGGGCGGCAAGCTGCCGCTGACCGCCCGCGAGCGCCAGCGCCTCATCCGTGAGGTGCACGACGACGTCCTCGGCCTCGGTCCGCTCCAGCCGCTGATCGACGACAAGGCCGTCACCGAGATCATGGTGAACGGCCCGTACAAGGTCTACATCGAGCGGTCCGGCAAGCTGACGCTCAGCCAGGTCCGCTTCAAGGACGAGCCGCACCTGCGGCGGGTCATCGAACGCATCGTCACCAAGGTCGGCCGTCGCATCGACGAGTCGTCGCCGCTGGTGGACGCCCGCCTCGAGGACGGCTCCCGTGTCAATGCGATCATTCCGCCGTTGGCGGTGAGCGGTTCGACGCTGACGATCCGCAAGTTCTCCAAGGACGCGCTGACCATTCCCGACCTGATCGAGAAGAAGTCGCTGACCCCGGAGATCGCCGAGCTGCTCAACGCCTGTGTCGCGGCCCGCCTGAACATCATCGTCTCCGGCGGTACCGGTACCGGCAAGACGACGCTGCTCAACGTGCTGTCCAGCTTCATCCCGAACAACGAGCGCATCGTCTCCATCGAGGACGCGGTCGAGCTCCAGCTCCAGCAGGACCACGTGGTGCGGCTGGAGTCCCGTCCGCCGAACGTGGAGGGCAAGGGCGAGGTCACGATCCGCGACCTGGTCAAGAACTCCCTGCGTATGCGTCCCGACCGGATCATCGTCGGCGAGTGTCGTGGCGGCGAGGCACTGGACATGCTCCAGGCCATGAACACCGGCCACGACGGCTCGCTCTCGACGATCCACGCCAACACGGCGCGTGACGCCCTGGCCCGTCTGGAGACCCTGGTGCTGATGGCCGGCATGGACCTGCCGCTGAAGGCCATCCGTGAGCAGGTCTGCAGCGCGGTCGACGTGATCATCCAGATCACCCGACTGCGGGACGGCAGCCGCCGCGTCACCTCGATCTCCGAGGTGCACGGCATGGAGGGCCAGACCATCACCATGCAGGACGTCTTCGACTTCGACTACTCCGCCGGCGTCGCCGCCGACGGCACGTTCCTCGGCTCGATCCGTCCGACCGGCGTCCGTCCGGGCTTCACGCAGAAGTTCGACGACTACGGCATCCGGCTCTCCCCCGGCGTCTTCGGTACCGGTGGCCTCTGGTCGGCGGGTCACCGCTGATGGGCGGCTTCCTCGCCTCCGGCACCGCCCTGGCGATCGGCTGGGCCCTGCTGGGGATCGCCGGCCTGACCACCGTCGTCCTGGTGACCATGCCCAGCAACCGCCTGCCGCTGGCGCGGCGGCGTCCGGGCATGGCTCCCCAGGGCTCCGGCCTGGCCCGTGCGGCGAACGCCGCGACGGACACCGTCGACAAGTTCATGCGCGGACGCAGCGGCTCGCTCGACTCGATCCTGGAGGAGGCCGGCGTCACCACGCCCGCCAAGGACCTGATCGTGATCGTCGGCGCCGCCACCCTCGCGTGCTTCGCGTTCGGCCTGGTGCTCGGCCAGCCGGCCATCGGCGTCCTGATGGCGCTGATGTGCCCGGTGGTCGGACGGATGCTGCTCTCGATGCTCGCCGACCGTCGCCGCAAGGCGTTCGGCGGCCAGCTCGACGAGGTCCTCCAGATGATGGCCGGCAGCCTCAGGGCCGGCTACAGCCTCCCGCAGGCGGTCTCGACGATCGCGCAGGAGGCCGAGAAGCCGGTGTCGGTGGAGTTCGCCCGCGTGACGAACGAGACCCGCGTCGGCCGCTCGATGATGGAGGCCCTGAACGACGTCGCCACCCGGATGCGCAACGAGGACTTCTACTGGATCACCCAGGCGATCGGCATCAACCGTGAGGTCGGCGGCAACCTGGCCGACGTGCTCGACAACGTCAGCAAGACGATCCGTGAGCGCTCGGCGATGAAGCGCCAGGTCGCAGCCCTGGCCGCGGACGGCAAGCTGTCCGCGATCATCCTGATGCTGTTGCCCTTCGTGGTGGCCCTGTTCCTGTTCTTCCTGAACCCGACCTACATCATGAAGCTGTTCGCCGAGCCACTGGGCTGGGGAATGATCGCCGCCGGCGCGATCATGCTGGCCATCGGCGGCTTCTGGCTGTCCAAAGTCATCAACCTCAAGTACTAGGAGGCGACACCATGCAACCCATAGCAATCCTTGCCATCGCCTCCGCAGCCGCGGGCTTCGGCATCCTGCTCTGGTTCCTCTTCGGGGGCGCCACCGCCAGCCGCAAGCAGATGCTCGCCAACCTGCGCCGCCAGCAGGAGGCCCCCAAGCCGGTCCCGACCGGCCTGCCCACCGAGAAGCAGAAGGGCGGCCTGGCCACCAAGCTCCGCGCGAAGATGCCGCAGCCGCTGGTCAAGACCATCGTCAAGCTGTGGGCCGGCGCCGGCCGCCCGGAGAACAACACCCCCGACCGGATCATCGCGACGATGGGCCTGATGGCCTTCGTCGGCGCCGTCGTCGGGTTCATGGTGTCCCGGCTCGTCGCAGCACCGCTCGGCCTGGTCCTCGCCATCGGTATCACCGTGCTCGGCTTCTTCTACCCGATGGTGCGGCTGCAGAGTGCGGGCGCCGACCGCAAGACGGCCATCAAGCAGCAGTTGCCGGATACGCTCGACCAGATGAGCATCGCCGTGAACGCCGGACTGGGCTTCGACGCCGCCATGCTGCGCGTGGCCAAGAACGGACGCGGCGCGCTCGCCGAGGAACTGGTCCGCACGCTCCAGGACATCCAGGTCGGCCAGACCCGTCGTGGGGCGTACGAGGACCTCGCCGAACGCACCGGGGTGGAGACCCTGCGCCGGTTCGTCCGCTCGATCATCCAGGCCGAGGCGTACGGCATCGCGCTGTCGGACGTGCTCCAGACCCAGGCGGACGAGCTGCGCATGGAGCGCCGCCAGTACGCCGAGCGCAAGGCGATGGAGATCCCGGTCAAGGTGGTCTTCCCGTTGATCCTGTTCATCATGCCGGCCATGTTCATCGTCGTGATGGGCCCCGGCGCGATCGGCATCATCCACGCGTTCTCCGGTCTCGGTCAGTGAGCGAACTGGTGAACGTCGGGGTCTGTGCCCTGGTGGCCGCTGCGGCCGCCTGGGCGCTGACCCCGTTCATGCTGCGGTGCGCCACCACGCCGTCCCCGCTGCTGGGACGGTGGCTCCAGGTGCCGATCGCCGCAGTGCTCGGCGGCCTGGCCGGGCTGGCGCACAGCTGGGCCGAGATGCTGGTGTTCGTGGTGTTGGCGGTGGCGGGCGCGCTGCTCACCGTGATCGACTTCGCCGAGGAGCGGCTGCCCGACCTGATCGTGCTGCCGTTGATCGGCATCACCGCCGCGCTGCTGACGCTCGCGGCGTGGACGACCGGCCAGTGGGGCTCGCTCGGTCGGGCCGGCATCGCGGCCGTGGTGTTGTTCGTCCTCTACTTCGCGATGATGGTCTTCTCGCCGGACCTCGGGTTCGGCGACGTCAAGCTGATCGCGGTCGTCGGGCTGTTCCTCGGCTGGTTCGGCTGGGGCGCGGTCGTCATCGGCGCCTGCCTCGGCTGGGTGGCCTACGCGATTCCCGGCATGGTGCGGATGTTCACCCGCCGTCCGGGCGAGCGCGGCTCGCTGCCGTTCGGCCCGTTCATCATCCTCGGCGCCGTGGTCGGCGTCTTCTGGGCCGGCGCGTTCCTGCCCTGGTGAGGCCGTGCCCGCCGGCGGGGCGAAACCGTCCGGTCAGGGCTGGTCGGGCGCGATCAGCTGGTCGAGCTTCAGGGTGCGCGGCGGGGCCTGGTCGCCGGACTTGCGTCGGGTCACCAGCACGTCGCACTGGGCGTGCTCCACGACCTGGTCGCTGACCGAGCCGAGCAGCAGGCCGGAGAAACCGCCCAGGCCACGGGTGCCGACCACCACGACCCGCGCGCCCTCCGAGGCCCGGATCAGCTCGCGTCCGGCCGCGCCGTGCGGGGCCGAGTACGACACCGTCACCCCCGGGAACTCCGCGACCACCGCGGCGGTCTCTGCCTTGACCTGCTCGAGGACCGCCTCGGCGAAGTCCTCCACCGGCGGCACGTAGCCGGGCTCCCAGGTCTTCGGACGCGGTGCGTTGCTGATCGTCCAGGCGCGGACGACCTGCGCCGGGGCACCGATCTTCTGGGCGAGCCACAGGCCCTTGCGCAGGGCCTCGCCGGCGAAATCGGAGCCGTCAAAGCCGATCACGATCGGGGCTTCTTCCATGACCTGACCCTAGCGTGCCCACGGCAGTGGAGAATGGGCCCAGGGAGGAACCGCCATGAACATCCTCATCGTCGGCACCGCCGGCCGCGATTTCCATGTCTTCAACACGGTGTACCGCGACGACGCGGCCACGCGCGTGGTCGCGTTCACGTCCGCGGAGGCGGTGGACGGCCGTCCGGGCCACTACCCCGCCTGCCTGGCCGGACCGCTCTACCCCGAGGGCATCCCGATCCTGCCCGAGGCCGACCTGGCCACGCTGGTGCCCGACCTGGGCGTCGACCAGGTGGTGTTCGCGTACTCCGAACTCGGATGCAGCGAGGTGGCGGGGCTGGCCGCGCGGGTGCTGGCCGCCGGCGCCGACCTCCACCTGGCGAACCCGCGGCGCTCGATGCTCGCCGCGAGCAAGCCGGTGATCGCCGTCACCGCCGCCAAGCCGGGCGCGGGCAAGTCGCCCACCGTGCGGTACCTCGCCGAACTGCTCGACTCCTGGGGCAAGCGGGTGGCCGTGGTGCGGCACCCGTTGCGCGCGCAGACCTTCGCCGTCGACCGCGAGCACACCGTCGCCCACATCGACGGCGCCGTGGTGGACGCCTGCGGCACCCCGCAGCGGGAACCGTTCGACGCGGTGCGCGGCGCCGAGGTGATCTCCGGACTGGACTTCGCCGCGATCCTGGAGGTGGCCGAGGCGACCGCCGACGTGATCCTGTGGGACGGGGCGGGCACCGACCTGCCGTTCCTGCGTCCGAGCCTGCACATCCTGCTCACCGACCCGCTGCGCGCCGACGAGGCGTCCGACTACTTCCCCGGCGAGGTGAACCTGCGGATGGCGGACGCCGTGCTGATCAGCAAGTGCGACGCCGCCACCCCCGCGCAGGTGGACGCGGTCGCGCGGGCCGTCCGCGGGGCGAACCCGGGGGCGACCGTGCTCACCGCCGATTCGCCGGTGATCATCGAGGGCGGCGAACGGGTGGCCGGACGGACGGTCGTGGTGGTCGAGGACGAACTGATGCTCAGCCTGCGTCCGCTGCGGCCCGGGGCCGGCATCCAGGCCGCCCACGAGGTGGGGGTCTCCGGCATCATCAGCCCGCTCCCGCAGGCGATGGGGTCGCTGGTCGAGGTGTACGCGCGCCATGCCGAGGCGCAGTCCGTCCTGCCGGTCACCGGCTACGGGCCGCAGGACCTCGCCGACGTGCGGGCGACCATCGAGGCGACCTCGAGCGAGGCGGTCATCGACGCCACCCGGGTCGACCTGGCGAGCGTCCTGGGACTGACCCGGCCGGTGGCGCGGGCGGCGTACGGGCTGCGTCCGCACGACCCCGCGGCGCTGGCCGAGCTGGTACGGGCGGCCGTGGGGTAGCCCGCCGGGCCGTATGCTTTCCGGGTTCGGCAGGAAGGACGGCCAATGACCACGGCGCGCAGCGCGGCCCAGCAGCGGGCGATCGAGCAGATCGACACGTTCGGTTCCCACAACTACCACCCCCTGCCGGTGGTCGTGGAGAGCGGCTCCGGCGCCTGGCTCACCGACATCGACGGCAACCGCTACCTGGACTTCCTGTCGGCATACTCCGCGGTCAACTTCGGCCACTCCAACCCCGCGCTGGTGAAGGTCGCCGTCGAGCAGTTGGGCAAGGTGTCGATCACGTCCCGCGCGGTCTACTCGGCCACTTACGGCCCGTTCATCGAGGCGCTCGCCCGGTTGTGCGGGAAGGAGATGGTGCTGCCGATGAACACCGGCGTCGAGGCCGTCGAGTCGTCGCTGAAGCTGGCCCGCAAGTGGGGCTACGAGGTGAAGGGCGTCCCTGAGGACCTGGCCAACATCATCGTGATGGAGGGCAACTTCCACGGCCGCACGATCAGCGTGATCTCGTTCTCCAACGACGACGACGCGACCGTGGGCTACGGGCCGTTCACGCCGGGCTTCCTGACCGTGCCCTACGGCGACCTGGACGCGATCGAGGCCGCGATCGACGAGCACACGGTGGCGATCCTGGTCGAGCCGATCCAGGGCGAGGCCGGCGTGATCACCCCGCCGGAGGGCTTCCTGCCCGGCGTCCGCGAGCTCGCGACCCGGCACCGGGTGCTGATGATCGCCGACGAGATCCAGTCGGGCCTGGGCCGCACCGGCTCGACCCTCTACTGCGAGCAGGTCGGCGTGGTGCCCGACCTGTACCTGCTGGGCAAGGCGCTGGGCGGCGGCGTGGTGCCGGTGTCGGCGGTGGTCGGCAACACCGACGTGCTCGGCTTGCTGCGCCCGGGCCAGCACGGCTCGACGTTCGGCGGCAACCCGCTGGCCGCGGCCGTGGGGCTGGCCGTCGTGCAACTGCTCGAGACCGGTGAGATGCAGGCCCGCTCGCGCGAGCTGGGTGCCCACCTGCACGACCGGCTGACCGCCCTGGTCGGACGCGGCGTCACCGCGGTGCGCGGGATCGGGCTGTGGGCGGGGGTGGACGTCGACCCGGCACTGGGCTCGGCGCGCAGCATCTGCGAGCGGCTGCTCGACCGCGGCGTGATCGCCAAGGACACCCACGGCCAGACCATCCGGCTGGCCCCGCCGCTGGTGATCACCGTCGAGGAGCTCGACAGCGCGGTGGACGCGCTCACCGAGGTGCTCGCCGAGGCGTCGGCCGCGGCCGGTCTGGTCACCGCCGGCTGACCCTCCGTCCGCCTGGAGACGGGTGCTGCCCGCCGCGCCGCCCGCGTCCGGTCGGCCGGATACGGCAGGCTGGCCCCAGCCGAGGACGGAACGGGAGGTGGCGCGCGTGAGGGGAACCGTTGACCGGCGCCTCCTGGTGCTCGCCGCCGTGCCCGTGGTGCTGTGGACGGTGCTGCTGCTCACCGTCGACAAGACGTTCTGGAGCCTGGTCTACGACGACTCGTTCTACTACTGGCAGATCGGCAGCAACATCGCCGCGGGCCGGGGCAGCACGTTCGACGGCATCCACCTGACCAACGGCTACCACCCGCTGTGGATGCTGTTCAGCGCGGGCCTGTACGCGCTCGGCCTGGGGCGGGACGCGGCGCCGCTGGTCGCGCTGGTCGTGCAGGTGGTGCTGTTCGGGCTGGCCTGGTGGCTGCTGGGACGCTCGGTGCTGCGCCTGCTGCGCGAGGTGCCCGGTGCGGCCTCTCGGCGCGTCGAGAACGGCGCCCTCGCCCTGCTGCTGGCGGTGGCGTGCATCCAGCCGCTGCTGAAGGTGTGGGTCAACGGGCTGGAGTCGACGTTCGTGCTGCTGTGCCAGGTCGCGCTGCTCGGCGTCCTGCTGCGCTCGCGGGACCTGCTGGCCCCCGCGGCGCGGGGCGACCGGTGGGCGGTGGCCGTCCTGCTCGCGGCGACCTTCGGCTCGCGCACCGACGGCGCGCTGCTGCTGCCGGCCATCGGGCTGTGGCTGCTGCCGCGGCTGGTGCGGAGGTTCCGGGAGACCGTCGTGCCCACGCTCGAACTGCTGGTGCTGCCCAGCCTGTTGGTGATCGGCTACCTGGTGGCCAACCAGGCCTGGTTCGGCTCGGCGGTGCAGGTGAGCGGGCTGCTGAAGTCGCCCGAGCCGTCCGTGTGGCGGGCGCTCGCCGCGGCGGCGGTGGTCGGGCTGCCGGTGTGGCTGGCGCGCCGATTCCGCTCATCGCGCTGGCCGCGGCTCGGGCTGGTGCTGGTGCGGACGCGTCCGTTCGGGCTGTTCTGCCTGTTCCTCGTCGCGTATTACGGAGTACTACAGACCTTCCCGCGCGCCTGGTACTTCGGGCCGGTGCTGCTGTACGTGGTGCTGCTCGGCTGCGCGGGGATCGCCGACCTGCTCGACCTGGCCGTCGCCGAGGCCCCGTCCGGACGCCTCCCGACGCGGCTGGTGGTCGTGCTCGGCCTGTGCGCGGTGGTCCCGATCGGCTTCGGCCTGTGGCAGGCCGTCACGGCGCCCGCGGCCACCCCGATGCTCACCGGACGTGCTGCCGCGCGCGCGATCGCGTCCGATCTTCCGCAGGACGCGGTGCTGGCGAGCTGGGACGCCGGGGTGTTCGGCTACTACTGCGAGCGGCCGGTGGTGAACCTCGACGGGGTGGTGAACTCAGCAGGGTTCCTGGCGGCCGTCCGCAGCGGCACGACGGCCGAGTACCTGGCCGACGTGCCCATCGGCTGGGTGGTCAACCACTCCCCCGACGAGGCGACGCTGCGCACCGAGGCCCACGACGTCCTGGGCGATCGCGTCGACGGCGCGACGGTCGTGCGAACCTGGCCCTTCGAAGTGTTCGCCGGCAGCAACCAGGTGCTGCCGCAGGCGCAGAAGCTCGCCGTCTACCTGCTCCAGCTCGCCCGGCCCTAGACGCAAACGCTCCCGAATTGTCCCTTCGCCACCGAAATTCCGGTGGCGAAGGGACAATTCGGGAGCGAAGTGGGCCCCGGGGTCAGGACGCGACCGCGGAGACCTCGAGCTCGAGGGTGACCTTCTCGCTGACCAGCACGCCACCGGCCTCGAGCGCCGCGTTCCAGGTGAGGTCCCAGTCCTTGCGGTTGACGACGACCTGGCCCTCGAAGCCCACGCGGGCGTTGCCGAAGGGGTCGGTGGCGCCGCCGCCGAAGACGAACGGGACGGTGACCGGGTTGGTGATGCCCTTGATGGTCAGGTCGCCGGTGACCTCGACGGTCTCGTCGTCGACGATCACGAAGCTCGTGCCGACGAAGGTGATGGTCGGGTAGGTGGCGACGTCGAAGAAGTCGGGGCTGGCGAGGTGGCCGTCGCGGTTGGCGTCGCGGGTGTCTACGCTGCCGGCCTGAATGGTGACCTCGAGGGTGGAGTTCTCGGGGTGGGCGCCGTCGATCGTGGCCGTGCCGCTCACCTCGTTGAACGCCCCGCGGACCTTGGCGACCATCGCGTGGCGGGCGACGAAGCCGACGCGGGAGTGCGACGGATCGAGGGTGTAGGTGCCCGACAGGGCCTTGACGCTGGTGACGGTTGCGGTGCTCATCTGGGGTTCCTCTGCATTGGTTGAAGTCTCAACTAAACGATAGACACAGATGGTTGAGAAGTCAACTACCCGGGGTCCAGCGTAGCCACACGTCCCTGCCCGGCGGCCGTTCTGCCGGGGTATGGTGACAAGCACACTCGCCCGGGGCCGCTGGCTCCGGGCGTCCATCGACGGAGGATGCATGAGCAACGCGACCTTCAGCCACGACGACGTGCGCCTGGAACTCCCCGTGGCAACCGCCACCCAGGGGCAGAACGGCTACGACATCTCCAAGCTGCTGGGCGCCACCGGTGACACGACGCTTGACGTGGGGTTCGCGAACACCGCGTCCTGCCGTTCGGAGATCACGTTCATCGACGGCGATGCCGGCATCCTGCGCTACCGCGGCTACCCGATCGAGCAGCTGGCCGAGAACTCGAGCTTCCTCGAGGTCTCCTACCTGGTGCTGTACGGGGAGCTGCCGACCGCCCAACAACTGGCGGAGTTCTCCAGCGGCATCGCCAAGTACCACGTCGTCGACGAGCGGATGCGGGAGATGTTCCGCTCGCTGCCGCGCAAGTCGCACCCGATGCCCGTGCTGGCGGCGGCGATCAACGCGCTGTCGACGTTCGCGGTGTCGCGCTACGGCGACGGGGCCTTCGAGCTCGAGCGCGCCACCCGCATCCTGATCGGCGCAATCCCGACCCTGGCCGCCTACGGCTACAAGAACTCCGTGGGCGAACCGTTCCTGTACGCCGACGCCTCGCTGGGCTACATCGAGAACTTCCTGCGCATGTCGTTCGGCCTGCCGACCGGCCCGTACCCGTTCGACGACGCGGTCACCCGGGCGCTCGACGTCCTGCTGATCCTGCACGCCGACCACGAGCAGAACTGCTCGACCTCCACCGTCCGCATGGTCGGCTCGTCGGGGGCCAACATCTACGTCTCGGTGGCCGCAGGGGTGAACGCGCTGTCCGGCCCGCTGCACGGCGGTGCGAACCAGGCGGTGCTGGAGATGCTGCAGGGCATCCGCGACGAGGGCGGGGACGTGAAGGCGTACGTCCGCAAGGTCAAGGACAAGAAGGACACCACGAAGCTGATGGGCTTCGGCCACCGCATCTACAAGAACTACGATCCGCGCGCGGCGATCGTGAAGAAGCATGCGGACGCGATCCTGAAGACCCTCACCGGGCAGGACGAGCTGCTCGACATCGCCCAGCACCTGGAGGAGGCGGCCCTGGCCGACCCGTACTTCCAGGACCGCAAGCTCTACCCGAACGTCGACTTCTACACCGGCCTGATCTACCAGGCGATGGGCTTCCCGCAGAACATGTTCACCGTCCTGTTCGCGCTCGGCCGGCTGCCCGGCTGGATCGCCCACTTCCGCGAGCAGTTCGCCGATCCGGCGACGAAGATCAACCGTCCGCGCCAGATCTACGTGGGCGCGACACAGCGCGACTTCGTGCCGATGAGCGAACGGGCGTAGCCCGGGGTATCAGGGCGGGGCCCCGTCCCTCTCCTTCTCAGGACCGAATCCTGAGGAGGAATCGTGCGATCTGTGAAACTCACCGCCCTCGCCGGCGCCCTGACGCTGGCCGGCGGCCTGCTGGTACCGGCGATCGACGCATCGGCGGGCCAGCTCTCGACCGTCCCGACCGTGTTGCCGGTGGCGACCCGAGTCGTCCAGGTGGACGTCGACGGCGACCACCACGACGACGAGGTCACCATCGAACAGAACGGTGCCGACACCTTCGTCGTCAACGTCGTGACGTGGGCGGGACAGTCCGACGTCAGGCAGTTCACCTCGACCATCGACGACGACTGGGGGATCGAGCCCTGGTACGGAGCGGCCAGGTTCAACGGCCGCAAGGGCTACGAACTGCTGCTGCTGACCTCCGGCGGCGACGGCGTGATGTTTCGCGTGCTCAGCTGGCGCTTGGGCGAACTGGTCTGGGACAAGGCACCGAAGTCGCGCATGAAAGGCGCGTACGGCTGGTACCTGGCCGACCTCGACTTCGCCCGGTTCGGGTACCGGTTCGCCACCAGCGCGGCGGGCAAGCGCTACGTCCGCGACTTCGAGCTCTACCCGCACGGGAGCAAGTGGAAGGGCACCATCGTGAACTCGGTGTGGAAGTCGGGCGCGTGGCAGATGGTCAGCCGGCACACGGTGACGCTCAGCGCCAGCCAGGCGAACGACTACCGCAACATCAGCGGCGTCACGGTGATCGAACAGCCCTGATCACGGCCTTTCGGGCCGGTGGCGGACCGAAAGGGGACTGTCCCCTTTCGGTCCAGATCCCGCAGCAAAGGGGACTGCCCCCAATCTGCGGACGGGGTCAGCGCGGCGCCAGGTGCAGGACGGTCGGACGCGAGACGTCGGCGAAGAAGTCGTTGCCCTTGTCGTCCACCACGATGAACGCCGGGAAGTCCTTCACCTCGATCTTCCAGA
>Ga0102832_1000401_pt1 | contig 76502 bp, 69 predicted proteins | sample EBPBio282013_DNA_FD_88942 | JGI IMG/M metagenome (GOLD analysis project Ga0102832, IMG submission 88942) | Wastewater treatment Type I Accumulibacter community from EBPR Bioreactor in Madison, WI, USA - Reactor 2_5/28/2013_ DNA (Illumina Assembly) | ecosystem: Engineered > Bioreactor > EBPR >...
TTTGGACAGCACTTATCACTATGCTGCTCTTAAAGAGCCTTCAGAGAAGGGCAGTTTTCAAATGGAACCTATCCAATCTGGTAAATTTGATACGAACTAACCTATTTACGAAGTGTGATCTGAAAAAGTGGCTAGATAAACCGTTTCTAACGGATAAAGAAATGGAGGAAATATCACCCCAATTATCCCTTTTTTAATTTTCAAGGGGGGATTGTTTATAAAATCTATGGTTCAGAGGCCTGAAATCAACGTCAGGCAAGGGTTCCTATTTTCTATACTGAACGTTTTGGACGCATGTGAAATCTTCTAGTAATGGTTATTATTGGATAGACATAGTATAAATAGCAATATCTTTATCCTTCAAATAAAAGGAATCTCCTACTTTTCCCCAAAAACTTATGGTCCCAATTTTATTCCCTTACAATCGTATTGAAACAATGCGGATTCACCAATTATCTCTGTGAAAAATTGAATGGTTAGGGTAAATTTTGCATTCAACAAACAAAAACCAATGCGAGCGAACAACAATGAAACTGAAAACAAGAATTACAGAGTAATATCCACTGAAGAAAGCGGGAAAAATAAGACCAAAACCAAGCTAAAATTACCTCCCAAAATCCAAATATGAAAAAGTAAAGGACTTACTTTGACCAATAGTGAAAAGCCTGGTATTAGCCAAAACGTACTAGAACAAGTAACCCTGAAAATTCTGGGCTTGTCGGGGCTTTTTTTATTGGGCTTTTTCGTCCATTACGCTAAATGTTAGCAGATGGCGTTCTGTCGTCCGTGTCAAGTTGCACTACCTTTTAGTTTATGCTCTAAACTGTCAAAATGCTTGTCTGTCGTGGGTTATGCGTTGGCAAAAAAAATTAAAACACCGAAGGGTGGGAAAAAAAATGAATTTCTTCTCGGGTTGGGTCTGCAAGCTCTTTGTCAAAGCTTTGGTTGTAGCGTTGCCATGTGCGGCTTTGGCAATGTGCTTGCAAAATGCTTTGGCTTTACATAAGGTAAATGCAGTAAATGTTTTGATTTGAAACAATTGTTTGTTCTGTATTGAAACAATACTTATCTTTGTCCCGTTAAACAGCGAAACACAAATAGGTATGAACATAAAATTGTCACAAAAGCAAATAGGTCAGAGGATAACCGAACTTCGTAAAATGAAAGGGTTGTCTCAGGAAGATTTGGCTAAAAGTGTCAAAATTTCCCGGCCGTCTTTGGCTCAAATTGAGTTAGGAAACAGGAGTGTTGATATACTTGAATTGCAAAAGCTGTCATTGGTTTTGGAGTTTTCGTTGGATGATTTTATGTCTAAAGATTTCTCGGCAAGTCAAGATGTTGATTTAAAAGAAGAAAAAAAGGCAAAGAAACAAGAAGAACGTATTTCAGTGCCAACCTTGCAAGTCAATAAATTTAAAAATGTCTTGTTGTATATACTTGAACGATGTGCAGGTAAGCCAAATGTTGGCGAAACAGTTCTTTACAAGTTGCTCTATTTCTCGGATTTCAATTATTATGAATTATATGAGGAACATTTAACTGGTGCTAAATATCGCAAATTACCCTATGGGCCAGTCCCGCAAAAATTAGATACAATCATTGGTCAAATGATTGAAAAAGGTCAGTTGCAAAGAGTTAAAACAGAATATCACGGTTATCCTCAAACTCGCTATTTGCCATTAGAGAAAGCTGATTTAACTGAACTAAAGGCAAGTGAAAAAGAAATCATTGACAGGGTTATAGAACAAATGAGTGATTGGTCTGCTGCTGCAATCAGTAACTATTCTCATAGGGATATGCCTTGGCTTGCTTCAAAGGAAGGAGAAGAAATAAATTATGAATTAGCTTTTTATAGAGACGCTCCTTTCTCTGTGAGAAACTATGGAGATGAAATTGAAGCACAATGACCTTTGACGAATTAACCGAATTTAAAAAGGATTTGAAGAACCTTTTAAAAAAATACAGAACACTAAATGACGATTTAGATGTAGTTAAACGAGTGTTGGAAGTTACACCCGATGAACGACCACCATTCAGTTTTCGTATTGATAATTTGGGTTTAGAAACGTGTATCATCAAGGTTAAGAAAATTGCTTGCAAGGCATTAAAAGGCAGAGGAGTAAATTCAGGTTTGAGATTAATTTATGCTCACTTTCCTGACGAACAAAAAATTACGTTCATTGAATTGTATCATAAAAACGACAAGGAAAATGAAGACAAAAAAAGAATTACGGATAATTTTAAATAAATAATGGCAAAAGGTAAAAATCAATACGTTGTGCCGATCAAAGAAGGTTGGGGTGTTAAAGGTGAAGGAAACAGCAAATTGACTGCAAAAACCGATACTAAAGCAGATGCTTAGAAAATCGGAAAAGAGATTGCAAAAAATCAACAATCAGAATTAACCATTTTGGGTAAGGATGGCAAAATTCAAAATAAAAATAGTTACGGAAACGACCCATTTCCCAATTTAACTAGTCTTCTTTGAGGTGGGGTCAATTTGCCCGGAAAAGGGGGCAGTTTGTGCCGGAATGACATGCTTTTGAATCCAATTCAATTTTTCTTGACTTCTTTTTGATGGGATCAATTTGAAACGGAATAGGGGTCAATTTGGTCCGGAATCTACACCTCCCTAAATCCAAATATGAAGAAGCAGCGGATTTGCTTTGACCCATAGCGTGGAGCCCGGTATCGGCCAACACGTAATAGAACAAAAAAGCCCCGTCTAGCTTAGCAACGTCGGGGCTTTTTTTTTGGGCTTTTTCGTCTATTACGCTAAATGTTAGCGGCAGTAAAGCTATGTTTCATTGTTGTGTCGTCCCGTTTCATTTTCTGTTATCTTGTCGCATTGCAAGTTCCATTTCTAAGTTAGATTTCCAAAATCCGTCCTCAGTTACTGCTTTGCTGTCGGCTGTCGCCAATTTTTGTTTTAAAGTTTCAAATTGTTGGTCAGTGAAGTCAGCATTCATGTATGCGTTTTCGCCATTGTCCTTTAAAATAGTTTGAACAAAGTCCCGATAAATTAAAAGGCACTCCGCTAAACTGTTTATTGATGAATTAAAGAAGCGTGAAGAAAAACAGACTTCATGGTCAAGCCATACGATTTGGTCGTTGTCGTCTGTGTTGATTGCAATAACATCACCGTCACTGCATGATCCAATTACAACATACCTGTTATACTCAGGTTCAAGAAAGTCGTAATGCCTAGTCAGCTTATTTATTGTATTGTAGCTGTCGGCTTTATTCTGAACAAATGAGAGAAATGGTGCAGCGTCAAAAGGAAGTCCTGCAAAAGTTAAAAAGTCAACCGTTGTTGGTTTAAGGTTTAACCCAACCAAGTTGTCAGGATTAAGAGGCGAAAGATTGTCCCCGTTAGCTGTCCATATTTGTCTGAATTGTTCTGGTGTCATTTAAAGTCCATTTTTTTGCACTGTCGGTTGATGTTTGCACTGTCGCGATTTTATTGCCACTAACGTCAGAGTCCCGAAGGGTCGGGATGTGGTGAAAAAACCTATCCACAATCTGTAGGATAAATATGGGGGTAAACTGGGAGAAAAGCAAGTTTGTGTAGTGTTAAATTTGTCTCAAGAAGGCGGCATAATAGGGGTCAGTTTGTGCCGGAATGACGCACTTTTGAATCCAATTCAATTTTACTTGACTTCTTTGGGGTGGGGTCAATTTGGTCCAGAAACTACACCTTTTCCGCTCATTGGTTTTTTTGTTTAAGTGTTTTAATACTCCACCTAGTTATCCAATACAAAATTCGAACGGGATAGAGAAAAATCAGGATAATAACGAGTCCACCAATCGCAAACTTCATTTGTTCATCTGGGGTAATTAATTTCGATTCCCAACGACGTTTCTCCGACTCAAGTGCCAAAATTTCACTTTTTAGCTCCTTGGTTTTAGTGTTATCAAAGTCAGTTATTCTGTTCTTTGAAATAAAATCTTTAAAATCTTTTCCACTTTCGAATCCAAGTTTCTTAAGAAGTTCAATTTGATTTCTCCCCCAAATATTGTTGTATTTATATTCAATACTATCAGAACTGTTTATTACCTCAAGTCTAAGCCAAAAATCTGAATGGGAATTGTACCCTAAGTCAAAATACTTTGTGTTTTCTTCATAAAACCATTTTTGTTGATTTAATTTTGAGTTAATACTCTTGCTTAAACTATCAGCAAGAATTGTTTTAGAATTAATAAGTGCTTTAATACCTTCACATTTATTGCTGAAATACCAATTGAATAGATAGGTAAAAAGAAAAAGTAGAAGAGTGATTACTCCACTACTTAATAGCATTAAAGTCTCTTTGGCTATTCTCTTTTTCGTCGCTAATCGCATTTTATTAAGTTTTAGAATTAGATTAAAATTTATAATTAAGTTTTTGTTTTTCAGGCAACTATGAAGAAATAAATAGTTAATGTTTTTTCAATTCAAGGCTTTCTTGTGGTTTTTTTTGTCTAAAGGGATAAGAATTGCCAAAAAGAGAACGCTTGACTTGGCAATAATGGAAGTTGATTTAAAAATTGAGCATACAAAAAGAATAAAAGGGGAATACCAAACCTTATTCAAACCCCATAGAAAAATTTCACTACCACAAATTTGGAAGGTCAACCGCAAGCTTCATTCAACAATTTATGCAGACACGAAGTCGTCTGTACAGGCTTAAATCCAAGCCGGAAGAAGGGTTTCGTTTAAGCGTTATTTGTTTACAAGCTGGCCTTCTGTCCACCGAGTAGTTGAAACGCTTTACTGTCAAAGGTTTTGGTGTCTGCATTGCAACTGATTTTTGTCTGTCGTTGGGTTGTGCGATAGCTAATTTTTTTATTTTCAGAAGGGTCGGAAAATTTTTTTATTCAATTTTTTCAGGGAGGGCAGGCACACTCTTTGCCAAGTTTTGGCTTGTGTGTCGGCTTGTGCGACTTGGCAATGTGTGTGACTGCTGCGTGGGTTCATTAGTTCTGATTTTTCTTAAAGTTTTCCGCTTGTTCAAAAATCTCAACATACACTTCGTCTCTCTCTACTGGTGGATAGCCATACTCGTCAAGTAAGAGAATAAGTCCGACTTTTAATGCTGATTTGATGTCGTCTCGTTTGTTCCAGTCAGGGAATTTGGCTTGTCCGTCAACAAGGTCTTTCACGGCTTTGGCTAATTCAATCATTTTGTCGTCTGGATACTTGAAGTCGTATTTGATACAAAGCTCTTTCAGAATGTCGTAAAAGGCTTTCTCTTGAAAGTCAATACCCAATTCGTCACCTGCTGAAAATTCTTTGTGAACTTCCCAAATCAAGTCTGTCAAGGCGTTTGCCATTTCCTCATAGACTTCACTTCTTAGAATGTCGTTGGCATCACGGTTGTTGTAGCGTTCAACCAAGGCTTGCATTTTCTTTGAAAAGTCAATGCCTTTTACTTTGTTTACTTTTCTGATTTCTCCAATTACTTTAGCCAATAGCTGTTGAAGCAATTTGATTTTCGTGTTAGGCAATTTGATTTTCTCAATCTTGGCCAAATAGTCTTCGTCAAAAATGTCTTGTTCGGTTTCTGCTTCGTCACCGAGTTTAAAAATTTCTTCTACTCCGTCACTCTGTAATGCTTCTTTTATCATCTCCCGAACCTTGGCGTTCATTTGTGCCGTGTCGGGTGCATTGCCTTTGGTTAGTTTGAAAATAATAGAACGAACTGCTAAATAAAAATGGGTGTAATCCCTTTCGTTTTGTGTTAACTGTTCGCTTCCTGCACAAATATCATAAGCAGCTTTCAGTCGCTTCACCAAACCCATAAATCGGGTTTCAAGTTCTTTGGTTTGTTGCACATATTCCGCAGCTAAATTCAAAGTGTTTAATTGCTGAATGGTTGTGCCTTTGAAATACTTGGAACTGTCAAAGGTGTGAAACAGTTTAGCCAACAAATCTAAATGATTTCTTACAATGATGATAGATTCAGCAATGTCTTCAAAATTGTCTTTGTCGCCTTCGCTGTATTGCTTCAGGGCTAAATTCATTTGATTTTTGATGCCGATATAATCAACTACCAATCCTTTGTTCTTGCCTTCAAATTTGCGGTTTACTCGTGAAATGGTTTGAATTAAATTGTGTCGCTGAATGGGTTTATCAATGTAAATGCTATCTAAGAAAGGCACATCAAAACCTGTGAGCCACATATCTACCACAATGGCAATTTTGAAATTTGATTTTTCGTTTTTGAATTGGCGGTCAAGTTCTTTGCGTTGCTCTTTTGTGCCTAACAAGTCATACATTTCTTTCGGGTCGTCTTGTCCTCTGGTGGCAATGAGTTTGATTCGTTCAATGGGTTTAAGTTCTCTTTTGTCTTTGTCCGTTAAGATTGCTCCTTCTTCGGCTGCTCGTATTTCGTTCCATTGAGGTCGTAATTCCAATATGTTTTTATACAATTCATAAGCAATTTCACGAGTGCTACACACAAACATTGCTTTACCTTTTACGGTTGCCCCTTCTGAAATTCTGTTTTCATAATGATTTACAAAGTCCTTGGCAACTTCTTTCAATCGGTCAGGGTCGCCAATAATGGCATACATCTGAGCCATTTCTTTTTTGCTTTGCTCAATCTGATTTTCGTTGCTTCCTATTTCAGCACACTTGGCATAGTATTCTTCAATCTCTTTGAGTTTGGAATTATTCAACAACACTTTGGCTGCTCTGCCTTCATATACAATTCTAACCGTGATTTCATCTTTCACCGATTCTGTCATAGTGTAGGCATCAACCACTTTTCCAAACACATCAAGCGTTGCATCTATGGGCGTTCCTGTGAAACCAACAAATATGGCGTTGGGCAATGAATCGTGTAAGTACTTTGCGAAACCATACGTTTTGGTAACGCCCTTTTCAGTCACTTTTACTTTTTGGTCAAGGTTTACCTGACTTCTGTGTGCTTCGTCTGAAATGCAAATTACATTGGTTCTGTCCGTGAGCAATTCGGTATCTTCTGTAAACTTGTGTATGGTGGTTAAGAAAACGCCTCCGCTTTGTCTGCCTTGAATTAGTTCCCTTAAATGTGCTCTGCTTTCAACGCTTACAACGGTATTGTCGCCTATGAAATTTTTGGCATTGGTAAATTGCCCTGCCAATTGGTCGTCTAAGTCGGTGCGGTCTGTAATTAATACAATGGTCGGACTTTCAAAGTATTCGCTTTTCATTAAAAGCCTTGTCAGATAAAGCATTGTAAAGCTTTTTCCGCAACCTGTGGCACCAAAGTAAGTTCCGCCTTTTCCGTTTCCTTCGGGCTTTTGGGCTTTCTTGATGTTGTCATACAATGCCCGTGCAGCATAGTATTGCGGATAGCGACAAACAATTTTCTCGTTTTTCTTCGAGCTATCAGGAATGTAAATGAAATTGCGAATGATGTCACGCAAACGGTTTTTATGAAACATTCCCTGAATCAGCGTAAACATTGAATCAATGCCGTCCACATCTTTTGCCAAACCTGCCACTCTACGCCAGGCATAGAAAAACTCATACGGAGCAAAGAAGGAACCTGCTTTGTTGTTTACACCATCGCTGATAACGCAAAAAGCATTGTATTTAAAAAGTTCAGGAATATCTCTGTGGTAGCGAACGGTTAACTGCTTGTAAGCATCATAAATGGTTGCTTCTTCTCGAATGGCTGATTTGAATTCAAACACAACCAAAGGCAAACCATTGATATACACAATGCCGTCAGGTATGCGTTTTTCGGAACCAACAATTTCTAATTGGTTTACAAACTTGTAAATGTTGGTGTCAAGTGGATATTGTGCTGACGGTTCTGCTGCTATAGTTATTACTTCATCTTCATTGGGTTGGCGGTGTTTATTTAAACCTGCGTAATTGATGAGCTGAATGTAAATGTCTTTTTGGTTGCGGTCTTCACGTTTGAGAATGAAGCCGTCTGAAAGCATTTTTAAAAATGTTTTGTTGCTCTCGTATAAGTCAGAAGATGAAAGGGATTTGAGTTGAAGAATGATAGATTTAACTTCGTTTACCGTTATGCCTTGCCCAGAGTATTGAGCTAACAGAAAGTTTTGCAAATCTTCTTCAATCAATACTTCTTCTGGCTTACGAATTATCGAAATGCCTAAGTGGTGGGGAAATCCTTCTTGCCCCAACAATTCGGTAAATGCCTTTTCTAATTTTTCTTCGGTGAATTTCATTCCTTGGGTTCAATTTTTATTGTCCAAGAAATTGCTTTTAATCTTTCTTGAATCATTTTTAATGTTTCCAAAATCGCTTCTTCTTTGGGTAATTCTCCGTACACCAAATTTTTAAAATCACCGTTGTAAATCGTTTTCAACTCATTCCACACACTTTCCAAGTCTTTGAATATTAGTGCTTCATTTGGATGATAGACAAGCCATTGATTGTTGTTTTTAAAACTGGCGACATCATCATTGGCTACTTTTAAAAGCATTTCATCAAAAGCCGTTGATTGAAAGAATTTTAAGAACTCCTCTTGTTTAAGTAGCTGATGTAAATCGTAGGTGTGCCGTATCTTTTTCTTTAAATCATCAATTGGGTTTTCTCCATAAGAGAAACGAACCAAACTCATTATTTTTTCGCAAATGGTTCTTATGGGTTCTAACGCTAACAATTCAAAAGGAAGTAGTCCGTTTTCTTGAGCAATTTCTGATTGCTTATTGTCAAGCATCATTTGACCAACAAATGAAACGATGCTTTTGGTGGTGTATGGTTCATAATATCCCAACCAAGTTGATTCCAAAATGATAACATCTCTTACCTGTCCATAATCGCCTTTAAATTCTTTGTTATAAGCGTGAGCTGTTTTCCGGTTCATTCCCATTTTATGGGTAATGCCTTCAATGGCTACTTCAGGTAATACGGTTTCTACAACCGTGCTTACTGCTTTTAATTTTGATTTTAACTTGCTATCTGTTTCTCCCTCTCGTCTTAACACTACCAAATCAATATCTTCCGAAAAGCGATCTATCATTTTGTAACATTTGGATAGTGCTGTTCCGCCTTTAAATACGGTGTCTTTTCCAATTTCATTATTGAAAATGGTGAACAAAGCATAGGTAACCCAATAGTCCTTTTCTACATAAATGGCAGGTATTTTCATTTGGTCAGCCGTAAACTGAACCGCTTGTCTGAATAAGGTTTTGTTCTCGTGCAGTTTCATATTATGTTCCATTTTTCGGTGGTGGATAATGCTTTCGCTGCACCGCTTAGTTTATACTTGGTAATGGGGTTCAATGACTTGAAAAGCGTTTCTGTTGCTCCCATTTGTTTCAATTGCTCTAACAAAGCACCCAATAAAGCCCTTGTGGCTGGGGGATATTTCAGAGCCAAGCGAATAATTGTATTAATTTCTTTATCTGTCAAGTTTTTGATAATGGCTAAAAACCGCCTACAGGATGTTTCTATATTGGCATCAGGTATTTTCTTGATGTAGCGAATGGCATCCAGTATCTGCAACAAAGGAATATTCTCTTTGGTTATGGTGTTTTTTTGCTTTACAAAAGCAATCGTATAACGTTCTCGTTTAAAATTAGGGCGAACTTGATTTTTACCTATCTGTATGGTATTGCTTACCTGTGTGGTTAAACCCAACTGGTTGTATATGCTGTAACCTGTGAGATAGCCTATTATTTTTCCGTTTTCTTCCAATAGGTCTTTTACTACTTGTGCCTGATTGGGTTGAAGGTTTCCAAATGGCGTATTTTCCGGTTTGTAGTATTTGCCTTTGGATAGTTTGGCGATTTTGCCCGAAGCCACCATACGGTTTAGGGCTTTTATCACCGCTTCTTTTTGGTTCACCTCAGCAGTAAAGTCGGTATAGGTGAATACATAGCCATTGGGCAGCCTGTCTATGGTAAATGCTATGTATTCAGCTGTTTTCATCCTTTTTATTGTAGTGCAAAGATAATTAATTTGTCCAGTTTATTAGCAAAAAAACTGGACATTTTGAAAATTGATTGGATGGTAGTAACTTAGCAACGCAGTTGCTAAGTTACTACCACTGAATGTTTTGATATTTTGGGTAGATTAAAATGGTAAATCATCATCTTCAATTATAAAATCAGCTTCTTTCTTTCCTCCGGCTATGTAACAAGCTCTTTCAAATAATTCATCAAAAGTCAATATCTCAATGTTGCGACTGTCTCGCCTGAAAAGTTCAAAGGTCTTACGCTTAATATTTCTTTCTTGTGTTGAACCCGATTTTTCAATTTCTGACCAATCACCTATTATCAGGATTACCTTTGAATCGTAAGCCTTTTGGCTGAGTGGCTCTCCTTTTATGAATTGTTGCTTATCTAGACGAATTAAACCAGAAGCTTTATGTTCAAGAATTTGAGAAACGGATTCAATTAAATCATTTGACAGCTTCCAAGAGTTTGAACGATTCCCTTTAGTTCCAAATAATGGCGTTGAAGGTTTTTTCAATTCAATAAATGTGGTAAAGAAATTATCGCCCAATAAATAGTCACCAATTACGGTATTTGAACCATCTAATTCAGATTCGGATAAATGAACTTCTCTTTGTAATATTTCTTGATAACGATAATCTAAACCATAACCAAAAATCCACTGATTTTTTTCAAAAAAGTATTGCCAAACTTTTTCTTCGCTGTGAGAACTTATATTGTTTTCGCCAGCATAAGATTTCCAATAATTTGGGTCGTCTTTCAAGTTTTTAAAGTATTGCAACCCTCTCTTTCTGAAAGATGTATTTACTATGTCCTTTGATGAAATGAATCCTTCATTGATTAAAGTTTCAACCAATTCAGCACCACCTTCTTTTGACAAAAGCGTTTTTACTGAACGAATGCTATCACTATCTAATTCTTGGTCATCAAGAATTTTCAATCGTCTTGCCGTAATTCCCTTTAAATCAATCTCGCTGATGAATCTCAAAAATTCTTTAAGCTGGGCAAAATTGAATTTGCTCAACTTCACTCTTTCTTTTTCCGATTCATTAACCAGTTTTATTATCTCAAAACCTTCAATATCGTCTTGGTCTTTGATGTAAATGATTTTGAGCATTGTTCTTGGTGCAAAACGAATGGTTGCACCATTCTCATCTTCGTGCACAACCTGAAAAAACCGACCTGCTTCAAACTCGTGGGAATAAAGTCTGTTTGGCTTGGAAGTTTTTATGATTTCTTCTTCCGATGGTTTGAAATGGTCTAATCTGCTCATATCATTCTATTCTACTGTGGCTAATTTGGAAAGCAACAACTCTTTCAGTTCCGTTAGCTTATGGTTTTCTTGATTTAAAATTTTGACGTGCTTGAAGAATGGCTGCTGAATTTTTTCAAATTTTTCAACCAAAGTCTTTTCTGGAACAATTAATTGATGTCGGTGAATATCATTCCTATTTAACGTTGGAACTGCCGAGCCTCCGTTGTAATCAATAATGTTTATTCCTTTCAATACATAAAAAGCATAGATTGGTGTGGCTATTTTAAAATGCTTAACCCAAAGAGTTGTATTTAATGGCCAAAAATCTTCATCAACATAAAAGACCTCACCTAATGAGCCACTACGTCCAGTAACTATCCCAGGAGCTTTAACTTTGAATTCGCTGTGTTTTTCATTCGTTCCTGTAGATGCAAATATTGGAAATTTTCCTTCTTTTCGATTTTGAGTAGGTAAGTCAAAACCTCTTTGGAGTTCAATTAAATCGAACAATGTGCCTTCCTTCCAGCCTTGCGGAATATCGCCTAATTCAGATTCAACCATTTCCCCACCATTACTTTTATAGGGCTTTCCGTTTTCATCAGGAAATTCAAACTCCACAAACCACTCCCTATAAATCGCCTGTGCGGTTTCTTCCAGTTTTTGGATGAGTTGTTGGTTGAGGGCTATACGATTTTGGATGCTGTTGTATTCTTTTACGATTTCTCGTTGTATGTCGATGTGGGGGATAGGTAAAAGTGTATTGCACAATTCTTCCCAATCAAAAATTTCTCTGGCACTTCCGTGACTTTTAAACCGTGCATACCTATCAAACTCTGGTCTGCGAAACCACATCATCAAATATTCAGGGTTAAGCTCGTTGTGGTCTTTTACTTCAAAAGGAATATAGGCTTGTGAAATCAGGGCTTTGTCAAAATCATCAAAAAGTGCTATGGTAATTTTATCACCGTTTCGTGATGTTACAGGTCCATAAGCAAATTGCTTTCTTTCAATGATTCTATATGTTGACATATCCGTTCCGATTGTGTTGGCAATGGAAGGGATAAACTTTTTCTGAATACTCAAACCCACCAAAGGCAAATCACCTAAATCATTATTTCGCCCAACTACTGGCTGAATGTATTTGCCAAGCGGTTTATAATTTAATCTCATAACCCAACTCTTTAAACACGCTTAGTAAATCATTTTTGCTTTGTGCTTCTGCTTTTAGCAAATCGGCAAATTCATTTTTCAAAGCATTCATTTTCTCGTCAAAGTCAATATTCTCGTCACGGTTTACAAACTCAATGTATTTGCTTGGCACCAAGGAGAAATCTTTCTTTTCAATTTCTTCAAATGAAGCGGAATAGCAGAATTCAGGAATATCTTTGTAATGGTTAATGGTTAATTGTGAATGGTTAATGTCCATTTTCTCACCTTCATTAATAATTATCCATCTATCATTAACCATTGTCGCCGTTTGCCAGGTGTGATAAGTTTCAACTACTCGCTTAATATCATCGTCAGAAAATTGCGTGTATTTCTTTTCAAACGGCTCACCCATTTGTCGCAAGTCCATAAACAGAATTTCTTTTTCTCTGTCACGGTAATTGCGTGTTTCGTCACCTACTTGTTTGCTCTGTGCTTTTTTGTTTTTGTTTACAATCCAAAGTGTAACGCTGATGTCGGTGGTATAAAACAAGTTTCTTGGCAATACCAAAATGGCTTCCACCAAATTATTTTCAATCAGTTTTCTGCGTATTTTGTATTCTTCTCCACCACCACTTAAAGCACCATTCGCCAAGATAAAACCTGCCACCCCGTTTTCAGAGAGTTTGCTCACCATATTCAAAATCCAACCATAGTTGGCGTTGCTTTTGGGTGGCACATCATAACCTCTCCAGCGTGGGTCGTCTGTCAATTCATTTTCTGCTCGCCAGTCCTTTTGGTTAAAAGGCGGGTTGGCCATAATAAAGTCGGCTTTCAGGTCTTTGTGTTGGTCGTCCAGAAAAGTGTCGGCAGCTTTTTCGCCTAAATTTCCGCTTATGCCCCGTATGGCAAGGTTCATCTTTGCCAGTTTGTAAGTGGTGTTGGTGTATTCCTGTCCGTAAATGGAAATTTCTTTTTTGTTGCCGTGGTGGGCTTCAATAAACTTGATACTCTGCACAAACATACCACCCGATCCACAAGCAGGGTCATAGATAATGCCCTTGTATGGTTCAATCATTTCGGCAATCAGGTTTACTATGCTTTTGGGAGTGTAAAATTCTCCTTTGCCTTTTCCTTCTGCCAATGCAAATTTGGAAAGGAAGTATTCATACACTTTGCCCACCACATCTTGCTTTGGGTCTTTGGTGGTATCAATATCGTTAATGGTATCAAGCAAAGAAGCCAGTTTGGTAACATCTAAACCCAAACGAGAAAAGTAATTGTCGGGCAAAGCACCTTTCAGGGCTTTGTTATTTTTTTCAATAGTATGCAGGGCAGTATCAATGAGCAGGGCAATGTCGTTTTGTTTGGCTCTTTTTATTAGATAACCCCAACGGCTGGTTTCTTCCAAGAAAAACACATTGCTCATATTGTAAAACTCAGGCATTTCAATATACTTTTCTTTGCCTTCGGCAATGAGTTTGGCTCGGTGTTCTTCAAACTTGTCACTGGCAAACTTTAAGAAAATCAGCCCTAAAACAACGTGTTTGTATTCGGCAGGCTCAACGCTTCCTCTCAATTTATTAGCAGCTTCCCAAAGGGTAACTTCAATTGCTTTTTCTTTTATTTCCTTACGCTTTGTTTGTTTTTTCAAAGGTGTTTGCGAAGCCCCGTTGCCGCTTTCTTTCTTTTGTTTCGCCATTTTGAGGTGTCAATATTTAAAATATTTAATGTCTGCTAAGTTAAGTTTTATAGTTGCATTGTCGTCATAAGTGCGTTGGCAAAAAAAAGGCACTTTTGGTTTTGCGAAGGGTCGGCTAGTTTGTAGGGCAAAACCCATTGTGCCACTTGTGCAGTTGGCAAAATTGAATTAAGAAAAATGTGCGGTTGGGAAAACAAAAAATACAGAAGGGTCGGTCCCGAAAGCATTCGGGATCGGCTTACTCGTTGTCCACCTGTTGTATAGTTTCTATGTTTTTTGTCACCTGTCAAAATGGTTTAATTTTTTTCTGCTTATATTCGTCTCTGTCTGCTGTGTTGTGTGGTTTTACGCTTGCTGGTAACTAATTAATATACCCAACTCCAAAGCGTAAACCTGTTTAAAACACCTAACGGAATAAGGTCTATTTGCCCAGATACGCAAGCATGTTGACAAGGTTCCTGGTTTTGGGAATTTATTGGCACTTTGCTGAAATGCGGATGGCGCTTAGAACCAAGTTTCGGCAGTGTAAGTCTGCAGAGAAATTCCTCAATGGGGATTTGCGAGTGGATGTAGTTGGAGGTTGGAGTAAGAATCATAGGTACTGCTAAAATACCTATTCTTTTTTACTTTTCGCTGGGATGTGTAAAAATTTCTTCAGGTTTAAGGTTTGAGTTTTTGTTTCCGTTGTGCAGGCGGGCAGGTTGCTTTTTGTGATTTGGTGGGTTTTCCGCTCTGTTTATTCCTTAGTCTCGGTTTTCGGGTCATTCTCCAATCTGTTTTCAGCAATCACTCATAAATATTGGCGGTTAATCCATTGCATCCGCTCATTGGTGAGTGATTTTCATTGGATTTTTATCCAATTTTGGGCAAGCAAGTGCTGGCTTTGCTGGTTAATGCAAGGAAATTGTTCAGGGTCGAAGGTTTTTCATGGGATGTCCATCAATTTTTAAGCAAGGATGAATGAATTTCAATGGACTATGCATGAGAAGAAGATAGAGCACGGAGAAAGAGAAAGAAAGAAGAAGAAAGGGAAAGGGAAAGAGAAACAGAAAGAAATAGAATGAGAAAGAGTTCTGGTTTGGGTTTTCTGCTTTAGGGGCAGGAGCGGTACCCCGCAAGGGGGCGGCTTTTAGCGTTTTGCTGCCGGGAGGGCTGCCGGCAGAAAGCCACTACCGGCAGCTTAAAACGCTTAAGCCTGCCACCGCGTAGTACAAGCGGATGACCCGACCGGCCTGTATTAATTTCGATTGTGGTGGGAGGTTTTGTTAGGCCGGAAAAGCCCAAGAGGAGAAAGAGAAAGAGAAAGAGAAAGAGAAAGAGAAAGAGAAAGAGAAGGAGAAGGAGAAGGAGAAGGAGAAAGAGGAAGAGGAAGAGAAGGAACAAGAGAAGGAGAAGGAGCAAGCGTGAGCAGGCGCAAGCGTGATTGGCTCTTGCAAGGGGTGGATGAGCTAATTATTGCCATCGCCAAAAGCCATCGCCATAGCCAATTTTATTTGGGTTCTGATCTGTTAATCATTGCGTAGAGCATGCGGGATATTTCTTCGTATCCTTCTTTGAGATCTTTATGGGTTTCAGGGTTGATTTCCTTTTGGGCGTTCAATAAGTCAAGAATTGCTGCACATTCAAAAACAGAGCCTCTTGCAATAACAAGAAAGTTTCTCCTTTCTTTTTGACTTGACCTGCCGCTTCCTTCGGCAATGTTTAATAGGATGCTCAAACCTGCTCTCCCTAATTGATTTTTGATGTAATTTGGAATGTGATTGGATTGGTTCAGTAATGTCATCACCTTTCTTTGACTTTCGAAGGCTTTTGAATACACTACCAACTTTTCGAAGGGGAACATGGGAGCGAAGAAAGAGAAAGAAAAGGAGAAGGAGAAAGAGAAGGAGAAAGAGAAAGAGGAGGAGAAAGAGGAAGAGGAAGAGGAAGAGAAAGAGTGAGAAAGCTTGAATAGCTCTTGCAAAGGGCGGATAAGCGAATAATAGCCATCGCCAAAAGCTATAGCCATAGCCTTCATTGGGTTGTGAGCTTCGGTACGAAATGCTGCCTCTTCTAAATTTCATGGGGTGGATTGCGGGCTTTTTTTCATATTGCAGCGCAATGAGCATTGGCGGTCGAGTTTCGGATTTTTTGCGTGCTAAGGGGTATCGGGCTTTTCCGTTTCAGGAACAGGCGCTCCTCCATTGGCAGGCGGGCCGCAGTGGTTTGGTGAATGCGCCTACGGGTAGTGGTAAAACCTTCTCCCTGGCTTTGCCTTTGCTGGCCGATATGCTCGAAAATCCTCGTCCGGGCTTAAAGGCCATTTGGGTTACGCCCATCCGTGCTTTGAGTCAGGATCTGGAAAAGGCCATTCGCGAGGCTGCGGAGGCCATGGGTGGAGGTCTGGATATTGCTTTGCGTACGGGTGATACGAGTTCAAAAGAGAAGGCCCGGCAGCGCAAAAAGGCTCCCGATTTTTTGATTACCACGCCGGAAAGTCTGCATATTATGCTCTGCCTAAAGGGTTATCCTGCTTTGTTCTCGAGCCTGAAAACCGTAGTGGTGGACGAATGGCATGAATTGCTGGGGAGTAAAAGGGGGGTTCAAACTGAATTGGCGCTTTCGCGCTTGCGTGGTCTCAATCCCAATTTGCAAACCTGGGGCATTAGCGCCACCATTGGCAACCTGGAGCAGGGCATGGAGGTTTTGCTGGGCGATGATTCGGGCGTTTTGGTAAAGGCGGAGCATAAAAAGAAAATTCACCTGAAATCGCTTTTGCCTGAGCATATTGACTTATTGCCTTGGGCAGGTCATTTGGGAATTAAACTGGCACAAGATGTGATTCCTTTGTTTAAGGAGGGCATGAGCACCCTGGTGTTTACCAATACGCGGTCGCAAACGGAGATTTGGTATCGGGTTTTGCTGGAAAAAGAACCGGAATTGGCGGGTTTATTGGCCATGCACCACGGTTCGCTGGATACCGAAACCCGGGCCTGGGTGGAAACGGCCTTGCAGCATGGCAGCCTGCGTGCCGTTGTTTGTACTTCGAGTTTGGATTTGGGGGTTGATTTTAGACCGGTGGAGCAGGTGATTCAAGTGGGGAGTCCAAAAGGTGTTGCGCGCTTTTTGCAGAGGGCGGGAAGAAGTGGTCACCAACCGGATGCGGAATCGCTCATTTGGTTTGTGCCTACCCACGCGCTTGAATTGATTGAAGCGAGTTGCCTGCGCAAGGCCATAGAAGAGGAGATTATGGAATCGCGAGAGCCTGTTATTCGGGCTTTTGATGTATTGATTCAATACCTGGTTACACTGGCAGTGAGCGAAGGGTTTAGTCCTGAGCAGGTGAAAAGGGAAGTGGGAAAAACCTTTTGCTTCCGAAGTTTGAACGAGGAGGAATGGCAGCAGCTGTTTTACTTTTTGGTGAACGGGGGCAAAACCTTGGCAGCATACGACGAGTTTTCGCGGCTTGAATTGGTGGATGGTCTTTACCGGGTGATGAGCAGAAAGCTGGCTTTGCGTCACCGTTTGAGCATTGGCACCATTGTTTCGGACCCGGTGATTCGGATAAAGCAGTTGAACGGAAAAAGCCTGGGCAGTGTGGAGGAATACTTTATTTCGAGTTTGAAACCGGGGGATTTGTTTTGGTTTTCGGGCCTGTGTTTGGAATTGATTCAGGTGAAAGAAATGACGGCTTTGGTGCGCAAAAGCAATCAGATGAAGGGCAAGGTTCCAAGCTGGGCAGGAGGGCGAATGCCTTTATCGGGCAAACTAAGTCGACTAATGCGACGTGAATTGGGGCGCTGGAAAAATGGCGAACTGACTCCCGATGAGGAGATGCGTTGCTTGCAGCCTTTGCTGGAAAAACAAGCTGCTGTTTCACTGGTGCCTGATGAAAATGAATTGCTGATTGAACGGTACGAAGACGAGGATGGTCATCACCTGTTTATTTATCCTTTTGAGGGGCGTTTGGTGCATGAAGGTTTAGGAGGTTTGATTGCGTACCGCATTGGTCAATGGTGTCCCATTTCCTTTTCTTTGGCCATGAACGATTACGGTTTTGAGTTGCTTTCCGATCAACCCATACCTTTTGAAGAAGCTTTGGAAACGAATGTGCTGGGCACGGAGGAATTGAGCAATGATTTGTTGAATAGCATGAATGGATTGGAGATGGCTCGCCGGAAGTTTAGGGATATTTCTGCAATTTCAGGTCTTGTGTTTCAGGGCTTTCCGGGAAAGCCGGTTCAAAACAAGCATTTGCAGGCATCCTCTGGTCTGTTTTTTGATGTCTTTAGAGAAAACGAACCCGACCATTTGCTTTTGCAGCAGGCCTATGAGGAAGTGCTTCAAACCCAAATGGAGGAAAGTAGGATGCGGGAAGCGCTGGAGCGGATTGGCAATGCCCGCATCAGGCAAGTGGTATTGCAAGAACCGAGTCCATTTTGCTTTCCCATAATGGTTGACCGCTTGCGGGAGCGGATGAGTTTTGAAAGTCTGGAGGACCGCATTATGCGTTTGCAGCGCTCGGATTCGGAAGCGTTGAAAACTAAAGCGAAAGCCAAACGGAGATAATTTGTATTTTTGAGCAATTTACGTACAAGTAACCTAATAGAAATAGCAATGAAAAAGTTGATTTCAGCCCTGTTGATGCTAGCCAGTTTGCAGGGATTTGCGCAGAAGAGTAAAGTAGAATCTGCGGCACTTTACCTGAGAAATGGCGAAATTGAAGACGCCAAGAAAAGCATTGATGAAGCGGTTCTTCACGAGGATACCAAAGCCGACCCCAAAGCCTGGTTTTATTTGACCGCGGTGTACGATACCATTTACCGCAATCCGGCTTATGCTGCTTTGGCTGGAACAGATTTGGTTGATAAGTTTTTCAACGGTTGCAAAAAATGTATTGAATACGATGCAAAGGCTCGTTATTCTTACTATTGCAAAGACCAAGCCATTATCAATGCAGCTTTTATGCTGTACAACAAGGCGTATAATGCCTATGATGCCAAAGATTATGCCTCGGCTATCAAGTATTATCAGAATACGCTGGAGGTTATTCCTTACGACAAAAACGAGGATTTGAAGAAAAATAACTTGTCTGAAAACAATATTTACCTCTACATGGCTTATGCTGCCGTTCAAGGGGAAGACAAACCCAAAGCCAAGCAATACCTGCAAAAGCTTATCGACCTAAACTACCAGGATCACTTGATTCACATGCAAATGGTGAACATTTACCTGGAGGAGAAAGATACCACCACTGCTTTGCAGTACATGGACAAAGCCAGAAGCTTGTTTCCACAAGAAAAAGACCTGATCAATCAGGAGTTGAATATTTATTTGGCACAAGGTAAAATGGATGTGTTGATTGACAAATTGAATGCAGCCTTGGAGGTGAATTCGGAAGACAAAACCTTGTTGTATGTGCGTGGTAACGTATTCGACAATTTTGCCAACGATTACTTGAAAAAATCGAAGCACGACCGCGACACCAGCAGCACTTTGAAGCGCAAGGCACAAACCGAGAAAGTGCCTGCTAAAAAACAAGCCTTGAACAATGCTGCCAACAATTTCACCAAGAGCTCTGCTACCAACTTGAACAAATCGAAAGAATTTGCAGCCAAAGCTGAAGTGGATTATTTGAAAGTAGTTGAATTGGATCCGGATTATATTGATGCGTATTTCAACCTGGGTGCCATGAACAACAACCGCAGTACCGAGATTGTGGAGCAAATCAACAACATCCAAGCCAATACACAGGCCGAATACGACAAAAAGTATAAGCCTTTGAAGCAGCGTCAGGATTCGGTTTTGAATGTTTCATTGGGCTATTTCAAACGTGCATTGGAAATTGCAGAAACAAAATCGGAGGATACCAAAGAATCGAAAGCTGAGAAAAAAGCGTATTTGAACGATATTCTATTCTCGATGCAGCAGGTGTATGCGAACCTAGGTGATGAGAAGAAAACCATTGAAATGAAAAAGCGCAGGGAAGAGTTGTAATTCCTTTCGATATCCGCGTAAAAAAAGCCATCTCTAGGAATAGGGGTGGCTTTTTTTTATTCAGCTATGGCTATGGAAAACAGCTATGGCTATGGCTGGTTTTGGATTTGTGCAAAGGGCGAAAGGCCCGGAATTTCAAATCTTATGTGAAATCAAAAGCTATCGCAAATGGCTATGGCTTTTGGCTATGGCTATGGCTGTTTTTGGAAATCTGCAAAGGGCGAAAGGTCAAGAATTTTCATAAGTAGGTGAAATCAAAAAGCTATCGCCAATAGCTATCGCCATAGCCGGTTTTTTCAAATCGTTCATGAGATTAAAAGCCAATTGCAAACTGCCAAAAGCAAAGGGCCCAGAATTTCCCATTGTTCATGAAATTAAAATGGCATCGCAAATTTCCATGGTTTGAATAATGCCACCCCTGGCGGGGTTAATAATTGAAAATTATTATAAATGCTTTTTCTACAATCATGTCACCCCTAATGGGGTTTTAAAGGACAATCCGCCGAAGGCGGAAAAACAAATGGCCCAGAATTTCCAATCGTTCATGAAATCAAAAGCTATCGCCAATAGCTATCGCCATAGCCGGCAATTTTTAATCGTTCATGAAATTCAAAGCCAATGGCAAACGGCTATGGGCAAATGGCCAAGAATTTCAAATCGTTCATGAAATCAAAAGCTATCGCCAATAGCCATCGCCATAGCCGTTTTTTCAAATCGTTCATGAAATTCAACCCTAATTACCTGCAAGTTGGCTTAACCATTTGTTGGTTCCACCGCATAGCCAGATTGCTTGAAATCCCGATTCTTTCAATATTCTGGCTCCCTCAGCCGACCTTCCCCCGCCTTTGCCACAAACCGTTACGAATTGAACCTCTTTGTTGAGTAATGCGCTTCTTTCCTTCAAATCCGAAAGCGCCAGGTTCATTGCTATTGGAATATGGGATTGTTCATATTCCTCTTTGCTCCTGACGTCGATAAGTTGAATTTTTTGGTTATTCTGAATAGCCAGTTTTACTTCATTCACTTCGATGCATTCTCTATTCGTTTTAATTTGCTCTGGCATGCGTATTTTGATGATTAAGGAGGAGCCCAGGGTGATGAAACCAATTAAAAGTATTGCATAATCAATTCCGAAAAGGTCGGCTGTTAGCCCCGAAATAATGGCTCCAAAGGCATAGCCAAGATCTCGCCATAAGCGAAATGTGCCAATGCTTTCAGCGCGTTGTTTCGGACTTGTGGCCTGTGCAATGGTTGATAGGAAAGTGGGATAAACCAATGCAGTTCCTAATCCTAAAGCTGTTGATATGGCGGCAAGGATATAAAAATTAGTGCTAAACGGAATCAGTAAAATGGACAAACCCTGCAAAAGCATTCCCCAAAATAGCATAGCTTTTTTGGAATAATGGTCGGACATTTTGCCGGTAAAAAGCTGGGCAATTCCCCAAACCGTTGGATAAATTGCGGTAATTATACCGATATGTTGGTTGTTGAAATTCAAGCCAACTAACAAGATGGGAAGTAAACCCCAAATCATTCCATCGTTTAAGTTATTGACAAGTCCGGCCTGAGTTACGGCGCTTAATGTTTTGTTTTTAAAGGTCGTTTCCAAGAAAACATGCTCGAGTTGTACGGAATTGTCGTCACTACTTTCCTTCTGAACAAAAACACGGGTATCTTTTACCCATAAAGCGGTTAATGCAAAGCCAACCAAGGAAATAAATATTCCGATGTAAAATGGATAGGGGGTAATGCCGTAGGTATTGGCTACAAGTCCGGTGAGGAAGGCTACCAAACCAACAGCGAAGTAACCTGCAAACTCATTTAATCCCATTGCGAATCCGCGGTCTTTTTCTCCAACCAGGTCAATTTTCATAACCACGGTGCTGCTCCAGGTTAAGCCTTGACTAATCCCTAATAGGACATTGGCGAGAATTACCCATGTCCAGCCAGATGCGTAAATAAGCATAAAAGGAATGGGCACAGCTAGTCCCCAACCAATCAAAAGCAAGTTCTTCCTGCCAATTTTATTGGCCAGTTTTCCGGTGAAGTAATTTGCTATGGCTTTGGTAATTCCAAAAGCGGTAATGAAAGAGAGGATTGCCGTTTTTGAAGCAACACCAAATTCCAATTCGGCAAATTGAGGAAAAATGGTTCGCTCCATGCCAATCATACCACCCACAAAGGCGTTTACCAAAACCAAGATACTGAACTGCTTCCAGTTTTCTTTGAGTCCGAGTTTTATGATTTCAGCCATGAATGCCAAGAGTGATTTAGGCAAATGTCGTTGGCCTTTGAATTTTGGATTGTTACAAATGTTACATTGGGTGGAATATTGGAAGGCTATGGCTATTGGCTATAGCGATGGCTGGTTTTAGAAATCTGCAATGGGCGATCTAATCGTTCGTGTAATCAAAAATTATCGCAAATGGCTATGGCTTTTAGCTATGGCTTTGGCCTATTTTTGGATACCTGCAAAGGGCAAATAGCCAGCAATTTAAAATTGTTCACGAAATAAAAAGCTATCACAAGTGGCTATGGCTATTGGCTATAGCGAAGGCCAATTTTTGGATATCTGCAAAGGTCAATTGGCCAGGAATTTCAAATTGTTTACGAAATCAAAAGATAGCCAAGAAATTCAAATCGTTCCTGAAATCAAAAAGCCAATGACAAATGGCCAAGAAATTCGAATCGTTTACGAAATCAAAAAGCTATCGCCAAAAGGCATAGCCAGCAGTTTTCAATCGTTCACGAAATTCAAAGCCAATTGCAAAGGGCCAAGGGCAAAATGCCTACAATTCCAAATCGTTCACGAAATCAAAAAGCCAAAGCCAAAAAAGGCCGCCCAAAGGGCGGCCTTTTCAAGTTTTGATCGGATTTGCTTATTCAGAATAGGCTTCAAATTCTACTTTGAATTCTACACGGCGGTTTTTGGCTTTGCCCGCTGTGGTTGAATTGTCGGCAACAGGTTGTGTATCTCCAAACCCTTCCGATTTCACCCGATTTGGGTCAATTCCTTTTGCAACCAAATAGGCCAAAACGCTTGCAGCTCTTCCTTTTGATAAAGTTAGATTAGACTCCGCTTTTCCAACATTATCGGTATGTCCGGCAATGAATAATTTGTATTCCGGATTGTCTTTCATGATTTTCACAACCTTGTCCAAAATAATATTCGAGCTTGGCTTTAGGGTTGTTTTTCCGGTTTCAAACTGAACGCCTTGTAAAGCTTGTTCAAATACTTTCTTAACTGCTGCTTTGATTTCAGGACAACCGTTGTTACTGGCAGGGCCGGCCACTTTTGGACACTTGTCTTTATTGTCTTGAATGCCATCACCATCCGTATCTGCACAACCGTTGAATTGAGGCAAGCCTGCCTTTTTCGGACATTCATCTTTTGCGTCCTCAATTCCGTCGCCATCTGTATCCGGGCAACCTTCAAATTTGCTCAAACCTGCCACTTTTGGACATTTGTCTTCGCTATCTTGGATACCATCGTTATCTGAATCCGGGCAACCGTTAAACTTAGCTAAGCCAGCTACTTCCGGACATTTGTCTTCGCTGTCTTGCACACCGTCTTTATCCGAATCGGGGCAACCTGCAAATTGCTCCAAACCAGCAAGGGTAGGACATTTATCCTGGTTATCTGCAATTCCATCTTTGTCGCCATCTACAATGCAGCCTGTTTTATCAACCAAGGCACCTTTTGGTGTATTTGGGCATTTGTCGCGGTTGTCGCCAACGCCGTCACCATCGGCATCTTTCATCTTTCCGATTAAGAAGTTTAGGCCAATGGAGTGGTTCCAATATTGATCCCAGGTATAGCGCTGGTGCTTGAAACTGCCTTCAATTTGGTCGTTGTTTGTCCAACCGTAATGGCTTTGAATATTCAAATATACGCGGTCTTCCATTTTGATATTAAGACCCACACCGGCAGGAACAGTTAGTTCAGTCATGCGTTCTTTGCCAAAATCATTGGGTGTATTGATTTTATGGGAACGAGTTCCAACACCTAGGAGAATATAAGGTGTAAAGCGGGCATTGTCTTTTCCCAGAAATTTGAAACGGGCAGTAACATCAGCAGAGATAAACCGAGAATAAAATGCATTTGCTGTATTGGTGAAATGCCCCCAATTTCCATAATTCACAGCCAAGTTTGCATCAAAATACCTATCGAGGTAGCGTGATGCCGATACCCCCAAATAGCCGGGAGACTTTTCTTCAATGCCCATTCCATTGGCCTTTAACAGGCGTTGTGTGCTGAGGTCGAATTTCAGGAAACCATTCCCCAAATCTCCGTAATACTCAGAGAAACCAAGGTTTACGCCCAGCGACCATTTGTAATCTGCCGTTTGGGCAAACAAGTTGCCGGCACTCAAAAAAGCTCCCAAAGCAACAAGTTGTAATTTTTTAATCATAAAAGCACTCGTTTAGATGTCGGAAAATAGAATTTATTTTAAGAATTTCCACTTGTCAAAATCAGGCTTTTTTGAATTTTACGCACAGTGTCTGTTTTGGTGCTTTCTTTATTTTCGCAGATATTACAACCGATTTGTTAAGCATCGTAATCATTGGAAGTGGAAAACTCGCCACCGGACTTGCCGGGGCAATCGCAAAAACGGATTGCGAGCTGCTTGGGATTTGGTCGAGAAACACCAAAAAAGGGGAGTTGTTGGCCAAGCAATTTCAAGTGTCTTTTTTCAGGAAATTGGCTGAACTTCCCCTCAATGCCGATTTGTATTTCCTTGCCGTAAGCGATAATGCCATTGCCGAAGTGGCTCAGGTATTGCCAGCAGTTACTGGAATTGTTTGCCATTGTTCGGGTGGTAGGCCCTTGGATGATTTAAAGGGAATCAGCGAAACAGGAGTACTTTGGCCCATTCAAAGTTTTACAGGTGCAAGCGAAATTGATTTTTCGGGAATACCATTGGCAATTGAGTCGGAATCGGAAGAAAACCTGCGCATACTTGAAGCATTTGCCGACCGCATTTCTCACAAGGTATTCCGAACCAATTCCAAACAACGCCCAAATCTTCATCTTGCGGCCGTTTTGGTGAATAATTTCCCCAATCTGCTTTATACTTTTGCTAATGATTTTCTAAAAAGTCAAGGCGAAGACCTGAGTTTATTCCTACCGTTGATGCAGGAAAGCATAAGCAGACTCAATCATTCAGCACCCGACCAGGTTCAAACCGGACCGGCTATCCGCAGAGATACGGCAACAATCCAAAAACACCTGGACTTGCTTGCAGAATATCCCAATTTGTCGGAACTTTATGTATTAATGACCCGTTTAATTCAGCAGCGATTTGATCATGGAAATGCGTAAATTATTGCTTCTTCTTTTGTTGAGTCTTCCTTTGGGAGCCTTTGCAACTCGCATTTTGGTGCCAATGGACAATGACCAGCGGAATCACCTGAAAGCCTATGGAATCACCTATTGGATATTAAAAAACAATGGCGAGGTGGATTGGCTCCTCAATTACCGTGGGGGAAGCTTTATGTGCCTTTATTCCGACCAAATTGAAAAAGAATGCAAAATTCGTGGTGTAACCTATGAATTAATCAGTGAGGGTCAGGTAAGTGAAATTTTGCTTGAAATAGCCAAACCTGATGTGAATATGGAGTTGGTGAAACTACTCAAAGCCCCGAAAATTGCGGTGTATTCGCCCAAAACCAAACAGCCCTGGGATGATGCCGTTACCCTGGTATTAACCTATGCTGAAATACCTTATGAGGTAGTTTTTGATGATGAGGTATTAAATGGAAAATTGCCTTTGTACGATTGGCTGCACTTGCACCACGAAGATTTCACCGGACAGTACGGCAAGTTCTATCAGTCGTTTGGAAGCAGCGCCTGGTATCAAGCAGAAGTACGGGAAAATGAAATGGTGGCAGCTCGACATGGCTTCCGGAAAGTGTCGGAACTAAAATTAGCGGTGGCAAAAAAAATCAGGGATTTTGTACTAGGAGGCGGATTTATGTTTGCCATGTGTTCTGCAACAGATACCTGGGATATTGCACTTGCAGCCGATGGCTTGGATATTTGTGAAACCCCTTACGATGGAGACCCGGCAGACTGGACAGCAGATCGCAAGTTGGATTTTAGCAAAGGATTTGCCTTCAAAGATTATAAGCTGTACTTAGATCCTTATATTTACGAACATAGTTATATTGATGCCATGCAAGGCTCGAGGCCGGTAACCGAGCAAAACGATGTGTTTAGCTTGTTTGAATTTTCGGCCAAATGGGACATGGTACCTACCATGTTGAACCAAAATCACACATCAACCGTAAAAGGCTTTTGGGGACAAACCACCGCATTCCGCAAGCAGTTTATTAAAAGCGAAGTGACTGTTTTGGCTGAAAACAAACAGTTGTCAGAAGCCAGGTATATTCATGGTAGTGCAGGAAAGGGCACCTGGACTTTTTATGGCGGTCATGATCCTGAAGATTATCAGCACCAGGTTGGCGAGCCACCCACTGATTTGAATTTGCATCCCAATTCGCCGGGATATCGCCTCATATTAAACAATGTCTTATTTCCATCGGCCCAAAAGAAAAAACAAAAAACATGAGAAAAGGAATTTTCCTGATTGTACTGATGAGCATCATCGGACTTTCATGCAAGAAAGCCAGCGAATTGACGCAGTTTGACATGAACTACGAAAGCAAGATTAGCATTCCTTCCTCGGTTGGAGTGAATTTGCCGGTTAATTTTCCAACCCCGGATATCACCTCCAACAGTGAATCTCAGTTTTCAGGAAAAAATACCAGCAAAGATTTGATTGATAAGATTGCCTTGAAGTCGATCAAGTTGAGTATCACAACTCCAGAGAGCGGGAATTTCGATTTTTTGAAGTCGATTGAAGTTTACTTGAAGGCAGATGGATTGGACCCTGTCATGATAGCCTCAAAAACGTCGATTCCTGATGGATTGGGAAAGGTTTTGGAATTGGAAACCTCTGGTGCAGACATCAAGGAGTTTATCAAAAAAGATAAGTTTAAGCTAGATGTAAAGACAGTAACTGATAAGCTTATCACCCAAGATCATGAATTAAAAATTAATGCTGTTTTCTTTGTTGATGCGAAGATTTTGGGTTTGTAAGGGGAAAGGGTTTACATAATTTCAGGCTGATTGAGATGGCAATTGTTTCACGAAAATTCACTATTATGTTGATAACCCATTGTGCTGGATTATTTCTTGTTTTTAATCGAGGCATTGTAATTTGTAACATTAAAGAATATTCAACTTCGGATTTGCTAATTTAGAAAAAGGTAATACAGTAGCCTCTTTGCCAAAGATTGAAATACCAATCCAAAGGTTGTAAGTTTTTGGCAGGTTCTATTTTGGGAAGGTTAAAGCTTCTGTATTGGACATGCTTTTCCAAATGCCTGCCTTAAGCGCCCTGGCAAATTGGTGTCAATTTTTCAAATAGCAACTTTAAAAACCGCACCAACTAAAATCGCACCTTGAATTTTGCGATTGAGGCATTTTTTGCAAACGAAGCATGTATTAATGATAATTTTGTACAGTAAAAAAATAACAATACCATTTTGAGGAAAATTTTAATCATTGAGGATGAAGAAAAACTAAGAAGCCTTTTGACAAGAATTATAGGCTTGGAAGGATTCGATGTCCTGCAAGCTGGTGACTGTAAAACCGGATTTAAAAAACTAGAGCAGAATGATATTGATGTTGTACTTTGTGATGTAAAGTTACCTGATGGCAATGGTATAGAGCTTGCAAAAAAAATAAAAGACAAATTTCTAATACCTGAAATAATACTTTTAACCGCATACGGCAATATTCCTGATGGTGTCCAAGCCATCAAAAACGGAGCTTTTGATTACATTACAAAAGGTGATGATAACAACAAAATAATTCCCTTAATCTATCGTGCAATTGAAAAAGTTGAACTCGCCAAAAGAGTCCGGCAATTAGAAAAGCAATTGGGAGACAAGCATTCTTTTGACCAGATTATTGGCAAATCCAAACTCATCCAAAAAGCCATTGAACTGGCAAAAAAAGTAGCTGTAACAGACACCACGGTATTATTAACCGGAGAAACAGGTACAGGAAAGGAGGTCTTTGCCCAGGCTATTCATCAGGCAAGTCAGAGAAGCAAGCAAAACTTTGTTGCCATTAATTGTTCAGCATTTGGTAAAGAACTATTAGAAAGTGAAATGTTCGGACATAAGGCAGGAGCCTTTACAGGAGCGAACAAAGACCAGAAAGGACTTTTTGAAGAAGCAAACAACGGCACAATTTTCTTGGATGAAATCGGAGAAATGTCGTTGGAGCTACAGGCGAAACTTTTAAGGGTACTAGAAACAGGAGAATTCATTAGAGTGGGTGAAACCAAGGCAACCAAAATAAATGTTCGAATAATTGCAGCAACACACAGAGATTTACCAAGAGAAATTGAGCTGGGACATTTCAGGGAAGATTTATATTATCGAATATCTACTTTTCAAATTCATTTACCACCCCTCCGAGAAAGAGTAATTGACATTGAAGCAATTGCAAATCATTTCATAAACATCTCCTCTTTAAAACTCAATAAAAAAGTGAAGTCTATTTCTCCAAATTTTTATGAAGCTCTTAAACAACATACTTGGAAAGGAAATATCCGTGAATTGAAAAACAGTATTGAACGCAGTATTATTTTATGTGATAATGAATTGACACTTGAAGATTTGCCAAGTGAATTGCAAAATGCTAAAGGAGAGAGTAAAAAAGTTGAAGTGTTATCAGCATTCGAACTCGCAAGTGCTGAGAAGTTACACATCCAAAAGGTCCTTAATTATACCAATGGTAATAAAACAAAAACGGCAGAACTTCTGGGAATTGCACTAACAACACTCTATCGGAAAATTTCTGAATATGACTTGGACTAAGGTCAAATCCTTTCAAAACGCTAGTATTAACCCTTTCAAAATGAAAGGGTTTTTTTTTGCTCAATTTGCCAATCGATTGATTTATAGTTCATTGTTTTCATTTGGAACACCTGGTACTTAAATTGAATCATGAGTGTAATCATTACCGGACCATGCATTGTACTTCCAATTTAGTCCAAAAGGCATCATCCGGGTTTAACCAAATCTAAAATGAAAAGAAATTTAAAGACCAACCTTTACAAACAGGCTCATCGGTTTGCTGACACAACAAAAAAACTAGTTGAGGCAGGCCATTTCAAACTTGCAAGACGTTGTTTCCAAGAAGCAGAAATGATTTTCAATAACGGCAGTTCTGAAGTAAAAAATGCCATTTCGAATTGTTACGTCTTTTCAGTTTCCACCTTCATGGAGCTGCATCAATTCAATATCAAGGAACTTCTACCTCCTTCTTTACAACGTGAGTATTATAAACAAGTTAATGCATCAGGAAAATGATAACAATAGCATATACAATACTAGGGTTATTGGCATTTGCCCTTTTCTACAAAGCCATTAACTGGTTTGAAAAAATCTAAAATAAAACTATGACAGCATTATTCATCATCGCAATCGGGGTATATGGCTACATGGTTTATGTACTTCTTAAACCTGAAAAGTTTTAAGCATGAAATGGCAAAAGATTAGATATGTACTCATGGTTATTTCTGCTTTGCTTTTTGCCCTATCGCTTCTGTACATCGTTTATCTGAAAGCCAAATTCCTATTTAATATTTAATATAAGAAAAATGAATTCTGAAATACTTGGCGTAATCCTAATCTATGCGACCGTTGTTGCTTTAGCAATTCCTTTGGGTCGTTATATCGGTAAGGTTTTCAATTACGAAAACACTTGGCTCGATAAAATCTTCAATCCGGTTGACAAACTCTTTTTTAAGTTAAGCGGCATTGACCCTACAAATGAAATGAATTGGAAACAGCATTTGGTGGCAATGCTCACCATTAATGTTGTTTGGTTTGTTCTTTCCATGTTGGTACTTACCAATATGAGTTGGCTTCCCCTTAACCCCGATGGCAATCCATCTATGAGTGGTGATTTAGCATTCAATACTTCAGTGAGTTTTGTAACCAATACCAACTTGCAACACTACTCCGGCGAAACCGGCTTATCGTATTTAGGACAATTGATTTTGATGCTTTGGCAGTTCATCAGTGCAGGTACAGGTATAGCCATTTGTGCAGTGGTATTCATGGCAATGAAGGAACGTAGCACAGCAACCTTAGGAAATTTTTATTCCTTTTTTGTTAGAGTCTGCACACGTATTATGTTCCCCTTAAGTTTAGTGGTTGCGACTTTACTTGTTTTCAATGGCACCCCTATGACATTTGAAGGCAAGGATACCATCATTACATTAGAAGGAGAAGAACAGCAAATAAGCCGTGGACCAGTAGCAGCCTTTGTGGCTCCCAAACAATTAGGCACAAATGGCGGTGGTTTTTATGGGCCTAATTCTGCTAATCCTATGGAAAATCCCAATTACTTTACCAATATCGTTGAAAGCATTTCTCTTTTCTTGATTCCTATGGCAATGGTTTTTGCACTGGGCTATGTTCTAAGAAGAAGAAAATTAGCATTGACCATTTTCGGAGTTATGACGTTGGGCTTCTTGCTATTGCTAATTCCGTCTGTCTATTTCGAGATGAATGGAAATGCCGCTATCACTAAAATGGGAATTCAGCAAAACATGGGAAGCATGGAAGGCAAAGAAGTTCGTTTTGGATCGGCTGCTTCTGCTACATGGGCAACATTTACAACTTGCACAAGTAACGGTTCTGTTAATGCCATGCACGATAGTATGACACCAATTACCGGAATGACTACTTTATTAGGTATGATGATCAACTGCTTCTATGGTGGTGTGGGAGTTGGCTTTTTGAACTTCTACATTTTCATCATTCTGGCGGTATTCATAAGCGGTTTGATGGTTGGCAGGACGCCCGAATTTTTGGGCAAAAAGATTGAAGCCAAAGAAATGAAAATTGCTATGATCATTGCATTGTTGCATCCATTTTTAATTTTAGTTGGAACTGCTATTTCCAGTTCCTTATATGCAGGTAATCCGACTGAATATGCTGGTTGGTTAGCCAATCCTGGTTATCATGGTTTTAGTGAAATGCTCTATGAATTCACATCGTCCAGTGCGAACAACGGAAGCGGTTTCGAAGGTCTTGGCGACAATACTCAATTCTGGAATATTGCTTGTGGATTGGTGATGTTATTTGCACGATACCTGCCTATCATCGGCCCTGTAGCCATTGCAGGTATTTTGGCAAATAAAAAATACATACCTGAAAGTAATGGAACACTCAAAACAGACACTACAACTTTTGGATTGATGGTGTTTACAGTAATAGCAATTGTTGCAGCTTTAGCATTTTTCCCTGCTTTGACATTAGGCCCGATTGCAGAATATTTCTCAATGATTAAATAAACAAGGAAATGACAAATAATTCATCCCTATTTCAAAAAGACTTGATGCAAGAAGCATTGAAACAATCTTTTGTGAAATTAAATCCGAAAATAATGTTCCGCAATCCTGTAATGTTTACAGTTGAAATAGGAACAGCAATAATGTTCTTTGTTTGCTTGTGGATAGCGACAGGTGAAAAATCACAAGGAAGTCTTGTATATAATTTTATTGTATTCATGGTTCTCTTACTCACTTTGTTATTTGCAAACTTTGCAGAAGCCATAGCCGAAGCAAGGGGAAAAGCACAAGCTGATAGTTTAAGAAAGACAAGAGAAGAAACTCCTGCTAAAAAAGTTTCTGCAATTGGCAAAATCTACTCCGATGAAGTGCAAATAATTCCATCTTCTCAACTCAAAAAAGGTGATTTATTCTTTTGCGAAGCAGGCGACATCATTCCAATGGATGGCGAAATTGTGGAAGGTTTGGCAACCATTGATGAAAGTGCCATTACTGGTGAAAGTGCCCCGGTAATACGTGAAGCGGGTGGCGACAAAAGTTCTGTAACAGGTGGCACGAAAGTTTTATCCGATAGAGTAACTGTACAAGTAAATACCGAGCGAGGTGAAAGTTTCTTAGATAAAATGATTGCCTTGGTAGAAGGTGCGAGCCGACAAAAAACACCCAATGAAATTGCATTAACCATTCTTTTAGCTGGTTTTACTCTGGTATTCATCATAGTAACGGTAACATTAAAACCCTTTGCAGACTATGCCAATACCCCGATTACGATTGCAGCTTTCATTTCATTATTCGTTTGTTTAATCCCAACAACCATAGGCGGTTTGCTTTCTGCTATTGGTATTGCAGGAATGGACAGGGCATTAAGAGCAAATGTGATAACCAAAAGCGGGAAAGCAGTAGAAACAGCAGGTGATATTGATGTGTTGTTGTTAGACAAAACAGGAACGATTACGATTGGCAACCGAAAAGCAACCAACTTTTATCCAGCCAATGGAATTGATGAAAAGCATTTTATTAAATGTGTTGTGCTCAGTTCAATAAGTGATGAAACGCCTGAAGGAAAGTCAATCATAGAGTTGGCTAAGATTAACCCATTGAGTTATCAGGTAAAGGGTGCAAGATTTATCAAGTTCACTGCGGAAACAAGAAGTTCAGGGATAGACTTTGAAAACACGCGTATAAGAAAAGGTGCTTCTGATGCTATCAAAAACTTATGTGAAATTGCAGGTAATTCATTTCCAAAAGAAACAGCTGAGGCTGTAACCAAAATTTCAAGTAATGGGGGCACTCCATTAGTTGTTTCAGAAAATGAGAAAGTTTTGGGCGTAATTGAATTACAGGATATTATTAAGCCAGGTATTCAGGAGAGGTTTGAACGATTACGCAAAATGGGAATTAAAACAGTTATGGTTACCGGAGATAATCCACTTACAGCTAAATTCATTGCGCAAAAAGCAGGGGTTGATGATTTCATAGCAGAAGCCAAACCTGAAGACAAAATGAACTACATCAAAAAAGAACAGGCAGAAGGTCGCTTGGTAGCGATGATGGGTGACGGAACCAATGATGCACCTGCACTGGCACAGGCCGATGTAGGCGTAGCGATGAATAGCGGAACCCAAGCTGCGAAAGAAGCAGGCAATATGGTTGATTTAGATAATGATCCTACCAAATTGATTGAGATAGTTGAAATAGGAAAACAATTACTAATGACAAGAGGAACACTCACAACTTTCAGTATTGCTAATGATGTGGCGAAATATTTTGCCATTATTCCTGCACTTTTCATTGTTGCCATTCCATCACTTCAAGGATTGAATATTATGAAATTATATAGTCCTGAAAGTGCAATTCTATCAGCCGTAATCTTTAATGCCATCATCATCCCTTTGCTTATTCCTTTAGCATTAAAAGGAGTAGCGTACAAGCCAATTGGGGCCAGTGCTTTGCTTCGAAGGAACTTGTTCATTTATGGTTTGGGTGGTGTAATTGTTCCTTTTATAGGCATCAAACTCATTGACCTTTTTGTATCAATAATCATTTAAAAATTAAAACCATGAAAAATAATTTAATACCCGCCATTCGTTTGACACTCGTTTGTTTAGTATTCTTCTGTGGAATCTACACACTAACCGTCTATGGTATTTCAAAACTGGCTCCTTCCAACTTGACGTTCAACAAAACAGAAAAAGGATTTTACGAAAATGTAGGGCAAAGTTTTACCAGCGACAAGTACTTTAACTCCCGTCCATCTGCCGTTGGGTACAATGCAGCAGGTTCAGGAGGTAGTAACAAAGGTCCTACTAATCCAGACTATTTAGCAGAATTACAGGCACGAATTGACACTTTCCTAGTCCGTAATCCCGACATTAAAAAAGAAGATATTCCTTCAGATTTAGTAACAGCAAGTGGTAGTGGAATTGACCCGAACATTTCGGTTCAAGCTGCAAAAGTGCAAGTAAAACGAATAGCTAAAATTCGCAATATCAAAGAATCAACTATCAACCAAATCGTCGAACAGCAAACTGAAAAACCATTGCTTGGCTTATTCGGTACAGAAAAAACAAACGTACTGAAATTGAACTTAGCTTTAGATAATTTAAAATAATAATTAAATTGAACGATAAGGAAATGAAAAAAATACTCTTTGCAATACTATCAACCGTTTCAATGAGCAGTTTTGCACAAACCGAAAATACAAAAAATCCACTTACCATTAGTGGGTATCTTGAAACATATTATTCTTATGATTTGGGCAACCCATCAGACCATAATCGACCCGGATTTGTTTACTCGCACAACAGACACAATGAAGTAAGCCTTAACTTGGGTTTTATTAAAGCAGCATACGTAACGGATAATGTAAGAGCTAATTTGGCATTAATGACAGGTACTTATGCCAATGCTAATCTTGCAGCTGAACCCGGAGTTTTAAAAAATATTTTTGAAGCAAATGCTGGTATTAAAGTTTCAAAGAAGAAAAACCTTTGGGTAGATGCTGGAATATTTTCTTCGCATATTGGTTTTGAAAGTGCTATAGGAAAAGATTGTTGGAACTTAACTCGTGGCATATTGGCCGATAATTCACCCTACTTCGAAAGTGGGGCTAAAATATCCTACACCAGCGATAACGAAAAATGGTTTTTCAGTGGTTTATTGCTGAATGGATGGCAACGAATTCAACGCTTGAACGGGAATAATACACCAGCATTCGGACACCAAATTACCTGGACACCCAACAATAAAGTAAAACTCAATAGTAGCTCTTTTGTGGGCAGCGATTCGCCGGATAGTTTAAGACAAATGAGATATTTTCACAATTTTTATGGACAGTTTCAACTAACCGACAAATTGGGGATGATATTCGGATTTGATATTGGGGCACAGCAAAAAAGCAAAGGAAGCAGTGACTACAATGTGTGGTACACTCCTAATTTTATTGCAAAATATTCACCAAACAACCAAGTAAGTATTTCAGCCAGAGCGGAATATTATACAGATCCTAATGGAGTAATCATTGCCACCGGGACTATTAATGGGTTTCAAACCTATGGATATTCTTTAAACCTCGACTACCAATTTACCAATAACGTTTTATGGAGAATTGAAGGACGTGGGTTTACGAGTAAAGACAACATATTTACTTTGAACAATAATCCCAGTACTCAGAACTATTTTCTTACAACGGCATTAGCAATTTCATTTTAAATGCCAGATAAAGACAAAACCGTACAACATTTTCTTGACTTAATAAAAAAGTCGAGACGAGGGAAGTTTAAGGTTTACATAGGCATGAGCGCCGGTGTAGGCAAAACATACCGCATGTTGCAAGAAGCAAGAACATTGCTTCGGAACGGAATTGATGTTAAAATCGGTTTTATTGAAACGCACAACCGAAAAGAGACGCATGAGTTGCTTGATGGTTTACCAGTAGTTCCACGACGAAAGCTATTCTATAAGGGTAAAGAACTAGAAGAAATGGACGTTCAGGCCGTAATTAATTTACGGCCTGAGGTTGTCATTGTGGATGAACTTGCACACACCAATATTGAAGGAAGTAAAAACGAAAAACGGTGGCAGGATGTATTGGATATTCTTTCAGCAGGCATCAATGTTATTTCAGCAGTTAATATCCAGCATATCGAAAGTTTGAATGAGGAGGTAAAGCAAATAACTGGTATCGAAGTAACTGAGAGAATTCCGGACAGTGTTTTAGCACAGGCAGACGAAGTGGTAAATATAGACCTAACAGCTGAAGAACTGATTACCCGGCTAAAAGAAGGGAAAATTTATCATGCAGAGAAAATTGAATCGGCCCTTCGAAATTTTTTTAAAGGAGAAAATATTCTACAACTCAGGGAATTGGCTTTAAAAGAAGTTGCATCACAAGTAGAGAGAAAAGTTGAAACTGAGGTTACAAAACCCAATGCATTAAAGCATGAACGATTTTTGGCATGTATCAGCAGTAATGAAAAAACTGCAAAAACGGTTATTCGAAAAACAGCTAGGCTTGCAAATTATTACCATAGCAAATGGTATGTAATGTATGTGCAAACTCCAAATGAAACTCCAGATAAAATTCCGCTTGATAAACAAAGGCACTTAATCAATAATTTTAAATTAGCTACAGAATTGGGCGCAGAAATAATTAAAGTAGAAGGTTCATCAGTTAGCCGGGCAATTGTGGAACAAGCAAGCGAAAGAAAAATTACGACTATTTGCGTTGGGAAACCACACTTAAATTTATTGAAAATCATTTTGGCTACCCATGGATTCAATGAGTTATTAAAGAAGCTTTCGTCAAACGATATTGACCTTGTTATTCTATCGTAAATGAAAATCAAAACAAAACTGACATTAGGAGTTGGACTTTTATTCATGCTCATCATACTCCTAAGTATCGTGGGTGCCAAATACATCAATGAGCTGAAAGCTGATTCTGAAAACATTCTAGTAGCAAACTACAACTCCTTAGAGTATAGTAGAAATATGCTTGTTGCATTGGATGAGGGATCCTTGGAGGCATTGCAGAGATTTGACACTAATCTCAAAAATCAAGAGAAAAACATCACTGAAATTGGAGAGATGGAAACCACTCAGGATATCAGAAAAAAATTTGAACACTATAAGTCAAGTAAATTTAAGAGCGCATTTCAAGCCAAAATAAGGAAAGATATTTTCCAATTAATGGATATGAATATGCAAGCCATAGAACAAAAAAGTAAAGTAGCCAAAGCTACTGCGGATAAGGCGGTATTTTGGATTGTAATTACAGGAACAATGTGTTTTTTAATTGCATTTGTCTTGTTGATTAATCTGCCTTCAAACATAGCCAATCCAATAAAAGAGCTTACCGATAGCATTCGGCAAATTGCTGCAAAGAACTATTCTGAAAGGGTTCATTTTGAAAGCCATGGTGAGTTTGATCAACTTGCAAAGTCGTTCAATACTATGGCTGAAAAATTAGAAGAATACAACACTAGTAACTTGGCCAAGTTGATGATGGAAAAGCGAAGAATTGAAGCGCTCATTAACAATATGCATGATCCGGTAATTGGATTGGATGAAAACCTAAAAGTTATCTTTGCCAATGAAGAAGCCATAAAAATATCGGGACTAACGAATGCGGAATTGATTGGCAAATTGGCGAAGGATTTGGCTCTAAAAAACGATTTGATTCGCTCTCTTATTCAAGACCTTATTTTTGGTCAAGCAGAAAACGAACAGAAATTACTACCTATCAAAATCTTCTCAAAAAATAAAGAGTGCTATTTTGAAAAAGAAACTTTGCATATTTCTATTACTCCAACTGGAGAAACCAATTCGAGGTTAGTTGGCCATGTGATTTTCTTACGAAATGTAACCTTTTACAAGGAGTTAGACTTTGCAAAAACAAATTTTATCGCAACTGTGTCACATGAGTTTAAAACTCCCATTTCATCCATTAAAATGAGCTTACAATTGCTTGATAATGAGAAAATAGGTAAGCTTAATGAAGAACAAAAAAACCTAATTGACAGCATTAAGGATGATGCTAACAGGTTGCTTAAAATAACTGGTGAGTTATTGAATATTACACAGGTCGAAAGCGGAAATATTCAACTTTCAATTTTACCATCTAAACCCAAAGAAATTTTAATGTATGCAATCAATGCTACCAAAACCCAGGCTGACCAAAAACAAATACATTTTGAAATCAGTTGTCCAGAAAATATTTCCCAAATTCAGGCCGACAATGAAAAGACAGCTTGGGTTTTGACAAATTTAATTTCAAATGCAATACGATATTCTTACGACAATTCAACGATTTTCTTATCCATTAAGGAGACTATTGATAAGGTACAAATTTCCGTTAGGGACACAGGACAAGGAATTGCTCCACAATATCGGGACAAAATTTTTGATCGGTACTTCCGAATTCCCGGGACGAAAAAGGAAGGTACAGGACTTGGACTTGCCATAAGCAAGGATTTTATTGAAGCACAAGGCGGACATCTTACTCTTGAAAGTGAATTTGGAGCCGGAAGTACATTTACATTGGTCCTAAACAAAACCACCTAGAAGAATATCAGCTTCAATTTCCTTTTTTATGGAGTTTCGGAAAATGATTTCCTCCGTTACTCCATTAAAGGGTTAATTGGGTTTATCCCAAATTATCTATTAAACTGCAAGCGCATTCCTTTTTTCGCTTCATCAAAACGTCCTTTTTCGTAAACCGGATGTCCGTTTACGAAGGTCATTTCTATGGAAGACTTAAACTCATGCCCTTCAAACGGACTCCACCCGCATTTGTACAACACATTTGATTTATTAACCAAGGTTGATTTTTTCGGGTCAACTAATACCAAGTCGGCGTAAAACCCTTCCCGAATAAAACCACGACGATCGATTTCAAACAAGATGGCCACATTGTGACACATCTTCTCAACGATTTTCTCCAGGCTGATTTTGCCTTGATGGTAGAAATCGAGCATGGCCATTAAGCTGTGTTGCACCAAAGGACCGCCACTTGGAGCAGTAAAATAAGTACCCGCTTTTTCTTCTAGGGTATGCGGAGCGTGGTCTGTCGCAATTACGTCGATGCGATTATCCAGAACGGCTTCAAAAATTGCAGCGCGGTCTGAAGCGGTTTTTACGGCAGGATTCCATTTAATCAACGAGCCTTTGCTCGCATAATCTGCGTCGGAGAACCACAAGTGGTGTACACAAGCTTCGGCCGTAATTTTCTTTTCAATTAATGGGATATCGTTTCTAAACAATTCTAGTTCTTTGGCTGTGCTAATGTGTAGAATATGCAGGCGAGTACCGTGTTTTTTGGCCAGGTTTACAGCATAAGAAGATGAACTGTAACAGGCTTCTGCACTACGAATGAGCGGATGCATTTCCATGGGCACTGCCTCACCATACTTTTCGCGAAAAGCAGCCGCATTTTTTTTAATCATGGGGTCGTCTTCACAGTGGGTGGCAATTAATGTTTTCACCTCAGCGAAGATTCGGTTTAAGGCTTGTTCGTTGTCGACGAGCATATCGCCTGTGCTTGAACCCATGAAAATTTTTACTCCGCAAATTTTTCGCTCATCCACCTTCAATAACTCCTCCAGGTTCGTATTTGTTGTGCCCATGAAAAAGCTGTAATTGGCTAAACTTACCTCTGAAGCTCTGGAGTACTTTTGTTCAAGCAAATCAAGGGTGGTAGCCGAAGGAGAGGTGTTGGGCATTTCCATATAGGATGTAACCCCACCGGCCACTGCAGCTTTCGCCTCTGTATAAATTTCACCCTTGTGGGTAAGTCCGGGCTCACGAAAATGAACTTGATCGTCAATAACACCCGGCAATAATAATAGTCCTGCTGCATCAATTACTCGGTCGGCGGGCATTGAAATTCCTTGAGGTTCAATTTTTTCGATGAAATTACCTTTGATTAAAACATCGGCATGGAAGGTTTTACCCTCGTTTACCAGGGTGGCATTTTTTATGAGAACAGTTTGCATGGTGCACAAATGTAAAAGGCTTTCCTTTTCACTTGTTCACATTCTTTGTCAAATAAGTCGGTTGCCTTTGGGTACTTCCGATTCAACGGTAGCCAAAACAATTCCACCCTGTCCATCGTCGAATCCTGTGAGAAGAAATTGGCTTTCAAAACCGGCCACAATCCGAGTTGGGATATTTAATACCCCAATGATTTGCTTGCCCACTAAATCCTCCGGTTTGTAGCGTTTGGTAAGCTGAGCACTGGTTTGTTTTATGCCCATCGGACCAAAATCAACCCAAATTTTGTAGGCTGGTTTTCGAGCTTGGGGAAACTCTTGAACCTCCACAATGGTGCCGCAATGCAAAGAAACTTGTTCAAACAAAGAGAAATCAATGGTCGCTTCCATAACAGACAATATATTTGCGCAAAATATGAAATACGATTTTATTGTAATAGGTGGAGGAATAGTGGGTTTGGCAAGTGCCTGGAAACTCATCAGCAAAAAGCCCGAATTGCGCATTGCGGTGCTTGAAAAGGAGTCGAGTTTGGCAGCCCATCAAACAGGAAACAATAGCGGGGTTATTCACTCGGGTATTTACTACAAACCCGGAAGTTTAAAAGCCAAGAACTGCATCAACGGATATCGGGAGATTCTTGATTTTTGCATCACCCATGACATTCCACATGAGTTGTGTGGTAAAGTAATAGTAGCTACCAGTATGGAAGAAATTCCTGAATTGGAAAAGTTGTACAAGCGCGGACTGGAAAACGGTTTGGATAAAATCAAAATGCTGAGTGCAGAAGAAACACGGGATATTGAACCACATGTAAAAGCCGTTCAGTCGATTCATGTGCCCTATACCGGTATAATAGATTATACAGCGGTTTGTAAGAAACTAGCCGAACTTGCACAAGCCAAAGGTGTTGAGATACTTACAGGTCAAAAAGTTGAGAAAATTGTCTCCTTAAAACTCGGAGTTCAAATTCAAACCGAAAACAGAAGTTTTGAAGCCAAGAATTACGTAAACTGCGCCGGACTTTATTCCGATAAAATTGCTGAGTTATCGGGGCAGAAGATCGACACGCGCATTATTCCATTCCGGGGCGAATATTATTATATCAGACCCGAAAAACGCAGCTTGGTTAAGCATTTGATTTATCCGGTACCTGATCCTAATTTTCCATTTTTAGGCGTACACTTTACCCGCATGATTGGAGGAGGCGTTGAGGCCGGACCAAATGCGGTTTTTGCATTCAAACGTGAGGGTTATTACCGCTCGGATGTGGATTTAGTTGAAATGGCTGAATCACTTGCCTGGCCTGGATTTAGAAAGGTTATGGGCAAATATTGGAAAACCGGATTGGGTGAATTTTACCGCAGTTTTTCTAAGCCAGCTTTCACCAAAGCCTTGCAGCGACTTGTTCCAGAAATTTCGGAAGATGATTTGGTGCCAGCATCAGCAGGAGTTCGCGCTCAGGCCTGCGATAAATTTGGCGGATTGCTCGACGATTTTAAAATCATTGAAGAAGCCCATGCTATACATGTATTGAATGCGCCAAGTCCTGCCGCCACCTCCAGCCTTTCTATTGGAAATACCATTGCCGAAATTGCCTTAAAACACCATTGATGTTTAGCTCTGAGACCCAACTGCGCGTGCGATATGCCGAAACCGACCAAATGGGTTACGTGTATTATGGCAACTACGCAGCCTTTTATGAAGTAGGCCGGGTTGAATCCTTGCGGCAAATAGGTTTGAGCTACAAACTGTTGGAAGATTCCGGAATTATGATGCCTGTTTTGGAATTGAAATGCAAGTATATACAGCCTGCCAGATACGATGATTTGTTAACAATTATCACCCGAATTCCCGAACTTCCCAAGGTGCGTTGCCGATTTGAATACGAAATCAGAAATCAGGAAGGGAATTTATTGAATCAAGGTGAAACCACTTTGGTTTTTATTGATATGAAAACCAATCGACCCAAAGCTTGCCCTGCACTTTTGGAAGAGAAATTAATTCCTTTTTTTGAGGTATGAAAAAGGCACCATTTCTGCATTCCGCTCCGGTAAAGTGGCTTTATCACAAAGCTTCCTCCATGTCGATGCCCGGCACCAAGGAGGTAACCTTGTATGCAGTTTTGGAATTCTTCATTCGCAAGCTCAATCAAAGCGATATCAACACACGGGCTTCTGCCTTGTCGTTTACCTTCTTTTTGGCGCTATTTCCTACGGTGATTTTTTTCTTTACCCTGATTGCTTACTTGCCTTTATCGGTTTCGCATGATGAAATCCTGTTTTTCATTAAAGAAGCGATTCCAATCAATGTGTATGAAACCATACGTGAAACGTTGGAAGATATTTTAAAGAATCAGCGGGGAGGTTTGCTATCCATCGGTTTCTTTTCGGCCATGTATTTTTCTACCAATGGCTTTCATAGCTTAATGGTACAATTGAATAAATTCAGCCATTTTCCGGATACTCGTCCTTTTTGGAAGCAGCGGCTGGTTGCCATAGGAATGGCTTTTTTTATCACCTTTTTGATTTTGTTTTCGGTTTTGGTATTAACAACAGGAACTTTGGTTTTAAGTTATCTTAATAAAGTAAAGTATTTCCCATCGCAGATTATTCCCTTTCTTATCTCCAGTTTTACTTTTTTGGTGGTAGGAATTATTGTATTGGGATTGGTTGGCGCCATTTATTATTTCGCTCCATCCCGGCAGCGCAAATGGCGATTTTTCTCGGCTGGAGCGGTGTTTGCAACTGTGGTTACCTTGATTACAACCTATGGATTTTCGCAGTATGTAAACCATTTCAATTCCTACAATAAAGTATATGGTTCTATTGGAGTGCTCATTGTAATCATGATGCTCATTTATATCAATACCTTTATACTATTATTGGGGTATGAATTGAATGTGGCCATAGATTTAGCCATCAATCAAGAAAGAAAAAATCAAGCCAGAAGAACCAAAGTCGACAATAAAATTGTGTTTTTGGATTCGCTAACAGAGGAGGAAAACTAATTCGGCTTCATGTCAGGTTTTGGAGATATTTTTACAAGACGAAAACTTTTTGGCAAGCACTACGATTACTTTAAAAGAATAATTAAATCATGGATTTACTCGAGCAACAAAGTATGCGCAAGGTTTTGCGCGTTGGCGGCGTTCCTGAACATTTTAATCTGGCATGGCATTTGGCCATTGAAAATGGCAAGTTTCTTGAAAAGGGAATTGAAATTGAATGGAGAGATGTTCCAGGCGGCACCGGCGCCATGTGTAAGCTGCTTCGCGATGGAGAACTCGACATGGCCATTGCCCTTACTGAAGGTGTAGTTGCCGATATTATGCAGGGAAATCCGGCTAAGATTGTTCAATTCTATGTGAATTCGCCTTTGCGCTGGGGAATTTTCACATCAGGCCAAAACACAGCTTTGAGCATGGACAATTTGCAGGGATGTAAATATGCCATTAGTCGCTACAAATCGGGTTCGCACTTGATGGCTTATGTCAATGCGCGTAATCTGAACCTCACAATTGCTCCGGAAGATTTTGTGTTGGTGGGCAATTTGGAAGGCGCCAGAAAATCGCTTGCCGCCAATGAAAGCCAATTGTTCATGTGGGAAAAATTCACCACTAAACCTTATGCCGATTCAGGAGAATTTAGGTTTCTGGGCGAGTGTCGCACTCCATGGCCTTGCTTTGCAGTAGTAGCAAGCGATGAATTGATTGAGACCCAACCAGAGTTGTTGAACCAGGTTTTGGACATCATCAATCAGAGTTGTTACGAATTGAAGTTTAACGAAAAGGAGGCCACCAAAATGGTTGCCTGGAGGTATCAGTTGAAAGAAGAAGATGCCCGTTCCTGGTTTCAGGAATTGGAATATGCTTACAGCCCTGAAATTGATGAAATTCAATTCATGGATATCTTAAACGACTTAAAATCACTGGGAATCATCGACCGTATTCCGCAGTTGGAGGAAATTTGCTATTCCAGGCACTTGAGTGAAAACCTTGTCTAAAAATCGGGGTTAATCTCTGGGAATTGTGGATTTCCACAGCGGATAAATCTTTAGTTTCGCTTTTTGATTTTGTGTAAGGAAGATGGAAGAAAATAAAGATGAATCCGTAAATCCGGAGTCGGGAAAAGACCAAAACCAGGAATACCATATTACTTCGGTAAATGGCCTTTACCAGAACTGGTTTCTGGATTATGCTTCGTATGTTATTTTAGAACGTGCGGTTCCGGCCATTGAAGATGGCTTGAAGCCAGTACAGCGTAGGATTTTGCATTCCATGCGCGAAATGGATGATGGGCGTTTCAACAAAGTGGCCAATATCATTGGTCAAACCATGCAGTACCATCCGCATGGTGATGCCGCCATTGGCGATGCCATGGTAAATTTAGGTCAGAAAGACCTGATGATTGAAACTCAGGGGAACTGGGGCGATGTGCGCACGGGAGATTCGGCAGCCGCACCTCGTTATATTGAGGCTCGTTTGTCGAAATTTGCCTTGGAAGTGGCCTTCAATAAGCAAACCACCGAATGGCAAAACTCTTACGATGGACGTAAAAAAGAACCTGTAGCGCTTCCAATGAAATTCCCTTTGCTTTTGGCTCAGGGTGTTGAAGGAATTGCGGTTGGATTGGCAACCAAGGTGTTACCTCACAACTTTTGTGAATTGTTGCAGGCTAGTATTGATTACCTGAAAGGAAAACCCTTTGAACTTTATCCCGATTTTCAAACTGCCGGATTGGTTGATATTGGAAATTACAACCAAGGCAAAAAAGGCGGTAAGGTTCGGGTTCGGGCACGTATTGAAGAGTCGCAACGCAAGTCGTTGTTGATTAAAGATGTGCCTTATGGCGTAACCACCATTCAACTAATCGATTCCATAATCAAAGCCAACGATAGTGGAAAAATCAAAATTAAAAAAGTAATCGATAATACAGCAAAAGACGTTGAGATTGAAGTGCAATTGGCACCCGGCGTTTCTCCGGATAAAACCATTGATGCCTTGTATGCCTTTACAGACTGTGAGGTGAGCATTTCGCCCAATGCCTGTGTAATTGTAAACGATAGGCCCATGTTTCTTGGGGTTGATGAATTGCTGAAGTTATCAACCGAACGCACCAAGGAATTGCTGAAGCAGGAATTGGAAATCAAGCTGCGCGAATTGGAAGAAAGCTGGCACAACAGTTCATTGGAGAAGATTTTCATTGAAAACCGCATTTACCGCGATATTGAAGAGTGCGAAACCTTTGAAGATGTAATTGATACCATTTGGCGCGGCATGAACAAATTCAGAAAATTGTTCCGCCGTGACCTTACCGAAGACGATATTCTTCGCTTAACCGAGATTAAAATCAAGCGTATCTCCAAGTACGATAGCTTTAAGGCTGATGAATACATCAAAGGCTTGGAAGCCCAAATGGAACAGGTGAAGTACGACCTTGAGAACCTGAAGGCATTTGCGGTAAAATACTTCGAGAACCTGTTGAAGAAATACGGCAAAGGACGTGAACGTAAAACCGAAATCCGCGTATTTGATACCATTGATTCTAAAACCGTTGCCATTGCAAACCAGAAATTGTACGCCAATAGGGCTGAAGGTTTTGTTGGTTATGGCTTGAAGAAAGACGAGTTTATCAACGATTGTTCGGATATCGACGATATTATTGTTTTCCGCCGGGATGGTAAAATGCTGGTAAGCAAGGTTCAGGAAAAAGCCTTTATGGGAAAAGACATAATCCATGTGGATGTGTTTAGAAAGAATGATGAACGCCGCATTTACAACCTGGTGTATCTGGATGGAAAGAGCAGGGTAAGTTATGCTAAACGCTTCTCGGTTACCGGCATCACCCGCGATAAAGAGTACGATTTAACCCAAGGAACACCGGGATCGCGGATTCTTTACTTCACTGCAAATCCTGCAGGTGAAGCGGAGATTGTTGGGGTAACCTTGAGTCCGTTGAGTCATGCCCGCAAATTGAGTTTCGACTTCGATTTTGCAAGTTTGGCTGTAAAAGGAAGAGGTGTACAAGGAAATATTGTAAGTAAATACCTGGTAAAATCCATCAAGCTCAAGCAAAAAGGCATTTCAACTTTAGGTGGAATTGATATTTGGTACGATGATGCCATTGGCCGTATCAATACCAATGAACATGGCAATTACCTGGGTAATTTCTCGGGAGAAGATTTGATTCTATCGGTTTATAAAGATGGCACCTATGAGTTGAGCAATTTTGATTTGTCGAATCACTTCGATTATCAGCAATTGCTTCTGATTGTGAAATTCAAACCACAGCGCCCTTTGTGTGTGATTTACTACGATGCCAAAGCCAAGTATTTTTACATCAAACGCTTCTTGATTGAAACCCAGACACTGAACAAGCGCTTTGCTTGCATTACAGAGGAAAAAGGAAACTATATCCTGTTGGTAACTGATCACAAAGAGCCGAAAATCAACCTAGTTACAGGAAAAGGTAAAACCTTGAAAGAGGAAGAAGTAAACCTGAATGAACTGATTGAAGTGAAAGGGTGGAAGGCCATTGGTAACAAGTTTGCAGGAACCGATTTGAGCAAAATTCAACTCCTTGAAGAGGAAGTGGAAGAAGAGGTGATTGACGATATCGAAAAAGAAGAGCAGGAGAAAATTCGCAAACTGCTTGAAGACGATTCCGACTCATTTGACTCGAAAGGAAAAAGGGGGAAATCATCCGGCAATCCGGAACAACCCAAACTCTTTTAATGAAAAATCCCGGTTTACAAGTTGCATTTACCTTGCCTTGGTTTACCGGGATTTTTTGCATGCTTTTCATGCTGCATTCCTGCAGGCAGGACCGCAGAATATTGGTATTGGACGCTCCGTCTTATTCAATCATCGAACAAGATTTTGCGGATTCATTAAAGTTGTATGAGGTTTGGTTTGATCGGATTGAATTGCCATTGGATACCCTTGATTATTATTCCTGGAAACTAATGCTAGAGTTTGAGCCATCTGCCCGAGAAAGAAGTTTGAAAAAGGCTTTATGCCTTACACCACAACCTGAAATCGCGGAACTTATTTTGAAGGAGTGCAGGCTTGAGCCAGCCCACCGAAAAGGCCTGGAAGGATTTGTTCGTCTTGCGAGGCAAGATATTGGCTATGCCGGCTTGTTTGCAGAAAACAGCGAGGATGTGAAGCACTATTCAACAAGTTATCCCGAATTTGATTCCACCGCCAGTTTGCAAGAAATAGCCGCCTTGCTTGGTCTAAAAAAGCGGCTCTTTGGCTTCGGATACCTGAATTCGGTAAGTTCTTTCATTCAATTGATAGGTAGGGATAGGTTAGGTCCCAATAAAATGTGGTTTCGTTTGGTTCAGGTTGATGGAGATTCCATTTCATCGGTAGAGCTTGTTTCTGCGCAAGGAACAGAAAATGTAAGGGTTTTGGCAAAACTCAACCAAGCCAAGCAATTGATTTATTACCTCCATCCGGCAAAGCCTGATACCTTTAATGGACATTTGCTAAACAGTCCTGAACTCTGGTTGGGAGATAGATTTACAGGCAAATTCAAGCAGTAATGGGTATGAAGTTAATTTCAATTGGCTTACTAATTTGCTTGTTTACGGGATGCCTGTATCCGGAAAGTTATTTCGAGATTCAAGCTGACAGGTTGCCGGTTTGGGCCATTTGCAATGCCGATTCGGTGAGAAATTACCAGTTTCGTGTGGCAGACAACTACCAATTTTTGGCGCAACGTTATCTGGTAAAAGCAAATGAAAAGGGGATACCTGCCTCGAAGAAAATCATTTACCTCAAAAAATCGCTTTCCTTGTATCCTGAGCGCGAAATCTACTTTTTATTGGGGGTTGAATTGATTAACCAAGGCAGACATGAAGAAGCATTGCAGGTATTCCAATTTTTGGTTACCGAAAAAAATGGATATCAATCCAAAGATCCGGTGCATCAGCTAATGCTGCGCTACCTGAATCGAAAAGACGAGCCTGGTATTTTTGGTGAAGATGAAAAAAACTTGCTAAAGCAATGGATAAAAAACGATATTCACAATTAGAATGGCTAAAAAGAAAAGTATTCGTAATTGGCTTTTTTTGAGTGAAAAGGAAACGGATTTCAATACCCGACTTTTTCTTTTAGGAGCCTTTATTATTGCTGTTTCCAATTGGCTTGGCTTAATTAACAATGTATTTCTTGGGCTTGATGCCCGACTTATTCTGGTTAATATTCTATTTGCGCTAACATCAACCTTGCTGTTGATTTTTGTTCGAAAAAAGGCAAAAGCAAATGCCACGTCTGGCATCTTTTTGATTTTAATTTCAGCGGTTTCATTAATGATTTTTTGGCCCTTAAATGCAGGTTTTAATGGCCCTATGTTGCTCTATTTTGCCATATTGCCAATATTTCTCTCTCTGTTTTTAAGTCGAATTAAATCCTATTTTACTTTATTATCCGGGTTGATAATAGTGGGTGTGTTTTTTTGGTATTATTTTCTTCAGCCTCAATTGATAGTACCTTATGTTTCAGAATTCAATCAATACGCCGATAATTACACCTCTTTGATATTTGTATCTTGGGGATTGCTGGAAATTGGCCTGTTTTACAGAGAAGAAACCCGCAAGGTGCACGAGAAGCTAAAAGAACAGGTGCAGGTAATGGAGGTGCAGTACAATGCCCTCAAGGAGGTTGAAGAGTTCAAAAGCACGGTATTTGCAAGCCTTTCACACGATATTAAGTCGCCCATACAAAATATGAGTGCATTGTTTGAAATGTTGCTTGACCAGGACATTCCACTTGAAGAGAAACGGAAAATAACCCAAATGGCCAGCACCCAAATGGCTGAAACAAGCGCCTATGTGGAAAATGTATTCATTTGGGCCCGGTCGCAGATGGGAGGTTTAAACATCACCAAAACGGCTTTCAATGTTGCACAAGTAGTGGAAGAGGTTGCCGAGACATTAAAGGTTCAATTGACATCAAAATCGCTCCGGGTTGAGCAAAATATTCCGGAAGACTTAATGGCATTTGGCGACCGTTCTTTCTTTGTTATTGTTATTTCAAATTTTGTCCGAAATGCTATAAAATTCTCAAATGAGAAAGGGAAAATAAGCATAATAGCTAGACCTACAACCCATAAGATGATAGATATTCAGGTTATCGATCAAGGGATTGGAATAGCTGATGAACGCATAGCAAATTTGTTCAACTCAAATACAAGCACCCGAGGAACTTCCAATGAAAAAGGTTCCGGATTGGGTTTACGAATTGCAAAGTTGTTCACTGAACTTAATGGTGGAGAGGTTTACGTACAAAGCGCTCCTGGGGTCGGAAGTAAATTTGGAACAAGTATTAAAGAGAGCTAAACACTTGTTGTTGGTCTCTTAAGTATAGCTGGAACAATTTCAATTCGGTTGTCAACAGGTACATGCTTGTGAACTTTGGTACATAGCGCCCCCAATTCGTTTCTCCCTAAATTCAACTATTTTGCAAACATGAGAAACCGAATTCTACTCGTCCTATTCACTTGTTTACAATTGCTTGGAAATGCTCAAGTTCCTTTTGTTGACCCCTTATTTGCAAGTCGGTTGAAATCGCCACAATCTGCAATTACGCCGTGCTACAAGAAAGGAAATATTACTTTTATAAGCGCATTTGTTCAAACAAATTCCAGCTTTCAAGAAAAAGATTTTACGCGACTTGGCATCAAAACCGGAACCCAAATTGGAAACATTCGAACTGTATTAATTCCTGAAACTTCTGCAGCTGAATTCCTCAAACTAAAAGGAGTGGATAGGGTAGAAGCCGACCAATACATTCATCACAACATGGCAGAAGCTAAAAAGGCGCTGCGTTTGGATTCAGTTGCGCAAGCCATTAACCTGAAATTGCCCTATACAGGAAAAAATGTTGTTGTGGGAATTATTGATGCGGGGTTTGATTACACCCATCCTGCTTTTCGAGATACAAGCGGAAGCAACCTGCGCGTGAAACGGGTTTGGGAACAACGCAATTCAGGAATTCCACCGCAAGGTTATGCGTATGGGAATGAATTGAAAGATTCGGAATCGATTATTACCAAAGGGTTTGAAGTCGCTTCTTTTTCGCATGGTACCCATGTGGCAGGAATTGCATCCGGTTCCGGATTAGGAAGTACCAAAAACAGAGGCATTGCTTACGAATCGGAATTGGTTTTTGTGGGAATTCGGCCTGAAAAAAGCGAGTGGACAGGGATGGGCATGAGCAGTATAATTGATGCAGTTAATTATATTTTCACCTATGCATCTTCTGTTGGTAAACCAGCTGTTGCAAACTTAAGTTGGGGCTGCAGTATTGGGCCAAACGATGGAAGCTCTCTGTTTGCCAAAGCACTAGATGGATTAACTGGAAGGGGAAAGATATTCATAAACTCTGCCGGCAATAATGGCGATGAAAACATTCACCTATACAAGGCTTTCTCGGAAAGCGACACCGCAGTTTACACATTCGCAAACCTGCCTCAGGTTGCCGGAGAAAAGCGAAGCTGGATTGATATTTGGGCGGATGCCGGAACCGATAAAAAAGCAGTTGTTCGTTTGTACAGCGGAATAACCTTGCTTTCAGAATTGGTAATTCCTGATTTCAGCACGCAGTTTCCGGATACATTTTTGATTGGTGCTAACAACGATACTTGCTATTTTTCTGCCTTTGGAGTGGCCAATGATCCAGCCAATTCAAAAGCCCATTTACTCTTCAATTTCTTCAACAAAACAGGAAATTCGATTTGCATTGGCTTGATGGGGAAGTCGGGTGCTGCTCACATGTGGATGGGCTATGTGGAGCAATACAATGGTTATTATGGTAATTTTAGCAATGGTGGCCAAAGTTTTGCTTCAAAAGGAGATAGCAGATATACGCTTGGCGAAATGTCGTGCACACGCTCTGCTATTACAGTTGCTGCGTATGCCTCAAAAGTCTCGTTCAAAAATTTGGGAAATACCACTCAAAGCTATTCAGGCTATGCCAAGCTAGGACAAATTGTTCCTTTTTCAAGCATTGGTCCAACAGCTGATGGACGTATGAAACCTGATGTTGCAGCACCCGGACTCACCATTGCATCTGCCGTAAATTCTTACGATGTTTCGTATGCACCCGGGGGAAGCAATTATGTGCAAAGTGTTGTGAAATACAGTGACCCGCAAAATTCCAGGGATTATTTTTATGCTGAAGCAAGTGGAACCTCGATGTCATCACCCATGGTTTGTGGCGTTGTTGCGTTGATGTTGCAACAAAATCCATTTTTGAATCCGGAGGAAATCAAACACTTGTTCAAAGCAACTCGGCTGGTGGATGCCGCAACGGGCGCCAATCCCGATTCAACCCGCTGGGGAGTTGGAAAACTAAATGCCTATGCGCTATTAAAAGCCTGCGAAGCGTTTACCGGAAATCCAAAAATCAGCAAAAAGCCAGAAGGTTTGCAGGTTTATCCCAATCCAACTCAAACCGGAAGCATTACACTGCAGAATTCGGGTTCAGAAAAGGTTTGGGTTGAATTGTTTACACTTGAAGGCAAATTGCTGGAAACACTTTTGTTACCAAGTGGAGAAAACCTCAATTGGCTTGCTCCGGGTGCTGGAATTTTCATTGCGCACTTCAATAATGCCGATGGGGGAATTTGGGTAGAGCGCTTGATTGTGCAGTAGAAATCTGTGGGTTTCGGTTTGAAGGAAAGCAAATCCTCATTTGCATTTCAGTTCAAATCAGCGGTTATTTGCCCCAAACCCAAATCTGATGCAATCTTATCCTAAAATAGATGTTCATGCCCATATTTTGCCCGAGAACATGCCCAATCTCAAAGACAAATATGGATATGGTGATGACTTTATTTACCTGGACCATTACCAACCCGGAAGGGCGAATATGATGAAAGCCAATGGTACATTTTTTCGTGCCATTGATGATTTATGCTGGGATCCTGAGGCAATTATTCGCCACATGGATAAACATGGGGTTCAATTGATGGCATTATCCATAGTTCCGGTATTGTTTTATTATTGGGCTAAACCGGAGCATACGCTTGAATGGTCGCGCTATTTTAACAACTACATTGCAGGAATTCAGAAAAGTCACCCCAAACGCTTTGTAGGCCTTGGAACTTTGCCCATGCAGGACATTACCCTTGCCTGTGAAGAATTAACCCGCATTCATTATGAATTGGAGTTACCAGGAGTTGAAATTGGTACCCATATTGAACACAGGAATTTGGATGACCCCTATTACTATCCCTTTTACGAAACTGCCGAGAAGCTGGGAATAGCCATTTTTGTCCATCCTTGGGATATGATGGCTCAAGAGAAAATGCCAAAGTACTTCCTGCCTTGGTTAGTGGGCATGCCTGCTGAAACTTCATTGGCCATTTGTAGCATGCTTTTTGGAGGTATTTTTGATAAGTACCCTAAACTACGGGTCATGTTTGCCCACGGAGGAGGCTGTTTTCCGCAAACCCTGGGAAGAATTTCGCATGCCTACCATGCTCGACCTGATTTATGCAATGTCCATCAAGTTGCAGACCCCAAAGAATATTTGGATAAATTTTACATCGACTCCTTGGTGCACGATGATGATACTTTTCGTTTTATTCTTAAGCAATTTGGGGCAGAACGCATTGCCATGGGAAGCGATTTTCCGTTCCCACTCGGCGATTTGGAGCATGGCCGTTTTATTGAATTGATGAAGGATTTATCGGAGGAGCAAAAACAGCAATTGCTTTACCAAACCGCTAAAGAGTGGCTGGGCCTAAAAGACTAAATTGGAATAAAAAAAGGACGGTAAATCACTGTCCCTTTTTTATATCATCTTGAATATCAAATTTTTCACAGATGGCTTTTTGATTTCTGCCTTTGCAAATGATTACAATCATTCATAAATAGACCAACCAATTTTCAGCCCGAGAAAATTAGGACTCGCCCAGGAGAACGCGAATTGTCTTATCCAATTGGGTGTATGGGATTGCATATTCGTTGAGACAAGTTTTTATTCGTTCAGTATGGTCTAATAGCTTATCAGGAATGCGGCTTCCAAGGTGAACTTGTTCAATTGGGTTAATTTCAATCCACTCTAATTCAGAAATTCTAACAGGTCCGGTTTGTCCAAATTCAACATAATTTTCAGCCGGTTGAATAAAAAGCGTATCCCACCTGCTTGTTTGCGTTCCATTTGTCAGCCTAAGCCTGAATGAACAGTTTACCTCCTTAAAGAAGTCGACAAGGAATTTTATGCTTTCTGTTTTGGTCACAATTCTAATTTGTGAAGGAAATTGAACTCCCGACTAAGGCCTATTGATTAATAGCCGTCGCCATCCAAAATATTGCCCAAACCACCTAGCAAGCCACCCTCTTCGCGACGACCACCTGCGGTGCCATAGCTCAGCACTCTTCCGGCCAAACGTGAAATAGGTAAGCTTTGAATCCAAACCTTGCCCGGGCCACGGAGAGTAGCAAAAAACACACCCTCGCCACCAAACAAGGTATTCTTGATTCCACCCACAAATTGAATATCGTAATCTACTTCTTTGCTAAAGGCAACAATACAGCCTGTATCTACCTTCAAAGCCTCACCAGGTTGCAAATCGCGCTCTTCAACGTGGCCACCCGCATGTACGAAAGCCATTCCATCACCTTCCAGTTTTTGCATGATAAATCCTTCACCACCAAACAAACCGGTTCCCAATTTGCGTTGGAATTCAATGCCAACACTTACCCCTTTTGCTGCGCAAAGGAAAGAGTCTTTTTGACAAACAATACGACCACCCAAACGGTACAAATCAAGCGGAATAATTTTGCCGGGATAGGGAGCAGCAAAAGTCACCTGGCGTTTTCCTGGAGCCAAATTGGTATAGGCTGTCATGAATAAACTCTCTCCGGTTAACAATCGCTTTCCGGCATTCATCAATTTACCTAAAAAACCGGAGTTCTGATGTGAACCATCGCCGAACAAGGTTTCCATTTGAATGCCTTCATTCATCATCATAAAACTGCCCGGTTCCGCCATTACAGTTTCTTGCGGGTCGAGTTCAATTTCAACACATTGCATTTCGCTTCCAAAAATGCGGTAGTCAATTTCGTGATTGGTTAACATAAGTATGATTTGTTGCGCGAATGTACAAAAGCACTCATTTTTCGCAGCTAGATTTTGTGCAAAAGGGTCCAGAACATGTTAAGTGCGTTAAATTTGGTTTAAAATTTGGACTGAACCTTGGTGGTGTACTTTTTTTATCTCATAAAAAAAACTTTATTCGTGGCATGCGCACTGCATTAATTGTAGGAATTACCGGTCATGTTGGAAAAAGGCTGATCGACAAACTCTTGAACAGCCGTTCATACCGTCGCTTGCATTCTATTTCACGGAAAGATCATCGAAAAATCAAGAACATTCACTTGGTAAAACATATTGTTGATTTCGACAATCTTGAGGCGCACCGCGATATTTTTGAACAGGTAGAGGAGGTGTTCTGCCTAGTGGGTTCTGCTTATGTAAACATGAACAACCAGGATGAACCGGAAAAGCTCGATTACGACTATCCAATACATGTTGCGAAACTTGCCAAAAGCAGTGGGGTGAAACGTTTTTTGCTGATTAACCCAACCATGAACAAGCTCAACTCCTCCGACCCGGTGATGCAAAAGCGCAAGAAATTGGAAGATGAAATTCAATGCATGGGTTTTGAAGATTTTCATGTGATTCGAGCCAATAAAGTTACCGCATCCAAACACTGGATTACTCCTCGTAAGAAATGGATGAAGTTTGTAAGCTTTTTGGGTGAATTGATTGGTAAAAATCCAGGAGGCTATAACCGGATTCCGGGAAATATTCTTGCAGATGAAATTTTCTCCTGGGCCTTAAGTCGCCCGGAAATTAAAAAAGACGAAAAGCTAAGTTTATGAAGTCAGCACTCGTAATTGGCGCAAGTGGTTTGGTGGGACGCCAATTGGTTTTTGAATTGATTAAGCATCCGGCTTATTCTCGCATCAAGGCACTTAGCAGAAAAGATTTGGTCATTGAGGCTCCAAAATTGGAGCAGCACCTGATAGATTTTTCGCAATTGGAGAGTTACTCCAATTTGTTTGATGTGGATGAACTGTACATTGCCATAGGAACCACACGTTCTAAAACTCCAGACCTGGAAACCTATCGGAAAATCGACCAGGAAATTCCAATGCGGGCTGCCCGCTTAGCTTACGAGAAAGGCTGCAAGCAAGTGTTTTTCGTTTCTTCTATGGGAGCTGATAGCAACTCATCCATTTTTTATTCAAAACTAAAAGGCGAAACCGAGCAATTACTTAGCGAAATTGGGCTTCCTGCTTGCCACCTTATTCGCCCAAGCTTGTTGATTGGGCAACGCAATGAATTCAGACCACTGGAGGCATTTTCTCAACTTCTCATGAAAGGCCTGAATTTGGTAATGATTGGCCCATTGCGTGCCTACAAAGGCATTCAGGGATTTGAAGTGGCCAGAGCAATGGTGAAAATTGCCCAACTAAACCTAAGTGGAAATCGGGTTTGGTTGAACAACGAATTGCTGGATCAACTCGAAAAAAAGTAGACCAAAAGTCCTGCAAGTACGAGAGCAATACCCTGCCACTCAACCTTTGTTAGTCTTTCTTTGAAAACCAATCTACCTGCCAGCAAGGAATAGGGGAAGAAGGCCAGTTGCATAAAGCCCATCAGGTTTAGGTTGAAACGCGCATAGCTGATGTAAAGGAAATAGGAACCGGCAATGGTGAAGAAGCCAATCGAAAACAGAAACAAAACCTGTTTCATTTCAAACTTGAAGGCGGTTTCACTTCGCATAAAAAGAGCGGATACCATCAAAAGCACAAATTCAGCCACCAAAGTTCCTGTTGAGGAATTGATACTCTGCAAGGGAACCGACATCAAACCATACCCAAAACCCCATAAAATGGCGCTTCCAATTGCCCATAGCAAGCCGGAATGTGTCTTACCTTTTTTCCATTGGATGACAATTCCTGCAACGCAAAACAAGGTTGCCAAATAGAACCAAAATCCAGGATATTGATTTTGCAAAAGCAAAGCCAAGCCATAATGTACAAAGGCGCTCGTAATTTGAATTACCGAAATATTTACAAAATGGCAATCCTTTAATGCGCGGATATAGGCATACAATCCACCGGCGTTTAACAAGGCACATCCAATCAATTCCAAAAGCGGCAATCCAGGTTCTAGTTGAAGCGGTTCTGCGCTCAACAAGAATAGGGGAATGCAGAGTGCGACAGCAAACAAACTGCGAAAGAAAATAAGGCGAAATGGCCCTGATTGCAGGGATGAAAGTTTGATGAATAAATCAGCTAAAAAATACAGGCTGTTAACCAACAAGGAAAACCCAATCACCTGAACTTGTTCGCTTACCATTCGCGCAGTACCTCCTGCAATTCTTTGTGGTAGTCGTATTGAAGATCTTCATGCAATTTGGCAAGCGCTTTTTCAATCCGAACCACTTGCCTGTCGAACAAATTGGATAACACTTCTGACCGCTTGATATCTAAAGGAAGTGCGAGCAGTTCACTACAATAAAACAACAACAATTCTACAATAACATATTCTTTTCCGGTGTATTTAATATGGGTATTGGCTGTTTTTAAAGCTTTGCGAATGCTCTTTTTGGCCAGATAAAAGGAGCTGGTATTTGTTTGTTGAAGTTGTTGGCGAATTTCTTCTTTTACTTCATCTAGGTAATCCGATTCGCTGGAAGCACCAAATAAAAGGTAATTCAATAAACCTTTGTTGTCGAGTTTATAGCGACCTAGCCGGAGGATTATCTCACGCAGTTCGTTGGGATTAAGTTCCTTCAGTTGGGTTCTTATTTCGCTGGTTCCGGCAATTTTCATGCGGCGGCAAGATACAAAATCAAGACGGGCATGAGCCATGAATTTTCAAGGAAGGTTGAATTGATTCACAATCCTGCTTACATTGGGGCCCGAATGAGTTTTGTTCTCTCCAAATCAACTTTTATGTATGGAAATCAATGCGAGAAACGCTTGTATTTTCATAAGTTCAAACCCGAGTACAGGAATCCACCCGACCCTGCACAGGAACTCGTTTTTGCACAAGGAACAGATCTTGGAATGTTGGCTAGGAATCTGTTTCCGGGAGGACTGGATTTAACCCCTGAAACTCCCTATCAATATGCCTTATCGGCCCAAAAAACACTTAAAAGTTTGCCCGTAAGGTATGTGTTTTATGAGCCGGTTTTTATAGGCTCTGAGGTTATGTGCGCCTTAGATATTTTGGTTCGCAAAAATTCAGGCTTGTTTGCTTTTGAGGTAAAATCAGGAACCAGCGCCAAGCCGCAGTACATTGAGGATGCTGCTTTGCAGTATTGGGTGATGAAAAAAGCCGGATACGAACCTAGAGATTTTTCATTAATCCTCATCAACAAGCACTATGAGTTTAATGGGAAACTCGATATTAATCAGTTGTTTTATACGGAATCAATACTCGAACAAATTCTTGAATTACAGGAACAAATTGAGCTAAAAGTGGCCCAGTTGAAGAAGTTGTTAAAGCAGAAAGTGCAGCCCGAAATTAATCCTGGTATGCATTGTTTTTCACCTTATACCTGTGATTTTTCAAACCATTGTTGGAAGGGAATTCCGACTGAAAATTCGGTATTGGATTTGAGTCACGGCATTGGCTGGAAGTTTTTTGAAGAAGGGTACAGAAGCTTGGATGAATTGCCGGTTAATCTTGAACTTCCACCACGCGCTGCATTTCAACTGAAAGTGTACCGAAGTGGCGAAACTGTGGTAGATATAGAAAAGATATCTACTTATTTAAGTCAGGTGGATTTCCCTTTGGGATTCCTGGATTTTGAGAGCTACCAATCATCGGTTCCAAACATTGTTGGCACAAGGCCCTATCAGCGTATTCCTTTTCAATATTCACTGCATTCTCTAAGTTCAAAAAAGGCCAAGTTAAAGGCAGTTGGATTTTTGGGTGATGGAATTAGCGACCCAAGACCGGGATTGGTTAAAAAACTCATTGCCGATTGCAAAAACCTAAAGCATATTTTTGTTTACAGCATAGGATTTGAACGCTCGGTATTGAACGAATTGGCGGCACAGTTTCCGGAACATGCAAATGAACTTCTTCAAATTGCAGCTAAACTGGTTGACTTGATGACTCCTTTTCAACAACGCTGGTATTACCATGCCGACATGAAGGGTGGATACAGTATTAAGGTGATGTTACCTCATTTCTTCCCTGAAATGAGCTACGAGGATTTGCCCATTGGCGATGGAGGAACCGCCAGCATGGCTTATGCCTCGTTGACTACACTATCTGCTGAAGAACGCGAAGAAATCAGAAATCAATTGATTACCTATTGCAACTTGGATACTTTGGCTATGGTGAAAATTTGGGAGAAGTTGCAGTCGATTTGTTAATTTTAACAGGCTAAAGTCTTAATCAATGCAACAATTATCTAAAGCAGGAAAAATCAAAGTTCTGATGCTTGCATTGGCAAGTCTTCCCAACCTTGTAAAACCAATTGGTATTAAAGTGGATTTGGGAATTGGAACACTCGTTTTTGCATTCCTATTTGGCGCAATTGCAATTCCGGTAGTTTCTAAATTGAATGCAATGATTTCTCGCAAAATCCTTGAAAAGCCAAACTGGAACGAACAAATTTTCTCAATAAGAAAGCCTATTAATTTCTTTCAATTTGGAGCCATTTTCATGCTTGTAGTTGGCTCAAGCATAGTTTTAGGAAGTTGGGTGAAGTACCAGTTTTTAAATCAATTTGGTTTAACTGCCATTCTTTTTGGATTTGGCAATTTATTGGGAATTCAATTGGCATTTAGAATTCCATCCAAATCTTAATAAATTGCCTTATTTAGCTGAATTCCTATCAACCCAAACGCAACTTATTGCTTGATTTATGGTGTTTATTCACTTAGAATTCAAGCACCCAAACTCCGCAATTTTTCTCAATTTGGAAATGCATTGGAAGCGCTCCTCGAATACTTTGACCTTCTAGAGTTCGAATAGAAAATCCTTGATTATTAAATCCCCAGGTTGTTGGATTTACTTCAATCCCTTTCTCTTCAAATTTTTCAGGGTTAAGTAACATGGCATAGCGCTTTTTGTCCTTGGTGGATTGTGTAAATACCCAATGAGCGCCATTTTGTTCTTTAAATTCAAAAGGAGCAATAGGTTTACTTGAATAAATGGCGTTTCCATTCTTCTTCATCCAGACGCCAATTTCCTGCAAACGCTGGTAAGCCGTTGAATCCCATTCCCCGTTTGGACCCGGTGCAATGTTGAGCAGGTAATTTCCACCTCGCGAAACAATTTTGCAGAGGTTAACCAGAATTTGCTGCTTGGATTTGTAGTGTTCATTTTTTACCCAACTCCAGCTGCCTCCCATGGTCATGCAAGTTTCCCAAGGATAGGGAAGGGGTTTATCGGGAATTTGCTGTTCTGGTGTTAGGTAGTTTTGATTTGGACCTTCCACCGCCCGATCTACCACAATCAATCCGGGTTGCAATTTTCTTCCCCATTTTGCAATCGAGTCCATTTCAATATCCTGATGAACAGGTTTGTATCCCCAACGTGGTGAAGTCTTGGTCATGGGTTGAACCCAGCCACCATCAAGCCATAAAATGTCTACTTTCCCGTATTCACTGAGCAATTCGTTGATCTGATTTTGGGTGAACTTTTTATAGGCATTCCATTTTTCAGGATATTTATTCAAATCGTAATTCGGATTTCTGTCGTATGGCGGAAACTTGGGCCACCAATAATCCTGGCAATGCCAATCGGGTTTGCTAAAATAGGCGCCAACCCACAAACCTTCTTTGCGAAACGCATTGAACACTTCCCGGGTAATATTTGCTCTTTGATTTTTACTAAAAGGCGTTTTAGCTGAAGTGATTTTGTAGTCGGAAAATTTGGTATCAAATAGGGCAAAACCATCGTGGTGTTTGGTGGTGAATACCATGTATTTCATACCGGCTTCTTTTGCCGCTTTTGCCCAACGCTCCGGGTTGAATTGAATCGGATTGAATGTGGTTTGCAAGTTTTCGTAGGCTTTCACATACTCAAAATAATTTGCTGAATATGGGCCTCGGCGTTCGCACCAGCCTTCATCTTCCGGACAAATGCTCCAGCTTTCAACAATTCCCCATTGCGAATAGGTTCCCCAATGCATTAACAATCCAAAGCGCATGTTTTGCCATTCCGTCAATTTTGCCTTAACCTGTGGATCGGTGGGTTCATAATACTTTTGGTTTGAATGATCCTGGGCTGATACTTGTCCCAGTTTAACCAGTAGAATAAGCAGTAAAATCTTTTTCATCAATACACTTCTATTTCATTAATAAACAACCAGCCATTTGCATTTACACCGCGCCAAGCCGGCAACTGACCCGGATTTCCAACTTTTACTTTCAAATATCTTCCTCGAGCAGGTTGTTTGAATTGGGCTTTTAGGGAATAAACACCATCTGCCATTTTCTGTCCTACAAATGGATTTATTGAAAACGCTTTAAAAGTCTTTCCTTTAGTGTCCATGGTGCTTGAAAGCTCAATTTCTAAGCTATCCGGACCCACAATCCAGGCCATTTGATTTTCCAGAAAATGAACAGTTACATAGTCTACTTGCTCTTCTGCACCCAAATCAATTTCAACCCAAGCATCTCGTCCCCACCAACCTTGCCAATTCATTTGGTATTCCTGACTGTTCAAAAGGCCATCGTTTAAACTTCTTCCAGAAACATAATTAATTCCCGGCAATTCTTGAATTCCATCTGAGTAGGCTTTGTCTGGATAATTGAAATACCTGACATTCTTTTCTACTGCCCGGTGCTTCCTAACCGTATTTTGCCATTCCATCAGTGTTTTCTCGCGATATTCATTCGGGTTCAGTTTAACCTCATGCAACAAGGGCGGACCAAATTGATTGGCAAATTGGGTGAAGGAGTCTAAAATTTGCCTGTAAGTTAACCTGCCGCCAAAAGGCCCATGCAAATCAGGGTTGGATCGGTTTCCGTTCGCATCCCTATCAAACATCCAGCCTTCTCCTGCCTGCGGAAATTTGAGGCATTCCAAAGAAGCGTACCATAAACTTTGCCTTACTTCTTTTACATGGTGCAATAAAGTTGGATTGTATGCCGTGACATCCATGGCTTGATGTATGAGCTGATTGTAACTTTTAAGCAAACCCGGGTTTAAATAACTTTGCATGTACAAAGCGGGCGGTTCATACAAGGTAAGCGCTCTTCCTGATTGATTCAAAAATTCGGTTTGTAGCCTAAGCAATTCCTTTATAAATCCAGAAGCTGGCCCGTAATAAGCCTGTAAAAAATAGTCTGTAAGGCTATCGGCATCTGCTTCCGGATTCCACATCAACTCACTCAACAAAAAAGCCCGGAGTGGCTCAAATTCAGCTCCAGTTTGATTGTATCCTTGTTCAAAAACCATTGGAACGCCATGTTTTTTAAAAAGCTGAAGATTGGGTTGAAGCACCAGCCAATTGGGAAAGAACGAAACCATGTGGTGGAAATTAATCACATAGTCCCATACGATAATTTGCGTGGTAAGCGCGCTCCAATCTGCTAAATCTTTTTCAATCGAAGTTCCTGCAATGGGCTTAGCTCTATCGCTCTCAATGCTGCAAAGCATGATGTTTACATTGGGTGCCGGTTTGGTTTTTGCAGGCGCTTTGCGGCTGTATTGGTAAGCCAGGGTTGAAATAACCTTGGATGGAAAGGCCTGTGCCACCTGATTTACAAAACGAATCAGTGAGCCCGATTGCGAACCTTCTTCTTTGTCTGTTGCTGCACAGCTTGAACATTCGCAATAGTTGTAATTGTCCATTTGCGAAACACTCCAATAGGTTTTATCCGGTTGCTTTTTCATTTCCTGGTCCAATTGGTCAATCACCAATTTAAGTACCTCCGGATTGCTTAAGCACAATTGGTCGGCCATACGGCTTCCATTCCTCGATGCAAAGTATTCCGGATTCGATTCAAACCATTTTTCAGGTGGAAGCAATTTGTGAAAAGTATGCACCCATAATCCCCATCCGGGATGCTTTTCAATGGCATTTCCTTGCACATTGCTTAGTTTTTGAAACCAAGGATAACGCCCTTTTCGGCATTCGCCATACAAGATTTCCCGGTAATCAAAGGCGGGCTCTTCAACTACAAATTGTTTAGGAAAGCCTGATTTTTTTATGCGAATGAGTTGCTCACGTTGAATAGAATACACTTGATCATGCCAATTGCTTCCAGTGTTTTTGTTGATATAATTGGTTGAATAAGCAGGCGGTGATAGAACATAATCAGCCGTAAGGTAGTGGTAGTGAAATAGCTTTTTGAGAATATCCGATTGGGCATAATTGAACCCATTTTCGCTTTTGGCATAAATGGCAAGTTTCTTACCCGAGCTTTTCCAAGCAAATGCATCTTGCTTTACCAATTTGATATTCCGAAATGGGCCTTGAGGTTTGCTGTAGAATTGAATCGAAACTTTAAACCCTTTCCCAAGCAATGAATCAATTTCTGGTTTTAGCCAGTTGGTTTGGGCATGCAAACTAGGCGAGAGCAATCCCGGTATTACCAATAAGAATAGGAATAGCTTCTTCAATCTGCAAATCCTCCTTTCCCGCGGTAAAGTCGTATCGGGCCATCCAGTTGCACCTTAACAACGGTAACTTCCTCATCCAATTGAATGGGGTCGATTTCCAAAAACAAAGTTCCCGGAACCGAGCTCCAATCAATTTTTCCCATTACTGTTACGGGGATTTGGTTGTTATCCCCAATTACTTGAGCTGAAACCACTTTATTCCGAATACCTTTTAGCATCAAATTAATTCCAGTCTGAGTATTTCCTTCTTTTACTTTTTTGATATCCGTTAAAAACAAGTACAAGGTAGTTGAGTCTTTAGATAGGGTTGATGGTCCATGAAAATGCCCATAAGGTAAACCTTCACGACTTCCAAAAATGGCTTCCTGGTGTTTTCGGGTCCAGCGACCAAGCTCTTTCAACAATTGGGTTTGCTCTGGGGTGATTGTTCCATCTTGTTTTGGCCCAATATCCAACAAGAGATTTCCTCCCATTGAAATGCATTCGGCAAATACCCGAATGATTTGATTGGTGCTTTTCATCAAGGTATCATTGGGCCGCCAACCCCAATTGTCGTTGCTGGTTAAGCACAATTCCCAAACTTTGGATGAAGGCCGTGTTACAGGCATATTTTGTTCCGGTGTATGGTAATCGCCAAAGGATTTCAGACGTCCATTTACAATAGCAGCAGGATTGCGCGATTGTATTATATGCTGAATTTCATCAGCCTTCCACTCTTCTTCAGTATGTTCCCAATCGCCATCAAACCAATACAAATCCGGATTGAATTCGCTTGAAATTTCACGAATTTGTCCATGCATATAGCTTAAAAACCGATTCCATCTGGCGGTATCTTCATTGATTTTGTAGCGGTTGTAATCTTTAAAAAATCCGTTGTAATCGTTATGCGACCAATTCAATAAAGAATAGTATGCGCCAAATTTAAGCCCACGTTCCCGCAAAGCAGCAACAAACGGAGTAATTAAGTCCCTTCCGGCTGGAGTTTGTTCAATCGTACTCAAGGGCTTTTTAGGATTCCAAAGCGGCTTTTTGGGTTGAATAAGGGGTTTATCCGCTCCTAAATTGTGGGCTGTAGTTGGGGTTAGTTGGCGGGTATTCCATAAAGCAACGCCATCATGATGCTGCAAGGTAATTACCGCATATCGGGCCCCCGATTCACGAATTAAATCGGCCCATTCCTGTGGTTTGTAGTTTTGAGCCTTAAAACCGCGCATCTGACCCATGTAATAGGGGTAAGTTGTTCTGCGGTTGTGAAAGCTCCAACTTTCTGAGGTTCCCTCAACCGCATAAATTCCCCAATGGATAAAAATGCCAAGTTTAGCATCAGTAAACCACTCCATTTTAGGAGGGATTGAATCTTGATAAACCTGTGATTTAAGTTTGAATGGAAATGTTGCTGCAAGTAAAAGCAGTAAAAAGAGAGAAAGCAAAATGCCTGAAGAGCGGTTTTTCATCTTCAAGCAAGTTAGTTAAAATATCAATTTTGCCGAACAGCTCTGCTTCTTTGCATTCGAGCGCTCGCACGTTTAACCACTTTGGTAAATTCCGAAGAAGTATGCAAGTAACGCGCTCTTTTGAAATAATTTACAGGATCTCCTCCAGCAAAAATTCCCAAAAAATTAGCCGAAACGTTGAATGGTTTTTTGAGCTGTTGAAAATTCTTATCGTAAAAGTATAAGCCGTAATCAATTTTATTGGTATAGTCCGAAGCATCCTCACAAAAGGCAGCAAGCATGTAATTGCTGGTATCAAAGCTTGCGGGCCTACCTTCACTATCCATTACACCTCTGAAATTTCCGGCTGCAACTTCATTGGCAGATGTATCTGAGAAGTAAAGCACTTTGCAAAAATCAAAATAGCGTTCAAATGCTTGTTTTTGATTTTGAGCAGCAATTTGCTCCATTTTTACCAGGTGCGCCGCTTCCTCTTTTTTGCCGGCACGTATCATCTTTTCGAGCACTTTTTTATCGGTACTACCCAACATGACCAACAAGGTTCCTTTGCTGGCATTTTCCAACTGCTGCGCCAAATCCTTATCTCGTTGCATCAACGATTCACGAATATCAACGGCACTCAATTTCAAACCAAACTCCACAAACGAGGGACGACCACGTACATAGGAATTACTTAACTGTTGTGTAAATGAATGTGTGTATTTGAGTTCAGCGCGCGCAATACTGCCTAAAGAAACACTGATGCCTGCTGCTAATCCAAAATCTAAATCACCTTGTTGGTAGGCATTTCGCCATTCATTTCTTACAATTTGGTAATTGCCCATATTAAAATCCTCGTTGTTTTGAAAGAGGAGATAACTTGGCCTGAAGCCTAGCATGATACGCATGGCATCCGATTGGCGATCTGGAATAAAATTGATGTAAAAGGAAGGGTCGAAATAATAATTATTATACCTGAAGTCGCTTTGCTTATCCCGAAAGCCAATATAGGTTAGTCCACTTTCTGCGCTAAAATCAAACCGATTAATAAAAGAATTGCTGTGATAGGGCGAAAATGGGGCCTGAATAAATGCACCAAATCCTCCCAATCCTCTTCCCACATAATTGGGGATATGCCCACTAACCGTGGGGAAATTCATGGACATGTATAGTCCATAATGCGTTTGCGCAAAGAGATTGCTAACAAGCATGACAACAATGAAAACAAGTTTAATAAAGCGTAATTTCATTCGGCAGGATTTATCAGGAAGTCAATGTTTCTTTTGATTCCGTTGTATTTACTTCGTTTTAGGGGTGAATTTCTGAATTCTTTTTTGAAAACTTCTTCAGTTAGTTCAAGCCAATCCTTCAATTCAGCGTTTCTCAGAAAATCCAAAGGTTTGAAACGCTCTTCTTGGTTTGGACTTGAAAAACGGTTCCAGGGACAAACATCCATGCACACATCACAACCAAACATCCAATCTGCAAATTGCCCTTTGAATTGAGCTGGAATTTCATTTTTCAATTCGATGGTGAAATAGGAGATGCACTTGCTTCCATCTACACTGTATGGACTTATAGCCTTAGTGGGACATGCTTCAATGCAAGCTTTGCAAGTTCCACAATAGTCGGCAACCGGGCTATCGGGCTCCAATTCCAAATCAATGATTAATTCACTCAAAAAGAAAAAGCTGCCTTTGCCTTTTACCAATAGGTTTGAATTTTTTCCAATCCAACCCAATCCACTTTGTTTAGCCCAGGCTTTTTCCAAAACAGGAGCAGAGTCTACAAAAGCTCTGCCTTCAATTTCGCCAATTTCCTCTCGCAGGCAATTCAGCAATTCGTGCAATTTGTCTTTTACCACCAAATGGTAATCCTCTCCCCAAGCGTATTTTGAAACCTTTGGCGACCTATTCAACGATTGAGAAGGGTAGTAGTTAAACAACAGGCTAATTACGGATTTAGCTCCATCAACCAGTTTTGATGGGTCGAGTCGCTTATCGAAATGGTTTTCCATGTAGCCCATTTCGCCATTTTTACCCGCTTTAAGCCATGATTCAAGTCGTGGAGCCTCTTCTTCCAAAAACCGAACGCGGCTTATCCCAACGGCATCAAAGCCAAGGCGAAGCGCATGTTTTTTCACGATGGAAGTCCTAAGTTGAAGCACATTCACGGCCGCAAAATAGAAAAAGCCAGAGAATCTGTTTGAGTTTCTCTGGCTTTATTTACAAATGATTGCTCTTACAAGGATTCAATCAAGGCATCCTCCAATTCCTTTTCTTCTGGTTCAGCCTCTTTTACTTTATTTCCTTTTTTCTTCCCTTTACTTAGTTCTCGTTTTTCCATGCGTTCATTTTTAAGCCTTTCTTTTTCTTGCTTGTAAATGGTTTGTTGTTCAGGAGTTAATATCGATTGAATTTCAGCATCGGCCGACTTCATGTGCTCCAGCATCAACTGACGTCTTTCCCTTTTTTCCATTTTGGGGTTTGCTTTCAGTTGCTCCTGGATTTCATTGCGATGGCGAGTGCGGATTTCTTTGACTTTCTCTTTTTGCTCGTCACTTAAATTGAGCTTGGTAGCGATTTTTTGAGCTTCCTGCCTTCCTTTGCCATTTGCATAACCACCACGCCCCTTTTGGGCAAACAAATTGTTTTGTACCATCACCATGATGCTCAAAACAGCGATTGCAATTATTTTTTTCATACGATTTACTTGTTTGCTTGGATTACAAGTTTAGGCAAAGGTTTAATTGGAAGAAAGAAAGTTTCTGGTTGGTGTTCACAATTTTGCACAATCAACCCTGGGTCTTTTAGCATCTTTTCAACTAGGCTCAAGGTTTAGACTTATTTTTGAATTTGTGAATCGTGTACCTTCATTTCTGTTAATTGTCCTTTTACTCCTGTGCGAACTTGGGTTTTCAAGTATGTTATATGCTCAGGGGCAGGACTCTTCGGCAGTTAGAAGAATCAAATCGGCACAGCAAGCACCGCCACAAAAGCCGCATGAACTAAGAGGAATCATAATCGATACCATTTCGTTTGATCCGGATGTGGATTTATCCACTCAATTACCTGGAATTGATTCATTGATAACCTTGGCTTTGGCAAACAATCCCAATGTGCGCTTTGAAAACGCGAGCATTCGCAAGGCTGATTACAATTTAAAGTACACCAAATACCTTTGGTTGAATGGGATGACCGGCTTTTTTAACTATACGTACGGAAATCAAACCAACCTAACCACTATTAATTCAGACGGTTCTGTTCTAAATAATTCCTTGGGTGTTGGTTGGCGTGCCGGATTTAACTTCACCTTGCCTTTCACAGAGATTTTTGGACGGCCTGCCCGCATCAAGCAGTTAAAAGCCGAAGTAGATATGGCCAAAGCCAAAAAAGACGATCAAATTATGGATTTAAGACGGTTGATAATCCAAGATTATTTCAACCTGATGGCAGCTCAAAAACTACTTTGGATTCGTACTCAAGATGTAGAAAGTGCAAAACTTACTGCAGAGATTGCAACAGTAGAAATGAAGCGGGGAAAAATCCACCCTCAGGAACTTTCCAGGTTAAAAAACCTTCAGGCCCTTGCTGAAAGTAACTTGGAGCTGACCAAAAAGGATTTCATGACCTATTACTATTTCCTTGAAAATTGGGTGGGTGTAAAACTGACTACCCTTAAAATAAAATAGCCTGATACCCAATGAATCTGATTGTCTTTTCGAGAATAGTAATGAAAAATGCGCGCTGGCTGGTTCTTTTTCCAGTTATGCTGGCAGGCGCTGTTATTTTCTTTACACGCGATCTTCCAAAAGAATACGAAACCCAAACTACCATTTATACAGGTCTTGCCTCAGGTTACAGCATTACAGATGACGGAAATGAGCGCCTGGATAACTTCAAAGTCAATAACGCATTTGATAACCTCATTACAACCATCAAGGGTAGGGAAACGGTTGAGGAGGTTGCCATTAACTTATTGGCTCAGCACCTGTTGTTAAAAGAACCAGACCCGAATATTTTAGGATTAAAGGGGTTTGAAAAGTTGCAAGACCTGGTTCCTGCAGAAGAAAGAGCAAGACTTGTTGTTGATGGCAATATGCGCAAAACAGTTGCCAATTTGTATGCAGTAAAAGACAGCTCTAACAAAAACATTGTCAGGTATTTGCTTACCAATCCAGGTTCTTATTATTTCTTAGGAAGCATTTCGGGAAGTGTGACTGTTAATCGGAAAAACAATTCCGACATGTTGGAAATGACCCTGAAGTCGAACGACCCCGGCGTTTGTTGGAATGCCATGAAGTTTTACATTGAAGCCTTTTCTGCCAGGTACAGAGGAATCAAAGGTTCCGAAACCATGAATGTGGTAAAGTACTTTGAGCAGCAATTGCAACATGCATTTAATGCGCTTCAAGGTTCTGAGAATAAACTGCGCGATTTTGGTGTGAATAATAAAATCATCAATTATTACGAGCAAGCCAAGTTTGTAGCTGAATCAAAAGAAGACCTTTCAACAGACTATTACAAAGAAAAAATGCGTCTTGAAGCGGCTCAGAAAGCCGTAGCTCGAATTGAAGAAAAAATGAACAACTACTCCGACTTTGTTGGATACAATGAGGAGTTAGTGAATTTAAGGCAGGAACTTGCGAATATCAATTTCAAAATTACCAATGCGACTGTTTATAAAGCCAAAGCTGATGATATTGCCGATTTAAAAGATCAGGCAGAAGCAATCAAAATTCGGCTAAAAGAAAAAGCTCGCGACTACTACGAGTTTAATAACTCCATTGAATGGGTTCCTCAAGAATCTTTGCTCAACGAATGGTTGTCCAAGATTGTGGAATTGGAAGAGTCAAAAGGCCGACTTCAGGTTTTTGAAATGCGCATGAAACAATACGATGGCATTTACCAGGAATTTGCACCTTTGGGATCAACATTGGGACGATTAGAGCGCGAGATTGCGGTGAACGAGAAAGAGTACCTGTCTGTTTTACACGGACTTAACCTTGCAAAATTAAGGCAGCAAAGCCTTGAGATGAGTAATAACCTGAAGGTGGTTGACAATCCCTATTATCCGCTTCAACCTTTACCATCAAAACGGGCACTATTAATTATTGCAAGTTTTGCTGCCGGGTTTATCCTTCTGCTTTCCTATTACATTGCTAAGGAATTGATGAACAAATCTTTGCGTTCTCCAGAAAAGGTAGAGCCAACGCTGGGCTTACCCCTGTTGAATGCAATTCCGGAAAAACAAGGCATCAACACCAAATTAATTGGAATTGATGAAGTTGCTTCCTCTTTGATGCAGCAAGTAGTTAATGAGGTTTTCCTTGATTTGAAGTCGGCATCTCCAAGTTCAAATAATCACCTGATTACCATTTTCAGCACCAAAAACGGGGAAGGAAAAACCTTTTTTGCCGAGGAATTGGTTAAGAAGTTATCGAGAATCAGAAACAAGGTGCTTTACTTGTATCCCGAAACTTCAGCCAACCATACTCCAAACCTAAGTGAAGAAAACCCAAAAGTGCTAACCTATGCGTATAGGGTGGTGGATCAAATTATTGACTACAATGGCATTATGGACTTTATTCAGGAGAATGAAGCCGGACCGTTTGAGGAAATTTCTTATACCATTCTTGAAATTCCAGGATTGAAAACCAATCCAATACCTTCTAATTTAATTGCTCAATCAGCTTTGTCCATTTTGGTGGTTCATGCCCAAAAATCATGGACAAGTGCAGATAAATTTCAGTTAAAAAACTATCAGAAAATTGCTGAAGGAAAAATCAAGGTGATTTTAAATCATGTTGAACCCGATTTGTTAGAAGGCATTTACGGTGAAATCCCAAAGAAACGTTCGGTTATTCGCCGGAAACTAAAAATGGCCCTTGGTGGCCAAAAATACTAGGTTAGTATGAAGCAGTTACTCCAGGATTTGCGGCCTTTAACCGGATACCTGCTCATTGCTGCCATTTTGGGGTTTATGATTGGCAAGGGGCAAATGGGCACGGTTGCCACTTTAATAGCCTTGCCCTTTGTAGTTGCATTTCTAATCTGGATATTCTACCAACCTGTTGTCGCATTTCTGGCCAGTTTCCATTTGTCGTTTGTTTCCAACGGAATGACCCGCTTTATTGAAGCAAATATTCCTTGGGGATTGGGCGTTGATTTTCTTCTGCTAATTTGCATTGTCGCTACCATTTTTAAACGCTCACAACCGGGAGCCTCCGGACGAAGTTTTTCAAGTCCTTTGTTCTGGCTCATGTTTGGTTGGTTTTTATTTACCCTGGTTGAACTTGTAAATCCGGAAGCCCGAAGTAAAGAAGCCTGGTTTTATGCTGCACGTGGTTTATCCTTCTATCCCATGCAAATCATTGCCCTGATTTATTTGCTCATGGATACCGAAAAGGAAATGGACCGATTCATCAATTACTGGATGATTTGGAGCTTGGTTTCGGCTTTTTATGGGTTTAAAATGCATTACTTAGGGGTGACGGCAGGAGAGCGCAAATGGTTGGACAATGGAGGAAGTATTACGCACGAAATTCAAGGGCAGCTTCGAATTTTCTCATTTTATTCGGACGCGGGACAGTTTGGTGCTGCCATGGCACATACTACCTTATTTGCTTTATTAATGGCGATTGGGCCCTATGAAAAGAAGGTAAAACGCTGGTACTGGTTTTTGGTAGCCGTATGTTTTTGGGCCTATGCACTATCAGGAAGTAGGGGGCCCTTGTTTGTAATTGCTGGTGGGGGAGCCTTGTATCTATTCTTAATTGGAAATGTGCGCATCCTTATCATTGGCGGAATGATTGGGGCCCTGCTATTTGGCATCTTAAAATACACGCATATTGGTGATGGAAACTATCAAATTCACCGCATGCGAACGGGTTTAGACCCCAATGATGCATCCTTACAAGTCCGATTAGACAATCAGAAAAAACTTAAAGCCTACCTGGCCACGCGACCACTGGGTGGCGGAATTGGTTCTGGTGGAAGCTGGGGACAACGATTCACTCCAGGCTCATTTCTAGCAGAAACTGCCCTCGATTCCTGGTATGTAAAAGTTTGGGTTGAAACAGGGATAATAGGACTTTGGTTACATATTATCTCGCTAGTGATTATTTTAGGCTATGGAGTCATCAACTGTTTTCGAATACGAGAGCCGGGGTTAAGGCAAAAAATCATTGCCCTAACGGCCGGCTTTTTCGGAATTGCAGTTGCGAGTTATGGAAATCAGGTTTTGGGACAACAACCAACCGGATACATCATTTACTTCAGTTGGGCCTATATGTTCCTGGCAGTTGAATGGGAGAAAGAAAAACAACAGAACCAAAAGGTGCATGTGAAGATAACGTAGCTGGTTTTCAAATTTGAGTTATGATGATCCTATTTAAGAAACTTTGTAGCTATTGGAGTTAAATTCAAAATTCATTAAATTGGGATAAAATATTGATATTATGATGGTTGAGTGTTGAACTGATTCTTTAAGAAATGAAAACCACTTGATTACCACTCATTATGCATTTAATAATTTCACAATGGATTATATAGAAATTAATGGTTATAAGTCAATAAGAGGTGCGAGAATAAATCTAGCACCAATTAATATTTTGATTGGCGCGAATGGAAGCGGAAAAAGCAATTTTATTTCATTTTTCGATTTTCTTAATAGGTTATACAACAAAGGGTTAAATGAATTTATTGCCCTAAAGGGTGGTGAGAATAAATTTTTACATAAAGGAAAAAAAAACACTGACACAATATCATTTAAGATAGAATTCGATAATGGTCAGAATGGCTATTCAGCAATTTTGAAATCGGGAACAGATGGTTTTGTCTTTCTTTCAGAAAATCTTTTGTACAATGGAAATCCAAAAAATATTAATCGTGCAGGATTGGAAGCTCGAATAAAAAGTACAGACAACTACCGAGCTAAGTACATAATAAAATATTTAGATGGCTTTAGAAAGTACCATTTTCACGATACAAGTTCTAACTCTCCATTTTCAAATTTCAGCAACATTCAAAACGATATTTTTTATTTTTATGAGGATGGTATGAACTTGGCTGCTTTCCTTTATAACATTCAAGAAACCAATAGAATAGTTTATAACAGGATAGTAAAAAATATCCAATCCATTGCACCTTACTTCTCCGATTTTTATTTCGCACCAAATCAGGAAAATAATGTCAGACTGCAATGGAAGGATAAATTTAGTGATGTCCTTTTTGGAACAAATGACTTTTCAGATGGTACACTCCGTTTCATTGCATTAACAGTCTTATTCCTTCAACCATCACTTCCTGATACACTTGTAATTGACGAGCCTGAATTAGGTTTACATCCTACTGCAATTGCAAAACTTTCTGGTATGGTTAAATCAGCTGCAAATAGGGGCTGCCAAGTAATAGTTGCCACTCAATCAACTGATTTTATTAGCTATTTCTCACCAGAAGAAATTATTACTGTTGATCAAATAAATGGAGAAACCAAGTTTAACAGGCTTAATAGCGAAGGCCTAAATCATTGGCTAGAAGATTATACCATTGATGATTTATGGAAAAGAAACATTATTAATGGTGGGCAGCCAAATTATAGCCTATGAAAAGAGTCATAATTATTTGCGAAGGCGAAACTGAAAGAGAGTTTTGCCAAAATGTCTTAGCTCCGCATTTAATTCATTTTGATATTTTCATCCAGGCTCCTTTAATAAAGAGGTCGATGGGCGGTATTGTTAATTGGTTGGTTCTAAGAAAAGAAATAGAAAACTACCTTTTTGAACCAAAGGTTTTTGTAACAACACTGCTGGATTACTATGGAGTTTACCAAAAAAACAACTTTCCACGTTGGGCGCAAGGAGAGGATATTCAGGACAAATATTCAAGAATGGATTTCTTGGAAAGTGCTATGCAACAAGACGTTTCAGAGAAATTTAGGCATAGGTTCTTTCCCTATCTCCAATTGCATGAATTTGAGGGTTTGTTGTTCAATGATATTCAAGTTTTTTATGACCAGGTTCCTAAAAACGAACTTGTTGGAATTGATGAACTGAAAAAGACCTTCGAAGAGTACGATAATCCTGAAATGATCAACTCTACAAAGGAAACATCCCCAAGTCATCGACTAAAAAGGATAATAAAAGGATACAATAAACCACTTTATGGGCACTATTTCGCAGAGGCTATTGGAGTCCAAAAAATCAGAGCCAAATCCCCGCGATTCAATCAGTGGATTGAGCAGTTAATTAGCATAAGTTCGGAAAATTAACAATCCACCAGGTAATTTAACTTTTCCATTCCAGTCAAGAAATTCCTTTCCTTCTGCTTTTCGAGTTTAAGTTCCCAAATTCCTTGAAATAATTCCGTATTTTGCCACCAATGAAAGCTGTTTTCCTTGGTACCGGAACTTCGCAAGGCGTGCCTATCATTGCTTGCGATTGCATGGTTTGCAAGTCTTCCGATTTTCGTGATAAACGTTTGAGATCCAGTCTCCTTATTCAGGACGAAAACAGCACAATTGTGGTTGATTCAGGTCCGGATTTTAGAGAGCAAATGCTTAGGGCTGAATTGAAAAAACTCGATGCATTGCTTTTTACACATGCGCACCGCGATCACATGGCAGGCTTGGATGATATTCGTGGCTTCAATTTTCGGATGAAAAAAGCCGTTGATGTATTTTGTGAGCCTTGGGTTGAAAAGGCCATTCGAAAAGAGTTTTACTACGCCTTCGAGGAACCCAAATACCCAGGTGTGCCCGAAATGAACCTTATTTCTATCGATGAAAATCCATTTTTTGCGGCAGGTTTGAACATTCAACCTATCCGGGTTTATCATCATAAAATGCCAGTGCTGGGATTTCGTTTTGGTGAATTTGCCTACATCACAGACGCAAACCGGATTCCCGAGGAGGAAATTGAAAAACTTAAAGGCTGCCGCTTTCTGGTACTAAATGCGCTTCGACGAGAATCCCATATTTCGCATTTTACCCTGAATGAAGCCCTTGAAATAATGGAACGCATTCAGCCAGAAAGGGGATTTTTAACTCATATTAGTCACCAATTGGGACTTCAAGCTGATTTGGAAAAGGAATTGCCTGCTAATGTCCAATTGGCCTATGATGGACTTGAAATTGAGTTCAAAGGTTCCTAGTTTATGAAAAGCATTCACCAGCAGTCGGAACTTATCGCCGAATTGGCTTTTGTTTTGAATGGCAACCTCAGTACTGCTGTTTTGAGTGATGCCTTCTGCAAACAAGAAGAAGAGGCTTACCTCGTTTTTCGCTTTCCCGATCAACAAGGTTTTACTCTGGTATTCAATACAAGTATCCGCCAGTCGCTTTTCCTGTTTCACGGCTATGAGCTATCAAGACCATCAGGAGTTCAACCCTTGTTTCGAAATTTTATTGGCATGGAAGTACTTTCTGTATTGCCTCTAGAAAATGAAAGGTCGTTTGGGATATTATTCAATCAAGCAACCATTTGGATTAAAGCTTGGGGACCAACCGGAAATCTGCTTGGTTTCGAGAACCAAACATTCCTGGAAAGCTTCCGCAAAAGCATCAAAAATGACCAACAACTTGAATTGCCGCACTGGTCTGAATCCCTTTCCCTGCCTGCTAATAAAGGGTATTGGGTTTACCAGATTGAGGATGATTTCTTTTTAACCAAAGAGGAGCAATCTGAGGGCCAAAAACTACTATTTACCTTTGATTTGCTTGAGGCACTTGATTATTTCTCAAGCCGTGCCATTCAGAAAAAGCGGTTTTTAGTTGAGAAAGAAAGGCAGATTAAAAAGCTTCAGGAGCAAATCAAAAAGCAGGAAAGTGTTCTTCGCAACAATACTATCCGACTTCAAAAACTAGAAGAAACAACCAATCCCGAAGAGATTGGTCATATCTTGATGGCAAACCTGCACAACCTTAAAAAGGGAATGAAGTTGACTCATTTGCATGACTTTTTTCGAGACCAGGAAATTACCATCAAACTGCAAGAGGAGTTAAGTCCGCAAGACAATGCCGCTCGCTATTACCGCAAAGCCAAGAATCAGAAACTTGAATTCGAACAAGCAAGATCACTTATCGCGCAGGCTAAAGAAAAATTAGTCCTTTTGAATGACCAACTGAGTAGAGTTGAAGCCAGTGAAGCCTTACGCGAGCTCAAAAAAACGGGTAAGGATGAGAATTTGCCACAAAAAAACGCTTCTGGATTCAAGGAGTTTGATTGCTTAGGTTTTCGCATTTACGTTGGAAGAAACTCGGAAAATAACGATGAGCTAACTCTCAAGTTTGCACACAAAGACGATTTGTGGCTTCATGCCAAAGGAGTAAGTGGGAGTCATGTCATCATTAGGCATCAACAAGGGAAAAACTTTCCTGAACCTGTTATTCAACGTGCCGCAGAATTGGCGGCCTATTTCTCCAAATCACGCAGCATGAGCATGATAGCGGTAAGTGTAACACCAAAAAAGTTTGTCAGAAAACCCAAAGGAGCTTTGCCTGGACAAGTGCGAGTAGAACGGGAAGAGATAATTTTGGCAGAGCCTAAACTTTAGCCGCAGCCAATAAATCTTGGTAATTTATGCCAAAATGGGATTCGGAATACACGCATTTACCATTTGAAATCACCAAAGCTTGAGGACTTTCGTGCTCAATTCCATACCGTGTGGCAATAGCATTGGATAGTGGCCGAAAACGGATAAGATCAATATAAACCGGCTTCAATGCAGCAGAATTTTCTTCTCTCCAGGCAGTTTCGAGACGATTTAGTGCTGCAGAGCTAATCGAGCAGCGGGTGCTATGTTTAAAAAGAAGAACCGGAGCTTCTTTTGACCACTGGTCGATTTGCTCCAGTTCTTCCGGATTCTGAATGGAAATCCAGTTCATAAATTAAAAAGTTTGCTTAGCAGCCATATAACGCTCTGCGTCTAAAGCAGCCATACAACCACTTCCTGCAGCAGTAACAGCTTGCCTGTACACTTTGTCCTGAGCATCGCCACAGGCAAATACACCTTCAATATTGGTTTTGCTTGTACCCGGAATGGTTTGAATGTATCCGGTTTCATCCATGGTAATGAATGGTTTGAATACCTCTGTATTGGGTTGGTGACCAATGGCAACAAAGAATCCCTGAATATCAATTTCGCGGGTAGCACCGGTTTTTCTGTTTTTAACGCGCACGCCGGTAACTTTGTCTTCTCCTAAAATCTCATCGGTTTCAGTATCAAACAATACTTCAATATTTGGTGTGTTCAATACACGTTGCTGCATGGGTTTTGAGGCCCTGAATTCATCTCTGCGAACCAACATATATACTTTACTGCAAATTTTTGCGAGGTAGCTAGCCTCTTCACAGGCTGTATCTCCGGCACCAACAATAGCAACATCTTTTCCGCGGAAGAAGAAACCGTCACAAACTGCGCAAGCCGAAACACCACGACCATTCAATTTAGTTTCGGATGGAATTCCCAACCATTTTGCACTAGCTCCGGTTGCAATAATTACGGTTTCAGCAAGGATATCATGTTTTTCGTCGACCTGCAAGCGGTAGGGGGGCTTACCGGAAAAATCAACCTTGGTAATCATACCGTAGCGAATATCTGTTCCAAAACGTTCGGCTTGTTTACGGAACATTTCCATCATTTCAGGACCCATAACTCCATCAGGAAAACCAGGATAGTTCTCAACATCAGTGGTAATGGTTAATTGGCCTCCGGGTTGCATACCTGCATACATAACAGGTTTCATGTCGGCACGAGCTGCATAAATAGCGGCAGTATAGCCAGCAGGACCGCTTCCCACGATTAGGCATTCAATGTGTTCAGTTGTTTCACTCATAAAAAGAAATTTGTAAGCAAAATACCCCAAATACCTTACCAGTTATAAACAAGTTCCTCAAGCCGACATTTTGACCGTAAGGAATCCTAAAATGCCACCGTTAGAACAAAATGATTAGCTTCTTAGTTCAAAATGTCACAATTTCGCAGAATACAATATGAAAAAAGTTCTATTTCTGATCACTCTCATCCGAACTTTTTCAAAAAACATCTAATTCGTATTAGCAAACCCTCGTCAATGCTGGATTCGTGAATTA
>Ga0102832_1000402_pt1 | contig 76341 bp, 59 predicted proteins | sample EBPBio282013_DNA_FD_88942 | JGI IMG/M metagenome (GOLD analysis project Ga0102832, IMG submission 88942) | Wastewater treatment Type I Accumulibacter community from EBPR Bioreactor in Madison, WI, USA - Reactor 2_5/28/2013_ DNA (Illumina Assembly) | ecosystem: Engineered > Bioreactor > EBPR >...
AAATCGCTTTTAAAAAGGTTGTTTTTTTAATTCTTGTCAAATCTTATTTTTTTGGTAGTGGTTGCGCAACAGCTACCGTTGTTAAGAATATCGTGTTTCCTAATTCTTAATCAAACCACAACCCAGTGGCACTTGGCTCACCGTAGAACGTTAATATCGTGTTTCCTAATTCTTAATCAAACCACAACATTTGCATCCAAAAATTTTGAGCGTCTAATAATATCGTGTTTCCTAATTCTTAATCAAACCACAACCCAACGTTCATTTTTGTTTAACTTTTCTAAATATCGTGTTTCCTAATTCTTAATCAAACCACAACGTTATTTTTTTTGTTACATCCGTTGTTAAGAATATCGTGTTTCCTAATTCTTAATCAAACCACAACTCTAATAGTCAGGATTCGAACCTGAGTACTAATATCGTGTTTCCTAATTCTTAATCAAACCACAACAATTAAGTATTGAAACGAGCTTGATACTTAATATCGTGTTTCCTAATTCTTAATCAAACCACAACCACAGCTAAAGTATAAAGGTAATTTTAATAATATCGTGTTTCCTAATTCTTAATCAAACCACAACGACTGTTACACTATTCTTTGAATAAGAGTTAATATCGTGTTTCCTAATTCTTAATCAAACCACAACCACGTTAACATTGCCAAGCGTTCAAAAACAAATATCGTGTTTCCTAATTCTTAATCAAACCACAACTGTTTTACCAGTCAATGTGTAAACTGTATAAATATCGTGTTTCCTAATTCTTAATCAAACCACAACCGTCTTGCTAAATTATCAATTTTAATTTGCAATATCGTGTTTCCTAATTCTTAATCAAACCACAACATAGTGTCACCTGGCAATGATACTTCACTAATATCGTGTTTCCTAATTCTTAATCAAACCACAACAAGACTGACCAATGAGAATTGCTCATTAAAAATATCGTGTTTCCTAATTCTTAATCAAACCACAACATTTCGTTAATTTTTGCATCAATATTTTGAATATCGTGTTTCCTAATTCTTAATCAAACCACAACTAAACATTTAATAATTAATAATACCTAAATAATATCGTGTTTCCTAATTCTTAATCAAACCACAACCGTCTTGCAGTATTGTCTATTTTGATTTGAATATCGTGTTTCCTAATTCTTAATCAAACCACAACTCTGATGACGACATCCAGTTCATTAAAGATAATATCGTGTTTCCTAATTCTTAATCAAACCACAACACTGAGAGCATATGCGTGGTATATAGCATAAATATCGTGTTTCCTAATTCTTAATCAAACCACAACTCCGTCATCAAGTCTTGAAAACCTATTCCGAATATCGTGTTTCCTAATTCTTAATCAAACCACAACGATGTTACCTTTTGAGTTCATGCAGAAATAAATATCGTGTTTCCTAATTCTTAATCAAACCACAACCAACGGTTTTTCGATTTGAAGAGCCACATAAATATCGTGTTTCCTAATTCTTAATCAAACCACAACTTCCGTTCCGATAGTAACACCGCCTGTGAAATATCGTGTTTCCTAATTCTTAATCAAACCACAACAGGAATGCAAGCGGTTAGAAAAATATCAGAAATATCGTGTTTCCTAATTCTTAATCAAACCACAACGCATTGTTTTTGTTTTCAATAATTGCTTCTAATATCGTGTTTCCTAATTCTTAATCAAACCACAACATAAATGTTAACTATGCTAAACATCAAAAAAATATCGTGTTTCCTAATTCTTAATCAAACCACAACCTTTTTGACCTATCTCAAAACTTATAAAAAATATCGTGTTTCCTAATTCTTAATCAAACCACAACACGTATTCTGAAATAGTTTTCAACCTTGAAATATCGTGTTTCCTAATTCTTAATCAAACCACAACATCTAGCTTTTTATTAAGTGCATCTAATTAATATCGTGTTTCCTAATTCTTAATCAAACCACAACAAAAACATTCGTGTTATTTCAAACCCAGATAATATCGTGTTTCCTAATTCTTAATCAAACCACAACTGGTGTAAAAATCGTAGCACTATGGGTAGAAATATCGTGTTTCCTAATTCTTAATCAAACCACAACAAGTTTTGGCAGTAAATCTATTCTACTGCCAATATCGTGTTTCCTAATTCTTAATCAAACCACAACATAGATGCTACTGCTGTTCCCAAAAAAACAATATCGTGTTTCCTAATTCTTAATCAAACCACAACATAAAGGTTGTAGATTTCTATAATTACATAAATATCGTGTTTCCTAATTCTTAATCAAACCACAACGAAGTTCCTGAATTTTCTGCTGATGAATAGAATATCGTGTTTCCTAATTCTTAATCAAACCACAACATAAGTCAATAGATAATTTAACAATTACCGAATATCGTGTTTCCTAATTCTTAATCAAACCACAACAGCTAACAGAAGAAACTCGATAAGTGGAGAATATCGTGTTTCCTAATTCTTAATCAAACCACAACAATTTATATCAATATGGAAATATTTGGAAAAATATCGTGTTTCCTAATTCTTAATCAAACCACAACAAAGCAATCGTTCCTTCCATCGGTAAAGGAATATCGTGTTTCCTAATTCTTAATCAAACCACAACTCTAATTCTGTTTCATCCCTAAGGCTTTTTAATATCGTGTTTCCTAATTCTTAATCAAACCACAACTCACATTCTGAACTATCAACTATTTTTGTAAATATCGTGTTTCCTAATTCTTAATCAAACCACAACGCAGCACGTTGTCTGATAAAGATGATTTAGAATATCGTGTTTCCTAATTCTTAATCAAACCACAACTAATTCTTTTGCATATACCCAATCTATATTAATATCGTGTTTCCTAATTCTTAATCAAACCACAACTTTTATACGATGGATTAACTGGCGGAAAAAATATCGTGTTTCCTAATTCTTAATCAAACCACAACAAGCTTGCAACCACTCAGTAGATAAGTAATAATATCGTGTTTCCTAATTCTTAATCAAACCACAACTAGTTTTCTGGAGCATTATCGGGAGTTTCTAATATCGTGTTTCCTAATTCTTAATCAAACCACAACTAGCTTGAGAAATTTCGGCGGTAGCAATAGAATATCGTGTTTCCTAATTCTTAATCAAACCACAACATAAAGAAGTAATTTATGGCTATCTTCAAGAATATCGTGTTTCCTAATTCTTAATCAAACCACAACACACTTCCAGTGCATTCAATTGCTTTATTAATATCGTGTTTCCTAATTCTTAATCAAACCACAACAAATGATAACGTTAGTAGCTCCTTGAAAAAAAATATCGTGTTTCCTAATTCTTAATCAAACCACAACAATATGAAGTAAAATAGCATCACAAACTATAATATCGTGTTTCCTAATTCTTAATCAAACCACAACGTTCATGCTTACAGTTGTGCTACCTTCAAAAATATCGTGTTTCCTAATTCTTAATCAAACCACAACTGATGAATACGGTTGTCGTCAACAATTAATAATATCGTGTTTCCTAATTCTTAATCAAACCACAACTGTAATAATGCAATTCGTTCGGCTCGATATAATATCGTGTTTCCTAATTCTTAATCAAACCACAACCGCCTGAGCTTGTTCCAACATTTCTAAAGAAATATCGTGTTTCCTAATTCTTAATCAAACCACAACACTGGAGATGCCTGACCAACTGCATTAACAAATATCGTGTTTCCTAATTCTTAATCAAACCACAACGGCAAATGCTTCTTGAGTATCGTTAGCTAAATATCGTGTTTCCTAATTCTTAATCAAACCACAACTTTTTTTACATTTTCTTCTATTTCTTCCAAATATCGTGTTTCCTAATTCTTAATCAAACCACAACTTAAAGTCTGATAGACTGTATGAAGCTTCTAATATCGTGTTTCCTAATTCTTAATCAAACCACAACAAGACGGAAAATTTAAAAAAAAGATTATTAAATATCGTGTTTCCTAATTCTTAATCAAACCACAACGTGGATGAACTTGGCGTGAAATATTATGGCAATATCGTGTTTCCTAATTCTTAATCAAACCACAACGAATTTAAACGTAATTTTTGTTTGTAATAAAATATCGTGTTTCCTAATTCTTAATCAAACCACAACAATATCAATAAGGCTGGAGAAAGCATGAAAAATATCGTGTTTCCTAATTCTTAATCAAACCACAACTATAGTAGAATGGTTAGGTAAAAAATACGGAATATCGTGTTTCCTAATTCTTAATCAAACCACAACATATGTATCAATAACTTCAATGGAAATATCAATATCGTGTTTCCTAATTCTTAATCAAACCACAACGGAAAATCCGTTAACAGAAAATCGGAAGATTTTCCGTTGTGGTTTGGCTGTTTAAGATTATGAAATAAATATGTCAAAGAACCTTTAAAAATCTATTGCAATCCTAACTTCTTTTTAATTTCGATTAAAAGCTCCTCTTTAGTTTTTGTACTAAAACCACTTTTCTCAGCTCTATCAATTTTAGCTTGGATTTTTTCTATTTGTTCTTTTGTTAATTTTGATTCATCCATAATTTACAAATATGTGTTTTTTAATTATTAATTGAATTAATAAAATTTTTACTAAAATTGATATCTAATTTGCCTAATGCATTAATTTTAGCTGGAATTACTCTTAATGTTGATGGACTTCTACGTAAAACCACTTGTGAAACATCATTCAAATCGCTTTCAGCTTTTATTGGAGAAGCAGAATCAACACTTCCACCAGCAAAATTATGCCTTATTAAAACAATAATTCCATTTTCATCGAACTTTACTATTTTGAACAATCTATTTTGTAAGTCTTGAATGTTTTTCCATTCAATTTCATCAGTTGGATTAATGTCAAAAACCAAAAACAAATCGTCTTGATGTAATTTCAAAATTGGACTAAAATCTTCTTTTTCAAAAACATTCTTAACGATATTATGATGGTTAATAACTTTATAGTCTCTGTTTTTGAACTTTCCTTTTTCATTTGGTATTAAATCACCATAAATTCTCGCCTCATAGTTTGTATAGGATTCTTTATCAAAATAAAAATCAAATTTGTGTACAAATCTTAACTTACCATCTTTATCAATGTTTAGATTTCTATCAATATTTCTAATTTCTTTATAATCTTTAAGATTAGACTTTGAAGATTTTAACCTAACTCTTTTAATAATCATTTCTGAAATTCTCTTTTCTGTTTTTTTATCAATATATTCTGGAAGAATTACTACCCCTGAATTTTCCTTTAAAAGTGTTTCCAATCCCTTACTTCTTACTAAATTAGTAATTTCATTAATTATTTTTTTTCTAATTATTTCTTTTTTTGCTTCAATTGATCCATCCAAAACTGAATTTATATATATCATATCTATTAAAGATTCTTTATCAAAATAATCGAATCCAATATTCTCTTTGTCAATATTGTTTTTCAAAAAATCTTTATACTTTTTATCTTTTTTAATTTTTTCATAAATTTTTAAAGCTACTGTCTTTTTCAATTCAATTTGCTTTGTTAAAATTTCATCAATATCAAAGGTTTGAACTTCTATTAATTTTTCCCAACCTTTTGTATCTACTAAAGAAAGTAGCCTCATTTTAATACCCTCATCAATAATGTTGTCAATATCACTTCCATCCAAACCTGATATTGGTTTTCTTTGTGCAAAAATCAACTCACCATCTTTCTTAATATGAGCATATGGATTTTGGCTATTTAATCTTCCTCTTAAATTTAATTTTTTAGCATTTTCTTTTTGTGCATTTATTAATAATGGTTTTATTCTATCGGTTTGCTTGTGATAAACCAAAACTTCTTTGTGTAAATTTTTCATTCGTTCCACAAAATTTTTCATTGGTTCATTTGCACTAATTCGTGGATTTGAATTGCCTCTAAAATAATCATTTTCATATTTGTGATACAACTCTGAAATTCGATTAGCAGTTCCTTTTTCAACACAAGCTACAACAATTGCATCAATACAATGATGAATATGATTGCTTCTGTCTTTAACATCTTCATCACCTTGTAGTCCCCAAATTTTTCGTAAAGTGTCTGTTATTTTTCCAATAACTACATTTACTTTATTAAAATAGGAATTCAAATATGCTCTTGCATATTTTGTTATTATTCTCGTATCTACAAGGTTTGCATTTGTAAATTGATTATTAATTTCTTTAATTTCAAAATTTCTATATTTTTCTCGCAAGTAATCCAATTTCATTTTGGTGTAATGAGCTTTTGACATTACTTCATCGTGAGCGACAGCATCAGATATATTTTCTGCAGCTTTTTTAAATTTCTTATACTCTGATTTTAAATCACTCAATGTAACATTCCAAGCAATATTCATGTTTGGTTTTTTACCAATAAACGAATACGATTTTAAATGTTCATTTCTGTTCAATAATATAGTTTCTTTATCAATTTGTACACCATTAAAATTTATATTTAATAAACTAGGAAGTATTGCTTTTTTATAATTTCTGTTGAAATCATAATTTGCCAAGGTTTTATTTTTTAATGAATTATCATTGTTTTTGCTTCTTGGAATTGTGTGTTCAATATCATAAATGGTTTGCTTATTCAAAAAATCTCTAGGTGTGATTGTCTCAGAAGTATATAAACATCTTCCATTTTGCTCACTGTACAAAATATATTTAGCTACTTCAGTATCTGTCGGAATTTTATTTTTCCTATCTTCTTCTGGATAACATTCAATAATTTTATTTTTTGCCCATGTTCTTATTTCTTCTTGTTCTTTTTGCCAAATAGATAATGCTCTTCTATAACTTGCACTATTGATTTCTCCTGCAACTTCAATATTTACCTCGGTTTCTTTATCTACCAAACCATTTCTAATTAACTCATTACAAAGTCGTTTAACTTGATGCATTGCCCTATCAAAAACAGGATTTTTTATTGAAGTAATTTCGGGATTTCCTAATTTTTTGTCTGCTTTTGGATATGCTTCCATTGCTGATGGATGATACAATTTTGAAACATCAATTTTATCATTTGGAAATACTTCTCTTAATCCTTCTTCAATAAATTGAGGAATTGTTTTTGTTGTGAGATAGTTTACATCTTTAGGTAATTTATCGCATGCAGCTTCAAAAAACAAGTTCCAACAAGTTTCTGTAATTTTTGAAACTTCTTCTTTTTTCATTGAACCTAATTGAACTTCTCCAATCCAATTAGCAATTTCATAATCTAATTCCTTTTTAAAAGCATTAATGCTTAATTCATTATTTCCTAGTGAATTTTCTCGATTATCTTTAAATTTGGAAATGTAATTATTAACAATTCCTTTATTTTGTTTTTCAATTCTGAAATTCTCTAATGCTTTTTTAATGATTTCAGAAATTTGATTTTGCTCAATAACCGAAATTTTTCTTCCTAAAACTTCAGAAACATTTGCCAAGAAAACCGCATTAGTGTATATTTCCCCTTTTTCCAAAAAAGGAATTATTTTCTTTATGGCAGATTTACTCAAACTTCCATATCCTTTGACTAACTTTATTTTTACAAAGTTTTCAATTCCTTTTTCATCAAGTTGTAAATGCTTTTTTGCAAACTCTTCCCTAACAGTTTTCTTGTCTTTTGAACCAAAAGAATCCATTTGCAAACAATGCCAAACATCTTCTATACTTATTTGCTTCTTTCCTTTTTCATCTTTGTAACCAGAATTTAAAAGTTGCATAGCACTATATTTTTCAGTGCCAATAACTTTCTTTAAAGATGAAGTTGTAGGACAAGCAGAAAACTTCTTATCCAATGGAAAGTTAAAACTAATTACAGCTTTTATTTCTGAATCTTTGTCAGTTTTTCCTTTTATATAGACTTCTTCTGGTCTTTTAATATAATTATATGGAAGTCCATTGCTCAACTTATTTGCAATTTTACCAAACTCAAAATCAGTAATCTGTAAAAACTCATTTTTAATAAGCTCTTTTTCTCCTTTATTTAGAAAATTCAATTTGTCTTCAAATTCTCTTTTTATCTTAATTTTATTAATAGATTCCCACATTCTAAATTCTTCGAATAATGGATGTGATAGAGCAATTCTTTTTCTTTTAGGTTCAAGTGTGCATTTCGCAACTAATCCTTTTTGGCTTTTTAATGGTCTTTGATTAAAGATTGCTTTATGTAATTTATCTTTTAAATCACCTGAAATATTTTGAATTTTACATATATGATTAAATTCTGCTTCATAGTGTTCTTCTCTATGAGTATATCTTCCTCTAATTCTATTTATTAATCCTGAATTTTTATCTTTAGTATTATAAATTGAATAAAAATAACATCCCATTGTTGGAAATCCTTTCATTTCTTTTGAAAGCTCTCCAATTCCAGCCATTACTTTTCCTAAATTTTCAGGTTTTTCAAATTCGGCTACAATTAATGTTTTTATATTTTCTAAAATCTGTTCAGTTTTTAAAACTTTACTAATTTTAGAATTCAGTTTTTTTACTTTGTCATCAGATTTATACAAATTAAAAATAACTTCATAAGGTACTTTAAAATCTCCCGAACCAGAACAACTTTCAAGTAATTTAATTACATCTGTTTTAAATAAATCAATTTTATCATCAGATTGATCGTCTTCTGAATTGGATAAATAGCCTCTTCTTTGTGATAAATGATAAAAAGCTCTACCAAGCTGCAATTTGTCATCATTTGTATACATCATTCCAGGTTTGGTGGCTGCCAAATTTCTTAAATAGTAAGGTTGTTTCAATTTTTCAGTTTGACTATTTCCATTCTTTTTTCCTGTTCGTTGCCAATCAATAAAATCAATATTTTCACAAGGATAAATTTTCTTATTCTTCCAACGATTTAATTCTCCTTCTTTAAATTTCGGACACAAACCAAATTCATCAAGAACTTTTAAGGTTGCAATTTTTCTCAAACGAATTCTATCAATTCTGCGTCTTGAACCTCTAAATCCTCTTCGTTCGGATGCTTTTGAATTTTCATTAGCATCGACACTTTTTGAGAAAATATAACTCCCTTTAGAAGGAATCAATTCACCACTACCATCTTCTATTTTTAAAAAATCATAAATACCATCTTGTTTTTCTAAAACCGTCCAACCAATACTATTAGTTCCTATATCTAACCCAAGTTTAATTTTACTCATTTTATATATCTTTTCAATTAATTTATTATATTTGTTCTAATCAAATCACAATAAGGTTCTTGATTTCAAGTGAACCGTGGGAATTATCTCGTAAGAGTACCTAAATAGAGCCTCCGATTTATTGGAGGTTCGTTTTTTTTTTATATAAATCAAATCCTAAATATTTGTAAAAATATAAAAGTAAATAAAAAAAAGTTTACTTGTTTACGGTTTTCCGTAAACGAACTAAAAAAGTTTTTTCATATATTTGCTTTAGATTATAATTATCCTAATTCTTAATCTTATTACAATAATCCGCCACGGCGGAGTAGAGAAATCTTTAGTCCTGCTTCGGTGGGACTTTTTTTATACTATTGATAAACAATGGTATAATTTATGTTTCCATCTATACTCCACGGTTATAATACTAAATAAATAGACACTAAGTCGTTATTTGTTTCATAGGCTTCCATGATGGAAGTTTAGGTGTCTAAAAAGTCTCATAATCTAACGGGTTAAGAAGACTAAAATATCATAACAATTCATTACTTTTGCACAAAATAATAAAACAAGACTTTCATGCTTACGGTTTCAAATTTATCAGTTCAATTTGGTAAAAGAATATTATTTGACGAAGTAAACACTACGTTCACTCAAGGTAACTGCTACGGAGTTATTGGTGCCAATGGTGCTGGTAAATCTACTTTTCTAAAAATACTCGCTGGGGATATCGATCCTACCTCGGGAAGAGTTATCCTAGAGCCAGGCAAACGTATGTCGGTATTGAACCAAAACCACAACATGTTTGACGAAAACACGGTGTTGGAAACGGTGATGATGGGAAACAAAGTACTCTTTGCCGTTAAGTCGGAGATGGATGCTCTATATGCCGACTATGACGATAAGAACGCCGACAGAATAGGTGAGTTGCAAGTACAATTTGAGGAAATGAACGGATGGAACGCCGAGTCTGATGCTGGAGCCATGCTTTCCAACCTTGGTATTGCTGCCGATATGCACTATACACTAATGGGCGAACTGGAAGGAAAAATGAAAGTACGTGTCCTTCTAGCACAAGCACTCTTTGGAAATCCCGATGTTCTAGTAATGGATGAGCCAACCAATGACTTAGATTTTGAAACCATCACCTGGTTAGAGAATTTCTTGGCAAACTATGAAAACACCGTGATTGTAGTATCTCACGATAGACACTTCTTAGATTCGGTATGTACCCACATTTCCGACATCGACTTTAGTAAAATCAATCACTACTCCGGAAATTATACTTTTTGGTATGAATCGAGCCAATTAGCGGCAAGACAAAAAGCTCAACAAAACAAAAAAGCAGAAGAAAAGAAAGCAGAATTAGAAGAGTTTATTCGTCGTTTTTCTGCCAATGTAGCCAAATCGAAACAAGCTACTTCTCGTAAAAAAATGATTGAGAAATTAAATTTAGATGAGATTAAACCATCCAGCCGTCGTTATCCAGCTATCATTTTTGATACAGAGCGCGAAGCGGGTGACCAGATATTAAACGTTCAAGGGCTTTCGGCTAGTGTAGATGGCGAAGTGTTGTTTAAGAATGTAGATTTAAACATGGCAAAAGGCGATAAGATAGTAGTTTTTTCTAAAGATTCGAGAGCTACTACTGCCTTTTATGAAATACTAAACAACAACCTAAAAGCAGATGCTGGTACTTTTGAATGGGGAATTACAACAACCCAATCCTATTTGCCAAACGATAATAGTGAGTTTTTTACCGACGGAAGTTTAAATCTAGTAGATTGGTTGCGCCAATGGGTAAAAACAGAAGAAGAAAGAGATGAAGTATATGTTCGTGGTTTTTTGGGTAAAATGATTTTCTCGGGAGAAGAAGCTCTAAAAAAATGTACGGTACTTTCTGGTGGAGAAAAAGTACGCTGCATGTTGTCAAGAATGATGATGATAAGAGCCAATGTATTAATGCTAGACGAACCAACCAATCACTTAGACTTAGAGTCGATTACGGCTTTTAATAATTCGTTAAAGAACTTCAAAGGTTCGGTATTGTTTACTACTCATGACCACGAGTTTGCACAAACAGTTGCCAATAGAGTAGTAGAACTAACTCCAACCGGTGTTATTGACCGTTATATGACTTTTGATGAATATCTTGATGATGAAAAAGTAAAAGAGTTGCGCAAGAAGATGTATTCATAATATAGCATAAAAAAACATTTCAATTGAAATAGTTTTTTTGTATAAAAATCAAAAAGCAGCATTTTATTAAAAAATGCTGCTTTTCTTCAACCTAAACAAAAACCAATCTGCTATTTTTTTGCTTCTGCATTTTCTTCCGATTTTGCACCCATTCTATTCAATGTGTACATTGGAGCAAACTTTAATTTTAATTTGGCAATTTTTAAATTGTCCGAAGATGTTAAACCTTCTTTTTCAACAGTATTTTTTCGGGTGTCTAAAGCTTCATACATTAATTTAATTTCATCCCAATCTTCTCTACTATAACTGTCTTTGTTTTTTGAAGCTGTTGTAACAAATAGGTCATAAACAGATACTATATTGTCTTTGTTTACCCAATCAAAATTCATGTCATCACCAATTTCTTTACCATCAAAAAATGTTTTTCTAAAATTCATTTTTCGATTTGATGCTTCCAATTTTTCTGCATCTATTTGAAACTTTGCTTTAAATTCATCGTATTTTGAATTTACTTTATTTAGTTTTTCATTTAATTCGGGGTTTTCACCAAGCGATTCTATTGAACTTTGTGCTTGTAGTTTTTTTTCAGTATATGCTTTTTCTACATTTTCCCAATTTTCTTTTAATTTTTCTGTTGAAACAACAGAAACAGAATCTACATAATTTGAAAATTGTGCTACATTTTTTTCTGCTTCTTGTTTCTTGCTATTGTCACAGGATAAGAAAGAAGCAATGACGAAGATTGCTAGTATTGATAATTTTAGTGTTTTCATTTTTTTTTATTTTAAATTTTTTTGCTAATTGTATTAAATCATAACAAATCAATTTTATTTGGTATCATTGGTACAATTTTAATTGTTTTTCTGATGTTTGAAGTTGTTAAACTTGTTTATTAAAGTCGATATGGAATATTGTAAAACATTTCCAATAACTCTTTTTATAGTATTATTTGATTTTCCGACTAAGATTTTTTTTGATAAATAGCCACCAAGAAAACTAGTTGCCAATTCCAATAAAGTTTCTTTTTTTAGCGAAGTATCTTGTAGGCTAGAGAAAGAATTTTTTATAATGTTTATCGGCTTTGCGCTTTCAATTACTATATTGTATTGATTTTTTAAATCCATCAATTCAAAATCCCTTTTTTTAGTAAGCTCTAGAATTTTTTGATCGAGTAGTGTCGTTTGATTAATCTTTTTCATAGCAATTATTTTAGATTATTATCATTACGTTCACGAATTTTCTCCTCTAAAAGTTTGCCTACAATCAAATTGTCTATAGGCTCTTTGATTAATTTTTTTCTATAAATAAACACTATAATGGCTAATAGAATATAAAATCCTGAAACAATAAAAAATCCTAACGAGATATTATTTAGTGTTTGCCCTATCCAAAGTGCAATTCCAACATTTAAAAATAATGTAAACATTGCAACAATAAATACAATTGAAATCACAACAGCCAGCGAAGATATTATTTCGGAAATTTTATCAATCGCTTTGAGTCTTACCAACTCATAAGATGTTTTAGCATAAAGCGTTGCTTTGTCATAAAGTTTTTCAATATTTGTTGCAATGTTTTCCATTTTAAATGATAGATTATCGTTTTAATTCTTTATTCATTTTTTCAATATTGTCTGAAAGATCATCAACTGTTTCTGATGCTTTTGAAGTTAGATCTTTGTATTTGTCTTCTACGTTCGATATAAAATCGTTAAAACTATCTTTTACATTGTCTTTTAAATCAGAACTTTTTTTGGCAATTTTTTTTCTTGTGTTGCTTCCTTTATCAGGTGCAAACAAAATTCCTAAAACTGCTCCAGCGGCTAATCCGCCTACGATTCCTAAAACTATATTACTTGCTTTCATATTAAATTATTTTAATTAATTAGTACTTATTTTTTTGTTTTTTATACAGGTTTATTTCCTTTGATTAGTCTTAATAGTATTGCGATTATTGCTATTACTAAAAGAATGTGAATGATGTTTCCGAAGCTATAGACAAAAAAACCTAATGCCCAAAGGATTACTAAAATTACAGCTACTGTGTACAATAAATTACTCATGATTTCTATTTTTTAATGGTTAATGATTTTAATTTATACTTGATATTGCAGTGTTTCCGTTAAAATTTAATGATTTTAGCATTCTTGATTTTTTGATATAGGGAAACTCTTTTTTATGTTCTTTTATTTTTTCTTGTGGATTATCTCCAATATAATTTCTAATTGGAATTCTTGTGTTTTTAAATAATGAATAACCACCATAATATTCGGGTAACTCGGATGATGTTTTCCACTCATTATTTTCTTTATAGATGTATTTATTAGTTTCTAAGTCATAATAAGCAAACATATTAGGAAAATAATAATATCTAAACTCATCTTCTTTTGCGCTGTTTTCAGATACTTCCATCGAAACAATTTGATTGTCTTCTAAAGCTACAATTTGATTATTTTCTTGAATTGTATTGTTGGAAGTATAAGTTGTTTTTTGCGAATATGATGATACTGTCAGCAAGACTAAAACCATCGATGTGTATAATTTTTTCATAGCAAATTTTTTATTGGGTTACTATTTTATTTTGATATTACAAAGTTCTTTCAAATTTGATAGTTTCATGTTATATGATTTTATCAGGTTGTTATAGAATTTCAATTCGATTCATTTTAATCTATAAATTTTGCACTAACTATCAATGAACATTACAAAGTTGCGAAGTTTTGCCACTTATTTTGTTACACTATTTTTGGGTTTTGTTATAAAATTTCGTCAAAAAAAAATCCATTATAAAAATGGAATTAGATTTGATGAATTTTTGAGGAATTTCTTAATCAGTTTTGGTGTTGTTTTCTGCTTGCTGCAGTGTTTGTGCTTCTGAGGATACTTCCACTTTTTTTACTATTTCTGCAAATTCAGAGGGCTTTATTGCTGTTGAAAATTCTATGGCATAGCATTTGGCAAAGGTTGCTCCTAAATATAGAATAACAGAAGAGTAGTACACCCAAAGCATTAACACCACTATAGATCCGGCTGCTCCATAAATAGTATTTACATTGGAACTTGTAATGTAAAATGAAATTAAAAATTTACCAATTAGAAATAAGACGGTTGTTGCAATTGAGGCTAATCTAACTTGTCGCCATTTTATTTTTGCATCTGGTAGAATTACAAATATGGAAGCAAATAAGAGTGAAGTAATAAAAATGGTAAACAGTATATTGATACCATAAATAACATAAAGGACTGATTCCGAATAACGCTCAGATAAGTAAGTGCTTAACGAATCTAATAAAGTTGAAAACCCAAGTGCCACTAATAATATAAAACCTAAACTTCCAATTACACCAAAAGACAGTAATCTTGATTTAATAAACAACCATATCCCTGATTGTTTTTTGGGACGAACACCCCAAATGGTATTTATTGAATCTTGAATTTCGGCAAATAAGGAAGTAGCACCAAAAACTAAGGAAACTACTCCAATTACTGCTGAAAAAGTAGAATTATTGGTAAGGGTTAAATTTTGAATCATCTCTTTTAATTGACCAGCAGTTGCACTTCCAACAAAATCTTTTGCATTATCAAAAATTAGATTTTCAATCATTTCTTTTCCCCAAAAAAAGTCAAAAATAAATAATACGACTAAAACCAAAGGAGCCAAAGAAAATACTGTAATATAGGCTAATGAAGCACTTATTTTTAAAACTTTATATTCTAAAAAACCATTAAAAGTGTTTTTTAAAACTTTAATAAAGGATTTAAAATAGGTTTTGATAGCACTCATTTTTTATAAATCAACAGGAATATAGATAATAATAGTTGCGCCTTCATTTGGTTTTCCAATGGCTTGAATGTAACCATTATGATTGCTGATGATTTTTTTGCAAATAGCCAAACCAACACCAGTTCCTGGGTAATCAGTTTTTCCATGAAGACGATTGAACAGCAAAAATATTTTTTCTGCATGTTCAGGTTCAAAACCAATGCCGTTATCATTAACTATAAATTTATGATATAGGCTGTTAGAATCATCTGCAATGTTTTCGGTTTTTGCTTTTACTTTTTCATAAGCAATTGATATTATCGGATTTACTTCGGGTTTCCTGTATTTTATTGAATTACTAATTAAATTAATAAACAATTGTTGAATTTGAAATGGAATTCCTTTTATAGTTGGTAGTTTAGGTAAGTGTATAGTCGTTTCATTTTCTAAAATAGTTTCAGACAAATCTTGAGTAACATTTGATAAAGTTTCGTTCAAATTTATTGTTTCAAATAGAGCATCTGATTTATTGGTTCTTGAATATTGGAGTAAATCGTCAATAAGTATTCTCATTCTACTAGCAGCATTCACTATTCTATCCATGTATTCTTTTCCTTTTTCGCTAAGATTTTCAATTTCGTTGTCATTAATTCTAGAAATAAAGGTTTGAATTTTTCGTAGTGGTTCTTGTAGATCATGACTTGCGGCATAATTAAATTCTATTAATTCTTTATTTGAACGTTCTAATTCCAGATTTTTATATTTTAAATCATTAGTTTTTAGTATTTCTTCGGTTATATCTTGAGTAGTTCCAATCATGTTTTTAGTGCCTAGCGAATCGGTATAAATTTTTGCAGTTGTTCTAAAGTTTCTTAGTTCTCCATCTTTTCTAATGATTCTGTAGTTAATGGTTGGCAGCTCTCCTTTGTCAATAATGCTTTGATTTCCATTAACGATTATGTGTTTGTCATCTGGATGTACAAATTCTAACAAATTCTCAATTGATGGATTAAAAGACTGAGGTTCACAACCCAATAATCGAAATTTATTATCAGAATAAATAAATTCTAAAGTCTCAAAATTTAATATCCAACTACCATAATTACCTAATATTTCTGCTTGTTTACTCGATTCGTCATATATTTTTAATCGTTTATTATATTCAATTAATTCTTCATTGTTTTTTTTGATTTTTTCAGTATATATTTGGTGGTCAGTAACATCTTGAGTTGTTCCCACAAGTATATTTTCTCCAAAATTATTTTGTATTAAAATTCCAGTTGCATGAAAAAATCTAATTTCTCCGTCTTTTTTGATAATTCTATAAGTGTATCCAGGTAATTCTTTTAACTCTAAAATATTGGCTGATTTAGTTTTAACAAAATCTAAATCATCAGGATGAATTGTTTTTAAATATTCTTCAAGTGTTGGTTCAAATTCTTGAGGTTCATAGCCAAGTAATCGATAAAGGTTATCTGAAAATTGATAACTATTTCTTTCTAAATTAACTTCCCAACTTCCAAATTTACCAATAATTTCAGCAAGTTTTTGAGATTCGTTAATCACCATTAAACGGTCGTTGGAACTTCTCAAACTAATTAAATCTTTGTTAATTCTTATATAAGCAACAACAATTAGAAAGAGTGTTATTATGATGATTAGTAAAGCATAAAATGGAGTGTAAAAGGAAGTGTCTTTAAATGATTTCTCTCTTTTTTCAAGTAAATAATCTTCAAGTTTTGACATTTCGTCCGTTTTTTTTCGAACATTGTCCATTGCTTTTTTGCTGTTGGCTATAAAATATTTTTGGTATTTATAATCGCTTTTAATCTCTCGGTATTCGTCAAAATAGGAATATCGAATTGCTATGAGTCGGTACAACTCTCTTAAATTTTTTTGTTGGGTTTTATTTTCTTTTGTTAGTCTTTTAATTCTAATAAATGCTTTATCAACATTTTCTCTCGAATTATTGAAAGGGTTAAGAAAAGCTTTGTCTTTGTATAATAAATACCCTCTAAAACCAGTTTCGGCATCTTTTAGCTCCGACATTAAATTTTCAATGTTTAGTTTTACCTCATACGATTTCATCACCAAGTCTGTTGATTTGTTAAGTTCAACAATATGTTTGTAAGTGATAGATGCTGTAAAAAAAATACTAGCAAGAGATATTACAAAAGCAATATTTAGAAAAATCCTTGATTTAAAGGTGTTTATTATTCTAATCATAAGCGCAATAAAAAGTTTTCTTTATTTAATCCTGAGGTATGATATTGCCAATTTAAGGTTACAACTTCAGATAACACTTTTTTTAAAGTGGCAAAATCACTAGGTTTTTTGATGTATATATTGGCACCATGAACAAATGTATTTTCAATATCTTCTTCGCTTGAAGAGGTAGAATAAATGGCAATGGCAATATTGTCAAACCGACTTTCTTTCTTAATTTCAAGAAGGCATTCAAAACCGTTTTTTCGAGGCATATTTAAATCTAAAAATAAAATATTGGGTAAAATCGTATCAGGATTAGAAAGATACTCCATTAGTTCGACACCATCATTACAAGTGGTAACATTGGTATTTATTTTAAGTTCTTCAAAAGCATCTTGAAAAAAAAGTCTGTCGTCTTCATCATCATCAGCAAGGGTAATGGTTAAAAATTCTTTTTGCATATTTGTTTCTAATTAAAGTGTTTTTATAGAAATTTCTCTTCTTTTTTTTACTATTCTTTGAAAAGCCGACGGTGTGATTCCAGTAATGTTTTTAAATTGTGTGCTCAAATGTGCAACACTAGAATAATTAAGTTTAAAAGCAATCTCAGTTAATGTTAATTGATTATTAATGATTAGGTTTTTTGCCACTTCTATTTTTTGAATAATAATATAATTTTCGATAGAAGTATAGGTTACTTCGGAAAATAAATTAGATAGGTAACCATAGCTGTGGTTTAATTTATCAGCAAGAAAAACCGAACTTTTTACAGCAATTGGTTCATCGCTATTGACCATTTCTGTGATAACATCTTTAATTTTTTGAACTAAAATACTTTTTTGATTTTCAATAATTTCAATTCCATATTCATTTAAAACAGCAGTTATTTGATTAATTTTTTCTTCGGAAACATTTTCTAAAAATTCAATTTCTCCAAAACCTAAAACTCTAAATTTTAAATCAAAAGGTTTGAGTAAATCTTCTAATAATTTTTTGGTAACAATGTTTATATCAAATTTGATAAATGTTTTCATAAATAAGCTATTTCTTGTAAATTTATATATTTATTTTTAGAAAAAAAATTAACTAATTGCCAATAATTTTATTTAATTTTAAGTTATCCTGAAAATGAAAACTTAAATAAATTATTTTTTTTGGTTTTCTTGTTTCTTTTCTGCTTCTTTTTTTGCTTTCTCGGCTGCTTTTCTTTTTTCTCTCTCTTTCTTTTTAAAATAGCCTCTAAGAAGAAAATTATGTTTTGCTGCTTCCATGTTTTCATTTAAACCCTTAGAACTTTTTCTTAAGTTTTCCATAGTAGCGTCTAAATCTTCGGCCATATCTTCATCTGTCATTAGTTTACCTAAAGTTCCTTCTCCATCATTAATATTGGTTAGAATGGTAGCTAGTTCATGAGTTATTACTTCGGCATTTTCTGCAGAAACTTTAACATTTGCCAAAACATCGCTAAATTCTATAGGTTCAAATGAGCCAATTTTTTGCCCATCACTAATGGATTTTGAAGTAGAGCTTCCTTGAGAAATGACCAATATTTTATCACCTATAACACCTTCGGAAGTGATAGATGCTTTACTGTCAGTTTTAATGAATTTTTGGGTGTCGTTTTTAATGTTCATTTCTACTTTTACAGTCGAATCGTTTACAATTTCAATATTGTCAACAGTTCCAATAGCAATTCCAGAGAATCGAACAGCATTGCCTACTTTCAATCCGCTAGCATTTTTAAAGGCTGTTGAAATTTTAATTTTAGCACTAAATAGATTTTGTTGTCTTCCAATTAGAAAAATGATTCCAACAAAGAATATTAATCCAATAAAGACAAATAAACCCAATCTTTGTTTATAATTTGTGTTTTCCATATTGTTTTTAATTAAAAAATGATTTTATATATGCATCTTGATCGTTTTCAAATTCTTGTAATGTACCTTCTTTATAAACGGTACCTTCTTTAAGCATGATAATTCTGTCGGCAACTGATTTAACACATTTTATATCGTGCGTAATTATTATAGAAGATGTTTTGTATTTCTTTTTAGTAAAATTAATTAAATCACTAATTTCATCTGATGTTATAGGATCTAAGCCAGTTGTTGGCTCGTCGTACAGTAAAATTTTTGGATTTGTTATTAATGTTCGTGCTAAACCAATTCTTTTTTTCATTCCACCCGAAAGCTCCGAAGGCATTTTATCAATAGCATCGGGAAGACTAACATTTTCTAGGGCTTCAATAATTTTTGCTTCAAGGTTTTCTACATTTAATTTCTTTTTACTACGTGTTAGTGGAAAAGCTAAATTTTCTCTCACAGTCATAGAATCATACAAGGCAGCACCTTGAAATAGGAAGCCTATTTTTTCTCTAATGGCTAATAAATTTTCTTCATCGTTTTTAGTAACCTCCAAATCAATTACTTTAATTAGCCCAGAATCTTGCTCCAATAAATTAACGATGCATTTTATCAATACTGATTTACCAGTTCCTGATTTGCCTAAAACAACCAAGTTTTCGTTTTCATAAAGTTGCATAGTTACACCTTTAAGCACCTCATTTTCTCCAAAACTTTTGGTTACATTTTGAATGTCTATCAATATTTTTGAATTGTTTGTTTTCATAATAAATCGGTTATTTGAACAGCCACTAAATCAACGATTATTACTAATAGTGAAGCAGTTACTACTGCAGAATTTGCAGCAACACCAACACTTTCAGTTCCACGTTCGGCATTGTAACCTTTGTAGCAACCTACAATTCCGATTACTCCTCCAAAAAAGAATGATTTTATTACCGCTGGAATAATATCTATAAATTCTACTGAAGCAAAAGCTTGATTTATAAAAAGAGTCAAACTCACATCATCTTTAATATTAACACCGAGCCAACTGCCAAATATTCCAATAACATCTGCATACAAGGTTAGAAGTGGAATCATAACTGTTGCCGCCAAAACTCGAGGAACTACTAAATATTTTATGGGATTTGCATTGGAAACCTCCATAGCATCGATTTGTTCAGTTACTCGCATAGAACCTAGTTCTGCTCCCATACTTGATCCAATTTTTCCAGCACAAATTAACGCTGTGATAACGGGTCCCATTTCACGAATTAGCGAAACTGCGACCATACCAGGTAGCATTGCAACGGCTCCAAAATCTACTAATGGTGGTCTTGATTGAATGGTTAAAACCAACCCAATGATAATTCCAGTAATTGAAATTAACCCAGCCGATTTGTTACCAATAACATAACACTGTTTTAAAAATTCTTGACCTTCAAAATTTTTAGAAAACGTATTTTTGAAAATGATTTGTAAAAACGCAACTACATCTGCAATCTTTATTAAAAATTCATTGAACTTTTCTCTAAAATTGCTTAGTCTCGATTTGCTGCTTTTAAAAGAGTAAATTTTTTTCATAATTTAAAATGAAATTACTGATAAACAAAACTATAACAGTTTCAATTTTTACTCTTATGCAATTATCATAAAACGTTACAAAATATCAATGTTGTCTTCGTAAAAAAATAATATAACTGTGGATTGGTGAAATTATTTTAAGAAAAGTGATTTTGAATATTTTTTAGTTTTATTTTTTATACTAATTGATTTTTGCAAATGCATTGCATCATTTTTTTGTGTTATGAAATAATATTTTAAAACGGATAACCAATAGCTAGATTAAATACTAAATTGTTTTTTTGCCAAGAATTGTCAAATAAATTTATGGAATTAAATTCTTTTGAAGAAGGATATTTTAATGGAAAAGCCAAATCGGTTCTAAGAATTAAAAATGAAAAATCAAATCGTAACCCAACACCAGTTCCTATGGCCAACTGTTCCAAAAACTTTCCATTAAATTGTGAACCTGGTTTTAATGGGTTATCATTTAGCAACCAAATATTTCCAGCATCTATAAAAACAGCACCTTTAATAAAATTGTAAATTTTTCCTCTAAGTTCTGTGTTCAATTCTAATTTCACATCACCAGATTGATCGGGAAGAAAACCTGTGTTTTGTATATTTCCATCAAATGTTCCTGGACCAATTGATCTTGCTCTAAAAGCTCGAATACTATTAGTTCCTCCAATAAAAAATTGTTTAATAAAAGGCAATTCTCTCGAATTTCCATAAGCAAAACCTAAACCAAAAATGGCTCTACTGGCCAATTGCAGTTCACCGCCTAAATTCAAGTAATGCCTAAAATCTGATTCTATTTTAATAAATTGACTGAATGGAACATCCAATATTTTTTTAGGTTCGGTTGATGAATTGGCACCCATAAGTAATCCAGCAGCATTGCCCGATAAATCCATGCTTCCTTTAAAATAAAATGTATGTTTTTTTTGTTTCAGCATGGTGTTGGTATAGGTATAGGAATAGGTTGGTCCAAAAATCAATTGTTTTTCAATGACTTTGGCTAATGACTCATTATCAGTAATTTGCTGGTTGTATAAATCGGTAACATTTGTCGAATTGACAAAAGTAATTTCGGTTACTTTTAATTCATGCTCTTTTCGTTCATTTTCTTTCCACAAATAACCAAAAGAACTTTTGAAGGTATTCAAATTATAGAGTTGTTTTCTGATTTGTTTTTCATAAAGCAAATGCAGTTTGGTTCTTGGTACAAAACCACTAGATGATTCTATTCTAAAAGGTGTAATAAATCTTGGCCAAATCAAATTGGCTTCTCCACCAAATCGATAGACATTAAAGCCGTTATTTTGTCCCGAAATTTGTACTTCAATTCCACCAAAAGCACTTATAGTTAATAATTCTGCCGCTCTAAAAGTGTTGCGATTACTCCAATTGACATTAATTTCTGAACCATTGTAATTGGCTGAGTTTGTTTTGGCCAATACTTCTACACGAATTGATTTTCTTGGTAATGGCGTTAGATAATAATTAGCATCCAAGTAGCCATCTTTTCCTTCAACAGTGGTGAATTGATTTTTTACAAACTTAAAAGTTCCTAATGTGATCAATCTATTTAAGGATAAATTATGGTTGGTTCGATTGTATAAATCTTCTTTGTGAAAATATAATGCTCTGTCGTAAATCTTGGGTTTAAAAAGTCTTTCTTTATCATAAATCGTGAAATCTTTATAGACAATAACCGAATCTTTACTAGTTTTTAAAGTATCATTTATAGTAAAATTGGGATAAATGTTGATGTTGTTAATTCGATACTGTTTTTGGGCAATTGCTGGAATTTCATTTTTCAATTTCAAAATTAAATCTACTTCATGATTAGCAACAGTTGAATCTACTTGGAAGAGAATGTAGTTTTCATCAAAATAAAAGAATCCTTTTTCTTTTAATCGAATGTCTATTCGGGTTCTTTCGTTTTTTATGTATTGAAGATTATAAGGTTTTCCAACTTTTAATAACGTTTTGTCCATCGATTTATTAATCTCCTTTGAAAGAATTGTAGAATCATTTGGTAACGTTATCGATTTGATTTTATATTGTTTTCGGAGTGTAATAGCATATTCTGCTTTGGCTTTTTTACCATTTTTTGTTGAATCGGCAATTGTTGTGGCATTAAAATACCCAATATTTTCGATGTAATTTTGAATAATATCTGAATTATAATCTAAATCTACTTTGCTAAAAAGAACAGGTTCTTTTCCAAGTTTATATTTTAACCAATGCCTGAAACCTTTTTCTTTTTTTACATCACCAGCCAAATTGTAAAAAAACAAACTAGGACGCAATCCCAAAATGGATTTATTTGGTTTTGGCACCAATAATTCTTTAATTTCCGTTTCGATTGCTTTTTTTTCTTTTCTAGCAATGTCTTTGTCTTCAATTTTAACTTTTGCACCTGTATAAAGCAAATCGCCTTCGGGTACAGCTCTTAAACCGGTACACGATGAAATAATGAAAAATGTTCCAATTGCTAAAAAAAGTCTATAACTTTTCATCCGACTTATTTTTTTGGGTTTTAGACTTTACTTTTTTATCTTTTTTGGGACTATGAAAAAGTTCTCTAAATTTATCGTAATCCATAGTAATTACAAATGCTACACCAGTTTCTACAACTTGACCTTGCAGTGCTACTTGATAATTGTTTTTTCGATAAGCTCTAACTTTATAACGACCATCTTTTGTTAGCAAATAATCGGCAGAAATATCGCCAGCAATGGTACTTGCTTTTTCGTTTTCTCTTGGAGTTCCTTCTAAACCAATATTGCTTCCAACGGTAACTTTCAATCGGTCGTTTAATAGTTTTTTGGTCAAACCTACATTTAACTCGGTTTTGTTTTCTTTGATTCCAGAGGTATAGTCTTCTGTTGATTGTAAATCAAAATTCAATTCAACACCGCTAATGACATCGCCAGCCAAATTATTCAATTGTTGGGATAAAATTTTACTAGCACTTTCTCTTGCTAAAGTAGAAGCACTTATACCGCCAGCCTCACTTTCAAAAGGATTTTCTCCAATAAATCGTCCCAATAAAAGCATGGCAAAAACTTGCTTATTCATCACATCTTCTTGCTGTCTTATTTGGTCTAATTTTGCTTTGGTAGTATTGATAACTTCTGCCGAAACACTATTGTTTCCTTCGGGCAGGATGATGTCGAAACTAATTTTGGGTTGTAATAATTCGCCATTCATTTTGAGTTCTGTTTCAAAAGGAATTTTTTGCTTGAATGTATTTCTAGTTTCTGCAGAAACGTTTCCTAATTGATCGGCTACCAAATCTATTGGAGCTACATCAGTCTTATAAACCGCTGTGACGTTAACATCTGCCAATGTTGGTTCTCCTTTCCAAAGAATATAACTTCCTGGTTTAATATCAAATTTTCTTTTAATTAAATTGAAACTCATTTCATAAGAACCACCAGTAAATTCATATTTTCCAGTTAAAGAAGTTTTTCCAGAAGCATCAATACCACCAGTCAATTCGGCTTCACCTTTTAACTTTAAGAAATCACCATTGGCTTTGTCTATAATAATAGAAATTTCGGCATCTTTATCAACCTCTATATTTACCGAAGCTTCAACTCCAGTAATGTTACTTTGATTTAATTTCTCGGCATCTTTGTTTTTGTCATACAAAATTGGTTGGTCTTGGTCGATAAATTCAACAACACCTTCACGAGAAGCAATTGATGGTTCGGTTTGTGGCAATACTATCGAAAACTTGGTGTCTTTATTTATCTTGACATCACCATTAATGATGGGTTTGTTCAAACTGCCTTTAATGCTTATATCGTTGTCTAAATACAATTCTCCATAAAATAAATCATTGTCTTTTTCGGAAGAATTTATTAGTTTAAAGTTATTTGCAACCAAAGACAAATCTAAGCCCAAATTTGAAAAATCGGCTATACTAATAGCTCCATCTAATACTAAATTATTGTCATTTTCATCTTGTAATTTGAAATTTGTGAAAACCATTTTCTTATTGTCAAAAGCAACATTGTCATTTAATAATTTGAATTTAGAATTGAGTGTTTTAACATCGAAGCCTACTTGATTGAATTTTATAAAACCATTTATATTTGGTTGTTTTGTATTTCCATTTATATCTAATTTACCGTTTAAAAAACCAGTGCTATTGGTTAAATTTCCAAGAGTAAACGCTTGAATGCTTTTCATTTGGAATTTCTCGATATTCAACTTTAAATCAAAAGTACTAGAGCCAACTTGATAATTTCCATCAAGGAAAACAGAATTTTCTAAACCTGATATTTTTACAGCAGCATTATAAATATTGGCTGTTTTATTGTCAATTTTTATATTCAAATTGCCAACAGTATCTTTTTTTATAGCAAAATTTTCGATGTTTATATCGGCAATAAAAATTGGCGAAGTATTGATGTTTGTGATTTTTGTGGTACCATCAATTTTTCCACCAACTTCAAAATCACTTTCAACAATACTGGTGAGTGCATTCAAATCAAAATCGTCGAATTCGATGTTTATTGGTGAATTTGAAACATTTTTCTCTGAATTTATGGCCAATTTATTAGAACCATTTGTTAATATAAAATTGTTTATATAGACACCATTTTTATCAATTCTAATGCTATTATCATTGTCAATAGTCCATTTTTTATAGTCAAGTTTTAAGTTATCATTTTTGATTGCAATTTCTGAATTTCCATTAACATTCTTAAGTGTTCCAGCCAATAAATAGCGTTCTACATTTTTAATATCTTTTAATAAAAGTTCGTAGTCGATGGTGTTATTTTCTATTTTTCCAAAAACACTTGTATAGGGTAAATGAAATGAATTATTTTTTATGTCATCAACTTCAAAATTATATACTAATGCATTTTCTTCTTTATTAATTTTAAAAATAGCATTTGTAATTATGTTATCCTTGTAATCCAATTTTGGGACAACAGCATGAATTTGAATGGTATCGTTTACAGAATTATATTTTCCATCAATTTTGATTGCTGATAGATTTTTCAACTCTGGAAGCATTTTTTGGATTAATGGCTCATCCTTCAATTGAATTAAAAAGTCAACTTGTTGTGGTTCAATTTTGATTGCTTTTTTATCATTTAAATTATAGTAATTTGAAATCGAATTTGCAAAAGCCTCTTGAAGCTTTGAAAGTTTATATTTTCCGTTGATGTCTGCATTTGCAAATTGCGACTGCAGTTTAATAGTGTTCATTTCAGAAGTAGATGTGGCTATCACATTAATACTATCTATTGGAAATTGTTCTGTTTCCAATGCAACTAATGTATTTGTGATACTTAACTTTCCGTTTAAGTTATCTATGTCTATTTGGTCAAAATCAGCATTAACATCACCTTTAATTTTTAAATAACCAGCATGAAGATTTAGTTTTCTCAAATCGGCAATATCCAGTTTTAAATTCAATTTCAAAGTTGGATATTTATCTTTAAAACCTCCATTAGAAACTAAAGCGAACTTTAGGTTTTGGTCATTAGAATTAATGGTTGCATTATACAAACCGTTTTGTAATGTCGCATTGGCATTAATATCATGATAAGCATATTGATTAAATTCGGCTTTTGTTATAGTTGAATTAACCGTTGTATTTGCTGTTTTTGGATTCAAACCAATTCCTTTAACATCGGCTTGAACGGATAGTTTTCCTAAATTTTTATTCTTTAAAAATGCACCAAGATTGAATTCGTCCAACCAAGCTTTTGCAGTATATTTTTCTTTATCTTTTGTAGTTTGATCAAAATTAGCTTCTACTTTTGCATTTCCCATCGAACTGTTAACCAAAAGGTTTACGTCAAAATTTGAAATGCTACCTTTAAAAGTTCCTTTGGTACTGATAGTTTTTGGCAACTGAATGTTTTCTGGAATTGTACTTTTTGAAACCAAACTATAAATATCGTCTGAGGTTGTTTGAATTTTTTTAATAGTGATGTCGTAATATGATTTTTGGGCATCAGGCAAACCTTTTATTTTTCCAGAAATTGCCGCATACGTTTTTCCAATTCCACTGATTTCTATGCTTGGAATGTTTAAATTATTTATTTTTCCAAATACAGTTCCATCAATTTTTACAATTGCATTTTTATTTGAAATAAACATTTTTTGATTGGCCAATTGAGGTGCAAAAAGTAAAATATCACTAACCGCAATTTTACTTTTCTTAATGACGGCTTTAACTCCAAGTTGATTCAAATCAGTAGATAAAGTATTTATGTTAGTGTAGTTTGCTAGGATTTGGTCTTTGATTTCTGTTTTTGGAGTTTTGATGTAAAGATTTTTTAAATACGAAGCTGTAGAAGAATAATAAAATTTAGTTTTAAATTCTTCAACAACCAAACCGCTTTTTTCAGAAACCGAAAACGAATTAATTATCCCAGAACTCAAAGTTTGTGAATATTTAATATCATTGGCATCAAGTTTTAAATTGGTTAAATTCAAATGAGAATAATCAATTCCTTTTGACTTTTTTATAGCATTATTGTCATCAAAACTAAAGTTGACTTTGTTTAAATCAATATTGTTCACTTCAATTTCCCATGGATTACTATTCGTAGCAGTTTGTTTTTGAATGGTTTTTTTTTCAATTTTTCCTAAAACTACATTGCCATTGGTTTCTGAAAGAGAAAGTTTTTTAATGTTTATCTTTTGATTTAGTAAATCGATTGTATTAAATTTAATATCAAGATGTTTGAATTTTAATTTAGTATCAAATTTTGAGTTTTCTTGTCTGTAAGCAATATCAATATTAGAAAGTGTTACTTGTTCATTAGAAAACTGAAATGTTTTCTTTTCTACTTCATTTTTAATAGCTTTTGTTGATTTTGCGGTTGCTTCTGCTATTCCTTGATTTAATCGAAGTTTTAATCCATCCAGCTTTATTTTTGGAACTTCAAATGATAAATTTTCTAAATCAAATTTCTTAATTTTTGTGTCAAAATGATTTAATTTCATCGAAAAATCGTTTTTAGATTCCGCATCATCAAACGCTATTTTAATATCATCAAGAATTATTTTTGATAATGAGATTAACATTGGTTTATCCTCTTTCTTTGGCTTTTCTTTTGATGCAAATGCATCGATAATGTAATCAAAATTGGATACTCCATCTTTATTTTTGGTTACTTTTGCGCTGATTCCGTTCAAGTTAATAGAGTTTATTTCAAGTTCGTTATCAAGTAATTTGAAGAGGCTAATATTTGCAATTATTTTTTTGCCATAAAGCAGTGTATCATTTTTTTGATCTTCAATATAAACTTCTTCTAAGATGATATTTTTTGGTAAACCAATTTCTATTTTTCCAACGTTAACTTTGGTTTTTATTTTATTTTCAATATAAGTAACGGCTTTATTTTTTGCAAAATTTTGGACAACAGGAATTTGTAATGCAATTACTAACAACAAAAACAATCCTATTATGGAGCCAATAATCCACAATAGAATTTTTGTAATTCTTTGAGTAATTTTTTTTATTTTATTTTTTTCCATACAAGGAATTAAAGTAAGTAATAATTTTTTAGAATTTATAATAAGATTACTTTTTTATTCAAATTACTATTTGTTTTTTCTAATTTGTTTCCAAATCTTTAATCTTCTCCTAGCTCTACTTTTTAAAAATTCTTCGGTTGGTTCGCCTAATAAAAAACCATAAATTTGAAATCTTGGTGAATGATCAAACAACACTTTTAAACTTGCCGTTATTGGTAATGCTAAAATCATTCCTGTTGTTCCCCAAAGCATAGCAAAAACCACTATGGAAAGTATGGAAACAAAGGCATTTATACTGACTTTGGAACCTGTAATTTTTGGTGTAATAAAGTTTCCCTCTATAAATTGTATAAAACTAAAAATTCCAATTACCCCAATGGCATACCAAAAAGAATCCTTCGTGGCTAAGGCGACTAAAGCTGGTAAAAGCGAACCAATAATAATTCCGATATAGGGTATTAATAAGAGTAGTGCACATAGAAAACCAAAGAAAAAAGGATAATCAATGCCGAGAAGCAATAGCCCAATTGAATTTAAAACACCAACAATAAACATCACGGTTAATAACCCAACCAAGTAATTTTGTTGTACATTATAAAGCTTGGTAAGTATGTTTTTAGCATCTTCTTTGGAACATTTTTTTTCGCACAAAGAATAAATAAAACTGATAAAAAATTTTCGATATAAAAGAAAGAAAAACATGTATAATGGTACTACAACCATAGTGCCTAATATGCTTCCTGAAGCAAACAGAAAATCGGTAATATTTGAAAAATGGTTTTTGACTACTTTTTCCATTTTTAAATTGTCGGGTTCAATAATTTCTTTTGTTTTTATTCCAGTCGATTTTTCCGCTTGTTGAATAAGTGGTGTTATTTTGCTTTCGATCTTAGAAACATAACTATCACTTTTTGAAATAATTTCATCCAACTGAATACCAATAGCTGTAAAAAGTGTTATGATTAATAAACATAACAATATCACCGAAACAATGGCTGATAGGATTCTGCCAAAACGTAATTTTCGTTCTAAGAAAGATACAATTGGATAAAGTAATACGCTCAAAATTATAGAGAATAATAGCGGTACAATTATATCCTGTAGTATATATGCCGTGAAAACAGTTGCAATAACAACAAAAAAATCAAGTGCAATGTGATGGTTCGTTTTGGTTTCCATATTGGTTTTGGTTATTTAAAAAAAGGAGTTTTCTATAAAATAAAAAACTCCTTTTTCTTGATTGCCAATTTATTAAATTTCAGCAATCATTTTTTTAATTTCATCTTTGGTTTTTCCAACTTTTTGTTGAATTCTACCATAAAATTCATCTTCTTTACCTTCTTCATAAAGTAAATCATCATCCGTTAAATCGGCATATTCTTGTTTTAATTTGCCTTTAACTTCGTTCCATTTTCCTTTTAAACTTGTAGTGTTCATGATATTAAATTTTAAAATTACTATTAATTTGTATATTTTCTTAATTGCCATGAAATATTTTCATGCATTTTCAGTATTCCAGTTAAAAAATCTTCAGTCACAACATCATTTGATTTATCTCCAATTTTGTCAATAGCTTTTCTAATTTGAACCATTGTTTTTTGATGATCTTCTAACAATTCGTCTAACATTTGTTTTTGAGTATTTGAATCTTTAGTATTTTCTTCAATTTCTCCATGCTTTAGAAAATTCTTCATACTTCCAATGGCATTTCCTCCCAAAGCACTAATTCTTTCGGCAACTTCATCGGCAGTTTTTGCCAAAGAATTATAATGTTGTTCAAATAACTTGTGCAATTCCATAAAGCTATTTCCTGAAATGTTCCAATGAAATTTTCTAGTTTTTACATATAGTATCATTTCATTTGCTAATAATACAGTTAAATCATCAATTGATTTGGTTAAATCTTTTTTTGGTAATCCTATTTTAGCTTCCATTTTTTATGTTGTTTTTATTATTAAATCTTTGATACAAAGGTAGATTGTACATTGTTTTTATTTGTTATAGCATTATTTAAGATTTTTATACAATTTCAATATCTATTAAAATCGATACCCTAAGGTTACTTGAATTACTTGATTTTTATAACGTGGTTTCTCTGAATTTCCGTCAGCATCCGATTTGCTAATATCCCAGCCCAATCTTCCTGATAAAACTAAATTATTGAAATTTGCATCGGCACCAATCACGAATCCAAAAATGTTTTTCTTGTAATTATCACCATTAATATCTTCTTCAACGGTACTTGAAGTATTGTTAAATTCATTTTTTGTTTCTAATAAATACGAAAACTGTGGACCAGCAACAATGGTAAAATAACTTGAAGGTTTTACTTGAAACAATAGCGGAATGTCTAAATAGGTTGATGTTCTTGTATAATCATAATTGAATCCTAAGACGCTTCCTTTAGCTTTAAATCCTTTTTGGGAATAGATAGCTTCTGGTTGAAATCCAAAAAGTTTTCCAAAAGGAATTTGTGCAAATACACCAGCTGCAATACCTACTTTACCGTCAGCTACAAAATCTTGACCTTCTTCGTCATAAACATTTGAAAAATTGGCTCCAGCTTTAAACCCAAATCGCATCTGATCTCTATCGTCGCTCGTAGTGTCTTGAGCACTTGCTAAACCTGTGGCTAAAATAACCATTGCTAACGCTAAATTTTTTGTTACTTTTTTCATAATATTTTTATTTAAAATTTATGTTACAAATATCAAAAGCAAATCAACCTTTTGTGTTATATAAATTTTTGAAAAGATTATAAAATTTATAGAAATGCAGAATATTTTAATTTGTAATTAGTAGAAAACTTGGAAACGTTGTAACTTTGAAAACGCAGAAACAACACTATGACAACACAACAACTTATCGAACAAATCAAAATCAAAAAATCGTTTCTATGTATAGGATTGGATGTTGATTTGAATAAAATTCCAAAGCATTTGTTGGAGTTTGAGGATCCAATTTTTGAGTTTAACAAAGCCATTATTGATGCTACTCATGATGTATGTGTTTCCTACAAACCCAACACTGCTTTCTACGAAGCCTATGGATTGAAAGGTTGGCAATCACTCGAAAAAACGATTAATTACATCAACGAAAAACATCCTGAAATCTTCACCATTGCCGATGCAAAACGTGGTGATATTGGTAATACATCAACTATGTATGCCAAAGCTTTTCTGGAGGATTTAAATTTTGATAGCGTAACCGTTGCGCCTTATATGGGGAAAGACTCGGTAGAACCATTTTTGGCTTTTGAAAATAAACATACTATACTATTAGCATTGACTTCCAACGAAGGAGCTTTTGATTTTCAAACTCTTGAAGTTAACGGAAAAGAAATGTATAAGCAAGTGTTAGAAACTTCAAAGCATTGGAAAAATGCACATAACTTAATGTATGTAGTTGGTGCTACCAAAGCCGAATATTTTACTGAGATTCGAAAAATTGTTCCAAATAGTTTCCTGTTAGTTCCAGGAGTAGGCGCACAAGGTGGCAACCTGTATGATGTTTGTTCTTATGGAATGAACGATGATATTGGTTTACTGATTAATTCTTCTCGTGGCATCATTTACGCTTCAAACAAAGAAGATTTTCCTCAAAAGGCTAGGGTAGAAGCTTTGAAACTGCAACAGGAAATGGAAGAAATATTAAACTCTATTTAGTGGCTAAAACGTTCACAGATCAACTCGGAACTTCTCATTCTTTTGAAACGACTCCAAAGCGAATAATTTCTCTGGTACCTTCACAAACCGAATTATTATACGATTTGGGCTTGGAAGAAAGTATTGTAGGGATAACAAAATTCTGTGTACATCCTTTTCACTTTAAAACAACCAAAAAAATAATTGGAGGAACAAAGAAAGTGCACTTCGAGAAAATCCGTTTGTTGCAACCTGATATCATTATTTGTAACAAAGAAGAAAATACTAAAGAAATAGTCGAAGAACTTTCAAAAATTTGTCCAGTTTGGGTAACAGATATTAGTACGATTGAAGACAACCTTCAAATGATAACCGACTTTGGTTTGCTGTTCAATAAAAGAGTGGAAGCACAAAAGTGGATAGACAAAACAAATCATGCGCTAATTGATTTTCAAAACTTCATCAAAGACAAACCAGTTCAAAAAGCAGCCTATTTCATTTGGGCAAATCCCTATATGGTTGCGGGTAACAATACTTTTATCAACGAAATGTTGAAATTAAACAATTTCGAAAACATCTATGCTAACCGTGAAGAACGTTATCCGGAAGTAATTTTTCAAAAAATGCAAATTCAAGGCGATCCGGATATTATTTTACTATCGTCCGAACCGTTTCCTTTTACAGACGAACATGCTTTTGAATTGGGACGTTTTACACATCATGCCAAGGTGATTTTTGTTGATGGCGAAATGTTTTCCTGGTATGGAAGTCGTTTGGTTAAAGCAGTTTCTTATTTTAAAACTCTTCAAGAAAAGATATAAAAAAAAGTCGTTAAACCTTTAATTAACGACTTTTTAACTAACCTTAACCAAATGTAAAAAACCAAATTTTACATTACAAAGGTAAATAATATTTACACCAAACATTGTTAAGGAATTGTTATACTTATATAATTGATTATTAAAAAATTATAATAACATTTTATTTTACTTTTTGTCTTGCATGGCAAACACTTTTTGAAGCAATGTTGATGTTCTTGCATTTAAATTTGTTCTGATATTTTGCTCTTCAACGGCTATCATTTTGAAAACACCTTCCATTGCCTTGTTGGTAGTATAATCCGTTAAATCGGGGTTTACATCTTTAACGAAAGGCAACGAGTTGTATTTGGTGATAATGGAACTCCAAACTTTATCGGCACCCACTTTGCTAAAAGAGTTTTTAATTACCGGATTGAATTTGGCATACAATGCCGTATTGGTAGTACTTTCTAAATAAGTAGTAGCCGCAGTATTATTTCCCATCAAGATGTTTTTGGCATCTGTAAATGACATATTTTTTACTGCATCCACAAAAATAGGTGTAGCTTCTTTAACGGCGTCTTCTGCGGCTCGATTTAAGACTTTTAATCCTTCATCAGCCAAATTGCCCATACCTACTTTACGCAAGGCACTATCTACTTTTTGTAATTCATCTGGCAAAAGAATTTTTACCATTTCATTTTTGAAAAAACCATCTGTAGCGGTTAGTTTTGATACTTGTTTACTAATTCCGTTGTTTAAAGCTTCTTTTAAACCAGCGTTAATGTCTAAACCACCTGTTTGATTTAATTCTGGAAATTGATTAGCAACTTGTTGTAATTCAGCACAACTCATAAAAGTAAAGGCTGTAAATAATAAGAATAGATTTTTCATTTATATAAATTTAGTTTTCAAAGTTAAAAATACTGCTAAACTTTGATGTTAATTTAAGTTAAAAGTTCCAAAAATTATGCCAAGGAAACACTGAATATTTTTTATTAAAATCGTAAATTGCGCACTCAAAATTATCAAATTCGCAATATGGAACCACAAACTCCTTATATTCCTAAAAATAAAGTTAGAATAGTAACGGCTGCTTCTCTTTTTGATGGTCATGATGCAGCCATCAATATCATGCGACGTATCATTCAAGCTACAGGTGTAGAAGTCATTCACCTTGGTCACGACCGAAGTGTAGAAGAAGTTGTCAACACAGCCATTCAAGAAGATGCCAATGCCATTGCCATGACGTCTTATCAAGGTGGTCATAATGAGTACTTTAAGTACATGTATGATTTACTGCAAGAAAAAGGAGCAGGACACATCAAGATTTTTGGTGGCGGTGGCGGTGTGATTTTGCCTAGCGAAATTGCAGAACTACAAGACTATGGAATAACTCGTATCTATGCGCCAGATGATGGTCGTGCTATGGGATTACAAGGCATGATTAACGATTTGGTGGAACGTTCTGATTATCCTAGTCCATCCTTAGTCCTTACCAAAGGGAAAGATATTCAAAGTTCTATTCAAGAAAAAGAAGTAACTACCATTGCACGGCTAATTTCATTTGCTGAAAATAAGCATGATGAGTTTGATAAGTTATTTAAATCCCTTCCTTTGAAAGGGTTGGATAAGCCTACTCCTGTTTTGGGAATTACAGGAACAGGTGGTTCGGGAAAATCGTCTTTGGTGGACGAATTAGTACGTCGTTTTTTAATTGATTTTCCAGAGAAAACCATTGGTTTAATTTCGGTCGATCCATCCAAACGTAAAACAGGCGGTGCATTACTTGGTGACAGAATTAGAATGAACGCCATCAACAACTCCAGAGTATATATGCGCTCGTTGGCAACCCGTCAATCTAATTTGGCGTTGTCTAAATATGTAGCCGAAGCCATTCAAGTGTTGAAAGCAGCCAAATATGATATTATTATTTTGGAAACCTCTGGAATTGGGCAAAGTGATACCGAGATTTTAGAACATTCGGATGTTTCTTTATATGTGATGACGCCCGAGTTTGGTGCCGCTACGCAATTAGAGAAAATAGATATGTTGGATTTTGCCGATTTAGTGGCAATTAACAAATTCGACAAACGCGGTGCATTGGATGCTATCCGCGATGTGAAAAAACAATACCAACGCAATCATAATATGTGGGATGTAAATCCTGCTGACATGCCAGTAATTGGAACCATTGCTTCTCAATTTAATGATCCAGGCATGAATACGTTGTACAAACGCATCATGGACAAAATTGTGGAGAAAACAGATGCTGAATTGGTTTCTACGTTTGAAATCACGCGAGAAATGAGCGAGAAAATCTTCGTCATTCCACCACATAGAACAAGATATTTATCCGAGATTGCCGAGAACAACCGTCATTATGACGAAGTAGTTTTAACGCAAGTAGAAGTTGCGCAAAAGTTATACGGTATTTTCAAAACCATTTGTACTGTAGCTGATGTCACATCGAGCGCAGTCGAGATGCCACAATTGCTTACAAAATCGGGTATTGATGATTCTAAATTAAAAAGAACCGAAGACAACAAAGTATTCCTTGAATTGTTACTACAACAATTTGATAAAGTAAAAATGGACATGGACGCCTACAATTGGGAAGTCATTTTGAAGTGGAACGATAAAGTTGCCAAATACAAAAACCCAGTTTACAGCTTTAAGGTGCGTGATAAGGAAATTAAAATCCAAACACATACCGAAAGTTTATCACATACTCAAATCCCGAAAGTGTCTTTGCCAAAATACCAAGCTTGGGGTGACATTTTAAAATGGAATTTACAAGAAAATGTTCCGGGTGAATTTCCTTTTGCTTCCGGATTGTATCCGTTCAAGCGCGAAGGTGAAGATCCAAGTAGAATGTTTGCTGGTGAAGGCGGACCAGAGCGTACCAACAAACGTTTTCATTATGTGAGTGCAGGATTGCCTGCCAAGCGTTTATCAACAGCGTTTGATAGTGTGACGTTGTATGGTAACGATCCTGATCTGCGTCCAGATATTTATGGAAAAATTGGTAATGCTGGAGTTTCGATTTGCTGTTTAGACGATGCCAAGAAATTATATTCTGGTTTCGATTTGACGCATCCACTAACTTCGGTTTCGATGACCATCAATGGTCCTGCGCCAATGTTGTTGGGCTTTTTTATGAATGCTGCCATCGACCAAAGTTGTGAAAAATACATCATCGAGAACAACCTTCAAGTAGAAGTAGAGGAACGTATCAACGAAATCTACAAGAAAAAAGGATTGGCTCGACCAAAATACAACGGTGTTTTACCCGAAGGAAACGATGGACTAGGATTAATGCTTTTGGGTGTTACAGGTGACCAAGTGTTACCAGCTCATGTATATAATGACATCAAAATAAAAACCCTTTCGCAAGTGCGCGGAACGGTGCAAGCCGATATCCTTAAAGAAGACCAAGCCCAAAACACCTGTATTTTCTCTACAGAATTTGCGTTGCGATTGATGGGCGACGTGCAAGAGTATTTTATCAAAGAAAACGTTCGTAATTTCTACTCGGTCTCTATTTCGGGCTATCATATTGCCGAAGCAGGAGCCAACCCAATTACCCAATTGGCGTTTACCTTGGCAAATGGGTTTACGTATGTAGAATACTATTTGAGCCGTGGCATGAACATCAACGATTTTGGACCTAACTTGTCGTTCTTCTTCTCTAACGGAATCGACCCAGAGTATGCGGTGATTGGTCGTGTGGCGCGAAAAATTTGGGCAAAAGCCATGAAAAACAAATACGGTGCCAACGAAAGAGCGCAAATGTTGAAATACCACATTCAAACTTCAGGTCGTTCGCTACACGCACAAGAAATTGACTTTAACGACATCCGTACGACGCTACAGGCGTTGTATGCGATATATGATAACTGTAATTCGTTGCATACGAATGCTTATGACGAAGCCATCACTACGCCAACCGAAGAAAGTGTGCGTCGTGCTATGGCCATACAGTTGATTATCAACAAAGAGTTAGGATTAGCTAAAAACGAAAACCCAATACAAGGTTCGTTCATCATTGAGGAATTGACCGACTTGGTGGAAGATGCCGTATTGCGTGAGTTTGATAGAATTACCGAACGTGGCGGCGTGCTGGGTGCTATGGAAACCATGTACCAGCGTAACCAAATTCAAGAGGAAAGCATGTATTATGAAATGCTGAAACACACGGGCGAGTTTCCTATTATTGGGGTAAACACGTTCTTGAGTTCTAAAGGTTCGCCAACGGTGTTGCCTGCCGAAGTGATTCGTGCTACCGAAGAAGAAAAGCAATTCCAGATTAACACTTTGAAAAACCTTCATGCCGCCAATGCGGGTATCGAAGACGAACACATTGCCATATTGCAAGAAGCTGCCATTAAAAACCAAAATATCTTTGAGAAACTGATGGACGCTACCAAATACTGCTCGTTAGGACAAATTACTTCGGGCTTGTTTGAAGTAGGAGGACAGTATCGTAGAAACATGTAGAGACGCGATTCATCGCGTCTAAAAACACATATCCCGTAAAAACGCGATTCATCGCGTCTTCAAATTATTCATCCAATTAAAAGACGCGATAAATCGCGTTTCTACAAAAAACCTCGCATAACGCAAGGTTTTTTTTTGTAAATTTCCTAGGTAAAAAATTAAATTATGCGTGACAAATTTCAAAACAAATACCGAATCGCATCGGCACGATTGCACAATTGGGATTATAGCAGTAACGGTGCTTATTTTATTACCATTTGTACCCAAAACAAAGAACATTATTTTGGAACTATTAATGACGGAAAAATGGTATTATCCGAAATAGGGAAATTAGTAGAACAATTTTGGATTGAAATCCCAAATCAATTTCTGTTTATTGAATTAGGAAATTTTGTTATAATGCCCAATCATGTACATGGAATCATCATCATCAATAAATTACATACAAATTCCCAGGTAGAGACGCGATTTATCGCGTCTAACAACAGCAATACAACAGATGAGACGCGATTTATCTTGTCTAACAACAGTAATACAACAGATAAGACGCGATTAATCGCGTCTCTACAGGAACAACCAATAAAAAATGGCGGATTTGCAGGCGATAAAAACCCCATGTTTCATGAAAACATTTCTAAAATCATCCGATGGTATAAAGGAAGATGTTCATTTGAAATTAGAAAAATCCATGCCGATTTTGGTTGGCAATCCCGTTTTCATGACCACATAATTAGAAATGCCAATTCCTTTGAAAACATTCAAAATTACATTCAAGAAAACCCAGAAAGATGGGAAAACGACAAATTTTTCACGTAGAGACGCGATTTATCGCGTCTGACATATTAAAAAACCAAAACCCTTCGCGATTTTATTGCTTCTAAACATCGGATGTGTTGGTTTGGAGACGCGATAAATCGCTTCTCTACGATCAAAAAAAACATTTCCATCAAATCATTATATTATTTTCTACCTTTTTTTTGAAAAAATTAAAATTGAAGTAAAAACATGTCTTTATAAAAACGGCACTGTGAGGTGTCGTTTTTTTGGGTTTTTATAGTATGCCACGCGAAAGAATTCGCGCGTGAGCGGCGCTGTTGATTCGAATATATTGGTTGATGGTGCTGCTTTTGCACCTACAAGTTTTAAAGTTGTAAACGGAACTTCCAATCAACCTGGTGAAGCGTCGTTGGTTTTTAGTTTGACAAAAGGAACTTTAAACACAGCTGGCTATGAAGCATTAAACTTTACTGTTAAATATCCTTTAACTTCTAGCAGTGCGCCAAATGGTACTTATGAATTTGGTATTGGCGAAATAGCCACTACCTTGTTTGCTAATGGTTCGTATGCAAAAGGAACAAGCTACTATAGTTTGGCAGGCTATTCGGTAAAAGTTACTGCATTGGGTGGTAACAAATACCGATTGGAATTTCAAAACATAGAAGCCGTGGAAGTGCCAATTAGTGGTACTACTAAAATTATCTCGGGCTATTGTGAAGGGGATTTTGAATAATACCTTTTATACGACTTTGTAAAATCAAAAACCTCACAGTGATGTGAGGTTTTTTGGGTTTTTATCATAGAATGTGCTATCGTGGGATAAAATTAAATGGTTATTAAAGAAATAAAGTTATAAAACGCTTGTTTTTAGTGTTTTATTTAAAAAAAAAAAAAATAGATGAAAGTATTGTTTCTTATATATTTTTATAATATTGAAATAAGTTGACTTAAGTTTGTAGAACTAATTTAAAATCAAATAGTCATGAAGAAAAATTTACTCATTTATGTTTTTGCATTAACTTTTTTAAACGCATTTTCTCAAACTGTGCCTTCTTATGTTCCCTCTAGTGGGTTGGTTGCTTATTACCCTTTTAATGGAAGCGCCAATGATGTAAGTGGAAATGGGAATAACGGTAATGTTGGCGGGACAACACAATTAACGATTGACAGATTTTCCAATTTGAATGCGTCTTATATTTGGGATGGCTCAAATAGCCCAATTACAGTAGTAAATAATGCAACTCAAAATTTTCAAGGAGGTGTGACTTTTTCTGTTTGGTTATATCAAACAGGAATGTATTGTAATACTTGTACACAAACTAATTATTTAACTAAAGGACGAGATGTTGATATGGGAGGAATTTCTCTTGGATTAGACCATAATACTCAAAAATTCTCCTTTAAGGTAACAGGCTCTCCCCTAAGTACAACTCCGCCAGATAGCTATTTTCTGTCTGAATCTTTAATTTCATATAATACATGGACTAATTTAGTTGGCACATATGATGGCAGTACAATTAATATTTATATTAATGGTATTCTTGACAAATCTTATAATTATTCTTCTAGTGTTTCTGTGAATACGGACAATATGCTAATTGGCAAACAAAAGGGAACAGGTGTTTTTGCTGATAATTATAATATGCTAGGGAAACTTGATGATATTGGGGTTTGGAATCGTGCTTTAACACAAGACGAAATAACAAATCTTTATTATGCTGAAAATACATGCCAAACGTTAGTTATTAATACAGGTATTTTAGGATTTAATCCTGTTACTTATAATAATTCTGTTACGATTTATCCTAACCCTGCGAATACTCAAATTACTATTGATTGTGGAAATTTAGCCAATGTTACTGGTTGGAATATTAAAATAACAAATACACTAGGACAAGAGGTGTTTAATGCACCAATGGATACACAGCAATATGTAGTTCAATTAAATACTTGGACAGGAAATGGATTGTACTTCGTTAGAATTTATGATTCGGTTGGTAATGTTGTAAATACTAAGAAAATTATTTTGCAGTAAAGAAATATATTTTAATAAAAATATAATATATGGAGGATATATATGGTTTAATAGTTGAAACCTTTGAAGTGGGAATGCCTATTCAGTTAATACGAAATGGATATTTTTACAATTACGTAGGAGTTGGAGTTACAAGAGTTAATAATGTTTTCTTTGAAAATGCAATTCAATATCAAATAGCTGGAAATAATTTTAAGAGAATAACTTCTCAATTTATAGTATTGACTTATCAATATTTATTAGAACATAATGATTATCCAAATAGAAATTGGTATATAAATCATCCTGAACTGAATTTTGAGTTTGCATCACGACCTTGTAACAAATCAGTTGCTAGAGGATTAATACAAGTAGTAATATAAATTTTTAAATTATAAAATACTGAGGATTAAGTTGTATTTCTTTAATACGCTTGTCCTCATTATTTTTTTGATAGATAAACAAATCATCCTCATTAATATCTAAAACAAAAGCTAGCTTTTGTTTTAGACTATTAAGAATGATGTCTTTTTTCTTTGTTAGTGTATTGTAACTTGTATCATCATTTTTTGAAATGAAATCAACTACTTCGTTCATTTGAATGTGTTTCCACAACTTGTTCCCCAAAAGCTTGAATCTAGTACTATTTAGTACCAGTCCATCGCACTTTATTTTATCAATTCTTCACATTTTTAATCAAATTGCAGTAAAAAATTAAAAACGTACACGTCTTCAAAAGCCATCGACAAGCCTTCAAAACCAATCGTTTTTTATAAAAAATAAAGCATTACTCCCAGCAATAAAGGACTCAAAGACAATAGCATCACCAAAAATAAAGAAATAAGTCAGCCTAGCGCCATCTTAGAGCTGTTAGTAGCAAATTAAAGGAGACGTTATATATTTTTGTTTTTATGAAGTTAAAAAAAAAGAGTTATGCAAACAAAAATTGGAGTACATTTATAAAAGCAAAAATTGTTTTTATGAAGAAATCTTTACTAGTACTCAGCGTATTGTTTATTGCATTTTCTTGTAAAAAAGAAACGGCACCTATAGACACTATTCAAACCCAAAATCAAAAGAACATTCAAAAGTGGTTTAATGCTTCTATCAGTTTGTCAAAAGGTACACCCGATACGATTGCTTTTTATGCCAATAAAATGGAGCAAGCAGCATTAAAAGAACCTAGTGTTTATAAAGCCATGGCAGCGTTGATAAAAGGAATTGAGTATGCCAATACTTCTTCTTATGCAATTTCTACGAAGTATTATGATAGTGCTTTGAGGTTGTTAAAAACTACTACTGCCGATACGCTTTGGGCAAAAGCCTACAACGGATTGGGAAACAATTATAAAATTACAGGCGATTATACGGCTGCACTTAAAAACTTGTTTAAAGCCTTAGCGGTTTATGAAAAAAAGCAGGATAAGATTGGTATTTGTAATGTGCATGCAGGTTTGGGCGAAGTTTATTTTCAAAAAGACAATCTCGGGGATGCCAAAAAACATTTAACGATTGCTATGAATACGCTTGCGCATGATAAGTCAAATCAGGCCTATTTGTCGGCGGCACATATTTTGGCAAATGTTTATGGTATGAGTGGTGATTTTGATAGTGCGTTAAAAATTGATGAAGTAGGATTCAAAATAACCGATAGCATCAACAACCCCAAAATTAAATCTTCTTTTTTAGACAATAAAGCCAATTGTTTTTTGTTTTCTAACAGACTAGACAGTGCTCAATATTATTTTAACGAATGTTTAAAAATAGACCTTGCGGGTGGCAATAAAAAACAGTTGGCCGATACGTATAGTAATCTTGGTGAATTGTTTTTGATGAAGAATAACTTTGCCAAAGCCGAAGAATATGCGCTAAAAAGTGTTGGTGTGCTTAAGAGTATTGATGGAAAACCAAACTTGGGAAAATCGTATGGAATTTTGACCGAAATTTATACTAAGCAAAGAAAATTTGAGAAAGCATTAGAAATTCAAAAATTGCAGTTTGAGAACAAATCGCAAATGATTAATCTCAAAAAAGAAGCTTCTGAAGCCGAATATAAAATTGTGTATGAAACCCAAAAGAAAGAAAATAAAATACAATTTCTCCAAGAAGAAGAGAAGATAAAAGAATTGAAAATAAAACAACAACACTATCAAATAGAACGAAGAAACTTTTTGATAGTATTTTTTATTCTGTTGATTGGAGTTTTGATAGGAGTAGGCTATTTATGGAGAAGTAAGCAAAAGCTTCGAGACAAAATTAGAAAGAACAAAATCATTCAAAAAACCGAAGAGCAAATTAGACTAAAAATGGCCAAAGATATTCACGATGATTTGGGTTCGGGCTTGTCTAAAATTAATTTTCTGAGCGAGATTATTTCACAAAAAACCAAAGATATTCCAGAGATTATAAGTAGTAGCGAGTCTATTAGAGAAACTTCCAAAAGCATGATTGACAATATGCGCGACTTAATTTGGGCGTTAAATCCTGAGAACACTACTTTATCTAATTTTATAGCCAGAATACGCGAATATACCACCGATTATGTTGAAGACTATTCGATAGAAACACAGTATGATATTCCTGAAAACATTGCGCCAACACCAATTAAAAACGAAATGCATCGCGCATTGTTTTTGGTGGTAAAAGAAACCATCAATAATATTGCCAAACATTCTAAAGCCACAAAAATTGATTTTTCGGCACACATTTCTCCCGAGTATTTGATACTAACTATTGAGGACAATGGAGTAGGTTTTGAACATTCAAAAACAAACGGAAATGGGTTGAAAAACATGGAAAGTAGAATAGAAGATATTAACGGAAAACTAACCATTCAAAGCACTATTGGAGCAGGAACCAAAGTGATTATTAAAATAAAATTAGAAAAAATATATAAAAACAAATAAACGTTGTTGTGATTTACTTTTGCAGATTACTACAAAAGTAGTAGTGTTACTTTCTGTAAATAAGTAACTTTGACAATACAAATGAAGTTTTTATTTTTAAGTCTTAATTTTTTTCAATGACTATAAAAGTGGGCATAGTAGAAGATGAAAAGCAAATCAGAGAAAGTTTGATGGTGCTCATTAATGGCAGTGAAGGATTTTCATGCGTTCATACTTTTGAAGATGCCGAATCGGCTATTGCCAGTATTCCAACTTTAGATTTGGATGTGGTACTGATGGATATTCATTTGCCTGTAAAAGATGGTATAGCCTGTGTGCAAGAGTTGGCGGTTATTAATAGTGCCGTAAACTATGTAATGTGTACATCATTTGAAGACACCGATTCCGTTTTTAGAGCTTTAAAATCAGGAGCAAAAGGCTATATTACAAAAACCACCCAACCATCCAAAATACTAGATGCCATTGTAGAAGTATATCATGGTGGTTCGCCCATGAGCAGTAATATTGCTCGAAAAGTAGTGGCATCTTTTCATAAACAGCAACAAGAAACTGCAGAAATGAAAAAGCTAACCGAAAGAGAAAAAGAAATTCTACACTTATTATCGGAAGGTTTGCGCTATAAAGAAATAGCCGATAAACTTTTTTTGAGTACCGAAACGGTTCGAACGCACATTAGAAATATTTACGAAAAACTTCAAGTAAATTCTCGTACCGAAGCCTTAAATAAAACATTTCCAAAATAATCAGTATTTAAAAATTACTACTTTTTGGTGATTGTAGTTTTTCAATTGATGGAGTACTTTTGATTAAGTAATAGCATTACGCATTTATTTAATTAACCTTAATAACACAATTAAAATGAAAAACACAAAATCAATCTTAGCAGTACTAACGATATCGGTATTTTTATCGATAGTATGTATTAGTTTCAATTCATGTTCAAAAGATAGCTCAAGCACACCGTCTTACGAATGTACAACATGTGCTTCTACACCAGATGCCTTAGCTGAAAATGACGGAAGTGCCAAAGGAGTATATAAAGGAATAGTAGTTGGGTCTTCGGGTTCTTTGTATATTGATATTCAAAACGGAACTGATCTTATAACAGGAACATTAATAATCGATGGTGTTAGCGTGGCATTAACTTCAAGTGTTTCTTATGTTAGCGGACAGCCATATGTAGCACCATTTACAGGAATTTATAATGGTAGTCCAATATCAATTACTTTTTCAGTTGGTTTGAGTGGCGGTACACCAACAGTTACTTCTTCGGATATTCCAGGACATCCAAATACGGTATTTACATTGTATAAAGAAACTTCAACTTCACTAATAGAAGCATTTGAAGGCGTATATACCAAACCAGGCAAAACAGGAACGTTTAACATTTTACTATCAAGAGGATTAAACCTTTGGGGTGGTATTGCTAAAGGTAATGAAGCAGGTGCAGAAGTTGACGAAATTGATGGTACTATTGATAGTAGTAACCGATTAATTGAATCGTCGAATGGAACTATTTTAGGCACTTTATCAGGAGATGAAATAAATGGTAGTTTTCAAGATTGTAATGGTGATACTGTTACTATTCATGGAGAAAGAACATTGTAAAAAAAAAATTTTTTATAAAACCAAAACCTCACAACGATGTGAGGTTTTTGGTTTTATAATGTGTTTCTACTTAAAATTTTTTAAGGATTTCTATAATAAAAAAAGCTACTAATTTTTTAAAAAGTAAATTCTAAAGTAGCATAAAACGTTCGGTTATCAGAAGGAATGATTCCTGGTCCGGGATAGCCCGTTGCTCTTCGGGTAAAATAGCTGTTGTTGGTAAAATTGTTTATGCCGGCTTCTAGCTTAAAGCGTTTCCATTTGTAAGATGTAGAAATATCGGCAACATAATAGGCAGGTATTTGCCCAAAAATACCGTAGGTGTTGTCGTTAGTGTCGGTTACACTATTGTTTGCTTCCGAAAATTGAGAAGAAACATAGGTAAACTGAAGGCTCGCCATAAAGTTTTTGTAGCCAATGGCACTTCCTGATTTGATATTATAAAGCGGTACAAACTCCACTTTATTGCCTTCAATATTTGGCGCATTAGATTTTAAATATTCTGAATTGGTTATGGCAGTATTGGTAAAAAGATTCCAACTAAAATCTTCATTTTGGTTGAAAAAAGTGTTGCTCAAACTCCAGTCTATCATGGTTTCAAATCCATAGGTTATTGCCGTTCCTATGTTGTCTCTAAACCGAACCACTGCTGCAGCACCATTTGGGTTTTGGGCTTCATATTCGCCAATTTTGTCATCATAATACAAGGCATACACACTAGAATCGAATGTAATTTTGTTTCCAATTTGCCCACGAACGCCAATATCAGAAGTATATCCTTTTTCATCGGTAATATCATTGGCAATCACTTGACTTGGCGATACAGTTCTGATATCGTTGAAGGTTACTGAGCGATAGTTTTGAGAAACATTGCCATAAAACTCTATTCGATTTTGTGGTTTGTAGCTAAACCCAATACCCAACAAAAGGAAGTTTCGGTCTTTTTCATTGTTTTCCACTATAGTTTCATCAAGGATAACATTTCCAGCCAAATCGAGATTTATTTTTCGATATGAACCTTCGGCTTTCGTTCTTATTTTCTCAAATCTAAAACCAGGAGTAATCGAGAATTTAGGCGAAACCTTAAAGATGTTTTCTCCAAATAAAGAAATATTTATATTCGGAAAAACATAGTCGGATTGGTTGGCATAAAACGGAAAGTCATCGGTTGCCAAATGAAAATTAGCATCGCTACCAGCACTTCCCGGACCTTGAATTCCGGTATTTCGAGATTGATAGTATTTTGCACCAATCAAAAAGGCGCTGTTGTTACCTTTTATTTGATACCTTTTCAAATAGCGTGCTTCGGCACCATAATTTACAAAGTCTCCCGCTATTAAATCGCGAACGGTTCCATCAATATCTTCACTAGAAACACGATTAGAACGGTATCCAACCGTTTTTCGGCTGGCATCCAAACCAAATAATTGCAAAGAGAAATCGGCATTGTTGGCAAATTTGTGTTTCAATCGCAACGCAAATAGATTCCAATTTACTGCAAACCAGTTGCGGCTTCTGTTGCTTTGCTCTGGGTTTTCATTAAACATTACGTCGGTTAATCCACCCGCTTGCTGCGCCAGATAATTGAAATAGGTATAATCAAAATGCAAAGAGGTATTGCTAGTGAACTGATAGTTTAGATTGGCAAAATAATTTTTGCTGTTGAAATCAGAATTGGGTCTAAAACCATCACCTTGTTTAAAATTATAAAACGAATAGTAGCTAAACTTTCCATTTGTGCCACTTATTGAAGTGAAATTGGTAACTAAATTATAAGAACCAACGGTGTTTCGAGTGATAAGTTCAAAAGGTTTTGTAGTAGGTTTTTTTATTTTAAAATTAACCAAACCACCAAATTGTGTTCCATATTGCAAGGAAGCAGCACCACGAACAATTTGAATTTCTTCCAAAGCCTCGGTTGGTGTAGCATAATAACTTTCGGGATAACCCAAAACATCAGCACTTATGTCATACCCATTTTGACGAGTGTTAAAGTTGGACGTTCTATTTGGATTCAAACCTCTACCGCCAATGCTCAATTGCAATCCGCCATCGGAACTTTCGTTTATGGTAAGTCCAACAACTTGCGCAAAAATTTGTCGTGTATTGTTGGTCGATTTGTTTGCTGTAAGCTTATTTACCGCTATTACTTCGGTTTTTTTGCCGGCATAGATGGCAGTTTCTTCAATGTCTCTTAATTTGTTTAAAGCAAATACTTTATCGCGTTGCTTGTTGATGACCACTTCGGAAAGTGCCGTGATTTTTTCTAAAACTATTTGCAAATTGCTATCGGATGTTGTGACAGTTTTTTCGACAATACCATAATTTTCTTTATAAAACACCAATTCGTAGTTTTTATTTTCATCCACTTCAAATGAAAATTCACCATTAGAATTGGTTGAGGTTTTTGTTGCCGAAGTTTTATTGTAAACGGCTACGGCAGCTACTTTTTTACCATCAGCACCCAAAACAACCCCATTGATTGTGAATTGAGCAAAAGTGTTTGCAGTAAAAAATAATAGCAGTAGTAAACTAAAGTCCTTTAATTTCATCGTTAAATGGTACTATCCAGTATTTGGGTTTAAATGATTCTTTTTCTTTGGCTAAATCTACGTTTGGATCAATATATTTTTGACTTAACCTTCCGTTAAGTGCTACGTAACTTTCAACATATACTTGTGGGTTTGAAACGCCTTGCTTCTCGTAAAACTTTTTTAGAATGTGTGCGTACTCTAAAATAAAATCAGGTTGAAATGCCATTTGTTTTTCTTGAAAAGTGGTTAGAAACAGCGAATTGTTAACTCTAATTTCTTTTTTAGTTTTGGAATCTACTACTTTAAATTGGGTGTAACCTGCTTTTTCCATAAGCATCACGCGCCAAGAAAACCGAAAACCTTCTTCGGTCCAAAACAATTCATTAGGGTAGAGTAGGTATCGAAAAGGAGAAACCAATTGGAATCCGATAAACACTATTAAAAAGCCTTTAATTGCTTTAGAAGCCATTCTGTTGGTTTCATAATATAAAGCATTTGTAAAACGTTCCATATTGATTTTAAAAAAAGCAGCAATTTTTCGCAGTATATTTTCATGAAATGCAGGTTCAAAAAACACCAACGAACTAACTATCATCACAAAAGGAAAAACTCCAATAGGAAACAACATTCGGGTGACAACATGAAATACAACCACTAAAACAAACGCAAACTTTCGAGTAGGTTTATACAATAACAGAAATGGAATGGCTAAATCATAGAGCATTCCAGACCAACTAAACGCAAAATGCACCCAATTTTGATTTAAAAAAGTCTTTATAAATGGCAAATCAGTATTGGTGGGTAACCATATTTTTAAAGGCATGGCTTCTAGTAACCAATCTGAGTTTATCTTAGCTAAACCTGCATAAAAATACACTATAGCAATGAATACTTTAAGAATGTCAACATTCCATTTAGGAATGTATTGAAAACATAATTTTGGATTTTGCTTGGCATCCACCGAAAAATAAGCATTTGCAGGAAGAAATATCAAAACAAAACTCACTATTGAAATGAAGTAATAATGATTTAGATAGGTGGTTTTGTCTAAAAGTTCGATGTAAGTAAAGCAAAGAAAAAAAGTAATAATTGCAATTCTATATTTGTATCCAATAGCAACACAAAATGCGGCTATGGCAGCAAGTAAAAATAGCAAATAGGTGTAATCTCCAAGTCTTGGAATCCATTCAAAACCATAATAGGTAAAACGATTAGTGGGCAAAATATAAAGCTTTTCTATCCAACCCAAAGCGGTGAATCGAATTAAACTGAAAAGCATCATTAAACCAAACGCTAACCTGTAAAAAGCTAGCGTTGCAGTTGATGTGTATGAATTAAAATATGTTTTTAGTTTGTGTTTCATGACTAATCACCATCACCATCTACATAATCAATAGTAATGTTTAAAGCTTGCATCATGTCTAATTTTACATATACTACATTTTGTTGCAAAGCATCATAAGCAGCAAGCATTTTCGAATTATCAGAAGTAATTTGACTTGAAAAATTGTTGTCTAATAGATTGTTAGCAGTATAAATACTTGAAAATTGATTGTTGATGATAGTACTCAAGTTTTGACCGTTTCGAACAGCGTTTACATAATCTAAATAGGACTTTAAACTCGGACCAGTAACGGTGCTGTTGAAGTTTTTTCCGTTGAAAAAATCTTGTTGCGCTTGGGTTGCAATGTTTAATAAATCTTTAGAAATATCTTTTTTGTAAAAAGCTTCTACTTTCTCTGGAAATAAAGTTCCACTAGAAAATACTCCAGCAGGAATACCAATTTTTCCGCTTCTGATGTCTTTCTCTAAATTCTTAACAAACAAGTTGGTCATTTTATTTACCGAACTGCTTACAGTGTTTCCGCTACTAGAAATGAAAGTAGTTCTATAAGAAGAATTCCAATCGGCAACAACGACATTACTATTTGATTTTAATTTGTTTGTAACATCAATTAAATAGTTTTTGTAATTAGTTGCGTTTGCATTTGAAGTATAAAAAGCTAAAATAGCAGTATCGGTAGTACCCAAACCATTGATAAGATAATCTAAAGCAGGAAAGCCTTGTTTGGAATATTGTGACAATAACTCTAAATTATAATTACCCGATGCAATGTTAGTTTCAATTCCTGCTGCATCAGTAGGATATGTGTTTGTAGTTTCTTTTAAATTTATTTCCATTGCTTTACCAACATTGAAAATAGTTATCTTTTGATACGCTTTATAAGCATTTATCCATGAAGTTCTTACTAATTGAAGATTGGCTTCAGTAGGAGTAGAAGTAAAGTTAGTAACGTCAGAAGATAAGGTTAGCACTTTGTTGTCATAGTCAACATAACTTGGAATGATGATGTTGTCTGCCCAATGTGTAAGCATTGCTGTTCTATCAAAGTTATCAGTTTTTGAACCACCATCATCACTCAAAGAACAAGCATATATAAGCGATACAAGACAGACAAATAAAAATAGTTTCTTCATTTTAAATTTTATTTTTTGCAAAAATACAAATGTTTTTATTCTTATCTATAATTATTCTAAATAAATTTAAAATAATTTTATCAACAACTATAAGACTTTGTTGATGCTATTTTGATTTAATTATTGAGTAAAAAATAACCTCAATAAATTAAAAGTATATTGAGGTTATTATGTCTCTATTTTTAAGAAATAATTAATCTACAGTTGCTGCTTGAGCAACAGTAAAACCAAATTTTGTTGCAATTTGAGTAGAAATGGCATCCAATTTTGGAGATAAATTATCAATATCCCATAAACCGTTTGGTCCACTTAATAATGAATTTAACATGGTATCTACTTCCGCTTTTGTAAAATATGGATTGTTTGTTCCTGGTTTGTTAGTATATCTTAAAGACATAATAAATCCGTATCCTTCAGATAAGGCATGAAATGCTTTTGCACCGTTATCAGTAACTAATTTTTCTTTTCCTTCTTGTAAATAATAAACGGCTCTTACCGCAGGAACTAAAGCTAGTTTTTCTTTAATAATTGCAATTTGAGCATCACGAGTAGTGTAGTCATTTGCTACAATGGCAGCTCTTCCTTTTCTAAATGCCAAATCAATATCTGCTTTTAAAGTATTAAAGTCAGTGTCAGCATTTACTTGATTGATATAACTTGACCAAAATCTATACACATTATTTGTAGCATCATCTGCTCCATAAATGTAACCGTAAGCTTCATCCCAGTTATGCTCCATTGTTGTGAAGTTTTTGCCTGCTTCTAAAACTTTATTAGTATTGTCAATTTTGTTTGAGCCAGCATCTAATTTATTTACACTTAAATAATTATTTACGATTTGATCCATAAATGAAGCACCCATCATTCCTTTTAATAATACTTGTTGTGGTTCTAAACCATTAGCAGCAAAAAGACGATTAGATGACCCATCTATATATTTACCTGCAACACCAGCCGAGGCATTATTTCCTTGACTTGCATTGTTTCCTTCTGTAAATTGATTTTCAAAAAAAGAACGTACGCTAACTTGTTCTGCAGTTGTTCCGCCACCATATAATAAAGAAAAGTAATCAACAGATGCTGCTGTTTTGTCTTTTAATTGTTTTCCTGATGTATTTAAATTTGTGTCTGAAAATGGATTTCCTGTATTAGAATACATATTACTTAATTCAGATGCATCGATTGCAACTCCTGCATTTGCTTGTGTTTTATAATAATCGCCCATTGCTTGTAACATTGCAATTCTAGTAGTTTGTCCAGAAAAATCAATTGATGTTGCGTTGTTTCTTTCAAAAGTGTATGTAGCTGGAACTGTATATTCTGGAGTAGCAGATGATGAATCATCATTTGAACAGGATATTAAAAAAGATGAAAAGGCTACTAAAGCTAAAAATTGTTTTGTTTTATTCATTGTTTATTTAGATTTAATTAAAATAATACTGCAAATATAAAACGCGCATTTGAATACACAAAATTTATTTAGAATAAATATAAATAATAATTTATAAGCGGTTGTTTTACTGAAAATTGTAAATAAAAAAAAACTCATTGAAAAAGGTTTGTAATCTTAAAATATACAGAAGTAATGTAAAAAATGAAATTATTTATAATTCCATCGAAAAAATATTATTATTTATCTTTATTAAACTTTTTGATTATAGCTTTCAGTTTTTGAGTGCGTTCTGCCTTCTTAGCCTTAGTCTTGTTTTGCGCTTTGTGAAGTTTGTCGTTATGTGCTTTACTATTCTTTTCATTATTTCTTCCCATGGTTTAAAAATACGTTAATTTTGTTATTCAAAAAAGTTTGGCACAACAATTGGTATTTACAAAATATCATTAATCATTAAAAAAATAAACACCATGAAAAAAATTACCCTAATGTTAGCCGTTATCGGGATGATGACACTACAAAGTTGCACAGTTAATGAAGACAAAGGTCCGGATAATGATACTATTAGTGTCGTTTGGGAATATGGTAATGTAAACTTTCAACCAAACTCTTATAGCGTGGTTTTGAATTTTCCTTACACTATTGTTTCTTCAGATATGGTCTTGATTTACCGTTTGACTGGAACAACTAATCAAGGAAGCGATATTTGGAAGTTAATGCCAGAAAGCTATTTCTTTGATGATGGAACTTTAGATTATAGATTCTCAAATGATTTTACAAGAGTAGATGCAGAAGTTAGACTAGAAGGTTTTGATTTAGCTGGTTTGCCATCGAATATAAGATTAAATCAAATATTAAGAGTTGTTGTGATTCCGGGTTATTTTGGAAATAGATTGGCAAATGAAGTTGACTTTACAGACTATAAAGCTACACTACAAGCGTTTAACATTGATGATAGTAACATTACAAGAATTACATTGAATAAGTAATATTTGAGGTTGTGTTTATACAAAAAAAAGAGGTTGAATTATTCAACCTATTTTTTTTGTATGTAGTTTATTTGTTTAAACGTTTTCAACGTTTGCTTCGGCAATCTTTTTATACGTGCCATTAACTAACTTTTCTCTAATAGCATCAAAAGCAGTTAAGGTTACTTCGATGTCTGTTAGTGTGTGTGAAGCTGTTGGTATCATTCTTAATAAGATGATTCCTTTTGGAATAACTGGATACACAACGATTGAAAGGAATATTCCATAGTTTTCACGCAAGTCATTTACCATAACCATGGCTTCTGGAATAGAACCTTCAAGATATACAGGCGTAACACAAGTGTTCGTGTCACCAATATTAAATCCGTGTTCTCTTAATCCGTTTTGTAATGCGTTTACATTTTCCCAAAGTTTGTCTTTCAAACTTGGATTATCTCTTAATAGTTGCAATCTTTTCAATGCTCCAACCGTTTGAATCATTGGTAATGATTTGGCAAACATTTGAGAACGTAAATTGTATTTTAAGTAATCAATAATATCTTGATCTGCAGCAATGAAAGCTCCAATACTAGCCATAGATTTTGCAAACGTAGAGAAATAAACATCAATACCGTCTTGGCAACCTTGCTCTTCGCCAGCACCAGCACCTGTTTTTCCTAAAGTACCAAATCCATGTGCATCATCAACCAAAAGACGGAAATTGAATTTCTTTTTCATTTCTACAATTTCTTTCAACTTTCCTTGTTGACCACGCATTCCAAAAACACCTTCGGTAATGAATAGAATTCCACCTCCAGTTTCGGTTGCCATCTTGGTAGCACGTTGAAGATTTTTCTCCATGCTTTCCAAATCATTGTGTTTGTATGTAAAACGTTTACCCATGTGAAGACGTACACCATCAATAATACAGGCGTGTGAGTCAACATCGTAAACAATTATGTCGTTTTTTGTTACCAATGCATCAATGGTAGAAACCATTCCTTGATAACCAAAGTTTAATAGATAGGCAGCTTCTTTATCTACGAATGCGGCTAATTCATTTTCTAATTGTTCGTGAATTGAAGTATGACCACTCATCATTCGAGCACCCATTGGGTAAGCAGCACCATATTGAGCAGCAGCTTCAGCATCTACTTGTCTCACTTCTGGGTGATTGGCTAAGCCTAAATAATCGTTAATTGACCAGTTTAGGATTTCTTTTCCGTGAAACGTCATTCTTGGTCCAAGTTCGCCTTCTAATTTAGGAAACACATAGTATCCTTCGGCTTGAGAAGCCCATTTTCCTAATGGACCTTTATTGTTTTGTATTCTTTCGAATAAATCGTTTACCATTTGTAAAGTATATTTTTTAAAACGAGGCAAAAGTAATCATAAAAAAAGTTTACTCCTAATGATTTGAACCTTAAATTTCTAATCAATTAGGAGTAAACAACAGTTTATTATAATTGTTTGACACCGATTATACTAATGCTTTGATGTTTTCAAATAAAACATCTTTGTTAACGGGTTTTGATAAGTATTTGTTCATTCCAATTTCCATTACACGTTCTTTAGTGGATTCCATAACATCAGCGGTTACTGCTATAATTGGAATGTTTTTATTATTTTCACCTGCTTCTCCTTTTCTGATGGCAATTGTTGCTTCGTAGCCATCCATAACAGGCATTTGCAAATCCATTAAAACGATGTCAAAGGGATTGTTCTTTAGTTGATCAACACCTTCTTCGCCATTATTAGCAAATTCTACAACGGTATTCAACCATTTTTTGGTAATCATTTTAATCACCATTTGGTTCATGGCATTATCCTCAACAACCAGAATTCTTTTTCCTTTCAAATCGTAATCTTCTGTCGGAATGATTGCAATCGTTTTGTTTTCTGTTGGTGCAAGATCATAGAAAAGGTCTATCGTACAGATAGTACCTAATCCTTGCTGACTTTTGATGTCAACAGTTCCTTTGTGAAGATCAACCAAATTTTTCACGATGAATAAGCCAAGTCCAAGTCCGCCAAATTTTCTTTTGTTGTTGATGCTTTCTTGAGAAAAAGAATCAAAGATGCTATTCATTTTTTCTTTCGGAATACCAACACCAGTATCGGTAACCTTTAATTCTAATTTAATTTGGTTTCCACTAGTTTTTTTCCAGTTTAAGTTGATTTTTACATCACCTTCATTAGTGAATTTCAAAGCATTGTTAATGATGTTATTGGCTATTTGCCCAAAACGAGTTGCGTCACCATTTACATAAAGCGGCACTTCATTTTCAATTGTATATTTGATGTTTACACCTTTGTCTTTGGCTACAGATGTAGCGTTATTTTTAATTTGGTCTAGAATTTTTATAGGTTCAAATGGTGCAAATTCTAATTTTAATTCCTCTTTTTCTATTTTAGAAAAGTCTAAAATGTCGTTTACAGAACTCAACAAACTTTGCGAAGAATATTTAATTATTTCACAATTCGATTTTACTTTTGACGCATCTGATTCATTCGCTATTACGTCGGTTAAACTCATAATAGCATTCAATGGTGTTCTTAACTCATGGCTAATATTAGAAAGGAAATACGACTTCAGCTCATTCATTTCTTCCGAACGTTGAAGTGCTAAGGTTTGCAATTCTTCACGTTCTTTCTTTAAGCTTCTAATTAAGTTTGCCATCGAAAGTGAAAGGAAAATAACTTCCATTCCGGTTCCAAGCTTAGAGCCATTTTCCGTCAAAAAGGTTTGCGGTAATATGCTAAAATTTTTCAATATAAAAACAACAAAGCCGCTGATTAAAAAGAAGATACCGGTTGCAAAAAGTTTGTCTATCGTTTTTGTTTTAGCAAAAATCATTACTTGCGATGTAATGATTAATAATAATAAAACCAATCCTAAGAGATTCGCAATAGGATAGGAGTACTCCAGTGTTTTTGGAGCTATTAAAAGAGCTACAAACAGAATGGCATCTAAAAAGTATAATACATAAAAGGCAAAATTTACAGCTTTACTGTATTGTTTTATTTTTAAATACACTTGAGCATACCTACCAAGAAAGAAGTTAGCAATGGTTGCAAATAATATCACGGCATGTAACGATAACCAACCCGATTGTGGCGTAACAAACTTGTAGAAATAACCATCAACCGAAAATTGTAACAATCCAATGAATAACACGTACATACTATAGTAAAAAAATGTTCTGTCTTTCATAGCAAAGAAGAAGAACAAATATAATATACCAGCAATCATTAATATGCCATAGAAAAAACCAAAAATAAATTGTTCAAAAGAACTTTGTTCTAATAAACTTTCGTCATTGTGCAATACTAATGGCAACGACAATTGTTCTCCATCACTTTTTACATGCAAATAATAACTCTTAGTTTCTTTGGGTTCTAAATGGATTTTGAAAATTGTTTTGCGCAAATCAAAACTTCTTTGTGCATATGGAATAGAATCGCCGCTGATGTATTTAGTAACTTTATTATTTTTATTAATTACAAATAGTTCTGCCAAATCAGTTATTGGTCTTGCGGTTTCAAAGTAATAATCTTTATAGGTTTCGGAAGTGTTTTTTAATTGAAACGTAACCCAAAAATGATTGGAAGTAAAGCCAAAATCGGTGTTCTCTTTGGGAATTGCAATAAACTTGTGATTTCCAGTTCGAACTTCTTCTAAAGTTAATTGTTTCTTGCCAGCATCAAAATAGGTTGCTGCTGTATGAATGGATATTTCTTTCGATTTGTTGCTCGAATCTAAGGAATACTGAGCACTAACATGATGATTTGTTAAGAATAACAACGAAATAATCCATAACCATCGGCTACTTATTAAGTGAGTAGTTTTGTTTTTCATGTAGGGTTTGTTTAAATTTGGTATCTGATATACGAAAGTAGTTTACTTTTGGTTTTTTATTTTTTAAAAAAATGTTTTCCCCATGAAATTAGTTTTCGCTTCCAACAATACAAACAAAATAAAGGAAATACAATTGATGTTGCCAAAGAATATTGAAATTCTTAGTCTCGAGGATATTGGTTGTACAGTAGATATTCCAGAAACGGCAAAAACAATTGCAGGAAATGCCATTTTAAAAGCCGATTACGTGACAAAACATTTTGGTTATAATTGTTTTGCCGATGATACGGGTTTGGAAGTAGAAGCACTAAAAGGCGAACCAGGCGTCCATTCTGCACGTTATGCTGGTGAACAGAAAAGTGCAGATGACAATATGGAGTTATTGTTGAAAAATTTAGATGACAAAGCCAATCGAAGAGCACAATTCAAAACCGTAATAGCTTTAAATTTGGATGGCAAGCAGCACCTTTTTGAAGGAATAGCCAGAGGCAGAATTATTGAAGAAAAAATAGGGAATAGAGGATTTGGATACGACCCAATTTTTGTTGCCGATGGATACAATAGAACTTTTGCCGAGTTAACTTTGGGAGAAAAAGCAGCCATTAGTCATCGCGGATTGGCAGTTCAAAAACTCATAGAATTCATTAATTCTAACTATAAATTGGAGTCGTAAAGACAATCTATACTCTCAATTCTACTATACGATTTTATAAATAACTGTAAATCAATTTAAAACAAATTAGTAATTACAGTTATTTAACCCTACCTTTGCACCCAATTTAAAATAATATATGAACAAATTTGAACAATTAGGTCTGAATGAGTCGTTACTGCTGGCGATCAAAGATCTAGGATTTGAGAATCCGTCAGAAGTGCAAGAAAAAGCCATTCCGGTTTTATTGGAAGAAGATAGTGATTTAGTCGCTTTAGCACAAACAGGTACAGGGAAAACAGCAGCATTTGGTTTTCCGCTTATACAAAAATTAAACGCTGATGATAAAACTACACAAGCGTTAATCCTTTCTCCAACTAGAGAATTGTGTTTACAAATTACCAACGAAATCAAGTTATACTCCAAGTATGTAAAAGGCTTACATACAGTGGCGGTTTACGGTGGTGCTAGTATTACAGAGCAAGCACGTGAAATTAAACGTGGCGCACAAATCATTGTAGCAACTCCAGGTAGAATGCAAGACATGATCAATCGTGGATTGGTAAACATCAAGAACATTAACTATTGTATCCTTGATGAAGCCGATGAAATGTTGAACATGGGATTCTACGAAGATATTGTATCGATACTTTCGGATACACCAGACGACAAAAAAACGTGGTTATTCTCGGCAACAATGCCTGCAGAAGTAGCCCGTATTGCTAAAAAGTTTATGCATGAACCTGCCGAAGTTACGGTTGGTGCAAAAAACTCAGGTTCCGCAACAGTTTCGCATGAGTTCTATTGTGTGAATGCTCGCGACCGTTATGAAGCTTTAAAAAGATTAGCCGATGCTAATCCAGATATTTTCTCTGTAGTGTTTTGTAGAACAAAACGTGACACACAAGCTGTGGCGGAGAAGTTAATAGAAGATGGTTACAACGCTGCCGCTTTGCATGGTGATTTATCACAAGCACAACGTGATGGTGTAATGAAATCTTTTAGAGGAAGACAAATACAAATGTTGGTAGCAACAGACGTTGCAGCTCGTGGAATTGATGTGGACAACATTACACACGTAGTTAACTATCAATTACCTGATGAAATTGAAACCTACAACCACCGTTCTGGAAGAACAGGACGTGCTGGAAAACTAGGAACATCAATTGTTATCATTACCAAAAGTGAATTGCGTAAAATATCTGCTATTGAGCGTATTATCAAGCAGAAATTTGAAGAAAAAACGATTCCTCAAGGAATGGAGATTTGTGAAATTCAGCTTTTGCACTTAGCCAATAAGATTAAAGATACCGAAGTTGACCACGAGATAGACAACTATCTTCCTGCCATCAATGAAGTTTTTGAAGGATTGGATAAAGAAGAGTTAATCAAAAGAATGGTATCTGTTGAATTTAATAGATTCATCAATTACTACAAAAAGAAACGCGATTTATCGGGTGATAAGTCGGATAGAAGCTCATCAGAACCTAGAGAAGTTAGAGCAGGAGACCCAGTACGTTACTTTGTAAACATTGGTGCTCGCGATGATTTCGACTGGATGCAATTGAAAGATTTCTTAAAAGAAACATTAGACTTAGGTCGCGATGATGTATTTAAAGTTGACGTTAAAGAAGGATTCTCTTTCTTTAATACTGACGGAGAACACACGGAAAAAGTAATGGAAGTATTGAATGGTTTCGAATTAAACGGAAGACGTATCAATGTTGAAATCTCTAAAAACGATGGTGGTTCAAGAGGCGGTTCTTCAAGAAGAGATCATAACGGAAGAAGCTCTAGCGGAGGAAGAAATTCTAGCGATAGAAAACCAGGTGGCTTTGGTCCAAGAAAAGAAGGTGGTTTTAATAGCGATAGACCAAGAAGAGAATCTGGCTTTGGTGGAAGAAGTGAGAATAGAAGTTCTGGCGGCGAAAAAACTGACCGTCCGGCAGGTCGTTCTTTCGAAGCAGCAAAAAACAGAAGACCTAGAAGAAGTTAATATTCTTTTATAGGAATACCTAAATTCCAAACAGCAAATAGGAAACTATTGTTGTTTGGAATTTTTTTTAAAGCAAATAGTCCTGTTTTGTTAATTTTCTTCTAATTCTCATTCTGATTTATCAAATATCTTAAAAGAGTTTCATACTTTTAAACCTTCAAACCTAGCTATGAAGTATTTTACTTTTCTTTTTCTACTATTTTTTACCTGCCAAATCTTTGCGCAAGAAGAAACTACGGTGCAAAAAGTTACTGGAACTATCGTAAACGACGCCAACTTATTTCCGATTTCTAATGTCAACATCATTAATGTAAATAAAGTAAAAGGAAGCGTGACCAACAACCGTGGGTATTTTGAAATTGAAGCTACTGTTAATGATACGCTACACATTACCTTGATGGGCTTTCAGTCGTTGCGAGTGAAAGTTACCAATGACTGGATTAAAAACGGGACAGCCAAGATTCAACTGACCGAAAAAGCCATTGCACTTGAAGAAGTAGTGGTGCGCAAATACGACTTAACAGGTTACCTTGAAGTGGATTCTAAATTAATTCCCGAAAAAGAAAATTACCGCTATAGTATTTCAGGATTACCAACAGCGTATGAAGCCGGTGCTAATTCGCCTAACGCTTTTACACGTGTTTTGGGTTCTATATTCAATCCTGCCGACATGCTCTACAACTTTTTTGGAAACAAACCGCGAGAGTTAAAGCGATTAAAATCGATGAAGAAAGACGACACGGTGCGAAACCTACTTGAATCGAAGTTTGACCGCGAAATGATTGCCGTTTTGCTTGGTGTAGATAAGAAAGAGATTGCCGAAATATTGCAACGTTGCAACTATTCTGAGGCATTTATCGAATCGGCTAATGATTTGCAAATTCTTGATGCCATCAGCGAGTGTTACGAGAATTATAAAATTTTATCCAAAAAGCACGAGAAGTATCTAAACGATTAGTCTTTCTTTTCGTTTTCAGAAAAATAGCGTTCCTCAATGCGTTTAATGTCTTTTATGGTGTTTTTTGCCCAATCCAATCGTTTTTCCAACCGTTCTTCAGCAGTCAACTGCCAGCGGATATCCGAACTGCGTAGGCGCGTAGTGAGGTCTTGAATAATAATAGCCGCCGACACCGATATGTTTAAACTTTCGGTAAAACCCACCATCGGAATTTTCAAAAATCCATCGGCTTGTTGCATTACTTCTTGTGAAAGCCCTTCTTTTTCGGTGCCAAAAAACAACGCACTCGGTTTGGTAATGTCAAACTCATGAAGCAAACAACTATCATCATGTGGCGTGGTTGCAATAATTTGATAGCCATTGTTTTTCATGGTGTCTATGCAGTTTTGAATGGTAGAAAACTTTTTAATATCAACCCATTTTTGGGCACCCATAGCAATTTCGCTATCAATCTTTTTGCCAAATCGATGTTCGATAATGTTCAACTCCTGAATACCAAAAACTTCGCAACTGCGCATCACGGCACTCGTGTTGTGCAACTGAAAAATGTCTTCAACCACCACGGTAAAATGCTTGGTACGCTGTGCCAACACTTCTTCAAAACGAGTTTTTCGGTTATCGGTCAAGAAACCTTCGAGATAGTCTAAGTAATCTAGGTCAATCATAACTGTACTGCTTTTGGCAAAAATAGGAATTTTGTTTTTTATGGAAGAAATCAACTTAATTTTGCTTTAAAGTACTTAAAAATCGTTAGGCAAAGATTTTATACCAGCGTTCTTTCATAAGTAGTAACATATAAGGATTACTTTACTCTTCGCATTATTATTTTCTCCTTTCATCATCCATCATCCACCAATCAACTATATAAAATCTGCAATTTAAAATCATCAACAACCTATTCGTTTTCTCCAATTTCCTATAGGTGAAACCATTTTTCCTATAGGTGAAACGGTTTTTCCTAAAGGTGAAACACATTTTCCTAAAGGAGTTTTACAACTTCCTAAAGGTTCAACCAATTTTCCTGTCGGAAAATCGTAATCTCCTTTAGGTGAAACCAATATTCCTATTGGAAGTTTGCCTTTTCCTTTTGGAAAATGTGTTTCACCTTTAGGAAAATGTGTTTTTTTGAGCGTAAAATTATTTTTTGCTTCAAGAAATAACCTTACAAAAGGCTTATAAATAAAGGGCTTTGTGAAAAAGTAAAAAAAAAACAAAAAATAATTGTCTTTTTATACAATAAAAGTATGTACTTCAACGTTATATAAAACAGACGTCTTAGTTAATTCTGCAGAATGATTAACGGAATGTTTAACCAATTCATAGAAATTATGAAAAAAATTGTTTGTAGGCGAGATTACCACAAGTATGGTACTTCTAGCTTAGATACGTTTGTAATTGAAGTGAGAAATGGTATTTATACCAATAGCACCACTTTTAGTACCCCACCATTTCCTGATACTGATTATGAGACTGTTCAGGAAAAGTATAACAACGCGGCTTCTGACTATGCCCAATATGGGTTGACTAAGAAGATAGCTTTCATTGATGCAAAAAATGAAATGATTCAAACACTAGACACGCTGGCTACTTATGTTGATACGCTAGCCGATGGCAATGTATCAACCATTGCTTTGTCGGGGTTTGTGCCTACCAGTGATACTGTACATCCATCAGCACCGCTAGGCAAAATTGATTCTTTTGAAATTAGTTTAACTAAAACAAGTGGAGAAGTTTCGGTTGTTATTCCGCCTTTTTCTAATCAAACCGGTGTAAGTTACATTTGTGTTTGTGTGGAAAACAAACCGTTGGTTAATTCTTCTATTATTAACGGTCAGTTGTTCGTATCGGAAGATGATGGAAGCGTTAGTATTGATTGTAACCGTTCGCGTCAAAAGATGTTTACGGGTTTGACTCCTGGCACAAAATACTATTTTTATGCGTTTGCTATTAATGCTACCAGTGTAGCACCTTTGAGCAATCCGCAAAGTATTTATGTTTCTTAAGGATATTTATAGAAACTTTAGCAACTCTGCCCATTAGGCGGAGTTTTTTTTTGTAAAATTTTGATTTACTAACCAAAAAACAAGTCACAATTATTGCTTATATTTGTGTCCGCTTAACAAAAACCACAAAAAAATGGCAATGAACAAGAATACCGTCTTAGGATGGGCAACATTAATAATGATTATCATGGGACTTATCATTATAGGGTTAGGAATTTATAGGTATGATGATGTTGCCGGTTGGGGATTTGGCGCTGTTGGAATAGGATTTTTTGCCAACGCATGGGTTTTTAGTGCCTTGAAAGGTAGAGTATAATAGATATGTGAGAGAAGTTATGAGTTATAAGTATAGAAATTAGAATCGAGAAGGACCAAAGCAAATAACCAAATAACTATAGCAACTAATCAACAACAATTAAAAAATATATATATGTCAGACGATAAAAAAGTAATATTTTCAATGCAACGCTTGAGCAAGTCCTATCAAGGCAGCGACAAACAAGTGTTGAAAAACATCTATTTGAGTTTTTTCTATGGTGCCAAGATTGGTATCTTGGGTCTAAACGGTTCGGGTAAATCATCTTTATTGCGCATCATTGCTGGTGTTGATAAAAACTTTCAAGGCGATGTGGTTTTTCAACCAGGATATACCGTAGGGTATTTGGAACAAGAACCACAACTAGATGATTCGAAAACGGTTATTGAGATTGTTCGCGAAGGTGTAGCCGAAACCATGGCTATCCTTGACGAATTTAACAAAATCAACGATATGTTTGGGCTTCCCGAAGTATATGAAGATGCCGACAAGATGCAAAAGTTGATGGACAAGCAAGCACAACTACAAGACCAAATAGACGCTGCTGGTGCATGGGAAATAGACAACAAACTCGAAGTGGCAATGGATGCATTACGCACGCCAGAAGCCGATACTCCTATCAAAAACCTATCGGGTGGAGAAAGAAGAAGGGTTGCTTTGTGTAGATTGTTATTGCAACAACCGGATGTATTGCTACTCGATGAACCTACCAACCACTTGGATGCAGAAAGCGTTCTTTGGCTAGAGCAACATTTGGCACAATATGCAGGAACGGTAATTGCCGTAACACACGACCGTTATTTCCTTGATAACGTAGCCGGATGGATATTAGAATTGGATAGAGGTGAAGGTATTCCGTGGAAAGGAAACTACTCTTCGTGGTTAGACCAAAAGTCGAAACGCATGGAACAAGAAGAAAAAGTGGCTTCCAAACGCAGAAAAACGTTGGAACGAGAGTTAGACTGGGTTAGACAAGGCGCCAAAGGGCGACAAACCAAACAGAAAGCCCGTTTGCAGAACTATGATAAGCTGTTGAACGAAGATCAAAAGGAATTAGACGAGAAGTTAGAGATATATATCCCAAATGGTCCACGACTGGGAACCAATGTTATTGAAGCTAAGAACGTAGCAAAAGCATTTGGCGACAAGTTATTATATGATAACCTAAACTTTACCTTGCCACAAGCAGGAATTGTTGGGATTATTGGACCAAATGGTGCTGGTAAATCAACCATTTTCCGCATGATAATGGGAGAACAACAAACCGACTCTGGAGAATTTAATGTAGGTGAAACAGTAAAGATTGCCTATGTAGATCAAGCGCACTCTAATATTGATGTAAACAAATCCATCTGGGAAAATTTCTGTGATGGACAAGAGTTAATTTTAATGGGCGGACGACAAGTAAACTCAAGAGCCTATCTTTCGCGTTTTAACTTTGGTGGAAGCGATCAAAACAAAAAGGTTTCGGCACTTTCAGGAGGAGAACGCAACCGTTTGCACTTGGCAATGACTTTGAAAGAAGAAGGTAATGTGTTACTACTAGATGAGCCAACCAATGATTTGGATATCAACACCCTAAGAGCATTGGAAGAAGGACTAGAAAATTTTGCTGGTTGTGCCGTAGTCATCAGTCACGACCGTTGGTTTTTGGATAGAATCTGTACACACATCTTGGCATTTGAAGGAGATTCGGAAGTATATTTCTTTGAAGGTAGTTTTTCGGAATATGAAGAGAACAAACGCAAACGATTGGGTGGCGATTTGACACCAAAAAGAATAAAATATAGAAAGTTGATTAGAAATTAACAATTCTTTAAAAAATCCTGAAATTTTCAGGATTTTTTTTTGTAAAATACTTTATATTTGAGCATTGAATTTGCCCTATGATTTACCAAAACAGATATAGAATTTTGTTTTTGTTATTGTTTTTTAGTGTCCTATCATTGGCACAAGAAGTTGCTTTGAAAAAAAAGGAACAAGAACAAACAATAAAAACAGCTTTAGACCAAGCTGTGCATCATTTCGAAAACACCCATTTTGACAAAGCTTTGAGAGCGTCAAAAGCTGCTTTGATTAAGTCTTTTGAAATAAATAGCAATTCCTATATAGCACAGTCCTATAACACCATTGGTGTGATATATGATGAATGCAACGATTCCAAACGTGCTATTGAGTTTTATGAAAAAGCACTCCGATTTGCACGACAAATAAACAATGATACCCTTAATAATTGGATATATAATAATCTTGGAAGTGCTTATTACTTTAACAACATTGACACCGATAAAGGAATAAGCTATTATAAAAAAGCACTTTATTTTGCAAAAAAGTTAAAGGACGAAAATCAAATTATTCATATCAATTTGAATCTTGCTAGTGCATATTTGGCAACAAATGAAGACCAGAAAGCTGATAGTATTCTTAAAACTATTAAAGAAGCTGTATTTAAAAATAATACGGATGAAATAAAGCTATCATATTATGTGCTGATGGGTATAAAAAATACCCATGATAATAAAAAAGAGAATGCCGAAGAATTTTATTTTAAAGCCAAAGATTTAGCCGAAAAGAACCACTTTAGTTCTAATTTGTTGAATGTTTACGAAAATCTTGCCAAGCATTTTGGGTATTTTAACGAGCAGACCAAGCAAGAACACTATGATGCAAAGCACGACTCATTATATAATGTGATTTACTCTGATGAGAAGATGGACAGCATTGAGAAACAAGCTCTAGACATAGAACTTGACGAGTATAAAATACAATTGGAGAAAGTAGAACTACAAAGTGAAAAAAATTCCAAGATAGTTGAAACTTCAAAATTGGTTTTGGTGCTTTTTATGCTGATTGTTATCACATTGTTATTATTGTTGCTAACACTTTATAAAAGTATCAAGACACGAGAAAAACTGAATTTAGAATTAAAGAATACGAACGAAGCACTTAGTATAGCCAAAGAAAAAGCAGAAGAAGCTTCACAAATGAAAACACAGTTTGTATCGACAATTACTCATGAGCTGCGCACACCTTTATATGGTGTTATTGGGATTACTAATATATTATTAGACGAACACAAAGAATTGGCAAATAGTCCGCATTTGAATTCACTAAAATTCTCAGCAAAATACTTATTGTCGTTAGTGAATGACATTTTGCAAATCAGTAAAATCGAAGAGCGAAAAGTGGTTTTGGAAAACCTGATTTTCAATTTGACCGACGAGATAGATGGTATTCGTAATTCGATAGAATATATTGCAGAAAGAAACAACAATAAGCTTATTATTGAAATAGATACCGCCATACCAGAGTTTTTAATTGGCGACAAGTTACGTTTATCACAAATTATTATGAACTTGGTGAGCAATTCATTGAAGTTTACCAAGAATGGAGAAGTTATCATCACTGCCGATTTGGAGCGAGTAGAAGATACTATGTATTATATTACGTTTAAAGTAATTGACAATGGTGTTGGAATTGCCAAAGAACACCAGCAAGTGATTTTTGATAAATTTGTACAGATTGAACGCAAGGAAGAAGACTATCAAGGAACAGGATTAGGACTTTCTATTGTTACCAGTTTAATAAAATTGTTTAAGAGTGAAATTCATCTTGAAAGCGAAGAGAATGTTGGTACCTCATTTACATTTACAATAGGTTTTATCCACGATGAAAAACAATGCGTAGCGTTAATCAATGAAATTGAAGTTGATTTGTCATCACACCATACATATACGATATTAGTCATTGAAGACAATAAAATCAACCAATTGGTTACTAAGAAAATCATTCAGAATAGCAATCTTACATGTACCATTGTAGATGATGGTTATGCTGCTTTGGTGGCTCTAGAACGAGAACATTTTGATTTAATATTGATGGACATAAACATGCCGTTGATTAATGGTTTTGACACTACAAGAAAGATTAGAGAAAAAGGATATACGATGCCAATTATAGCGTTGACTGCTTTTGACAAACAAGAAGTTTCGGAAGAAGTATATGCTAGTGGTATGAATGATATCTTAATCAAACCTTTTGAACCCACGAAGTTATATCAAATCATATCAACCCATATACCCAAAAAAGAAAGCGATGATTAATACCATCGCTTTTTATTTTTCTTAGAGGCTTCCGATTTTCTCGAAGTGTTTGCCGTTTTATTTTTATTCTTATTTCGTAAATCTGGTTTGGCTTCAGGATTTGGAGTACCTTCTTTCCATGGAAACGGATGGTCTTTCATCGTTTTAACGTTGACTTTTATCAATTTCAAAATGTCTTTCCAATAGGGTTCTTCGTCGCGACCACAAAATGAAATGGAAATACCGTCGTTACCAGCACGACCTGTTCTTCCAATACGATGTACATATGTTTCTGGAATGTTTGGCAAGTCGAAATTAATGACAAAAGGCAAACTTTCAATATCTATTCCACGAGCTGCAATGTCTGTAGCTACCAAAACAGAAATATCTTTGTTTTTAAACTCATCCAACACACGTTGACGTGCGTTTTGTGATTTATTGCCATGAATAGCTTCGGCATTTACGCCATGTTTTTTCAAAGCTTTTACCACATTGTCGGCACCATGTTTGGTTCGAACAAAAACCAAAACGTTCTTTAGGTTTTCATTGCGTATTAAATGGTATAACAAGCCACGTTTGTTTTCTTTATCTACAAAGTATATTTGTTGTTCAATAATTTCTGCCGTAGAAGAAACCGGTGTTACCGATACATACTCAGGTTTGTTTAAAAAAGTTTCTGATAATTCTCTAATCGCTAATGGCATTGTTGCCGAGAACAACAAAGTTTGACGATTGGTAGGAACGAGTTTGACAATTTTCTTTACATCATTGATAAAACCCATATCGAGCATCAAATCTGACTCATCAAGAACCAAATAATGCAAATGGTCGAAGTCAATAAAACCTTGTTTATGTAAGTCTAATAATCTTCCAGGTGTGGCAATCAGTATATCAATACCTTTTTTTAACTGATCTACTTGTGGTACTTGAGAAACACCTCCAAAAATAGTGAGTTGTCTTAGGTTAGTATATTTTCCATAGGTGTCAAAGCTTTCGCCAATTTGAACTGCCAATTCTCTAGTAGGAGTAACCACAAGACAACGAATGACTTTCGTTTTCTTTGACGAGCCTACCATTCTGTGGAGATTGTGAATAATTGGGATAGCAAAGGCTGCTGTTTTTCCGGTTCCAGTTTGTGCACAACCAACTAAATCTTTCCCTGCTAAAATATGAGGAATTGCTTTTTCTTGAATTGGTGTTGGTTGGGTATATCCTTCTTCAAAAACGGCTCTTTGAATACTTTTTGATAATGATAGATCTTCGAATAACATAATGAGTACTTACTTTAGTTGTAAGTCACGGCAAAGATAAGGTTTTTAATTTTTACCATTTGTGGTGGTCGCTTCTCTTTTCGATTTCACAAAATCGGTAACGAAGTACCCTATTAATTTACCAATTAAATGGCTGTTCTTTTCGTCTCCAAGATCGGGTGCACCTTCACAAATGTGAATGTATTTTGAGTTTTTGTGTTTTCCAAAATGATTGATGAAATTACGAACTTCTTCTACCGAAAAACCGCTTAAAGTCATGGCACTACTAGGAATGTTTGGTAAAGCATCTAAATCAATTTCAATTCCAAAAGGTTCAGATTTTATAAAGTTTAAAGCTTTATTTAATTCTTCCTCAAATACTTTTTCTTTTCGAATACCAATTTCATCATAGGTATTATAATTGATTCGATCTTCAAGTTTTTTTAAATTATCCAATACATTTTTGGAAGTATAGTTTTCGTGTAATCCAAAAATGAAATATTTTTTCAAGAAACCTTCTTCAAATGCATACGAAAAACCATTGCCGCTGTGCCTTCCTTCGAGAATTCTAAAATCAGAATGCGCATCAAAGTTGATGACATTAATTGGTTTTCCTAATCCGAGTGCCGTTCCTTTGATATTACCATAAGCATTGTTGTGTCCACCACCAATGATGATTGGAATTTTATTGTTTTTTACAATACAACTAATAATATGTGCTAAATCTTTATCAATTTGTGTAACCAACTCATTAAGTTTTTTTCTATCATGAGTGTCATTAAACTTTAATTCTTTTGCTTGTTCCATTTGCTCAGAAACATCAAGTATTCCTAAAACTAGAATTTGACTTCCTTTGCAAAAACGGTTGTGTTGAATGTTAGCTATGCCTTTTATTGCACTTTCCCAAGCAGTTGCTGCTCCAGGTCTTCCATAGTTGGCTCTTACTCCAACATCTTCAGGAACGCCTATTAAAACAAACTTGGCGTCACAATTTTTTAAATACTCTAAAGGCGAAATATCTTTTGGGATAGTTTGCATCTTTTCACCAAATTTTAGTTCACCACTTCTGTGATTAGTTGCTTTAGCTAAATCATTTAAAGAAAAAGGAATTAGTTTTTCCATCAAGTTAAAGTTTTCCCAAAAATATAATATAAATGTATATCTTACGTTATTATGTTAAATATTATTACTTTTGTTTAAACTAAAACAACTTTTTTATGGAAAATCAGAATAGCAATTCTAAATTGAAATCAATAGTAGCCATCTTAGCGGTATTGTTGGTTGGAAGTTTGATTTATATTTTTAAATTGACTTCAGATGCAAAAACGATGCAAAACATTGTTACAGTTACAAAATCGGAGAAAGAAGATGTCTTAAAAGATTTGGCAGAATTAAAAACTTCTTATGATGCAGCCATTTCTGAAAACACATCTATTTCTGATGAATTAATTGCTGAACGCGATAAAGTTGAAAAACTAATTCAAGAATTAAAGACTTCAAAAGGCGATAATGCTTCTCTTAGAAAATACAGAGATCAGTACAAAGCATTAGAACAAAAAATGAAGAACTTAATGGCTGAAGTTGAAGTATTGAAAACTCAAAACCAACAATTGACAACTAATTTAGATAGTACAAAAGTTGTTCTTGAAGATTCAAAAATTTACAACCAAGTGCTTGTAGGCCAAAATGAAGAATTGGCAAAAACGGTTGAAAAAGGACAAAAACTTTCAGTTACCAACTTGAAAACTGCTGCTTATAAAGTAAGAAGTTCAGGAAAACAAATTTCTACAGACAAAGCCAGTAGAGCAGACATGTTGGAAGTTAAATTTACAATTGCTGAAAATAAAATTGCTAAATCTGGCGATAAAGTTTATTATGTTCAAGTAATTGACTCTAAGAACAATGTTCTTGGAGATAAAGCAACTATTTCGTTTGGCGATACTTCTTTAACATATAGTTTTACTACTAATGTTGCATATCAAAATAAAACAGTTGAGGTTTCGGAGCAATTACCAGGAAAAGATTTTGCCAAAGGAACTTATTTTGTAAATGTATTTGATAAAGATGAATTGGTTTCGAAAAGTAGTTTTACTTTGCGATAATCAATTAAAATAATTAATAAAAAGTCTCGATAATTTCGAGACTTTTTTTGTTATATACAGTTTCCATTAATGAAAACTTTTTCAATCAGGTTTGAAGTAAACAGATAAGGAATTTCATAAAAGGAATTCAATGGTTTTGTAATGATGAAATTGGCTTTTTTACCTTTGGTAATGCTACCATGTGTTTGAGAAATTCCCATAGCATAAGCACCATTTATAGTGGCAGCATTGATGGCTTCTTCGGGTGTCATTTTCATTTTGATACAAGCAGTCGCTACCACAAAATTCATGTTACCAGACGGTGTAGTACCTGGATTAAAATCGGTTGCTAATGCTAAAGGTAAACCAGCGGAAATCAATCTTCGTGCTGGAGTATAAGGAATGCTTATAAAATAGGAGCAACTTGGCAAAGCAACTGGCATGGTTCCACTATTTTTTAATACTTTGATATCTTCATCGGTAACAATTTCTAAATGATCAACGGATAAGGCATTGTGCTTTACACAAGCTTCAATACCGTTAATGGCTGTAAACTGATTGACATGAATTTTTGCCAATAATCCATACTTTTTACCTGCCAACATGATGCGTTCCGTTTCTTCTACCGAGAAATAGCCAGTTTCTAGAAAGGCATCAATATAATCGGCTAATTTTTCTTCAGCAATCTGTGGAAGCATTTCGTTAATAATTAAATCAATATATGCTGCATGATTTTCTCTATATTCTAACGGAAAAGCGTGTGCTCCAAGAAAAGTAGCTTTAATTGTTATTGGATAGTTTTGGGCTAATTTTTTAATAACACGTAGCATTTTTAATTCACCATCAACAGTTAAACCATAACCTGATTTTATTTCTACAGCACCAGTTCCTTGTTGCATGATTTCTTCCAACCTAAGTTTAGATTGGTTGTAGATTTCTTCTTCGCTAGTTTCGTTTAGCTTTTTGGACGAATTTAAAATACCACCACCACGATTGGCTATTTCTTCATAACTCAAACCATTAATTCTATCAACAAACTCTTGCTCACGGTTGCCAGCATAAACCAAATGCGTATGACTGTCGCACCAAGTTGGCAAGACAATTTTACCTTTAGCATCAATGATTTTCTTATTGTCAAAATTTGTACAATTGTTCATTTCTCCAAAGTCTATTATACTATCATTCTCAATCAATAAGAAAGCATTTTTTATACTTGGTAAAATAGCCATTTCAGCTCCAGAAACTTTATCAATATGAGTTTCTCTAACTTGAAGTAATTCTTTTATGTTAATAATTAAGGTTTGCATGATTTGATTTTTGGTAAAAATAAATTTTAAAAAGTAATTATTCTTAAATTTATACAAATTTACAAAGAGTGCGAAAGATAAAATACAAAAAAGGAAGAAAGGTTCAAACCAAACTACTTGAATATACTGGAATTCATCAAGAAACGTTGGCAGAGTTGCAACTGTTTGTTTATGATTCTAATGACTTAACAGAATTCAATGATTTTAAAGTCTCTCAATTAGAGAAATGTATTGATGTTTCTAAGAATAATTGGTTAAATCTTCATGGTTTAAATGACGAATCAATAATCGAATCGATTGGTGATTTTTTGAAAGTAGATAATTTTATGTTAAGTGATGTTGTTAACACAACAAAACGCTCTAAGCTTGAAGAGTATCAAGATGTTATTTTCTTTAATATAAAATCTATTTTGCCAGTAGAAAACTCGGATAATATCCAAGTGGAACAAATTAGTTTTTTATTAAAAAAAGAAATCTTAGTATCATTTCAAGAAAAACGAAGTGATTTTTTTATGCATGTTAGAGAAAGAATTAGAACACATTCGGGATTGGTTAGAGATAAAAAATCTGATTATTTATTGTATTTATTACTTGATGCAGTGATGGAGAATTTTTACATCACATTGGAAAATGAGGAGAATAGAGTAGAGGCATTAATCAATTTAACAAAGACCAACACACAACTTCAAATTTTAGAGAAAATTGAAAAGCATCGCGATAATTTTAATTTTTTGAAACGTTCAATTATTCCGCTCAGAGATTCTTTGTTTTCGATTAAAAGTATGAGAGAAGACAATGTTTTTAATGTAATTGAAGACGATACCTTTAGTTTTTTTTCAAGATTACATCAAAAATCAATAGAACTTTTGGAACAAATAGAATATGATTTGTTATCATTAGAAAGTGCTACAAACTTTTATTTTTCTACTCAAAACCAGAAATTGAATGAAGTAATGAAAACTTTGACAGTTGTTTCGGTTTTCTTTATGCCATTAACTTTTGTCGTTGGCGTTTATGGAATGAATTTTGATAACATGCCAGAACTCCATTGGAAATATGGTTATTTTGTGATTTTGGCTTGTATGTTTGTTCTCTTATTAGGAATGATATATTATTTCAAAAAGAAAAAATGGTATTAGTTTTATTAAATTAATTATCATTAGAAACTTCATCAATATAATCTTTTTTCAATATTGATTTTAAGAAGAGCAAACCAATTAGTGCTACTGTAATAGACGAAAGTAAAATCATTATTTTAGAATGGCTAATGTGGTCAATATCATTGAACGCTAATAGTGTTATGAATATTGACATCGTAAAACCAATTCCTCCAAGAAAACTAACTCCAATAATGGATTTCCAATTCAAATCTTCAGGAAGACTGGAGAGTTTCATTTTTACTGAAAAATAACTAAACAACGAAATTCCAATTGGTTTTCCAACGATTAATCCAAGTGCTATACCAATTGTATATTTATGAGTTAATGCATAGTGCCAATCTGAATCTATAATTATTGCAGTGTTAGCCATTGCAAAAAGAGGAAGTATTATCCAAGTTACGGGTTTGTGCAATGCATTTTGTAATAGATAGGAAGTTGATTTTTTTGAACCATTTCCAAAAGGAATTGCAAATGCCAATAAAACTCCAGTAATCGTAGCATGAACTCCAGAATTTAACATGAAGTACCACATGAAAACTCCAAGCACCAAATAAGGAATAAGGTTTCTAACTTTTAATCGGTTTAGAACTAACAAAAAAGCAAATATACCTAATGCAATAGATAGATTTCCAAAGTCTAAATTTTTGGTATAAAAGATTGCAATAACTAAAATGGCACCTAAATCATCAATAACAGCTAATGCTGTTAAAAAAACCTTTAGCGATGTTGGTACTTTATTCCCTAATAGTGATAAAACACCCAAAGCAAAAGCAATGTCTGTAGCCATCGGAATACCAGCACCGGATTGGGTATCAGTTCCATAATTTAGAAAGAGATACAAACCAGCAGGAACTAACATTCCACCAATGGCAGCAAAGATGGGTAATGATGCTTTTTTAAAGTTAGATAACTCACCAATATAAATTTCTCGCTCTAATTCTAAACCTATCAGTAGGAAAAAAATAGCCATTAATCCATCATTTATCCAATATTCAACAGGTTTTCCTGCAAACGGATGGTGCCAAACGTTTAGGTATTCATTTGAAAAAAATGAATTTGCGAATAGTAATGAAATTATAGTGCAAATTATAAGTAGAAATCCACCGACTTTTTCGCTATCGAAAAAATCTTTAAAAAGCTTAGTTATCTTCATAGTCGCAAAAATAAAAAAAAGCACTCATTTCTGAGTGCTTTTTAAGATTTGATTATAATTTATTTTAATTATAGTTCAGTAATGATAAATTGACTTCTTCTATTCAATTGATGTTCAGCTTCTGAACATTGAACACCATCAGCACATTTGTTTACTAATTGTGTTTCACCATAACCTTTTGCAGTCAAACGGTCTTTTGAAATTCCTTTTGAAACTAACCAAGCCATAGTTGATTTTGCTCTTCGGTCAGATAGTTTTTCATTATATGCGTGTGATGCACGGCTATCTGTATGCGAACGAATGTCAATTTTCATTGTTGGATATTGTTCAAGTACATCCAAAACTTTTGCTAAATCAATGGCTGCATCTGGACGAATATTCCATTTATCTAAATCAAAATAGATTAAGTTGATTTTGAATACATCAGCAATATCTCCTCCAACAGGAATTGGTTGTGCTGTTTTATCAAGTTCAATATTTACTTCAGTTCTACCATCTTCTTTACCAGTTATTACAGGAATTTCTTTAACGTCATATTCAGGTTTTTCGGTTCTCAAATAGTATTTAGTATTTGGTTCTAGTTTTAAGAATTCATAATAACCTTTCTCATCTGTAGTGGTTTCTGCAATTTTATTGAATTTCTCATCCAATAATGTAATTTTAGTATTTGGTAAAACTTCGTTAGTTTTAGCATCAGTAACTACACCAAAAATAGCTTGTTCAATAAATAATTCTCTTGTTTCAAGGAATTTGTATATGTCATCATTTCCTTCTCCACCATCACGGTTTGAGCTTAAGAAACCTCTTTTAGTATCTGTATTGATAATGAAAGCGAAATCATCTTTGGGACTATTTGCTTCTTCACCAATGTTTTGGATGTTTGTAAAGTTTCCATCTTCTGGAATTTTTGCTGCAAAAATGTCCAAACCTCCTAATCCAGGATGACCATCAGAAGAAAAATAAAGTTCATTCTTTGCAGTAACAAATGGATAGGTTTCTCTACCTTCAGTGTTTATAGTTTTACCTAAATTTATTGGAGTTCCAAATGTTCCATCTTCTGAAATGGCAACTTTGTATAAGTCTGATTTTCCTAATGAACCTGGCATATCAGATACAAAGTACATCATTTTACCATCTGGAGATAGAGTAGGATGTGCAGTTTGATAGCTATCACTATTGAAAGGTAATGGAGTAATATTTTCCCATTTTCCTTTTTCATCTAAATTTGCTTTATAGATTTTTAAAAGTGTAACTTTTCCATCATCATATCCTCTTTTGTCAAGATAGTTGTTTCTTGTAAAATAAACAGTTTTTCCGTCTTTAGAAAACACAGGTGTATCTTCGTGATATTTGCTGTTTAATTTATTTCCAAATTTTTGAACATCGCTAAGAGAGCCATCTTCCGCTAACTTTGCACTATATAGATTCGTGAAATATTCACCAGTCCATGTGTGAATTCTTTTAGAGAAATTTCCAGTATCACGGGCAGAACAGAATACTACTTTATCATCAACAAAAGCAGTTCCGTAATCAGAATACTTTGAATTTATTCCAGCATTTTCTAATTTAAATCTTCCTGAGTTCCTTTTGATTTCAGCTAAATAATCTTTGTTTTGATTAAATAATGCTGCACGAGAATCATTGCCACTTTTTGCATTGAACTTTAACATCATTTCATCAGCTTTTTTATACTCTTTAATACCTCTTAAAGATTGTGAATAGCGATAATAATACTCTGCTTCTTGGTCAGGATTGGTTGTGTAAAGCTCATCATAATATTTTGCTGCTTTTTCTAAATCAGCTTTAAAATAATAGGAGTTACCTAACTTTAACAACATGTCTGGTGATTTATATCCTTTTTCATACAAACGCTCATACGTCTTGATGGCATCAATGTAGGCATATTGTTCATAATCTTTATTTCCTTTTTTCTCTTTACCAACAGTTTGTGAAAAACTATTAAAAGCGATAAATAGTAAAAGTGCTGTATATATAATTTTATTTTTCATAATTGTTGTGTATTAGAAGAATCTAGGTGAAACTAATTTTTTAACTCTGTTGAATAATTCAAATCTAATAAAAATTTCATGAGAACCTGAGTTATAATTTCTAAGATTTGTAGTTTCTCTATCATATCCATATCCTATGAATAAACCATCCGTTACTTGAAATCCTGCCATTCCACTGATTGCTGCATCCCAACGGTATGCTGCACCAAGCATAAATTTGTCAAACAACAAGAAATTTCCAGATAAATCTACTTGTAAAGGAGCGCCTGTTACAACTTTTGTTAAGAAAGCCGGTTTGAATTTTACATCTGGAGAAAGGTCAAATACATATCCTCCAATAGTGTAAAAAGTCATTTTTTCTTTAAATACGGTTACAGAATTATCATTGTATTTATTGTCTTGTAAAAAGTTAGGTACCGAAACTCCAAAATACAATTTGTCTGAATGTAAATAAATACCAGCTCCAAAATTTGGTGAAAACTTACTGTTGTAATTTTGTAAGTTGGGATCATCAGCATCTTGTGGATTTAACTTATTAACATCTAAATTAAATATATTTCCAGAGGCTTTAATTCCAAAAGACAGTTTATAGGTTTCAGAAGTTTGAATGGTATATGATAAGTCGGCCGTAATCGTATTGTTATTAGTTGGACCAATTTTGTCATTTAAAAATGATATACCTAAACCTAGATTACTATCATTTATAGGAGTGTTTATGGAGAAGGCATTAGTGGTTGGAGCACCTTCTAATCCTACCCATTGAGTACGATGTAATCCAAAAATACTCATAACTCCTCTAGATCCTGCATAGGCTGGATTTACATTTATGGTGTTGTACATGTATTGGGTAAACTGCGAATCTTGCTGAGCAAATGAACAGTAACATGTTAACATCAACGCGAAAATTAAAATTTTTGTTTTCATTTATTTTCTTTTTTTAACCTGAGGATGTTACTCCTCAGGTTTATTAGTAGGGTTTTATTATCTAGTAAGGTATAAATATCCGTTTTTACTAACTGTATTTCCTTCAGTCGTTGTGTACTGAATAATATAAAAGTAAGTTCCTGTTGGTAATTCAGATGATTTACTAACTGTGACTCTTCCTTCAGAGATACCTTCAAATCTTCTTGTAACGTTATCGTAGTTTGTAGTTTCATAAACTAGAACTCCCCAACGGTTGTAAATTTCAACCTTATTCGTTGGATAACAATCAAAGTCTTCAATGTGTTCGATACTAAAGAATTGGTTTAATGAATCACCATTTGGTGTAAATGCATTGTGAATGATTATATTTTCACACGGTAAAACACCACAATTAGTATTAACATTTACTAAAACATTAATTTTTGCTAGACATGGTTGATTTACATCATATTCATAGCTGAAAGTGTAAGTTCCTACAGGTATTTCAAATCCATTAAAAATAGTTCCATTTAAACCAGCAACATTGTCAACATTAGTCCAAGTTCCACCTTGTGGGGTTCCAGTAGGTAATAAAGAAGCTAAATCGATTGTGTCAAATTGAGCCTCATTACAACTTTCTGCAACTACTTCTTGAGCAACAGGCATAGTACCCGTTACATCCCAAACACAAGTTGTTGTATTGAACGTAGCTGTTTCGTAACACGCTAAGTCAGTAGGTTGTGTTGGCAT